>Ga0181526_10001328_pt1 | contig 23719 bp, 18 predicted proteins | sample PEATcosm2014_Bin_35_FD_119750 | JGI IMG/M metagenome (GOLD analysis project Ga0181526, IMG submission 119750) | Peatland microbial communities from MTU Mesocosm Facility, Houghton, MI, USA - PEATcosm2014_Bin06_30_metaG | ecosystem: Environmental > Terrestrial > Soil > Wetlands > Peat | place...
ATCCTGTCCTGGAAAAGAGCCTCCGCGAACTCGCCGCGGACGCGGACATTTTCGTCAACGACGCTCAATTCACTCCTTCACAACTCGCCACCACCAAAAAGGGTTGGGGCCATTCTTCCTGGAGAGAAGGGGTGAACATTGCGCGCGAAGTGGGTGCAAAAACGCTAGTCCTTTTCCACCACGATCCCGATTCCACCGATCGGGTGGTCGACGGCATCCTGCGGGACGCGCGCGAGGAGTTCGATTCCGTATTCGCTGCCAGCGAAGGCATGGTCATTACCCTCGGCGCTGCAGGTCAACCGGTTCAGACGCATTTGCCAGGATCGCGCACAGCGCTGCGGCGGGAAGCGCAATTCCGCGCCATTGTGACAGGCCTTGGTTCGGACGGGCATAAGTTCCAGGAAGAAACCACCGTGCGCGATCTTGCCCTGCAAGGCGCGCTGATCTCCTTGAAGCACAGTCCGCGGCTGCAATCGGAGCTTGAAGTGGTGATGGAGACGCCAGGTCCCAATGGAGTGAGGGAAATGCGCTTGCGGGGATATGTAGTGCGCCTGGAAGCAGGAGTGGAAAAAGGAACAACAGCGGTTGGAGTGGTCTTTACGGACTAAGGAAACCGGGCAAGACGGGGAGTTTGCGCCGCGCGCACATCGTCTTCCGAGTGTCCGTCAGCTCAACTCGGCGATCTTCTTATCCAGATGTGCCAACGCAGCTTCCAGAGACTTGCGGTGATTCGGATGTGTTGCAGTTCCCAGATCGTTCAGAATGCGCGTGCGCGAGAGAGACAAATCGCGCTTCTCCGATTCCCGGCGTAAATCCTCTACGCTCTTTGTCCTGCCTGAGTTATCAGCCACATTTTTCCTATCTTCCACTTGGGATTCGACGTCTTTGCTTTCCCAACCGCGTGCCATAGCTCTATTTTCGCACAAAGAGAGGCCGGGAAGGGGAGGGAAGAAATTTTGGGTTCGCGCGTGAAGGGCACGCGGTCAGACGCGAGCGGCGCGGCGCTTGGGGGGCTGGGGCTGCGCGGCGAGGCTGGCGTGACGCAAGGATTCTTCGGCAAGGCGGGCAAAGCGCTCGGCGAAGATGCCCTTATATAGAAATTCGCTTTTGTGATCGCCCCAGCGAACAACCAGCAGCCAGTGGTTTTCGCGCGGAAGCACGTCGACCTTGGCGATTTCCGCGGTGGTCATGGTCACCAAGGGTTCGTAATTCTTGTCCATCGCCCAGGTCTGCGCCGACGAAATAAACAATTGTACCGGGCTCGCGGGAGCGTTTCCCGCCTGATATTCTCCGCCGCTCACCACCGTTTGCGCGCCGAGTTCCTGCGCTTTGCGGTCGGTGGCCGATTCCAGTTCGGCGGGCGGAAGCAAGATGGAAAGCACGAAGAAGAACAAGCCGAAGACCGCGGTGAAATAGCCGTGCCACAAGCCGAGGGGCAGAATCACCAGCGCAGCGCCAAAACAGCCGAGCGCGACGCGGAACAGCGCCCAGGATTTTTCGTTGCGATAGAGATTCAGGAATTTTGGCGAACTTTGAATAAACACAAATAATGCGGCGCCACACGCGCCCTTGATGCGTTGAAGAAGGTTCTCATTCTCGACGGTGATGACAGTGGGAGTCGTGCTCATGTGTCTTCCAGCCCCTTATCTTACCTCAGGTTGCAGGCCCGGAACGTCCCTCATTCGGGCAAAAGCGCGGCGGACGTGCGGGATGGTAATGGAACCGCCAACCACGAGAGCGACATTGAGGGCGTCAATGACCTCGTCGCGGGTCCAACCCAACTCGCCGGCACGCACCAGGTGGTAGGTGATGCAGTCGTCGCAGCGGAGCACCATGGAGGCCACTAAGCCCAATAGCTCCTTGGTCTTAGTGTCCAGCGCGCCGGGTTCATACGTCTGATGATCCAGGGCGAAGGATCGTTTTATACCCAAGTGTCCGCAGTTCAGGATTTCTTCGTTCAATTCGGCGCGAAAGCTTTGAAACTCATCCAGCCGGTCCGGCATGGTTCCTCCTGAAAACGGGAATAAAGGGTAGCACGGGTGGGGAGGGACGAGAAAATGGAAGAGGGAAAATCGAAGAGGGAATAACGCGCAGACGCAGAGGACGGCTAAGCGGAGAGGAGGAAGAGGGTGAGAAGGATGGGTTGCGGTGTCACGAGTGAACAGGGGTACGCATGCCGTTTGTACAGTACGACCTGCAAGAAATAGGGGGGAAGGGGACAACGAAAAAACCATAGTGGTTGGGAAATGGCACGAATGGGGAAGCGGAAGAAGAGAAGGCAATGAGGAGGTACACGAGAACCGTCCAGGTCCAAGAAGTTGTATCGGTGAGGAGGGACGGGCAAGGAGACAGCGGAGAGCCAGATGGCACAAGTGTAGCGTTACCCAAGCATAGACAAAAGACAGTACGATGTTTATCGCATTTTCACCATTACTTCTATTTGAATGAGCGTAGGACTGGGGACATAAGGGGGTGAATCTCCCGTAGCCGTGATCCCCATCGTGGAAGTTCAAGCGCTTGGGAATTGCGGCCGGGGCAGCCGCCAGAGAAGATGGGAAAGGGGAAATAGAAAAGAGAATGGCGTAAGTCTATGGTGAGACCATGCAGAGAGCAAAGAATCAGGAAGAGAAGGCAGAAGCAGAATCAACTGTTGCTGCAAGAAACATTTGTTGGCGTTTTTTGAAAGCAGTTCAGCAATGATACGATACAGAAGTCCTTCTGCCGGCTCCACGAAGCTGGTAGGAGGTGTGTACGGGGAGCTGCCATCTGCCAGAGCACTGACGGAGAGCAGCTCCCTTCCTTTCCCTTTGAGGGAAATCCGATTCGCGTGATGGTAGGAGGCGAATCGCTTGCCTAATCTATACATTCCCCAGAATCCGAAGAAGGTTCCCAAGATTCACTGGAAAAATGACCAGCGAGTGGCGCAAGCCCCGGACTTCAGGCCGGGGTAAGCCACGACGATAACGGTTTAGCCTGCTGTTCGATGTTGCGTTTCCTTCCCTCGAGCGGTGCACCGCCGCAGGTTGCCGCAAGGTGGCAAGGCGACCACCGGGCATTGCTCCCGTAGTTCTTACCGATCCGACGCAAGCGGCGACACAAAACATAGGCTCGAAGCACGCGTTAGGAGTTCCCTTAGGCGAGAGACGCACCCCTTCGGAGGGTGTTTACGAGCAGGGGTAGCTTAGGGACGTGCCTAGGGAAGGTGCCATGTCTGTGCTGTCGATAATCTTTGCTTTTTGTTCGTAGGGCAGATTATCATGCCCGCCATGGAACGCAGGCAAGGGTTCAAATTCGAGTTGCGGCCTACGGGCGAACAGCAGCGGCAGATGCGCCGTTTTGCTGGCTGCGCTAGCGATTGCACCATTTGCTGCTTCTCGGGGGACATCGGCGAAATCCTTCCCGGTAGGTAGATGCAGGAGAATGTCGCGGAGGCATGCGAAGCGCGGCGGGATTAGTCGGCGGCGGGCGGAAGACCTTTTTGATTGGACGAAGGATTGCTTTGAGCGGGTAGAGAGGCGTGCGACGGCGAGGGCGGCCCGACGGGCCGGGGGAAGTAGAGGGGCGAGCCGAGGAGAAAGGCGAGCAAGCTGATAATTTCCCAAGGTGACTTCAAACGATCCTCCAATAGTTCAATGGATGATTTGGCCTGAGACTTGGTTGCTTGCCTGGTGAGCTCTTCCAGCGCCGGGAAGGCCGAATGACCGGTTGCGGTACGGCCTTCCCGGAAAACACGGGAAGAGTGGGGCACTCAGGCAAATGATTTTTTCTCCAATGCAGCTGTAGAAATGGCGGAATAATTTCGGCCGCTGATTTTGGAGACGAAGCGGCAAAGTTCGCAATGATCTTCGTGGCGCTCGAGGCGGGAGTAGGAGCGGGCGTAATCAGCTTGCAAGCGGAGAAGTTCGTCCGAAGTTTTTTTGCTGGCGAAACCGGTAGAGGATACCTCTTCGCGGCGAGTGCGCCAGAGCTCGAGAGCTTTTTGGCAGGCGAAGAGAAGATTTTCGTAGTCGGTGCAGATCGCAGTCTTGAAGGAATACTCTGCTTTCATGGGTCCCTCCCCCGCAATGGAGGGAGCAAGTGGAACGCCAATCCCCTAAGTGGTGGGAGAGGATGAAGTTGAGTTGAAAAAGGGGTGTGAAAGAGGAGCAGGGCTAGTACGAAAGTTCGCGCTATTGACGCGGGGATTGTTGTAATTCTTACCGACGGAGTAGAAGGCGGATGTGCAACAACGGCGTACGGGAGCAAGATCGAACAGAAGGCATACCGCGATCGGGAAAGATGTGTCACAATTTGAACTTCAGCGACGAGTACGTGAGGACGCATTGCGCAATACAGCTCTAGCCAGTTGGAAATACAGCGAAATAGCGAGCCGATGTAGCGGTGCATCTAACTCGAGGATGGGCTGTTGTGCCGTTGGAAGGGAAGCAATCGAAGGGCGGTCCTTGAGAATTGCTGGAGAGAAACAAGGTGGCATCGAGCAAGGAGATCGAAACGGCGGCTGCGTCGTCCCGTTCAGGGGATGGGAGCCGGAGTACGCTTGCGGGACACACGCTGCTGGAGCACATCGGTAATACACCGCTAATTCATCTCGCCAACGTTGGACGTGAATTTCCAAACATAAAGTTTTACGCAAAAGCCGAGTGGTTCAATCCCGGCGGATCGGTGAAGGACCGTCCGGCGCTGAGCATGATTCAAGCGGGACTGACGAGCGGTCTGCTGGAGCGCGGGAAAACGATTCTTGATGCCACCAGCGGAAATACCGGGATCGCGTACGCGATGATCGGCGCGGCGATGGGATACGCGGTGAAACTGTGCTTGCCGGAGAGCGCGTCGGCCGAGCGGAAGCGCATTTTGACGGCGTATGGCGCGCAACTGGTGATGACGCCGGGAGACGAGGGGACCGACGGGGCGATCCGGCGCGTTCGGGAGATCGTGGGGGCCGCGCCGGGCGCGTATTACTACCCGGACCAATATAGCAATCCGGCAAATTGGCAGGCGCACCATCGGACGACGGCGGGGGAGATTTGGGAGCAGACGGGCGGCGAGCTGACGCATTTTGTGGCCGGCCTCGGGACGAGCGGGACGTTTGTGGGGACGACGCGGCGGCTGCGGAAATTGAATCCGAAGATTCGGTGCGTCAGCTTGCAGCCGGACTCGTCTTTTCACGGGCTGGAGGGCTGGAAGCATATGACGACGGCGCTGCGACCGGCGATTTACGACGAGACGCTCGCGGATGAAAACGTGGCGGTGGGGACGGAAGAGGCGTACCGCATGGTCAAACGGTTGGCGCGCGAGGAAGGATTGCTGGTAAGCCCGAGTTCGGCGGCGGCGCTGTTGGGATGCTTTGCAGTGGCGCGGCAGATTCCGGCGCGAGAGCGAGCTGTGATGGTGACGATCTTTCCTGATTCGGCGGCGAAGTATCTGAGCGAGCGCTTTTGGGACGAACAGTGACTGCGATGCCAGATGCGGGGAAGCTTTGCGTTCGCGCGGAGTGCGCGGACAAAATTCGGGCGCACGGGGCGGAGACGTATCCCGATGAGTGTTGCGGCGCTCTGTTGGGGCGCGATGCCTCAGCGGAAGAAGGAAGGGCGCGGGAGATTTTGGGAGTGTATCCGCTGGTGAACCGGCGGGAGGATTCGCCGCGGAACCGGTTTTCGGTGAGTTCACGGGATGTGATCGAGGCAGAAAAGGCGGCCGGGATGCGTGGACTGGAAGTGATCGGATGGTATCACTCGCACCCGGATCATCCGGCGAAACCGAGCGAGTACGACCGAGAACATGCGTGGCCGTGGTACAGCTACATTATTGTCAGCGTGAGGGAGCGAGTGGCGAGGGAGATGAGGTCGTGGAGGTTGGAAGACAGTCGAGAGCGGTACGTTGAACAAGAAATTGAGGAAGTGGTGGAAGCAAAGGAAGTGAAGGAAAGAAAGAAGTGAAGCGCTACGGTAGATAGGGGGAGAAAAATGGCAGTGAAAGTGATGATACCGACGCCGTTGCGGGCGCATGCGGCGGGCAGGGCGGCCGCGGAGTTTCCGGCGAAGACTGTGTCGGAGGCGTTGCGCCATTTGACGGAGGAATTCGGTGAGTTGAAGCGACATCTGTTCACGGGACAGGGAAAGCTGCGGAGCTTTGTGAATGTGTATTTGAACGGGGAGGATATCCGCTACCTGGCGCAGGAGAACACGCCAACGAAAGATGGGGACACGATCAATATTATTCCGTCCATTGCGGGAGGAGCGCCTACGGGGACGATTGCCGGAGGGGCTGCGGAGAAGTTGAGCAATGAAGAAATTCTGCGGTACAGCCGGCACCTGATCATGCCCGAGGTGGGCATGGAGGGGCAGTTGAAATTGAAGAAGGCAAAGGTGCTGCTGATCGGGACGGGAGGACTTGGCGCACCGCTTGGGTTGTATCTGGCCGCGGCCGGAGTGGGGAAGTTGGGCTTGGTGGATTTCGATGTGGTGGATTTCACGAATCTGCAGCGGCAGGTGACATTTGGCATAAGCGATGTCGGCAAAGCGAAGAGCGAAGCGGCGCGGGCGCGGCTCTCGAATCTGAATCCGGATATTGAAGTGAAGGCGTTCGAGACGAAGCTGACGAGCGAAAACGCACTGGAGCTGTTCCAGGATTACGACATCATCGTGGACGGGACGGATAATTTTCCGACGCGCTATCTGGTGAACGACGCGTGCATCTTGTTGGGAAAGCCGAATGTGTATGGATCAATTTTCCGATTCGAGGGGCAAGCGACGATTTTCGGAATGCCGGATGGACCGTGCTACCGGTGCTTGTACCCGGAACCGCCTCCGCCAGGACTGGTGCCCTCCTGCGCGGAAGGCGGGGTGCTGGGAGTGTTGCCGGGGATCGTGGGATCGATCCAGGCGATGGAGACAATCAAATTGATACTGGGCAGCGGCAGAAGCCTGAAAGGGCGGCTGCTGGTGTTTGACGCGCTCGAGATGAGCTTCCGCGAGTTCAAGCTGCGGAAGAATCCGAAATGTCCGATGTGCGGGGAGCAGCGCACAATTGACAAGCTCATTGATTATTACGAATTTTGCGGAGTACGCGGGGAAGAAGCGCCCGCGCCGGATTTGAAGGTGCCGGAGATTACGCCACGAGAGTTGAAGACAAGGTTGGACAAGGGCGACGACCTGTTTATTTTGGATGTGCGCGAGCCGCACGAATACCAGATATGCAATCTTCGGGGACATTTGATCCCGTTGGGGGAATTGCCGCGGCGCGTGCATGAACTCGATTCATCACGAGAGATTGTGGCACATTGCCGGAGCGGGAAGCGTTCGGCGGAAGCGATTGATTTTCTGCGGAAGGCCGGATTCAGGAAGATCCATAATTTGAAGGGTGGAATTCTGGCATGGTCGGATGAGGTGGACGCGACGGTGCCGAAGTATTGAAGGAAAGAGAAGTAAGGAAGCAAATAGGCAGCCAAGTAAAGAGGCCCGACCGGCGGTGCTAGCCAAGACCACGCGGTTGAGATTATTCACTTTGCTCAGGATGACGCGCGCTTGTTCTAATTTGAGAGTGGACGGGAAGGTCGGGTTACTGCTCAGAAGAAAGCAGGCGCCGAAGAGCCGCCCCTGCAGAAGAAAAAGCGAGAGAAGCTCCACCCTCAAGACTCAAGTGATTGTGCGGACAGAAGCGGAATGGCGGCGGAGTTTAGTTGAGGATTCCGATGGGGGCGCGATGAAGCCGGGAGCCAGGACAAGGCCCTTAGCGTCGATCACGGGCTCCTCTTTTTCCGGCTTGAGATCGCCAATTCCGAGGATGCGACTGTAAGCGATGCGGACGTTCGCATGACGCAGCGGCGCGCCGGTGCCATCGGCGAGCTGAGCGTTCACGATGAGAAACGAAACAGGCTTTTGCTGGGAAAAGAGTGGCAAGAGCGCGACGAGAGAAACAGCGCACAACGGGAAAATGGGGGCGAGTTTGTGGCGAATCATGCGGTTTGTCTCCCCCAGTGTAGTTGAAATCTTTCCGAGAATTGCGCTGCGCACAGAGCAAGAGAGAGATTTCTCACTTCGCAGGCTCCGTTCGGAATGGCGAATGTTCGCTTGCAGGCATCCTGCTAAAAATGGAACAGCGCTTCACAGCTTTGCGTGCGGAGCGGTGTATGGATTGCAGCATGGATCTCTTGTGGGCGAGGGTTCCATCAATTCAATGCGAGTGAGATCGGGATCGAAAATATCGAATTGCCATTTGCCATCGCGGCCAATTTCGGATTTGTCGTCGGCAAACTTGGAATCGGGAGGCAAACCGTTTTCGTGAAGCAGGTCGAGAGCTTTTTGCATGCTGGGGACGCCGAGGCAAAAGTGATTCTGCACGCCGAGCTCCTGATGATCGGCGTTAGCAGGGATGTTGAGCATGAACTCGACCCAGTCCGAACCATCGGGAACCTGGATTTCATACCAGTCGATATCCGAATCCTTTTCTGGAGTACCGGGTGGAAGATCCTTGAAACCGCCTTTCCAATAGAGGTGGAAACCGAGGGTTTGCATATAAAAGTTCTTCATGAGATTAAAGTTTTTGACGACGAAGCCGGCGTGGAAGATGCGCGAACTGACCTGGTTCGGAGGGACGCGTGCGACGGAGATTTCGGAAATTGGCTGAACGAAGGAAATGCGGTTGCCTTCGGGATCATGAGTTTCGATGAAGGGTATGCCATGGGGGGTAATTTTAATTTCGGAGACCGCTACGTGCTGGGAGAGCAAGTATTCGCGCATTTGGCGGACGCTGGTGGTTTGGAAGGCGACTTCGTCGAGCCAGGAACCGGGATCGCCCGGTTGAGCCTGGGTGAGTTCGATGTGCTGAGAAGCGTTGACGACGAAGCAGGGATTCTTGACGTTGATGCAGCCATTTGTGCCCGTGCGCAGTCCGAGGATTTTACCGTAGGTTTCCGAGGATTTCTGGAAGTCAGTGGCTTTAACGCGAACGAAAGAGATGCCCGTGATTTTAGGACGCTGGGGAGTTTCGGCGGAGACAAATCCGGCGAGTAGGAGAGATGCAAAGGCAAGGATGGCTAACCGTGACATGGGAGACCTCATTGTACGGATGTGTATTTGATTCTATCGCAAGGGTTAGGTGAGTTTGAAAGTATGAAGCGGCCGCAAGGTGTCGCACGGCATTAGAAGGTGACCTCGGTCAGAGCTTTGTGAGCCAGGTCGGCGGCACCAGGCTTGCCGGCCAGCACGAGGTTGGCCCATTCGGAGGCGGCGTGGGAAACGCGGACTGCTTCCGTGGAGAGAGACTCGGGACCGCCGGAGTCGGAATTGCCAAAGAAGATACGGTCCATCGGGCGCGAAGCGATCATTCGGTTTTTCGTGTATTGACCCGGGACAGCCATCATCATGGCGTGGCCCCGGCGGTAGAGATGGATTTCGATGGGGTCGACATTAAATTCGGGGAGGAGCTTCTGGAAATCCTTCAGAACTTTTGCAGCGAACTCCTTGCAATCGGCCTCTTCCAGCAGGAGAGAACGCTCCGATTCGCGGAGAGTGGAATAGAAGGTGAGGATTTCGTATTTCGGTTTGTATCCCGGCTGATTGCGGATGGTCCAGTCCGCGACGATGAAATCGGTGAAGGAGTTGCCCGGGCACCAGTTGTCGTAGCCTCTGCGATAAATCGGTTTATCAAAAATCATGTTAATCATGGGCACGGGGGCGTAGCGAACACGACGCATGGCCTGCTTCTGGTCGTTGGGCAGACCGGCAACGATGTGGGAGGCGATAAATTTGGGGGAGCACATGAGGACGACTTTTGCGGCGACGGTGGTGAGCTTGTCTTCGTGCATGTAGGTGACGCGCACCTCGGTGGCATCGGGAACGACGGATACAACGGTGGCGCCGCCGAGCATGCGCTCGCCATATTTTGGCTTCATCACTTCCACCAGCTTGTGAGTGATGCAGCCTAAACCGCCGGGAAGAATGACGCGAGAGCTGTCTTCTCCCTTGATGAGATATTGCGCATCGGAAATGCCGATAAAGGCGGTGGTGTCTTCCGTGAGGGCGCCCCAATTTGAGGGACCATAAGCATCCCACCACTTGGTGATTTCCGGCGCGTAAGCTTTGGTGATTTCGGTAAAGGGCTTGGAGTCCAGCTCGAGCATATCTTTGCGCGGATCGAGTTTGAGGATGTCTTCGGAGAATTTCTTGAAACTGGCGATGGTGTCCTTGGAATAAGGGAGTTGCGAGAGGCCGCTGCGCCAGGTGTCGGGCGTGTAGACGCCGTTGTCGATGGTGGGATCGGGCATGTCGATGGGAAGAAGATTCAGGCCGATTTCCTTGGCGAGATGATCGCTGAAGCTGTCGCGGAAATCGTACGCGGCAGCGGTGGAATAGGGCTGGCCGGCGAATTCTTCCTGGTAGGCGTTACCGCCGAAGTGGTCTTCCTTTTCGAGGAGGAGCCAGTCTTTGCCGCGGAGAAAATACGCAGCGGAAAGCCCGGCCATGCCACCGCCGACGATAGCGATATCGACTTTACGCGTGGCCTCGGGCTTGGGGAAGGAGTGACCATCGCGAACTTGGTGGCAGATGGCGAAGTGTTCGCCTTCGACACCGGCGGAGGGAGGTTTGACCTGCGGGTCGGCGAGAAGCGCTTTATCGACGGGACAGCCGGAAGCGATGGAACCAGCGACGACGAATTTGATGAAGTCACGACGGGAATGAGACATGGGAATGAGTCCTCCGGTAGAGATTCCTCAAGGGCCGAAGCCCGAATATTGCCAAGTGAAAGTGTCGGAACGGAAGCTCCAACCTCCTAAAGAGCAGGCGAGCCCCGCTCGGGAGGACAAGTCTGGATAGGGTTCCCATCACAGGCGCTCCAGGAGTTCGCGAGCTTCTTTGCCGATGGTGCGGGCGCGAATGTGGTACCAGATCAAAATCAAGATGACAGAAACGACGAAGATTAAAGTGGAAATGGCGTTGATCTCGGGAGTGATGCCACGGCGGAGGCGGGCCCAAATTTCGAGGGGGAGAGTGTTGTCGCGGCCAAGGAGGAAGAAGGTGACGGCGATTTCGTCCATGGAGAGGGTGAAGATGAGCAGGGCGGAGGCGACGAGAGAAAGCTTGAGATTGGGAAGCGTGATGCGCCAGAAGGTCTGCCACGGGGTGGCACCGAGATCGAGAGAGGCTTCTTCCTGAGCGCGATCCATTTTTTGCAGGCCGGCGAAAAGTTCGGTCGTGGCGACGGAAATGAGGGCGGTGCCGTGGCCGAGAAAGACGGTGAGGAGGCTGAGCTGAATGCCGGCGCGATCGACGAACATGAGTAGCGAGAGGCCGGTGATGATGCCAGGAAGAACGAGAGGCAGAAGGACTAGACGGCGAAAGAGAGATTTGCCGGGGAAATTGGCGCGATCGAGAGCGAGGGCTGCGAGTAAGCCGAGAATGAGCGAGAGGGCGACGGCTCCGAGGGCGACGAGGAGGCTGCCGAGGACGGAGTCCCATAGGGGGCCGTCGGCGAAGAGTTGGCGGTACCAAAGAAGCGTGAAGTGTTTTGGGGGAAACCCGCCGACACCGTCGTGATTGAAGGAATAGAGGATGAGCACAACGATGGGCAGATAGAGGAAAGCAAACACCAGCAAGGAAAACGCGGCGAGGATCGGAGCGCGGGTGGAACTGTCGTTTGCGCTTGGGCTGCTCATCGGAAGGCCCACCGTTTTTCCAGGCGTTCGGTCAGAAAGAGCAGAGCAATGGTGAGAAGGAGAATACCCACGGCGATCGTGGCCCCGAGGGGCCAATCGTAGGCGGTGCCGAAAAGGCTTTGAACGATGTTGGCGATCATGATGCTGGAAGGACCGCCGACGAGCATGGGCCCGAGGAAATCGCCGAGGGTAAGGACGAAGGCGAAGGTGGCACCGGCGAGCAGGCCGGGAATCGATAGGGGAAGAATGACGCGGAAAAATGTGGCGCGAGGACTGGCCCCAAGGTCGTGGGAGGCCTCGATGAGGTTGCGCGGGATGTGTTCGAGAGAGGCGTAGAGAGGGAGGAATACGAAGGGGGTATAGATGTGGGTGAGCGTAAGAATGACAGCGAAAGAACTGTACAGGAAGAAGCTGAGCGGTTCTTTGGTGATGTGCAGGTACTGGAGGAAGCCGTTGAGGACGCCGTCGGAGCCAAGGATGGTTTTCCAGGCGTAACCGCGGACGAGATAGCTGACCCAGAGGGGGACGATGACGAGTTGATAGAGAAGATCTTTGCGGATACCGGCGTGGAAGGACATGAAATAGGCAAGGGGATAGCCGAGGAGAAGCGAAAGGAGGGTGACGCTGGCGGCGATGCGGGCGGTGCGGAAAAAGACTTTAGCGTAGACGGGATTCTGAAGGAGCTTGGCGTAATTCTGGAAATTCCATTGCTGGACGATGACGCCGTCGCGAACGAGCCAGAAGCTGTGGGCGAACATCAGGGCGTAGGGCAGGAGGAGGAAAAGGCCGACCCAGAGAAGCGGTGGGATGGAGACGACGGTTTTGTAGAGGCGAGAGTACATGGCCTTATTCGCTGAGTGGCACGGCTTCGACGGGATCAAAAGCAAACTCGTGTTCGCCGGTGAGCACGCCGCGGGCCGGAATACGGGCACGGAAGAGTTGACCCGCGCAGTCGACTTCGAGTTGCTCGACGGAGCCTGTGAAAACTTGTTGTCGGATGCTTGCTTGAAAACGGACCGCGTTGGGTGCCGCGGCTGCTTCCGCAGCTAGCTGGATGGATTCTGGGCGAAGAGAAAAGAGAGTTGGGCCATTTGGGGCGTTGCTGGACCAACGCAAATTGCCACTTGTCGCAATTCCATCGCGAACCTCGGCGCGCAGGAGATTGGTCTGACCGATGAACTGCGCAGTGTAACTGGTGGCAGGACGGGCGTAAATTTCGCGGGGAGAAGCGACTTGCTCGAGGGCGCCGTCTTTAAGGAGGGCGATGCGATCGGAGAGGGCCATGGCTTCTTCCTGATCGTGGGTGACAAAGAGGAAGGTGATGCCGAGTTCGCGTTGGAGGGATTTTAGTTCGCCCTGCATTTGTTTGCGGAGATTGGCGTCGAGAGCGGAGAGCGGCTCATCGAGGAGGAGGAGTTCCGGGCGATTGACGAGGGCGCGAGCGAGGGCGATACGCTGCTGCTGGCCGCCGCTGAGGCGTGAAGGACGTGCGGCAGAGTATTCCTGCATTTTGACCATACGAAGGGCGGCATCGACGCGCGCGGGGACTTCCGAGGAGGGACTGCCGGTGACGCGGAGGCCGTAAGCGACATTGTCCGCGACAGACAGATGAGGGAACAGGGCATAGTTCTGGAACACGGTATTAACGCGACGCTTGTAGGGCGGGAGGGAATCGAGGCGCGCTCCATCCATCCAAATTTCGCCGGAGGTGGGTTGTTCGAAACCGGCAATGAGGCGGAGAAGAGTGGTTTTGCCGGAGCCGCTTTCGCCGAGGAGAGTCAGGAATTCACCGGAAGCAATTTTAAGGGAGATGTGCTTGAGGACTTCGCGCGAGCCGAAACGTTTGGCAATGTCGCGCACTTCCAGCAGGACTCCGCCGGGCGGAGAGGGGATAGGCCGGGCGGGAGGTGCGGTGGTCACTGGGCGGCTTTGACCTCGTTCCAGGTTTCGATGTATTCGGCGCGGCGGGGGACGTCCTGCCAGAAATAAATGCGTTGCATGTAGGCGTCAGGGTCGTCGAGGTGCAGGCCTTTCTTTTCGGCGTCGGTCAGGAATTGGGCAGCGGAGGGATTCGCGGGGGTGTAATGGGTGACGTCGGTGATTTTCTTCTGGGTTTGCGCCTGAATCATGTATTCCAGGAAAGCGTAGGCGAGATCCTTGTTGGGGCTGGCTTTGGTGATCATCAGATGATCGATCCAGCCGGTGGTGTTTTCTTTGGGGATAGTTTCGGCAATGGGGAAATTGGCCTGACGGAGCTGGTTGGTCATCAGCGGCCAGCCCATGGCGGCAATGATTTCATGATTTTCAAAGAGATTGGTGAGCTCGCCGCCAGTGGACCAGATTTTGCGTAGGTTTGGTTTGAGGGCAAGAAGCTTCTGTTTGACGGCGGCAAGCTGCTCTTCGGAGAGGTTGTAGAGTTGCGACGGATCGGGCTTGTCGTAACCGAGCAGCTGGGCGGCCATATATAAGGTGGAGAGATCGTCCCACACGGAGATTTTCCCTTTGTATTTGGGATCCCAGAAGAGAGCCCAGGAATCCGGCGGCTGGGAAAAGACGGTGGTGTCATAGAGAAGAGGATTGGGGCCCCACATAAAGGGGACGCCGAAGGTCTGGCCGTTGGCTTTGGCGAGGGGAAGGTCGCGGAGCTTCGGGGAAAGTTGCGAGTAGGAGGGAATTTTCGAGAGATCGAGAGGTTCGGCAAGGCCGGCGCGCGCGATTGATGTCGCTACATCGCTCGAAGGAGAAATGACATCGTAGTTAGAAGCGCTGCCGCCACGAAGTTTGGCGACGAGATCGTCGCTGGAGCCCATGTAAGCGGCAGTTACTTTGCAATGGTGAGCTTCTTCGAAGGTGCGAATGAAGGAAGGATCGGCGTAACCTTCCCAGACGAGGAGGCTCAGCGATGGTTCTTTTTTCTGACAGGAGCCGAGGAAAAAGACGCAGCCGAGAAGCGAAATACAGGAAGCCACAGTTCGCTTCCGAAGGCGGAGCTTGCAGAACTTGGCGGGAGTGGCGCTATTGGTTGCCGGCTTCATAGACGACTTTGCCTCCGACAATGGTAAGTACAACTTTGGTTTGGTCGATTGTGTGCGGGTCAATTTCAAAAATATTGCGATCGAGCATGATGACGTCCGCAACTTTGCCGGTTTCGATGGAACCTTCCGTTTTTTCGAGATGGCCGGCATAGGCGGCGTCGATGGTGTAGCCTTCCACGGCTTGCGCGACAGTCAATTTTTGCGATGGGACGAAGCCTTCGGGAGGCTTGCCCTCACTGGTCTGGCGCGTTACCGCGGTTTGGATGCCTTCAAAAGGATTGAGAGTGACGACCGGCCAATCGCTCCCGAAGGCATAGCGGCCGCCCTGTTCAGCAATGCTCTTCCAAAGCCAAGCACGGGAAGCACGCTCCGGCCCGATATTGCGGGCCCAAACGTCCAGGGTGTCTTCGTCGGGGTAGGCATGGAGAGGTTGCATGCTGGCAATGACGCCAAATTTACCGAAGCGAGGGATATCCGCGATTGCGATGGTTTCGATGTGCTCGATGCGGTTGCGGTGATCCTTGGAGTGATTTTTCTGTTCCGCGAATTCATAGCCATCGAGGACGGTTCGAACAGCGTAATCGCCGACGGCGTGGGTATAGAGCTGGAATCCCCGTTTGTCCAGTTCCGCGACAGCGGTCTTGTATTTTTCGGGATCCCAGAAAAGAGCGCCCTTCGTCGAAGGGTCGTCGGTGTATGCCTCAAGAAAGGCGGCGGTGTGAGACTCGACGACGCCATCCATGAAGAATTTCACGCTGTTCACGTCGATCCATTCGTCATGGAACTTTTTGCGGGCGGCTTCGATGGCCTCGAGATCCCGGGTGTGCAGCTCGGGAGGGTTCAGGACGTAGGCGATGTGCATGCGGACGGAGAGCTGCTTTTCTTCACGTAATTCTTGCAGAAGATCGAGTTGCTCAAATTCACCGCCGGCGCTATGGACGCGAGTGAGACCGTTCTGGCTGGCCCATTTCAGGGCCGTACGCAGCGCGGTAAGCCTCTCCACCTCAGTGGGCTTTGGCAGAATCGTACTAAGGAGGTCGGAAGCGGACTCTTTCAAGGCGCCGGTGGCCTCACCTGTCTTGGGATCGCGAACGATCTCGCCATTGGCGGGATTGCGGGTGGATTTAGTGATCCCGGCGAGAGCGAGCGCTTTGGAATTAGCCCAGGAGGTGTGGCCGTCGTAACCGTCCAGGAAGACAGGGCGATCCGGGAATAATTCATCGAGATACTTTTTGTTGGGCAGAGTTTCCGGCGCGAACATGGCGTAATTCCAGCCGTGTCCGAGAATCCATTTGTCATGCGGGTGTAGTGCCGCATAGGCGCGCAGGCGATTCTGGATCTCCCGGACGTCCTTGGCACCTTCGAGATTTGCTTGTGTGCGAGCAAATCCGCCATCGGTCAGATGAATATGACAATCGGTAAATCCGGGGAGCACGAGCTTGCCGCCCGCATCGACCATTTTTGTGCCCATGCCGCGGAAGCGGCCGATTTGTTCATCGCTGCCCACAGCAACAATCTTGCCTTCGCGGATCGCCAGGCTTTCGGCCTGTGATTTATTTTTGTCGACGGTGTAAATCTTGGCGTGAACGATCAGAATATCTGCGGGCGCGACACGGGTGGACTGCTGCGCAAGAGCGGCGGAGCTAAAAATGAGCGACGCTAAAAGTGGGCCCGCAAAAAATCGGCGGCGAAATTGCATGTATACCTCTTCGGGCGGCGGCGTAAGCAAGGGCAGCCGCTACTAAAAAAGTCAGAAGGTGGGCGGAGTATTGACCCACAAAATCCAGGATTCCGAACGTCCCGGGTTTTTCCAGCGATGGGGAGTGGAGCTTTCAAAATAGAGACTGTCGCCGGACCTTAAGCGGTAATGGCCCTGATTGTGGAGCCAGATCTCAAATTCACCGCGGAGGACGTGGAGAAACTCCTCGCCCTCATGGGCATAAGATTCCCCGCTGCCGCCGCCGGGCTTGACGCGGAAAAGATGAGGTTCCATGGCAGTATTGCCCCAGGCGAGGAGCTCCATGCGGACATTGGGGCTGGTTTCAAGGACTTTGCGTTGGGAAGGGCGAACGAGAGGCTGAGCATCTCCGTTGGTTTCAAACATGGACAAGATATTCGTTTTGTAGAAGCGGGCGATGCGCTGAAGGGTGGCAACCGAGGAGCGCATTTGACCGCGTTCGAGGGCGCTGAGAAAGCCGACGGAAACTTTGGTAGCGCGAGCGACGGTTGCCAGAGAAAGGCCGCGCTTCATGCGCAAACGGCGGAAGCGCTGGCCGGGAGACCGGCGAGCATCGGCTGGGGAAGAGACGACTCCTTGTTTCTTGAGGACATGTACAATCGCGGCAGGATTGAGGCCGCGAGCGCGGCGAAGGAAGAGAGCACGCTGGAGGAGACGGACGTCCGGTTCGGCGTACATGCGGTAGTGGCTGGCGGTGCGCTGGGGAGTGACGAGCCCGAGCGCTTCCCAGGCGCGCAAAGCAGAGGAAGAAATGCCGAGACGGCGGGCAACCTCCGAGATGCGGAGGAGGCGCTGGGCCGGCAAAGATTCCGATGCTGTGGACAAATTCTTTCTGCTTGACACGGGTCCCGGCTTTCTCTAAGTTTGCTGGATTATAGTAAGGTTCTCGGTCAGGTTACAACCACGAAGAATCGGTTTTACAGGGAAATCGGTTCTCGGGGAACAGGGGTGAGTTCAATGAATTCAGGAATGCGCCAGGAATGCAAATCAGTGTGTTTCCGCAGTCTACTGTTTACGGTGATTTTCGGAGTCTGCTGCATTCTTGGGGCGCCCTATGGGAGGGCGCAGAGCACGGGCGGACGAATCCGGGGAACGGTGACAGACTCGAGCGGCGCGGCGGTGGTCGGCGCGAAAGTCGCACTCATCAACGAAGGGACAAACACGTCTCGCGAGGCGACGACCTCGACGACAGGGGAATATCTGTTCCTGGAAGTGCCGGTGGGCAGTTATGAGATCGATATAACGGGGGCGGGATTCAAGAAGTACGAACGGAAGGGGATCGTACTGGTCTTGAACGAAATAGCGAGCGTGGACGTCACGTTGCAAGTGGGTGGCGCGACGGAAACGGTGGAAGTGACGGGAGCGCCGCCGGTTATCGACACAACGACGACGCAATTGGGCGCAGTGATGACCGAGCAGTCCGTGCGAGAACTGCCGCTGAGCACCAGGAACACCTACCAGTTGCTGCAATTGCAGCCGGGCGTGCAATCCCAGTTGGGCGCGGACCTGTTTTATGGGAGCGACAACCCCGGGGTAGTTTCGGTGAACGGTGGCCGGGGCCGATCGAACAACTACATGGTGAACGGTGGCGACGGCAACGACATCTTCGTGAACGGACCAGCGATTCAACCGTCACCGGATGCCATTGAAGAATTCCGAGTATTGACGAACACGTTTGACGCGGAGTACGGAAGGAATTCCGGATCGATTGTGAACGTGGTGACGAAATCCGGGACGAACAATATCCATGGCGACGTGTACGAATTTTTCCGCAACAAGGTACTGAACACGAAAGGTTTCTTTGACCCGACGGTTCCGGATTACCAACAAAACCAGTTTGGCGCGACGCTGGGCGGCCCGATCAAGAAAGACAAGACCTTTATTTTTGGTTCGTATGAAGGGAACCGGCTGAAACAGGGGATTTCGTCCGGGAACGTTTATCTGCCAACCGGGGAGGAAGCGAATAACGGGAATTTCGCTTCGGATGGCGCGTTTGGTGGATCAGTGACCGATCCGACGTTCGCCAGCGCACTGTATAACCGCCCGGGATGCGCGAGCGCGATTAACGCTGTTTCACCGGCCGGAGCAGCGGCACTCCTGGCGCTGTCGAAAGTGCCGGCAGGATCACAGGGAACTTCGGTGCCTTATAGCTCGATTTTCCCGAACTCCCTGATTCCCACGGCGTGCTTTGATCCCACGGCGGTGGCGCTCTACAAAAAATGGGTGGCGCCCGTAGGGACGGGGCAATTGAACTACGCTCCAGACCTGATTGAGAACGATGACCAATTCACCATCCGGTTCGACCACAATTTTTCGACGACACAGCACTTCTCCGCCTACTACTATTTCGACGACACGAATCAAACCCAGCCGTTCTCAAACTTCCAGGCGGCGGGAGCAAATGTCCCGGGATTCGGAGGGATATTCAAGACACGAGTGCAGCAGGTGAATTTGAGCGAGACATCGACGATCGGTTCGAGCGCGGTCAATGAGTTGAGGTTCAATTGGTTTCGTGAGGGCCAAGGGAATTTGAATCATCCTGTCAACATACTTTCGAGCCTGCACGACGCCTGCGGCCAGTATGTGTCGGCGTCGGAGTGTTTCACGGATCCGAGCAATCCAAGCCTGGGGATCACCACCAACATCCCGGGACGAGAAGGCGTGCCGTTCGTGAGCGTGGCGGGAGGATTTGCGATCGGGAACAACACAGAGGGGGAGCTGCCGCAGACGGGAAATACCTACCAGTTCTCCGACAACTACAGCAAGGTGATGGGAACGCATAGCGTGAAATTCGGGGCAGATTTCCGGTTGCAGAAATTCAACCAATTTCTGTACTACAACATCAACGGAGCCTTCTCGTTTGGGAACGGAGGATCCGAAAACTCGGTCGATCCGGCGGGGATAAATCCACAAGTGAGCCCCGATGCCTATCCGGATTATTTCCTGGGAGTTCCGACATCGTACTCGCAAGGCGCCGCGCAGGGCGAGGATCTGACGAATTACGGATTTTATTTGTTTGCGCAAGACAGTTGGAAAATCAAACCGAACGTTACGCTGAACTACGGACTGCGCTGGGAACTGAACACTCCGTATGTGGACAGCGGAAACCGGCTGCAAACATTCCGGCCGGGGCAGGATACGACGCAATACCCGTGCTGGTTGTCGCCGACAAGCATGGCAAGTCTTGGAACAGGCACGGCGAATTGCGGTCCGGGATCAGCGAACTATGCCTATTTTCCGACGGGATTGGTGTTCCCCAACGATAAGGGAGTTCCCGGAGGGCTGACTACGACTTATTACAAGGCGTTCGCACCCAGAATCGGTTTAGCGTACAGCCCGGGTTGGACCGAAGGACCGTTGGCAAAACTGACCGGCGGCCCTGGAAAATCGACGATCCGTGGGGGTTATGGGATTTTCTACAACCCGATGGAGCAACTGGTGATGGAGCAATTCAGCGCCGAGCCACCGTTCGGGGTTAGCTCGTTCTTGTCGAGCCCACTACTCAACACACCCTATCTTAGCCAGAGCGGAGTGCAAACGCCGAATAACGCCGGGGGAATCATTACACAGACGCCATCGACCCCGTGTCCCTATGCGGGAGGGCCGACAGGATGCGTGGATTGGTCGGCCTTCCGTCCGATTCTACTGTTCGGAGAATTCCAGCCGCATCTGCGAACGCAATATGCCGAGCAATACAATCTGACAATCGAGCGGCAATTGACGTCGGACATGTTGCTTCGTGTTGCGTACGTAGGCACGCAAGCGCACCATCTGCTTGCTTCGCAGGATCTCGACTATGGGAATCCGCTGACGTGTCTGGACCTCGACAAATATATTGGTGCAGGCACCTGCGGTACCTTTGGCTCGGACTCTCAGTACCAGGTCACCCTGCCGGCCGGCGCGACCTTCCACATGCCGTACATTCCGGGAGCGACGCCGGGGAGTCCCAATATCCCTTGCCCCGCCTACAATCCGCATAATCCTTCAGGCTGCATCATCACGACGACCGCGCCCACGAACATCGATCTGGTTGGACTGCGGCCGTATTCTTCCCCGAACTGCACTCCGATCGGGCCGAATGTTGGCTCAGGATGCCCAGCCGACGGCGTACCGGTGTTCAGCAATATCTTCTCCGAGAATACCGTAGCCAACTCCAATTACAACGGGTTGCAAGTTTCGCTCGAAAAGAACTTCTCGCACGGACTGCTGTTCCAGGCTTCCTACACGTTCAGCAAAGCGATTGACCAGGGTGCATCGTTCGAGAACGAGCTGAACCCGATCTATCCGAACGCGACCCGGGGATTGTCACTGCTGGATGCGAAGAATCGATTCGTTTTCAGCCCTGTTTGGCAACTGCCTATCCCGAAGAAGGATGGATTCGCCGGTAAAGTGGCAAATGGTTGGCAGCTTTCTGCCATCATCACGTATCAGAGCGGGTTCCCGATTCGCGTACAGGACCAGAACGACGCAGAACTGCAAAGCAGTATCTTCTTCGAGTCCACGAATACGCCATATGCGACGGCCCCGCTGCAGCGGCTGAACCCAAAGACAAATGTGGGAAATTATTGGTTCAATACCGCTAACTTCTGCGATCCCGTCGTGTCCGCAACCTGTCCCCAGCAATTAGGAACTTTCGGGAATACGCCGCATGCGCTGTGCTGCGGGCCGGCGCTGAACAACACGGACCTGGTAATTGCAAAGAGCACACCAATCACGGAAAAGCTGAACACGGAATTCCGCGCGGAATTTTATAACACGTGGAACCACACACAGTTCGAGAATCCCGACGGAAACTTTACGGACTCGACCTTCGGCGAAATTCTGAAGGCTCGGGATCCGCGCGTGATGCAGTTCGCGATCAAGTTCCTGTTCTGACGGAGGAGCGGAAAAGGGCTGGAGGCGCGGCTTGAAGGGGCCGCGCCTGCTTGCACCAAGGGAATGAGACGCTCCCCTGGATGGCTGAGCAGGGCGTTCGGGAATTGCAAGGGAAGGCGTAAACTAGAGGCGCAGTGTGCCGCAGAAACCGCGAAGTTTTCCTCGCTGAGAGAGGCGGCGTAAAGTCGCCCCTACACTGACCGCAGGGAACAGACCTGCCACAGGTGACCATAGGAAGGCCTACCTGGATGGAGTTTGAAAATGCACGAGATACTACAGAAGGAAATCGCGTTGTATGAGAAGCGCACGCCGAAATCCGCGGAAGCACACAAACGGGCGGAAAAACGGATTCCGCTGGGAGTAGCGAGCAATTACCGGGCCTACGATCCGTATCCGATTTTTGTCGCCGAAGGACACGGGAGCAAGATCAAGGATATCGACGGAAACGAGTACATCGACCACAACCTGTGCTTCGGGACCTTGATGGCGGGCCACGGACATCCGGCGGTGGTTAAAGCCGTGCAATGGGCGGCCGCGAATGGCGCGACGTTTGGAATGCCGCATGGCATGGAATTGGAACTGGCCGAAGAGATTTGCGCGCGCTATCCGGTGGACATGGTGCGATTCGGCTCGAGCGGGACGGAAGCAACTATGCACGCGTGCCGGATTGCGCGCGCGGCGACCGGCCGGGACAAAATCCTGCGATTCGAGGGCTGCTATCACGGGTTGCATGACACGGCGCTCGTCAGCGTGAAGCCGAAGGAAGAGGATTACGGCGACATCAGCGCGCCGAATTCGGTGCCCGGCGGGCTGGGAGTGGTCCAGTCGGTTTTGGACAACGTCCCGGTAGCGACATTCAATCATCTGGCGAGCGTGGAGAATCGCTTCAAGCAATTCCCTGGACAGATCGCCGCGATCATTCTGGAACCCATCATGATGAACGTAGGTATTTGCATGCCGCAGCCCGGATTTTTGGAAAGCTTGCGCGACACCTGCACCAAGAACGGCACGTTGTTGATCTTTGACGAGGTGAAGACCGGGGCGAAACTTGGTTGGGGCGGCGCAAGCGAATACTTCGGTGTGAAGCCGGACATCATCACGCTGGCGAAATCAATCGGCGGTGGCGTGCCGCTTGCGGCATTTGGAGCAAGCCGGGCGGTGATGGACCTGATCGTGCAGCATAAGGTTTTCCACGGGGGAACTTACAACACGAACCGGTTCGCGATGGCGGCGGGACTGGCGGTATTCCGCGAGGTGCTGACACGAGAGAACTACGCCCACGTGGACAAACTTGGCAAGAAACTGGCGGAAGGCTACCGGACGATCCTGAAGAAGGCCGGGCTGGAAGCGTATGTGGCGCAGGCGGGAGTGAACGGCGCGCTGATGCTGTATGCGAAGGAAATCCGTAATTACCGCGACTGGACGAAGATCGATGTGGATCTGTGGCGGCAGTTCTGGTTCGGCATGGTGAACCGGGGAGTGCTGGCGATGCCGTATTGGTGGGATGAGCAGTGGACCATCTCCGTGCAGCACACCGAGGCGGACATCGACAAGCATCTGGCGGTGTTTGAAGAAGTGGCGCCGGGCTTGGCTGAGACGCAAAAGGAGCGCGGACTGAAGTTCGTTGGTGCCGCAGGACACTGAGGCGGAAGTTAAGGAAGGGAATGGGTTAAGGAATTAGGGGATCCTCCAGGCGTCATGCATTGGCTTTGGAGGCTAACGCGTCTAGCTACTAAGGAGCGAACAGATTGAGCAGTGAGGTCACGGGGGGGACGACGGGAATGGCTGCTTCGGACGCTGGGCAGCCACATTTAAAGCGCGTACTCGGGCGGCGTGACTTGGTGCTGTTGTTTGTGGTGGCGGTTTTTAACCTGAACGTTTTGCCATCCATAGCCGCGAACGGCGGAGTCACCATCTGGTTGTGGATTATTTCACTCATCCTTTTTTTCTGGCCGCAAGGGATTGCCGTGATCGAGCTGGCGCATCGCTATCCGGGAGAAGGCGGCGTGTATCTGTGGGCCAAGGAGGTTTTCGGCGACTTCCACGGGTTCTTGTCCGGGTGGTGCTACTGGACGAACAACATGATGTACGTGCCGACGGTGATGTTGTACTTCGTCGGCGTGTCGGTGTTTGTGCTGGGCGCCGGGCATGAGGGATTAGCGGACAGTCGTGCGTTCGCGCTGATTGCTTCGGTGGTGCTGTTGACGCTCCTGGTTGTGCTGAACGTGGTTGGCCTCGGCGTGGGGAAGTGGATTAACAATCTGGGAGGAATTGGGACCTTCAGCGCGGCGTTTCTGCTGATGGGGCTCGGCGTGATTGTATGCGCGAAGTTCGGCACGAACATTCACTGGTCGGATTTCCAGATTCCACCGAATCCGCGATTCGTGTTGAATTCATTCGGGGTGATTTGTTTTGGCC
>Ga0181526_10001329_pt1 | contig 23675 bp, 21 predicted proteins | sample PEATcosm2014_Bin_35_FD_119750 | JGI IMG/M metagenome (GOLD analysis project Ga0181526, IMG submission 119750) | Peatland microbial communities from MTU Mesocosm Facility, Houghton, MI, USA - PEATcosm2014_Bin06_30_metaG | ecosystem: Environmental > Terrestrial > Soil > Wetlands > Peat | place...
GAAGCTGAGACAACCGGACGCGGTAAAGTTGACATCTGGCAGCTGTTTCGCCTCGAGCTTTTGCTGCAGCCGCTCCCAGAGCGGCTGCGCGCCGCTTTCCACGCAGCTCCCGCGCGGATGCCCGGGCGGCCGCTTCGTGAAGCAGGCAAAGACGTGGTATTTGAATACAATCGGTACTTCGAGCGACATGAACCTTTTCCTGTAGCTGCCTCGCTGCATAGGCAACCATTCAATTCTCGTGCCGCACCGCTTCCGCTTTTATGCAACGGGCAGACCGCGTCGGGCCGCAAACGTGGACCGACTCGCGAAGGCCGCGCCCCGTCTTGTCGCCGCCAAGAGGCAACGCGAAGAGTGCGGTTTGATCCCAGAGTCCGCGCCGTTGACTGCGCAGGCAAACGCGATAAATTGATTGAGGCAAAGGATCAGCGGACAGCGTCAGCGCCAAAAGGCATTATGACCCGCATCCTCGGGCCTGAGACATGACTGCGCCAACGATCATACGCAGACCAGAAAATAACCCTTGATCAGCGGCGCCATCCAGACATGCCATTGCGGCCGGTCTGGCTCCCGCTACCCGTAATGATCTTCAAAGGCGCTATGGATATTTTCTGACATTCCTGAAAGAACGCGACCGATTCGACACAAGTGCCTCATGCTCGGCGCTCCTGACGCCAGCGAACGTCGGGCCGTTCGTCGATTGCATGCGGGACGAATGGTCGGCGACCACCCTGTTCATGACGATTCAGAAGCTCTATCAGATCGCCCGTCATCTGGCGCCATCAACCGACTTCAAATGGCTTTGGGACATCGCGGGCGACATCAAGGCGGAGGAGACCCGTGCGGCGTCCGCCTGTCGTCGACGCCTCGGAATTGCTGATCGCTGGTCTTGCTTTGGTCGAGGAATATGTCGGTTCCGCAGGGCCGATGGATTTGACTACAGCAGTCAATATCCGCAACGGCCTGATGGTCGCATTGCTGGCGTCATGTCCGATCCGCGCAAGAAATCTAGCTGGACTGACGCTCGGGCGATCCCTGCATTTGACCCACTCATGCTGGTGGATCGATCTGCCGGGCAGCGAGACCAAGGGCGGCCGTCCCGATTGTCGGATGGTCCCCGAATTTCTGAGACGCACCCTTGAAACTTATTTGCGGGAAGCGAGGCCCTTCCTTCTAAGCGATAACGGTCTGCGAAACTCCGCCCATGCCGTCCTGCCGCGGCAAAATGGCCCGGAAGATGAACTTAGCGATGACCACGTCAACATTGGCTTTCCTTGTCAGAACGACGCCGCTTCCGCCGCCGCCATACCGGGCGCGCCGAGGCCAGACGACGAACCTCCCCTTGGCGAGCTCTCCGGACCGCTCTGGGCGTCGCGATACGGCGTCCGGATGACCTATAGTAGTATCCATCATGCCGTTCCGTCCGTAACGGAGGCGACGATTGGAGTCGCTATCGCACCGCATGGCTTCCGACGCGCCGCCGCCACGACTGCGGCCTGGAAAGCCGGCGCCATGCCGAACCTCGCCGCCGCCATCTTGCAGCATATGGACCGGCGCACAACTGAAGCCAGCTATATACGCGCCACTTCGTTCGAAGCCGCGCAACGACTCGGGACATTGCTAAGGCGGCGATGAAGGACGTGGTTCTCAGCCTTCCATTTGATCGTTATTGACGAGCCAAATTGTTCAAAGACAGCCATTCAACTTGGCGAGGGTGGTCCAAAGCTGCTGCAGCCGCATAGCGATGTGGAGCCAATCGAGGATTGGCGTTCGTCGATGGCGCTGACGCTTTATGCATGGGATTCGCGATCCTGGCGGCGGACTCGCCGCGGGCGTGGATCAGGGAACGAGCCCCGCAAACTTTGCGCCAGATCAAAGTTCGGCTGGCTATGGCGTGCCAATATTTTTAGCGGAGCGAGCCCACGCCTTGAGCGGCAAACGGCTTTGAAACGCTGATTTTTTTTGGAGATTCCAATCATGCACACGCTCAAGAAAGGCACAACCGCTGCCATGACGGCGGCTTTCGCGATTGCCCTCACAACATTTTCCAGCGTTGCCGCAAGCGACTTCGAAGGCGTTTGGAAGGTGACGGATACCGCCGGACAGTCGTTTGAGATCACGCTATCGGACGAAGGGGCGGCGAAGGCGAACCGTGGCGAGGGTCTGGTTGGCTCCTGGAAACAGGAGGGCCAAACCGCCGTGATCACGTGGAGCACGGGCTGGACCACGAAGATCGCAAAAGAGGGTGAACAATATAAAAAAACTGCCTACGGCAAAGGTCAGCCGCTGGACGGTCCTCCGACCAACAGCACGGACGCGCAAAAGGTTAAGTAAACAGGGCTGATCGCATTCGCGCTGGGGCCTCCGGTGCCTTTTGGCGAAGCCCGCTTCTCGAAGAATTTGCGGCATCATGGCGCATGCGCGCCAAGCAACAGAATCAATAAGCTAGAGGAAACGGCGGCTTCGGTTTGCCTTCACCGGTTGCCCAAACAATGATTGCGAGAATTCACGACATTGGGCGGCGCTGCCGCATCGTGGAGGCGCGTATGGACTTCTTGACGGAAATGGTCGCCGTAGGCTGTGCTGATGACGCTCGCGATGTCGATGTCCTACGCGAGCGGATTATAGGAGCGGTACTCAGTCTGGTTCCCCTGGGGCCTCCCCAGCTTCATCTGCCCAATGCGGTCGTCGAGGTGGCCGACAAGCAAGCGCTGCCAAGCGACGCGATCCAAACGGCCCTCCACTTCGTCCGGAGCCACGTCCGCGCCGGGCGGCGGGTCCTCGTCCATTGTCAGTCCGGCATTTCTCGCTCACCCGCTCTCGCCGTCTGCTACCTGCACCAATATGAGGGCTGGTCCATTGACGGGGCGGTGGCGCGGGTGAAAACGTTGCGGCCCCAGGCAGAACCCCATCCGGCGCTTATCGAATCCATTCGCGCCCATTACGTTCTCCGATGACTTGCGGTGGCGTTTGCTGCGGAAGGTTTGCTTACGGGGTACCCGCACCGTGATCTCCGCGCCGGACGCTGGTCCTATGGCAATGGTCGATCTTTCGGCCAATGAGAATCCTTTTGGTCCGTCGCCAGAGGCGGTTCGCGCAATCATCGACGGTGCGGGCATCGCTCATCGTTATCCGGACAGCCAGGGCGCTGTGCTGAAGACCGCGCTGGCGGAGGCCCTTGGGGTCAAAATCGACAATATCGTTCTCGGCAATGGCTCGTCCGAGGTTATCGAAATGACTGCGCGGGCGCTAATCGACGATGGCGGCGAAGCGATAATCGGCTGGCCTTCGTTCCCGACCTACCGATCGGCGGTTGGCCGGGCCGGCGCGGCGGCGGTGCTGGCGCCGCTCGTCGATCATGCCTACGACCTTGACGCCATGGCTGAGCGGGCCGACGGCCAAACCCGATTGGTCATTATCGGCAATCCCAACAATCCTACCGGCCTCGCCATCGCGCGAACTGCGCTCGACCGGTTCCTGGACCGGTTGCCGCCAGGAGTCGTCGTCTGCATCGATGAAGCCTATGGCGAATACGTAGGGCGGCCGGATTTCCCGAATACGCTCGATGACATTGCGGCTGGTCGGTCGCTGGTAGTCGTGCGCACGCTGTCGAAAGCCTACGGACTGGCCGGCCTGCGCATCGGCTACGCGATCGCGCCGGAATCGCTGGCCTGCCGTATTGACAGCCAGCGCCAGCGCTTCAACACCAACTGCATCGCCCAGGCCGCCGCCCTCGCCGCCATCCGCGATCCGGACTACCTGGCCCGCATCGTCGCACTGAACGCCTGGGGGCGCGATTGGCTGGCCTCCCGTCTTTCGGCGCTCGGCCTGATCTTCCTTGACTCAGAAGCCAACTTCTTGATGGTCAAGGTTGGGGATGGCGCCCGGGTGTGCCGTGAGCTGAAGGAGGTTGGCCTGCTGGTCAAGCCACTCGATGGGCTGGGGCTGCCCGAATACATCCGCGTCAGCGTGGGGCGCCCCGATGAAAATGCAAGGTTCTTCGAATGCTTGCGGACGACGCTTGCTGGCATCGCTAGCTGAGGATCCTCGATGACGTCGCGATTTCCACACCGCCTTCTGACAGGACAGCAGCGGCTATGAATTTACATCAGTTGCGTATTTTTTACGCCATTGCCCAATCGCCGACCCTTACGCAGGCCGCCAAGCAGCTTGGGCTGACGCAGCCGACGTTGTCACAGCAATTGTCGAAGCTGGAACAGAAAGTAGGCGCTAAACTGTTTAACCGAGCGCTCAATCAGATGGAACTGACCAACGCTGGTCAATTCCTGCTGCGCCGCGCGCAGATCATTCTAAACGAGGTCGACGAAACGCAAAGCCATTTGCATGAATTTGCGTCGGGGATGCGCGGCGTCATCCGGCTGGCGGGACTGAATTCGATCATTCGCGTTGTGGCGCCGCGAGCCATCGCCTTCCTCAAGGAGCGGCTTCCGGAGGTCGAATTCGACATTCACGAGATGGCACCGGCCGAGGTGCTGGAATTGCTCTATGGGCGCCAGGTCGATATTGGGCTGATCGCCGCAAACTCAGTGGCCAAGAGCAGTGTCTCCTTCAAGGAGATCCTGTTGTTGAACGATCCTTACGTTTTCGCCGTGCCCAGCGGTCTTGGGCTGGCGACCGTCGCCGCCCCCGACACCGACCTCGCGCCGGATGAGCGCAGGGTGGTCAACAGCTGCATTCGTTTCAATTTCGGCAGCCATCATGCGCGCCGGGTCGAGCGCTGGCACCAGGAAATGCTTCCACGCCATCGGCAGGTCGTCCAATGCCGCAGCTATGAGGTGGCGCTCAGCATGGTGCGGGCGGGTCTCGGCGTCTGCCTTGTGCCCGCCCTGGCGGCGCATGACGACAATGGCGGCCTTGCGGGTATTGATCTTTACGCCACAGACTTGCCGGGGCGGCAAACGGTGGTGATGTTGCCTTCGCAGTATCAGCGGACAGAACCTTACAAAACATTTCTCGACGCTTTGCGTCAGGCGTCCTCGGCGGTGTGCATGCCACGAATTCTTCCGATGCCGCCGTTCATCAGCCAGGCTGTGGCCCGGCGCGAGAGTCCCGAGGCCGATTTAGGCCGCCCATTGGAAAAACCAATGGCGCCCATAGATTTACAGCCAAGGTGAGCGGCCGATAGCGTTGCGCCCAAAACGAGGCTCCGGCGCACCGGGAGCCAGGGAGGGTGCAAGATGGTGATGATGATGGCCCCCGGGGGGACCAAGGAGATGTGTCGGCTTGTGCTCGATGAGGGCGCCGATGCGGTCTATGTCGGGGTGGTCGGCTGGAGCCGAAGGGGGTCCGAGCACGAACTGACCGATGACGAAATCCACGAGACCATCGATTACGCCAATTCGCGCAATCGCGAGGTGCGAGTGGTCGTCAATACGCTGCCCAGTTCGACCGAGATCCCAGCGTTGATCAAGCGCATCGAGACGTATGCGGCGTGGGGCGCCAAAGGCTTCATGATCAGCGATGTCGGCTGCATGCGGCTGGTCAACAAACTGCTGCCGCATGTCGCCATCCACACTAGCGTTGGCTGCGGCATTACCAACTTCGAGGACGTGCGCTTCCTGGGCGACATCGGCGCAACCCATGTGGTGCTGCCTTACCGCATGACTGTGCAAGAGATCGCCGATATCAAACGCAAGACCGGCGTCGGCATCGAGGTCTTCCTTTTTAAGACGCCGTCGGGTGGAAAGATCTGCCCGGGCAAATGCATGATGAGCAGCTACTTCAGTTACCGGCGCTGGCTGGATGACGAGGGCAAAGACCATTTCTTCGGCAGCGCCAGCCGTGGCGGCGACTGTCTCCGAGTATGCCAGACTGATTGGGCGTTTGGGGTCGATGACGCCGATCTTGGTCAGGACCTGCAAATCAAGACCAATCCGGCTTTGTGGCTGGACGATTTGCCAGCCTATTTGGCCGCGGGGGTGGACTGTCTGAAGGTGCCCGGACGCGATCGATCGAACGAACTGGTGCGGGATATCGTGCGCTTCTACCGTAGAGTGCTGGATCACATCGCGGGAAGCGATTCACCGGATTTGTCACCGTTTCGACCGGAGCTTGAAAACTTCCACCGGCGCTGGAAGGTCGAGCGAGGTTCGCGCGACCGTCGGCTCATCGGCGAGGCGGAATCCGAGGCGCAGCGCGCCGATGTCGCGGGCATCGCCAGCCATCATTTCGCCGCCGTTCACTAAGGGAGCAACCATGTTTGAGCTTTCGACCAACGTCGCGTCGCCACAACAGCTCCGCCGGGGTGATTTTTCGGCCTATGACGCCCTCTATCTGGGGGATTTTTCCTGCCTGAACTATCCGGGCAATTTCTCCGCCGATCCCGAATCATTGGCCGAGGCGGTGGATCGGGTCAGGGCGTTAGGCAAGAAATGCTACCTGCGGCTCTACGCTGTACCTAGCAATCACGACTTGCCCGCGCTGCGCCGGGTCATCGAGGCTGCACTGCCGCTGCCGTTCGACGCCTTCGAGGTCCACAACCTCGGCGTCCTGCAAATGCTGCGCGAGATGGGCTGCACAAAGCCGCTTCACCTGGGGGTGTTCGGCAATCTCTACACTGACGCTACTGCCCGGGTGGTCAAGGACTACGGCGTCACCCGCGTCTACCCAAATCCGGAGCTCAGTCTCAAGGAGGCGATCTACATCCGTGACCACACCCCGATCCAAGTGCTGATCCCGGTGCATGGCAAGATCCCCCTGGTGGTGTCAGAGACCTGTTTCATTTTGGAGCATTCCGGCGCGAACCCGGACGAAAAATGCACGTTCCCCTGCGCCAAAGACCACTGGCTCACCCGCGCCGCCGGCGACTGGTCTCTCAAGGACACCGGTCGCATGACCCTGAGCGGCAGCGACCTATGCATGCTGGAACACATCGACGCACTGGCGGCCGCCAATCTTACGGCCTTTTACGTCCAGAGTCATGGAGAGAGCAGCGAGTACATCGCCGCCGTCGGCCGCATCTATCGCGAGGCGCTGACCAGGGCATTTAGCGGGCAGCCGTTGGGCGCCCTCGACGACTCGCTGCGGGAACTTGCAGGCCTCGCCAAGATGGGTCTGTGCAACGGCTACTATTTCGAGAGCGCCGGCCGTCAGTACGTTGGGAGGGCGTGACCGTGCCAGCCCTCCTTGCGCCCGGCGGCACGCTGGAGATGGCTGTGGCGGCCATCGACGAAGGAGCTGACATCGTCTACGTCGGCCCGCTGGGCTGGAGCCGCCGCCCCTACGAATCCGAGATGACCGACGACGACATCCGCGCCGCTATCGACTATGCCGGCGGCCGCGGGCGGCAAGTGCGGGTGGTGCTCAACACCTTTCCGAGCCCCTTTGAAATGGACGATTTGATCGATAAGGTCCGTTTATACGACAGTTGGGGCGTCTCCGGCTTCATCGTCACCGATCCGGGCGCCATCGCCCTGATCCGCAAAGTCCTGCCCGGCACGCTGATCCACGTTAGCATTGGCAGCGGCATCACAAACGCCTGGGACGCCCGATTCTACAAGGCCCTTGGAGCGGACGTGATCATCCTGCCCTATCGCTGGAGCGAGATCGAGATCACGGCCGCCAGCGAGACCTCGGACATAGGCCTCGAAGTCTTCCTGTTCGAGACGGTGCAGACGGGAAAGATCTGCCCCGGCAAATGCATCATGTCGAGCTATCTCAAGTTCCGCGAATGGCTGGATATCGAAGGCAAGGATCAGTTCTTCGGCAGCGCCAACCGCGGCGCCAAAGAATGCTACCGGGTCTGTCAGGTCCCATGGGTGTTCGGCAGCGACGAAAGCGCGCCGGTTAGCCTGAAACTGCGGCGCGACGCCCGCCTGATGCTCGAACAGTTACCGAACATGGTGGGGCTGGGGGTCGAGTGCTTCAAGATCTCCGGCCGCGAGCGCCCGACCGCGATGATCCGCGATCTGGTCCGCTTCTATCGCAAGGTTCTGACCAGCATCGGCGACGGCACACAGACCGATATGGCCATTTACGCCGACGAGCTGGCGGTGCTGCGTCTACGCTGGAACGTCGAGAAACGAATGCGCGTCGGCGCGTTGATCGAACGCGCCGATGGCTACGCCGAAGCGGCGCGATTCGCGGCGACGTCATGAAGCCGCCTTTGGGAACCTTGCGGGCGGCCTTCGAAAGCAGCGGCAGTCCCTCGTGGGTCATGCGCGTCATCAAGGCGCGTGGCTTCGACCGCCGGCGCGGCTTTCGCCTCGACCTCGGACTGTGCGGCGATTGCGGCAGCCAAAGGGCGCAGGCGACCGAGGCGGCCGTGGCGGCGGGCGCAGCCGACCTCATCGATACCGATTGGATCTCGATTGCCCGCAGCCGCCGTTCCGGCCCGGGCCTCGTCGCCGTCTTTCCCTACGGCCGCATCATGGGCGGCGTGGTCACCGCTGCCGGGGTGGGGATAACTTCATTGGCCGATTTGCCCGGCCGGAGGATCGGGGTCGTGCGCGTGCTCGACAAGAATTGGATGGTGGTGCGCGCCGCCAGCCTGCAAAGATATGGATTCGATCCCCAAATGGAGTCCTCAATCGATGAGGCGCTGTCGAAGACCGCGCTGGTGGAATGGCTGGAGACGGGGCGGGTCGAGGCGGCGGTGCTCCCCTGGCACATCGTACCGCGGGTGACCGCCGGCGGCCGGTTTCGTCACCTTTGCGACGTGCTCGACCTGCTTCCGGACGCGGGAGCCACATCTGTGCCGACCACCTTTTTTGCGGTTCGGGCGGACTTCGCCGCCAGCCGGAGGGACCTGATCACGGCCTTCATCGCCGCGTATATCGAGGCTGTGGGCCTGATGCGGGCCGACGAGGATGTCTGGCGCGAGGCGGCGGCTTCGCCGGACGACGGCGCCGAACTGCTGGCCGATCTGCGCGCGGCCTGGGGGCGCCGAATCTGCAGCGAATGGGCGCGGGAAGACGGGCGCTCGCTGCAACTCCTGTTCGAGCGGCTCAGGGACGTCGCGGGGGAAGAGGCCCTCGGCGTCGCCGACATGCCGAAGGGTCTCTTCGCACCAGCGTTCATGCATTAGGAAAGGATTGTCATGGTTGCTTTGATGGGGCCCGGAGGAACCCTCGACATGGCGGTCTACGCCCTGCAGCGCGGGTGCGACTCGGTATTTGTCGGGCCGAAAGGGTGGAGCCGCCGGCCGGCCTCCGATGAACTCGAAGATGCCGAGATCAAGGAACTGATCGAATGGGGCGCCGCCCGCAACAAAGATATCCGCATCGCCATCAACGTGATGCCGAGCCCGGATGAGATCCCTGCCTTCCTCTCCAAAATCGAGCGTTGCGCAGGGTGGGGAGCAGGGGGCGTGATGATCTGCGATCCCGGGTGCATCAAGCTGGTGCGCGAGAGCTTTCCCCAGCTCGACATTCATGTCAGCGTCACGGCCGGCATATTCAATTCGCGGGACATCCAGTTCTACCGCGACTTGGGCGCGAACATCGTGGTCATTCCCTACCGCTGGGGGATTGCGGAGTTAGAGGACATCCGAGACCAAACCGATGTCAGCCTTGAAGCCTTCATGTTCCAGAGCGTCAAGCGCGGCCGCATTTGTCCGGGGCGCTGCTATTCCAGCAGCTATTTTCTCATATCCCATGCGCGGGATTCGGCCGGAAAGGACAACTTCGTCGGCAGCGCCAGCCGCGGCGGAAGTTGCCATCGCATTTGCCGAGCCAAGTGGGATCTTACTACGGATGAGCGGGAGCATCAGGCCACTCCCGACCTCAAGGCCTCGCCCGAGTTGCTGCTTTGGGAAATGCCCGACTACGTGCGGCTGGGCGTGAGCCGCTTCAAGATCCCCGGTCGCGAGCGGTCGGTGGCCCTGGTCGGCGACATCTGCGGCTTCTACCGGCGGGTGCTCGACCACGTCCTTGGCGGGAACGACGACGTCTCCGAATTCGAAAGGGAGTGGGATGAGATCCGCGGGCGCTGGACCCGCGAGCGCGGCCGCCGCGACGAAAGCCGCATCACCCACGCACAGGCTGCCCAATAGCGCCAATGGGCTGAGGATATTCCATGCACAGCACCAGCACGCTCGCCCGGCGCACGCCTTCAACGGCGCCCGACTTCATCGTCGACTTGGCCCAAGTCGGACCGGAGGACGCCGCGTTGGTCGGGGGCAAGGCTTTCAACCTGGGCGCACTGTTGCGCAATGGTTTTGACGTGCCCCGGGGATTTTGTGTCACGACCGAAGCCTTTCGCTATGCCTATGCCGCCTGTGGCGACGAGCTGGCGCTGCCCCGGTCGTTGCGCGAGGCTGTCGTGGCGGCGTGGCGCCGGGCTGGGCTCGGGGTGGCGGCGGTCCGCAGCTCCGCGGCCGAAGAGGACGGCCAGGAGTCTTCCTGGGCCGGGGTTTTTCCCACCGCTCTGCCGGTCAGCGACGAGGACGGACTGATTGCCGCGGTCGAGGCCTGTTTTCGGGCGCTGCATGGGCCGGGAGCAGAGCTGTACCGCCGGTTACGCAATTGTGGGCGCCAGCCTCCCGCCATGGCAGTGCTCGTCCAGGGCCTCGTTGATGCGCGAGCGGCAGGCATACTGTTCACCGCTAATCCCGTCACCGGGGCCAGGGACGAGATTGTCGTCAACGCCGTTCCAGGTCTTGGCGAGCCACTGGCCTCCGGCCGGCTTAGCGGCGACGTCTTCGTCGCTAGCCTCCAGGGAAAGGTCAAGACGGCGACGGTCTCCGCCAAGCCGTTCATGCTGACCTTGGAGGGCGAGGTAGCGCTTCTTCCCAAGGAGGCGGAACGACCTGCAGTGACGGATGACGAAGTGGCGGCCTTGGCCCAATTGGCGCTAAAGGTCGAGGCGCTCTTCGGTTGCCCGCAGGACATCGAATTCGCCATCGTCGGCGACCGGATCCAGCTTCTACAGGCGAGGCCAATTACCGGGCCGACCGAGGGCGCAGCAATTGGGGTCGGCGAGGCCGAGCGCTACCTTGACCACGCGCGCGCAACGCTGAGCAACTGTGTCGATGCGCTACAGACGCAGGGGCGGTTGCGCGGGGGGGATGTCATCTTCAGCAATGGGAACGTCGGGGAATTGCTGCCCACTCCAACGCCGATGAGTTTCGGCCTGTTCCGCGCCATCTTTGCCAGTCGTGGCGGCGCGATCGTCGCTGGCCGTCGCATCCTCGGTTATCGTTTGGAGGAAGACGCCACGGAGGCGCTCTACGAATCGATCTGCGGGCAGGTCTACTTCAACGTTGAAATCGATGCCGACACCTTTAACATCGGCCTTCCCGTCGACGTCGAGTCGATCCTGTCCAGCATCGCCGAGCAGCCCGATCGCGCCAATTATCCCGAGTTCGGTCTCTATTGCCAGGGCCTCAGTCTTGGCGATGCGGTGGCTCGGCATGGCGCCGTCGAGGGACGCCGGCGCCATGCCGTCATCTGGCGATTTCATGCCGCCATGGTCGAGAGCGGCCGGGCGATCCGCCGCCGCTACCCCGATGATATCGAGCCACAGCTGCGCCTTTGCCTCGAGGCGGCGCGGCCCAATGAACTCAGTGCAGGAAACCTCGACCTGCTCGCCGCCTTCTATCAGAGGCTTGACTATCTAAAGAACTTCGCCTGCGTCTGGTTTGTCGTGGCGGCGCGTCTCGCCTTTTTCTTCGCGGATATGGTGCGCTGGCGCCTTGAGCATCATCTTGGCGACGCCAGCCTTGCCGTTCCGTTGTTGCAAGGACTTGGCGGGAGCATCATCACGCGCCAGGCGCTCGATCTCGAAAATCTGGCGCAGGGTAGCATGACGCGGGACGCGTTCCTGCGGAAATACGGGCACAGTTCATCGAACGAGTTGGAAATCGCCCTTCCACGCCTCGAAGACGATCCCGGGGCGATCGAGCGACTGCTGCACGACCTCGCCGTCTCCGGGCGACGGCCTAACAAAGAATTTCGCGAACAGCAGCGCCGCCGCCGCGCCATCCAGACGGATCTTCGCCGCCAGCTCACGATCGCCGGGGTCGGCGCCGTCGAAGCGAGGGCGCTGTTCAGCGACCTGCGTCTGGCCCAGACCTTTCTGGCCCTGCGCGAGACCATCAAGTACTATTACACTGGCCAATACCGGGCGCTGCGCGGGATTCTTTTGGAAATCAACCGTCGTTTAGGCTGGGAGGATGGCGACGTCTTCCACCTTGAGCCTGCGGAAATCGGCTGCTGCTTTCGTTCGCGCGAGGCGCTGATTCCGCTGGTCTTCCGCCGCCGGCGCGAGCGCAAGATCGCAGCATTGCTGGCGGGCCAGCGGCGCGTTCCGCCGGTCGTCTTCGCCAGTGATATGCGAGCTATCGGCGCAAGCACGGAAGGACCGCAAACCAAACATCTGACAGGCATGCCGGTGGCCCCCGGAAGTGCGGCGGGGCGGGTGAGGGTGCTCGATGATTCCGCGTTCCCGCCGTCGTCATGGAAGGAAATGCGCGGGGACGAGATCATCGTCGCCCGCTCGGCCAATCTTGGCTTGGCGCCGCTGCTGCGGGTGGTGGTCGGCCTGGTGGTCGAAGTCGGCGGCGTACTCGCTCATGCTGCCTGCCAAGCGCGGGAAAGCGGGATTCCCGCCGTTGTGCTGGCTGGGGCGACATGCATCCTGCGCGATGGGATGGCGATCAGCATCGATGGCGGCACCGGGCGCATCGAGATCCTCGACGAGCAGGCCGGAGTTTCATGACTGACGGACTTTTCAACATGGCGGGGCGGACAGCGGTGGTGACAGGCGCTGGAGCCAACGGCGGCATCGGCCACGCCATAGCCCTCGGCTATGCTCGTGCGGGGGTCCGGCTGGTCATCTGCGACATCGATGCCGTCGGACTGGCCCGCACTGTGGAGGAACTGGCGGTCTACGGCGGTGTGGCGGCGGCGGAACAGTGCGACATCTCAAAGGTGGAGGATGTCGAGAACCTGTTCGCGTCGGTGGACGCCTCGCTCGGCGGCGTCGACATCCTGGTCAACGTTCCATTCGTCTTTCCCCGCCGTTCGGCACCACACGAGGTGGCGCTGGAGGATTGGGAACGGATGTTCGCGGTAAACGTCACAGGCTATTTCCTGTGCATCCGCGCTGCTTTGCCGCGCATGCTGGCCCGGGGCGGCGGGACGATTATCAACATCGGTTCGAATGCCGGCGAGACGGCGCTCGGCCGTGGAGCCTTTCCCTACAGTTGCACGAAGAGCGCCGTCCACCAAATGACAAAGGAGCTGGCTGTTGAGTATGGCGCTCGAGGCATCCGCACCAACGCCCTTTTGCCAGCCCAGGTTCTGACGCCAGGTCTTAAGGAGCACCTTGATGCCCCCCACTTCCGCGACAAGGTGTTGCCCCGCATCCTGATGGGGTTGCCTATGGGACGCTTGCTTTCCCCCGAGGATTTGGTTGGCCCCGCCATTTTCCTGGCCTCGGAAGCGGCGGGGGCCATCAACGGCGCGCTTCTTCCCGTTGACGGCGGCAATCTCGCCATGAACGCTGGCGGCAGCCACGCCGCCTGCTGAACAGATTCGACGCCACAAAAGCGGCTAGCGCGTTTCCAGCGAAAAGCCACATGGCTTCCAGAATCGGCGCCAATCGGGAAGTTGCGCACCGCCTCGATGTTTAAGGAGAGCTGCGGATGAGGCTGCTACGCTATGGACCGCCCGGCGCCGAAAGGCCGGGCCTCCTCGACGATCAGGGTCGGCTTCGCAGCCTGGTGGGCCGGGTGGCTGATATTGACGGCAAAGCGCTGGCCCCCTGCCAACTCGACCGCTTGCGACGTCTCGAAGCGCGATCGCTGCCTCTGGTCGAAGGCTCCCCGCGGCTCGGGCCGCCGGTCGCCGGCATTGGCAATATCGTTGCCGTCGCCCTGAACTACCGAGGCCACGGCGCCGCCATAAGCGTGCCGTCTGAACCCGTCATTTTCTCTAAGCACACGGGCGCAATATGCGGACCAGAAGATCCGATTCGCATACCGCCTGGTGCCAGCAAGGTCGACTGGGAGGTCGAATTGGCTGTTGTGATAGGCCGCCCCGCGCGCCGTGTGCCAGTCGAAAAGGCGGTCGATTATATCGCCGGCTACACGATCGCAAACGACGTCTCCGAGCGCGACTTCCAAAATGAGCGGGGAGGCCAATTCATCAAAGGCAAGTCATGGGAGAGCTTCTGTCCGCTCGGCCCCTGGCTGGTGACGACCGACGAGGCGCCGGATCCGCAGGCGATCGGCCTGTGGCTGGACGTGAATGGTCAACGCATGCAGGACTCGACCACTTCCGAAATGGTCTTCCCAGTCGCCGAACTGATCAGTTATGTGAGCCATTTCATGATCTTGCAGCCAGGCGACGTACTGATCACCGGCACCCCGCCGGGCGTCGGAATGTTGCGCGGCCGGTATCTCAAGCCAGGAGACGACGTACGTCTGGGAGCAACGGGTCTCGGCGAGCAGCACCAGCAGGTGGTTGTCTCGGAAGAATAGTGGAAGCCTTTGGTGCGTCACGTGGCAGCGGCGGAACGGGTCAACGACTTTGGAACCGCCGGTGTTTGAATTTAAGCTTGGAGTCCTGGCCTTTGGATTGGCGGGTTGATCGGCTCTGGTGCAAATGGCTGGAGCGGGGCATATCCTCCGCGAAGTCGGCTTTTAAGGAAGCGAACCTGGATGCTGAGCATCGATCAAACTTGTCTGGGTCCAATGCTTGGATTGAAGCGCTTTCGGAGCGTTTTTCGAGATTCCAGCCGGCTATGCCAAGCAGGAGATCCCGCGCTTCGGCCAATAAGACATCGATCCGGATGTGGTTGGGCTGGCAGGTTTGCCTTTCACGGCCATTGGATATCGGATCCCCGGCTATGGGCCGATCGTTGTCACAGCGCCGTCGCCGTGGAAGCCGAAGTTGAGCTTCGCCCTTTCGGCCGCTCCATCGGCAAGGATTCACCTGTCACGATATAGACCACCATCTCGGCGATATTGGTGGAATGATCGCCGATCCGCTCGATATTTTTCGAGCAGAACAGGAGATGCGTGCAAAACGAGATATTGCGCGGGTCTTCCATTCATGAAGGTAAGAAGATCGCGGAAAACCGAGTCTTCCAATGCATCGAGGTCCGCATCGCGCATCCAGACACCGCGCGCACGTTCAGCGTCGCGCTGCGCATAAGCGTCGACCGCATCCTTCAAAAGAATGGCCGCCAATTCATGCATCGACCGGAGCCCGATGATGCAGCGTGTTATGCGCAACTCCGGTGAGATCGCTTTCTCCGGGTCCAGGATGGTTGGCGGCGCGTTGGCGGAAACGGGCGCAGCATTAAGCAGCCAGCGCATAGCCTCGGTCCGCCTTGCTCTGCCCGCCGACCTTGAACGCCTGGTGATCGAGAAGCTGCAGCGCCAGCTCGTACAACGCGGCCGGAGCGCCGCTCTTCAATGCGAGCTCGATCTTGCTGATAGGAACCCTGTGATAACCAGCCTCAATGACTCCCTAGTCGAACGCGACCTCGACCGATGCGCCGGCAATATCGAGTACGCGCCGGCGTCGTCGAAAGGTGGTGTAAAGACGGGCCGCAGACCGCTCGTGCCCAGAGCGGAACGGAGCGCCTTGGGCAGCCTGTCGGCGAGCGCCGACGGAACGAGGGCCATGGTGGGCAATGGCGCCTGCCATTCTCTGCGATGCATCGGGCCGCCCTCGAGCGAGTCCGTCTTCAGCGTCTGCACGAATGTTTGGCCCTCGCAGCGCACGCGCAGCGTCATGCCCGCGCGATGGAGACCTTGATCCGCCGTATCGTAATAGGCGGTTTTAAGACACCGGTCGGAAGGCTGGCCGCGCGCACGGGCGAATATAAACGAGGAGTCATAAAGCGCGGCCAGATCCTCTGACCTGGAACTGAGCTTCAGTTCAAATTCCACGCTGACAGGCTGCATCGCGCCACGCGGATTACGCGTCATTGGGGTCTCCGCTGTACGCAGAGCCGCATTCGTAGGATGACGATTGCCTTCAGTCCCGATTTCGAAGCGGACAGACGGTGGAACGGGCGTTCAAGACTAACACATATGCGCCGACCGCGGTCGTCGACCGGCATTGAAAACACCTGCCTTTTTGCTTCGCGTACGAATTTTGACAGTTCCCCGGCAATCGCCTCATTCTCTCTCGGGAGCAATTGCCTTTGGCGTTACATATGAGGCGAGCAGAGCGCCGTGCGGCTCCAGCTCCTTCCATGCTCCATCGAAGCGGAAACTCGCCATTGCACCCGTCGGAAATTTTCCACCGGCCGCCGGTAGCAGATTGTTCAAGTCGCCGTCGGCAAGCTCCAGCGCGAGATCGTGCAGAGCCGGATTGTGACCGATCAGAAGCACAGATTTCGCGCTCTCCGGCAGATTCCAGAGCTGCTCCCATAGTGCTCGTTGCGCTCCTCCATAGATCTCTCTTTCGAGGACGACCTTGGGCAGCTTTATCGCCTTGGCAATGGGGTCGAGCGTCTGCTGCGCACGTGTGGCTGTAGAGCAGATCACCAGGTCCGGCGCGATCTTCGCCCGCCTGAGATATGCCGCCATCATCTTAGCCGTTTCCCGGCCACGCTTGCTGAGCGGCCTGTCGTGGTCATTCAGGCCGGGATCCTCCCAGCTCGATTTAGCGTGGCGCAACAGATGAAGAGACTTCATCGCCTTCCGGTCTGGGTCGGGTCTGGACCGCACCGTTGCGGCAGCAGATGGATGCGGCAGCAGATGAATGCGAACATCCATAGATTCGATCAAGCGGCACCGCATATTATCCTGATAGACGCGACAAATCGAGCTTTGACTTTCCGGGCAGGCTCAAAATGAAGTTCTCGCCCATGAGCCCCACCACGGACATGTGCCCGGCTTCGCGTGATCTGCTGGAAATCGGCATATTTGACTTTCAGCGTCACGGTCCGCCCGCGCGTCCCGGCGTTCTCGCAGCAGCGCCAGACCTTTTCCACGATCGGCTGCAGCGCATCGCGCGCCGCCTCAAAGGTGAAGAGGTCGGCGGCAAAGGTTTTTTTTCGCGCCGACCGACTTCCTGATCCGGTCGGCGCGAACGGGCCTTTCGTCGATCCCCCGCGCGATCCAGTAATAATATGATCCTGATTCGCCGAATTGCTCCTGCAAACAGGCGAGGGGCCGAGCCTTCAGGTCGAGCCCCGTCTCGATTCCGAGGCCCATCATCTGCGCGACCGTAGCGGGTCCGACGCCATGGAGTTTTCGCACCGGCAATGTCTCGACAAAGGGCGGCCCTATCTTTGGCGTGATCACAAATAGCCCGTCTGGCTTGCGGCAGTCCGATGCGAGCTTCACGAGAAACTTGTTGTGCGATACCCCGGCAGAGGCGGTGAGCTTCGTCTCAGCGCGGATCTTGGCGCGGATCTGTTCCGCTATTTCGGTCGCAGACCCTAGCCCCAAGATGTTCTCGGTCACGTCCAGATCGGCTTCATCGAGCGAAAGCGGCTCGATGATCGGCGTGTATTCCGCGAAGATCGCGCGCATCTGGTGCGAGACCTCTTTGTAAACCTCGAACCTGGGTTTCACGAAAATCAGGTCCGGACATTTCCGCTTCGCGATGATAGATGGCATCGCTGAATGAACGCCGAATTTGCGGGCATCGTAGCTCGCGGCCGCGACGACGCCGCATTCGCGTGATCCGCCGACCGCGACCGGCTTCCCGCGCAGCTCCGGATTGTCGTGCTGTCCCACCGATGCGAAAAACGCATCCATGTCGATGTGGATGATCTTGCGCTGCCGCGCTGGCTCCATTGGCGCCTTCTACCTCCACATGCCGCGCATGCGCGCGCCCACATCGACACGCACCTGCCGCGCCCCGAGCCGCGCGTCGGCCGCGGCCGCAGGGGGCCATGCGCTTGAATCGAACAGCTGCAACAGCGCCGCGGGAATGAAGCGAGTGCGCGCGGCGTAGACATGGCGGTCGCCCTGCGCATTCTGGCCATGGATGAAGAAGCGCTGGGGCAAGACGAGATGCAGATCGTCTTTCGCCCGCGTCATGGCGACATAGAGAAGGCGCCGCTCCTCCTCGATTTCCGCCGTGGTTCCGGCGCCCAGATCGGACGGAATGCAGCCGTCGACGACGTTGAGAATGAACACGGACTTCCATTCCTGCCCCTTAGCGGAATGGATGGTGGAGAGGATCAGATAGTCCTCGTCGAGGCGCGGCGCGCCGGCCCGATCGCTTGTGGCGTCCGGCGGGTCAAGCGTCAGCTCAGTCAGGAAACGCTCGCGGGACGGATAGCCGGCCGCTATCTGCTCGAGCTGCAGAAGATCGGCTTGCCGCATCAAAGCGTCTTCGTGGATCCGGTCGAGATGGGGCTCATACCAGCGGCGGGCCTGCGCGATTTCCGCCGGCCAGCCGGCCGCGCCGGCGCCAAGCCGCAGCAGGGTCTCAACGAAACTCACCCAGTCGGCGCCGGCGCGCGGCGGCGCCGGCACGGCGGAGAGCGCGGAAAATGGATCCGACCGATCCGCCATCAGGTCGAGCGCACGCTGGGCCGAGGTCGGCCCGACGCCCGGCAGCAGCTGCATGAGGCGAAAGCCGGCGACGCGATCACGCGGGTTTTGCGCGAAGCGCAGCATCGCCAGCATGTCCTTGACATGGGCGCTGTCGAGAAATTTGAGGCCGCCGAATTTGACGAAAGGGATGTTGCGGCAGGTCAGTTCGACCTCGAGCGCACCGCTGTGATGGGAAGCGCGGAACAAGACCGCCTGCTGCTTCAGCGTCGCGCCGCCCTCGCGGTTCTCCAGAATTCTTTCGACGACGTAGCGCGCCTGGTCGGCCTCATCGCGGACGCTGACGAGGCGTGGACGATCGCCTGACTGCCGTTCGGTCCAGAGGTTCTTGGTGAAGCGTTCAGAGGCGAGATCGATGACGCCATTGGCGGCGGCGAGGATCGGCTGGCTCGAGCGATAATTCCGATCGAGCGTAATGATCTCGGCCGGCGGGCTGAACGCAGTTGGGAAATCAAGAATGTTGCGCACGGACACGGCGCGGAAGGAATAGATCGATTGCGCGTCGTCGCCGACGACCGTGAGACCCTCGCCGCCGGGCTTCAGCGCCTTCAGGATCGAGGACTGCAGGCGGTTGGTGTCCTGATACTCATCGACCAGCACATGATCGAACCGGCCGCCTATATCGCCCGCGAGCAGCGGATCGCTGACGGTCTGCGCCCAGTAGAGCAGGAGATCGTCGAAATCGAGAACGTTCTGCTTCTGCTTGGCCTCGACATAGGCCGCGAACAGCTCGCGCAGTTGCACGCTCCATCCGGCGCACCAAGGATAGAAATCGTGCAGCACGTCGTCGAGCGGAGTTTCCGCATTAACCGTGCGTGAGTAGATCGCAACACAGGTCCCCTTGGTCGGAAACCGGCTCTCCATCCTGGAGAAGCCGAGTTCGTGCCGGACAAGGTTCAAAAGGTCGGCGCTATCTTCGCGATCATGTATGGTGAAGGCCGGATCGAGGCCGATCTGCTCGGCATAGTCGCGCAGCAGCCTTGCACCGATGCCGTGAAACGTCCCCGCCCACGCGAGCGCGTCAGTGACGGCGCCGGCCCCGCCGCCCAGCGCCGCGCCGCAGATGCGCTCGACGCGCCGGCTCATTTCGGTCGCCGCCCGGCGCGAAAAAGTCATCAGTAGAATACGCCGCGGATCGGCGCCGCTGACGATCAGATGGGCGACGCGGTGCGCGAGCGTATTCGTCTTGCCGGATCCCGCCCCCGCGATGATCAGCAGCGGACCGCCGATCGCTCCATCGGTGCGTCCAACCCCGTGCTCGACGGCGCGGCGCTGTTCGCTATTCAATTTCTCCAGATGCGCCGCGCTCACCAGTGCCCTGCTATCTTGCAGCTGTTCCTGGAGGTCAGGCACCGCCTTTGCCTTTCCGCCATTCGATCTTCCGCGGCGTTCACCATCGAAGGCACCGCGGCGAATCGACTCACATCAACGCATCAGAACATTTAGGGAACGTAACACCCCCAAACGGCGTTTGGAAGTCCGCCCGGGAGGCCTTTTCGTCCGATGCAGAAAATCGCCGCCAATCCGGTCGTCGCCGAGCTTCGCGAGCATTCGGCGCCTCGAAGGGGCGAAGACACCGAAGTGGTATTTTTGTCTGCCTCGTGTGAACGCCATGTGCAGGCCTAAATCGTGACCAGCGCCAATCAAAGCGAAATCTTGGCCAAAAATCGCGCGCGGCGAGGGAGAGGCAGAAGCGGCGAACGCCGGCCCCGCCTCGTTCTCGACCAAGGGATCGAACGCCTGGATCCCTCTCCATTGGTTTGCACGGTCCGCCGAACGGTAGGCTGGCGGGAGAAAGCTACGCGATTCGGATAGGAGCGACCGATCTGTTTCGCGGGCGTCGACGGGTCTTTTGGCTCCAGCTCCGCAATTTGCTTACCAAGCGCTTACCCCAACCGGAATCGGCACGTCTTTCCTAGCGTTATTTTTTATAAGATACTGATTTCATTGGTGCGCGAGAGGGAGCCAAATTAGCTATATATGTCACTGATTTTAAAACGAACATTATTGCGGCATAAGCATCAAGGCCAACAAAAAGGCCAACAATTTTTGCCGGTGCGAGCCGCCTCAAACTGAATGCAGGGCGACCCGCAAGGCCGCAAGCCCTCGATCGATCGCGCCAAGCTTCTCGTCTTCATGATGCCGGGTGTCGACGACGATGTGTGGCAGTGCTGGATGATTGAGACTGATCCAGCCAATCTGACAGCATTGTCGCCCTTCAGCGAGAGACGGCGGCACTAAAGGCGGCCGAGCTCAATAACCACGGGCTAGAGGCTGCCTCACAGCGTTCTTGAAAATATAATCAAAGACGAGTCAGGCTCTTAGTCACATCCCTTATTCCGTGTGGATGCGACTAAGTCCACCAGGTCGCATCCCAGACGCCTAGCGAGTGCGATGTCCGGCGGCCAGCGTCAAGCTTCCGTTTGGAGACAAGTCCAGCTGTATCCGGCCGCCTGTTTTGCTGTATCGCAGCAAGCGCTGGCGCGGCTGTATCGCTGTGACACCGCTACTTTTTGCGGCCCCTAGCAAACAGAACAGCAAACGAGAGCGCCTCAACTGCATGTTTCCGCCTGTCAAGTTCGCGCTCTCATACCACGATCTGACCATTACGCCCTGCCGCTTACGTCAGCAACGGGTCTTTACCTGAGCGCGCCAAGACAAAAATCGACCATCTGATCGACAGTGGGCTCCGGCTCGTCGGCGCAATCAATGATGACGCGCGGATCGTAAAATCGAAGACAAGCGCTGCGCACGAGGATCGCAGCAAGTTCGTAATCTTCGACGTCGAACTCTTTCTCGTCATTGCCGTAGGAGATGATTTCGGCCAGCGATTCGTCCAGTTTTTGGATGTGATCTTTGACGATCGGCCAATTTTCCTCGAACGCCGTTTCAAGCAGTTCGTGCAGCCTTTGATTCGATAAGAAGCGGCGCGCGTTCATCTTCTCGACCGTCGCGATAGTCGCGCGCAATTTCTCGCTGGCTGAGCTAGAATTCTCGATGATGTGATCGACCGCTACTTCGATTTCGCTCAGAAGTCGCCGTCCTACTTCATTATTGATTTCGGCTTTCGACGAGAAAAACCGATATACGTTGGCTGGAGACATGCACATTTTGCTGGCAATGTCGCTGACCGTGGTTTTTTGAAAGCCGACGTCGGCAAACAGACGCTCTGCTGTCGCGGCGATGCCCTGCTCCATAGATTCCATAGATGTGGAGGCGTGCTTCATCTGCTCCCCCAATAAATAGAGTGATCTACATAGGACTAGTGGTATTCAACTCCGCTGAATAACGCCTGAGGCTATTGATCTGATATCAGTCAACAAAGCCAAGATGTCTCTAGTGACACAAAAACGAACACACTTTTGATAACCCTTTTTCCAAACGTTACACAGCGAAATCATGAGCTTTAGAAGAACGCGCTCCGCTGCGCCTTTCGCCCATCTAGCCCCCGCCCGCCTTGTTGATCGTCCCTAGCCAAATGGGTTCTGATCAGTTAGAACAAATAAGGAACGTAGATCGGCGGACGGCAGAATGGCAGGGCGAATGAAACGGTCGGAGATGCCGCGATACTGCCGCCGCCGTTCGCGCGCCAAGGGCGTGCCGCGACGCCATGATCACAGTCGCATCCACGCCAAAATTCGGCGGCGCGGTCTGCCAAGTCGTTTCAGCGGTGATCGAAGCTATTGACGGCCTCGCGGCGGTGCTGACCGGGCAAGCGGATTATTTTCACGGTCCTGGCACGTCGGCGACCGAGGGACCAGCGGCAAGCGGCTAAAGCGAACGACTGCAAAAAATGATTTCGCGGATGCCTATTGATTGCTGGAAACGAGCTTCAGCGCGTTCCTCGAACTCTATTTTAAATGCCGTTTATCCAGAATGCGTAATTTTTACGTTGGCATAAATACCGGGTCCAGCTTATTCCTTAAATATACGAACGAAATTCGGCTTTGTGTCGGAGGCTGAGGACTCGTTGCTGTTGCATTGCCGCAACAAAATTTAAAAATAGCGCAAGCCAGCAAGCAAAAAACTGGCTTTGCTAATCCACCTAGCGTTGAATTTCAGCCACCTTGGAAACAAACTTGAAATAATTCATGACCCCGCAGAGTCCGGTCCATCGTCGGTCTAAATTCCACTTTGCCGACAGGATCGTCTCGCTGATTTCGGTTTCGATCGGCGTTATGCTCGCTTCGATTTGCGCGAAGGCCGATTGCATCGGCAATTGCGGAACCCTCGGCCCCGACGGCGTCGTGACGGCTCCGCCAAGCGGCGATCCCACCTACCAGTACATTTCGACATATAACGGGCTGCCCGGAGTTGGTTCGCTTCCTGGCCCTGGCGGAACCAATGGATCATCGTTCACCACGGCGATCTCGGCAAATCCCGGCTCAATCATCAAATTCACCTTCAACTATGTTACTACCGACACGGTCGGGAACGATTACGCCTGGGCGCAACTGCAGACGCCGTCGGGCGCGCCGGTAGCGACGCTGTTTACCGCGACGACGCAGACGTCCGGCGATGTGGTCACGGCGGGCGGCTCGGTCACGCTGAACCCGGCCTCGACGCCTATCGTTCCAGGAGCGCCGGCATGGTCGCCGCTCGGCGATCCCGCGAATCCGACAAATCCCGGCTCCTCCGGAACCTGCCGGGGCGCTGGCTGCGGTTACACGGGGTGGGTGAGCGCCGGCGCCACCGGTCCCGCCGCCGGCAACTATATCCTCGCTTTTGGGGTCACGAATACGAGCGACGCGCTCTATGATTCGGGCCTGGCGTTCGCAGATATTTCCGTGACCAACAATATCGATACTTTTGCGCCATATTATCCGGCAAGCGGCCTTGGGGTGACAGTCAATCCCGTCTTTCAGGGCGGCACGCTGAGAATGGACCAGGCCGACACGACCTACGCGCAAAACTTTACGCTCGATGGCTCGGGCACAAACACCATCGACCAGTTCGGCAACGTTTCGACGTTCAGCGGCGTGTTTTCCGACGCCGCGCCAGGGACGCCCGGGGCCATTATCATCGCCAACAGCGGCAGCGGCGGATCGGTGATCTTCACTGGAGCCAACACCTATAGCGGCGGCACGACGATCGCGGCGGGCGGCACGCTGCAGATCGGCAATGGCGCCCTCGACGGCAGCCTCGGCACGGGTCCCGTCGCCGACAATGGCGTGCTGGCCTTCGATCC
>Ga0181526_10001330_pt1 | contig 23662 bp, 28 predicted proteins | sample PEATcosm2014_Bin_35_FD_119750 | JGI IMG/M metagenome (GOLD analysis project Ga0181526, IMG submission 119750) | Peatland microbial communities from MTU Mesocosm Facility, Houghton, MI, USA - PEATcosm2014_Bin06_30_metaG | ecosystem: Environmental > Terrestrial > Soil > Wetlands > Peat | place...
AACAAAGGAACAGGTCATCACGCGGAAGGAATTCCCGATGGCGAAGGCGCGCAATGTGCTGAAGGGCGAGACAATCGCCATCATCGGCTACGGCGTACAGGGGCCGGCCCAGTCGCTGAACCTGCGCGACAACGGCTTCAAGGTCATGATTGGCCAGGCCAGCGCGTTCAAGCGCGACTGGGACCGGGCGGTCAAGGACGGCTGGGTGCCGGGCAAGACGTTGTTCGAGATCGACGAGGCTGTGCGCCGGGGCACGATCATCCAGATGCTGGTGTCGGACGCCGCCCAGCGGGCCATCTGGCCGCTGGTCAAAAGGAATCTGAAGGCCGGCGACGCGCTCTATTTCTCGCACGGCTTTTCCATTGCTTACAAGAAGTTGACCGGAGTGGTGCCGCCCAAGAACGTGGACGTGATCATGGTGGCCCCCAAGGGCTCCGGCACCTCGGTGCGGCGCAATTTTCTCACCGGCGCAGGCATCAATTCGAGCTTCGCGGTGGAGCAGGACGCGACCGGCCGCGCCAAAGACCGCTGCCTGGCGATCGGCATTGGCATCGGTTCGGGCTATTTGTTCCCGACCACGTTCCGGCACGAAGTGTTCAGCGATCTGACCGGCGAGCGCGGCGTGCTGATGGGCGCGCTGGCCGGCATCATGGAAGCGCAATACGACGTGCTTCGCGCTCACAAGCACAGCCCCAGCGAGGCGTTCAACGAGACGGTCGAGGAACTTACGCAGAGCCTTATCCGGCTGGTGGACGAGAACGGCATGGATTGGATGTATTCGAACTGCTCCGCCACGGCCCAGCGCGGCGCCCTGGACTGGAAGCCGCGCTTCAAGAAAGTCGTGCTGCCAGTCTTTAAGGAGCTTTATGAGCGCGTCAAGAGCGGCAAGGAATGCGCCCGTGTGCTCTCCAGTTGCGGCAAGCCTGATTACCAGAAGCAGTTGAGCAAAGAGCTGGCTGTGATCGGCAACTCGGAAATGTGGCAGGCCGGCAAAGCCGTCCGCGCGTTGCGCCCCAAAGAAGCTGCGCGGGCCATCGCCGCCGGCACCAAGGGCATCGGCGGCCGGGCGGCCAATTAACTGACAGGACATGCTGGCTTCCATAGAGCGCGTCGGCTAGCGACTGCGCGGTTTGATGCCGTGGATGAAAAAGCATTCCGTCAAAGGCGTGCAGGCGGCGTATTGAGCGGGACGGTGGGCTCAACCAAGTCTCAGCTTTCCAGTGAACGGCTTGAGTCGGCGGGCCTTGCGATCGGCGTCCAGTTCCCGGTTGGCTTTTTGGGCGAACTTATCCAGTTGCTTCTGCGTCGCACCGTATTCGTGTGCGGCAGATATTGCCTCAAACGTCTTGTAGCGCTTGTATCTCCGTCCATCTTTTGATAACTCTGCCATGAGCGACAATCTTCGTTCCCTCCCGAATGGTGAACTCCGCATCGGGAACAACATTATTGTATGCCGGATGCGGTGCATACATCAAGAGCATGGTAACAGTAATTGACTGGTTCAATGTCACAAGCTCCTGGCAAAGCCGGCAATGACGGCCAAAATAATCCCAAATCCAGCCAAAATGAGAAGCGCCAGCCCAAAACGGCCAAAAACCAATAATGCGCCCGAACAAACGATGACGGATTGAAACATCAGCAGCAAGAGAACGTCGCCGCGGCCCCAATCTTCAAGATGAGCGATCTTGTAGATCAGAGCCACGACGATGGCGGGAACAAACAACGCACGCATTCCCAACCCGCGCTGCGCAGCCGGGATGCCCCATACAACCAGCCAAACACCCGCTCCCTCAATCAATGAGGCTACGCCTGCTATCGCAGCCTCCTTGCCAGGGCTGTGCAGCTCCAGATCGTTTTCAATCAGACCGTAAAAGATGCTCAACAGCACAAGCGCCGCAGAAAGGGTCACGAAAGCAACTGTCGAAAACAGCAAAAGTTGCAGCGCGGCGTGCATGAGTTGGAGCTATGCAATTGGCGTGAGGATATACCCGCCTTCACCGCCTGCCGCAGTGATTCTCCATTCAACGTGGTGCAGATATTGGAGCGGCGAAGTATTGACGATGACGTCAGCCAAGAGTCAACTCCCGTTGCAACTCGTCTTTCCTCAGGTCAAACGTGCAGACCTCATAATCAGCGAGCTTGGCAAGAAAAAGGGGCTTTGGCACGCCGGCAAGTTCCGCCGCGGCGCCGGAAGAGAGTCTGCCGAGTTCATAAAGCTTGACGGCGGCTGCGAGGAGCAGTTCCTTGCCCAACGCTTCGGTCGGCACCTTCAGTGCCAGCGAGGCTTTCTCCGGCAGATTCATCATAACTTTTGTCATGCTCCAAACTTACAGTGGTTAGGGTTAGTCGTCAAACTTTGCTCCATAAGGCTGAACGCGAGATCGACTCCGCTAAACCAGCTTCTTGTATTCCTTGGACTCGGAAAGTTTCCTGACCAGATCCCTGACCTTCTGCGCCTGGCTTTTGTGGGCCAGAAGAACGGCGTCGTCGGTTTGCACCAGGATCGCGTCGCGCAAGCCCACGACCGCGATGGGCGTCCGGTTTTTTGTCCTGGCGTCAAATATAATGTTGCGCGCGCCATCGACATGCACGAAATCCCCCACCGCGCAGTTTCCCTCCGCATCGGGTTTGAGATGCCGGGCCAGCGCGTTCCATGAACCGAGGTCGTCCCAGGCGAAGGCGCCGTCGGCCACGACCACGTTTTGCGCGTGTTCCATCAAGGCGTAGTCAATCGAGATTTTTTTCAGGCCCGGATATTCTTTGGCCAGGAGGCGGTCGAGCTTTGGCGTGCCGGCGACTTTGAACCAGCGCTGGCAGGCGGCGGCCAGTTCCGGCTGATGTTTTTCCAGGCCCTGGGTGATGGTGACAAACGACCAGAGGAACATCCCGGCATTCCACCGGTATTGGCCGCTGTTGACGTATTCCAGCGCCCGGTCGAAATTCGGTTTTTCGACGAATTGTTCGACTTTGAAAAAAGTGGTCTTGTAGGGTTTGACTCCCTGCGGCGGCGGAAGGCTGTTGCCGAGGCGAATGTAGCCGAAACCCGTGGCCGGTTCCGCGGGCTTGATTCCGATCGTGACAATGAGCTGTCCGCGCCCGGCCAAATCAAACGAATCGGCCAGGACTTGCTGGAATTTCTTTTCCTCGGGAATGACATGGTCCGCCGGCAGAACGGCCATGACGGCGCTGGTGGAGCGTTGTCCGACGATGGCCGCGCCCAGCGTGACGGCGGCGCAAGTGTCGCGTCCGATGGGTTCGGCCACGACATTTTGCCGGGGCAGTTTGGGCAATTGGCGGCGGACTTGCGGCGCCTGGACGGCGTTGGTGATGATGTAAATGTTTTTAAGAGGAACCAGCGGCAGGACGCGATCGACGGCCTGTTGGAGAAAAGAGCGGTTGCCGAGCAGGGTGACGAGTTGTTTGGGGGTTCGTTCCCGGCTGACCGGCCAGAAGCGTTCGCCGCGGCCTCCGGCCATGATGATGACGAATCGATCGTTGTCAGGCGTTTTCATACCATGGTTAATTCTTGACTGCATTCAACAAGGAGGCGGTGAACCGGGTCACCTGGTCCACCATGTCCGCGTTATTGCCGTGCCGGGCGATTTGATTGACAACGGCGCTGCCCACCACCACCGCGTCGGCGCTGGCCGCCACGGTCTTTGCCTGGTCCGGCGTGGAAATGCCAAAGCCCACCGCGACGGGCAAGTCTGTGTGGGCGCGAATCCTGGCCGTCATTTCGCCGATGTTTTGGGAAACCTTCTGTTGCATTCCGGTGACCCCCTCTCGCGACACGCAATAAATAAAACCCGTGCCGCGTTTGACAATCAGTTCGATGCGATGGTCGGGCGTGGTTGGCGCGACGAGGTAAATCACACAAAGCCCGGCTTTGGCCATGAGCGCTTCGTAATTCTCCGATTCTTCCGGCGGCAGATCGAGCGCCAGGAGACCATCCACACCCGCCCGGGCGGCGTCGTTGATGAACTTGTCCAGGCCGTGTCGGTGCATCAGATTAAAATAAATGTAGAGCACGACGGGGATTTGCGATTGTTGGCGGATGGCGGCGACCGTTTCCAGCACTTTGGCCGGAGTGGTGCCGGATTCCAGGCCGCGCTGGGCGGCCAGTTGATTGACCAGGCCGTCCGCCAGCGGATCGCTGAACGGAACACCCAGTTCCAGGACGTCAACGCCGATGCGATCAAAGGCCAACGCCAGTTGTCGCGTGGCCTCGAGGTCGGGGTCGCCGGACCCGATATAGACAATAAAACCCTTCCGCGCCTTTTGCTTTAATTGGGCAAAACGTTCCACAATGCGATTCATCGCGGGCAGAATGGCAATATTCCGGCGATTCCGCAAGAGTGCCGCACCCATGGTCCGCTTAGTGGCGCGGATGATGACGGCGCTTGACGCGGAGTTGCGCCAGTGATTCGGCCAGGGCGGCGCTGACACGGGCGTTTTCCTCGTCGTCCAAGTGCTCTGCCAATCGCGCTTCGGCCTGCCGCCGGACTTCTTCGGCTTTGGCTTCGTCGATTTGTTCAGAGCGGATGGCCATGTCCGTCAATATGGCGACCTTGTCCGCGGTGATTTCAACAAAGCCCTCGCCCACGGCGAGGTACAGGTCCTGGCCGTCCTTGCGCACGGTGATTTCGCCGGGGACCAATTGCGTCATGAGAGGGACGTGCTGGGGATAGACGCCCATTTCTCCTTCGACGCCCGGCAGCGTGACCATTTCGACATCGTCGGAATAGGTCTTGGCCTCCGGTGTGACAATTTCAAGTTTGAGCGTATTGGCCATTTCAGCCTTCCTTGATTTCGTCGATGCCGCCCTTCATGTAGAAGTTCTGTTCGCCGACTTCGTCATGTTTGCCCTCCAGGATTTCTTTGAAGCCTCTCACGGTTTCGGCCACGGGCACCTGCTTGCCTTCGCGGCCGGTGAAGACCTGGGCCACGGTAAAGGGCTGGCTGAGGAAGCGCTGGATCTTGCGGGCGCGAAAGACCGTTGTCTTGTCCTCGGGCGAAAGTTCGTCCATGCCCAGAATGGCGATGATGTCCTGAAGGTCTTTGTAGCGTTGCAGGACCTTTTGCACGCCGCGCGCCACGTCATAATGTTCCTGGCCGACAATTTCCGGGGTCAAGGCGCGGGAATTGGAGGCGAGCGGATCGACGGCGGGGAAAATCCCCAATTCCGCAATGGACCGCTCCAACACGATGGTGGCGTCCAAGTGGGCGAAGGTGGTGGCCGGCGCGGGGTCGGTCAGGTCATCCGCCGGCACATAGACGGCCTGGAAGGAGGTGATGGAACCCTTTTTGGTGGAAGTGATGCGTTCCTGCAAATCGCCCATTTCCGCGGCCAGCGTCGGCTGATAACCGACGGCGCTGGGAGTGCGGCCCAACAAGGCCGAGACTTCCGAGCCGGCCTGGGAGAAACGGAAAATATTGTCAATAAACAATAACACGTCCTGGTTCTTTTCATCGCGAAAATACTCGGTGATGGCCAGGCCGGAGAGGGCCACGCGCAGACGGGCGCCGGGCGGTTCGTTCATTTGCCCATAGACCAGCGCGATTTTGGACTCGCCCAAATTCTTCTGATTGATGACGTTCGCTTCGGACATTTCGTGATAGAGATCGTTTCCTTCGCGCGTCCGCTCGCCCACGCCGGCAAAGACGGAGACGCCGCCGTGCAATTTGGCGATGTTGTTGATCAACTCCATGATGACAACGGTCTTGCCCACGCCCGCGCCGCCGAATGCGCCGACTTTGCCGCCCTTGAGGAAGGGACAGATCAAGTCAATCACCTTGATTCCGGTGGTCAACACTTGGGGGGAAGTGGATTGATCAATCAGGGGCGGGGCGGGGCGGTGAATCGGATAATATTTTTCGGCCGTAACAGGCCCCCGTTCATCCACGGGGTTGCCAGTCACGTCGAAAACGCGGCCCATCACACCGGGGCCGACGGGCATGGAAATTGGCGCGCCGGTGTCGCTGACTTCGAGGCCGCGCTTGAGGCCCTCCGTGCTGGACATGGCGACGGCGCGGACCCAGTGGTCACCCAGGTCCGATTGCACTTCGAGCGTGAGTTTTGTTTTGCCGTGCCCGGGCACGTCGAAATCGACCGTGACGGCGTTGTAAATGGCGGGGAGGCCGGCGGGGAATTCAATATCCACGACAGGCCCGATGACCTGGACAATTTTGCCTTTATTCATTTTAAGATGTCTGCACGGTATTGCTGAAAGAGGCGGGACTTTACGCAGTTCGCGGCCTCCATGTCAAGACCCCGACGGAGGATTTTTGGGCAGGGGGGCCCATCCCGGTTTTTGGCATAAAAAAATGTTTCAGAATGGTTGGATTTGGTGCGATTTGGTTGGATCAAGTTGGATCAAGTTGGATTTTTCGGGCCGAATCCAAAGGAAACGCAAAGCCGCAAAGGGCTGAAGACGCAAAGAAAGGACGGATCAACCTTGAGTCCGCCACCCCCGAAACTGGTTTGATCCACTTTGATTGACTTTGACAGGCTTGACTTGGATTAAGTTGTAAGTTGTTCATTATAAATAACTTGAATAAAATTGCATGGCATTTTGTCCAGCGGCACCGGTTTGACTGCCTGGAAGCCCAACCCATCGAAAGGATTAACGCTAACGGAATCGCCGCCAAAACGCGCAAGAAGCATCTGCCGCCGCCAAGGCTCTGGCGGACAGGCAAGTTGAATTCCAAGTCCGGGCATCATTTTCATAACTTCAGCCTTTAGCATTCAGCATTATCTTCTGACTACTTATATGCGTTAAATATTCAATCGTCAAATGATTTTTTAATTATTTTTTGCAGAAATCGGCGGTTTTTGGCGAAAAATGGTTTAACAGGTTGTGCGGCAGGGTTTTAAGAATTGCAACGCATCCGCCGTCGCCTATAAGGCTTCCGCCGCCGCCGAAACGGCTATTGCGGACAAGATGGCGGACAGGAAGGAATGGAGCCACAGCGCGTCGAACCGCGAAGCGGAACTGAAGGCGCGCCATCCGGCGTTGGCTGCAGTGACCTCGTTGGACCGTTTTGAGTTCACAAGAGCATCGGCATTACAATGTCGAAGACCAAAAGCAGAAGCAAAATGAGATACCACCCTGGTTCATGCCGTATGGCGGCTGTGGCCATGCAGATGACGGACAGCACGGTAAGCACAACGCCGGTGCCACTCAGAACATTCCACATGTGGCTTGCTTGAACGGCTAACGGATCGGCTACGTAGGGCGCGTGCTGCTTTACGGCTTGGCTGATACTTGCAGTGTTCAGGTGCATAGCTTCCTCAAGAAAAACACGAGCGACGCAATGCGAGATGAAGGCTGCAATTGCCAACCCGAGGGCACCCAGAAAAAACGCACGCTTATTCATTGTCCGGCTAAGTGTTCCAACTTTTATTATGCAACAGATGGTTCGTATATCGAAACCAACCTCCGACCCAGATTGAAAATCGTGCGTTTTCCATAATCTGCCAGCAGCAAAGTAAAACGAGCAGAACCGGAAAGCGAGCCATTCAGCTCGCCGGTTCTGCGGTCGAAGGTTCGTTGGACTTGGGTTTGGTCCTTTTGTTTTTGTCCTCTTTTCCGGCAATGGCGGCGTGGTCTTTAAACCGGTAACCCCGCCCGGTAATGGCAATGGTCTGGGCGTGGTGCAGGAAACGATCCAGGATCGCGCCAGCCGTGGGCACATCGCCCAAGAGTTTGCCCCATTCCTCCAGTGGCCGGTTGCTGGTCATGATGGTGGATCGGTTTTCATACCGGCGCATGATCGCCGCAAGCCATAGTCGGTGCATTCGGCAGTTTGGCTGACAGGACATTTGCATTTGTTAGGAATTTTATCATAGAGCCTTCGTTTGAGCGATCGGGGATTTCCGGCCCAAATCTCCCTTGAGGAATTATTTGAACCGCGAACCACGCCAACCACGCGAACAGAATTTATTCTTCCATCTCTGATTCCGAATCGCTTCATCGAAAGAAGATTAAGATTAGGATTAGGATTAGGATTACGATTAGGAGAACAGGATTGTCAGGACAGGATGTAGCGGCCGGTTTTCCGGGTTCCGACCCGCCTGACCAAGCCGGCCTTGATCAGGGGGCGCAATAGATCCAATGCGCCTTGCCTGGATATGTTCAAGGCATCCCAAATCTCCCGCGGGGTCAGGCTCTTTTGGTCGCGGAGCAGGTGCAGCAATTGTTCCTGTTTCGGACGGAGCACCAACTTTTTTTGCCTCGATTGCGCCGAGAGCTTTTGCACGCGCGTCCAAACCCGCTCCAGCGTCAACAGCAGCCCTTCGGCGCAGTATTCGAGCCAGGCTGTGAGGCTCTCGCCTTCGCGGCGCACGGTGTCGAGCGCGGCGTAATAACGGGGCCGATCCTCCCAATAAAATTCATCCACGGAGAAAATGTGGTGGGTGTCGAAACCGCGCCGGTACAATTCCCAAAGCGCCAAGGCCCGGCCGGTCCGGCCATTGCCGTCCGCGAATGGGTGAATGGCCTCAAAGCGGTAATGCAGGATGGCGGAGCTTAATACGGGCGAAAGCTTTGCCGATTCCTTGTTCCACCATTCGAGCAGTTCAAACATCAAACCCGAAACATCTTGCGATGGGGGGGGGACGTGGCGTCCAACTCTCACTTGAATCGTCCGATAACGCCCCGCCGCGCCTTGATCCATGACATCGCCAGCGATGATCTTGTGGAGGCGAAATATGTCTTCGTGTTTGATGGGGCCGGTTTTGGCGTGCTGCTCAATGAAGCGCAAACCGGCGAAATAGTTGACTACTTCGCGCGTCGCGCGCGGAGCCGCCGCCGGGATTTCCCCGCCTTCCTCCACTGCGCGAACCTGCTCCAAAGTGAGCGGGTTTCCCTCGATGGCTGTGGAGGAGTGTGTGTTGCGCACGCGGGTGTCCTTTTGCAATGCGGGAATCCACTGCACTTGTACCGTGGCGGCCAAAATCTGTTCGCGCAACGCGGAGATCTGCTCGGTGCGCGCGAGCAGGACTGGTGTGATCGAGTAAACCGGTTGATAGCTCATGGCTGTCGTAATGACCACACTAAGTCAAGCGTAAGTCAAGTTTTTAGTCAAGTCCGCAATCGACAGGGGCGCGTTTCGACTGGGCGCAAGAATACGCTTCAACTGTTTTAACAGTTTTGGTCCTGGTTCAGCCATGCCGGAAACCGTTAAAACGGTTGGAAAAGCCGCTGGTTCGACTCATCCCCTCGTTAAAACGAGGGGTTAATGGAACTTTCCCTTTGCGGACGCTGAAAAAGATGCGCCTATTACCGCTTCGAACGAGGATTGCGATTAGGATTAGGATTACGATTAGGATTAGGAGGGGAGACCGGGAGACCTCGACTTTCTCGGCGGGAGGGGCATATTCTCCGGGCATGGCGCAAAAATTAACGCTGGGGCATTCGCCTGATCCGGATGACGCTTTCATGTTTTATGGGCTGGCCAAGAATTTGATTCCGACCGGCGGCTTTCAGTTTGAACACGTTTTGCAGGACATCCAGACTCTGAACGAACGGGCCACCCGGGGGGAGTTGGATATTACGGCCATTAGCTTTCATGCCTACGCTTATGTGAGTTCGCAATATGCCTTGCTGCCGAGCGGGGCGAGCATGGGCGACGGCTATGGGCCGATGCTTGTGGCTAAAAAAGCGCTCAGCCGGACGGAACTGGCTCGAACAAAAATCGCGGTGCCAGGGACTATGACCAGCGCTTTTCTGGCGCTGCAACTCTGGCTGCAATTGCCGGCGGAGAAGATTAATTTTGTTGTTGTTCCTTTTGACCGGATTTTCCAGGCCGTGCATTCGGGTGAAGCGGAGGCGGGCTTGATCATCCATGAAGGACAACTGACCTGGCACGCGGAGGGACTCAAGGTTTGCCAGGACCTGGGCGCGTGGTGGAAGGGGGAAAACGACGGCCTGCCGTTGCCCTTGGGCGGGAACGTGATTCACAAGCGTATCCCGCCGGCGACACGCTCAGTCATTGCCCGGATACTGACCAACAGCATCCAATTCAGTCTTGACCACCGGGCGGAGGCGGTCGCGCACGCCTTGCAGTACGCCCGGGACATGGGACGCGAATTGGCGGATCAATTCGTCGGCATGTATGTCAATCATTGGACGCTGGATTACGGCGAGAAAGGCCGGGCCGCCATTGAACACTTCCTCGGCCAGGCATACGAGAGGGGGCTCATTCCATCCCGGCAGGAATTGGAATTTGTCACGCCGGCTGAATTTTAGGCCGCCGTGGAAGAACTGGGTCTCGTACCGGACCAATTCCTTGTTGAGTTTTTTGATGTCGGTGTCTTTGGGGAGGATGACTTCCGTCCAGGCTGGACGCCGGGGAAATCTGTCAATCGCCTCAAAGAGCGCCCTGACGCCTTCGGTGGCCAGGGCGCAATTGAGAGCGTCGGTGGCGCCGGCTCTGACGGACACTTCCCATTCCCCGGGCGTCAAAAACTCATTGATGGGGATCGTTTTGTTGCCAGGGCCGGCCATCTTGGGGGCGTATTTGTCGAAATGGCCCAGGTAGTGGTGGGACAAATTAATGGCGACCATCATGCCGATCATCTGGTTGAAATAACTGGCCTGATCGTTGAGGACGTCATCCTTCCAAAAGCGCGGGTCAGCCATCATGGGCAACTGGACGGGGGAATCGTCCGCCGCCGTTCGCGCGAGATTCTGCACGTATTGGTCGAAGAAGCCCGGCTGAAGGCGGTCAATGGCTTTGGCGTGGGAAAGATGGTTGATAAGGTCAATGAAACCGGCCGAGACGGAGACCTGGCGCAGGATCTTGGTTTCGTCCCTGCTGGCGATGGGCGTGATCTGCGGGAGATCCTGCGGTTGCAAGGCGACGGGCTGGGGGGCCAATTGGTTGCCGAATTTCGCCGGCAACCCTTCACACAGGTCGCCGCCCCGATCCAGCGCGACGCTGAAGCCGCTGGGATACGCCCGTGGTGAAGCGGCGTCGTCGGCGGACGCCGACAGGGCGGCGGCGAGAAAAGCGGCTGCAATTCTGGTGTTCATTTCAGCAAGCTGCCAAAAGCAAATATTAAGCCGGCGCCCGGACTTTTCAACCCGCGCCCGATCCGGGATATTGGTTCCAGCATCCACAAGGCGATAGCAACGACAGAAAGGATCATAATTTGATTCGCGCGCCTAATGCGAGAAGAAAATCGCGCCGAACATCCGCCCCGAAGGCCGGAGTTGCCGAAGAAGCGAAAGAATGAGATAAAGGCGGCATGAAATATCGGCGTTTTGGTCGAACGGAGCTGGCCATGCCCGTCATTTCCTGCGGCGGCATGCGGTATCAATACAAATGGCAGGACGTGCCGCCGGTGGCAATTCCGGCGGCCAATCAGGCCAATGTGGAGGCCACGATTCACCGCGCCGTGGAATTGGGCATCAACCACATTGAAACAGCCCGGGGCTACGGCACATCGGAAATGCAACTGGGCCGCGTCCTGCCGGAATTGCCGCGGGACAAGATCATCGTTCAAACCAAGGTCTCCCCGCAGGAAAACGCCGGGGAATTCGTCAAGATTTTTGAGAAGTCCATGAATTATTTGCGCCTGGATTTCGTGGATTTGCTGGCCATTCACGGCATTAACAACCGGCAGTTGCTGGACTGGGCGCTAAAGAAAAATGGCTGCGTCGCCGCCGCCCGGCGTTTGCAGAAGGCGGGGCGGATTCGGTTCCTTGGCTTTTCCACCCATGCGACCACCGATGTCATTCTGGAGACGGTCAACAGCGGCGAATTCGATTACCTGAATCTGCACTGGTATTTCGTCAACCCGCTCAACTGGCCGGCTATCGTGGCGGCGCGAAAACACGACATGGGCGTGTTCATCATCAGCCCGAATGACAAAGGCGGGAAACTCTACGAACCGCCGCCCAGGATGGTCGAGTTGTGCGCGCCGCTTTCGCCGATGCAGTTTAATGATCTTTACTGTCTGGCGCGCGCGGAGGTGCATACGCTCAGTTGCGGGGCGGCGCGGCCGGGGGATTTCGCCCCCCATGCGCGCGCCCTGGATTATTACGACAAGATCCCTGAAACCATCGCGCCAATTGAGCGCCGCCTTCGCGCCGAAATGGAGCGCGCCCTGGGCGCGGATTGGTGCAACAATTGGAGCCGGGGCCTGCCGAATTACGTCGATGTGCCGGGCGAGTTGAATGTCATGGAAATCCTGCGCCTGTGGACCTATGCCAAATCGCTCGGCCTGGTCTCGTGGGGAAAAATGCGCTACAATTTGATGGGGCAGGGGGACCACTGGTTTCCGGGCGCGAACGCGGCAAAAATCGACAGGGAAAAACTGCGGCCGGCGCTGGCCAAAAGTCCATTCGCGCAGCGAGTCCCGGACATCCTGACCGAAGCGCACTCGATGTTCTTCGACGCTCCGGTAACGCGATTAAGCCAGAGTGATTAATGCGCAGGAAATGGCGACCCTAAGGGGATGCTGTTGGCGCTGTCAAGGCAGGTCCGGCGGACTCCCTTTGGGAAATGCCCGCGCCGTCCTCGGCACACTTCTCAGCCGGGGACGGCGCTGCCTTGGCCCAGACGCCGGAAGAAGCCGAATTCTGGCGCATACTGCAATCCTTTGAGATTGTCCCGGTCAGGAATCGTCAAAAATTTCTTAATAGCTTGGCCCGCTGGGGATTTTACAAAGTTCAACAATCCACCCGCTAACCCTTTTGAATTTCAGCATTTCGCCTGATCATCCCTTATCCGTCCCCGTTACACCGCGCACAATTTCCGTAATCTGGCTCATTTGCGGAATCTCCGTGTCTGTCTTTAAATAGCCACTCGGTTGCGGTGTAAAAATGGCTTGGGTGGACTGCACCAGCACGGCGTTCCGTGTGCTTGGATCGTCTGTGCTGTTGACGAATGTCTTAAACGTCGTCAGCGCCGTTTGCCGGTGTCGATTCACAATGACATTGTGAAACAAGGCGGAGAAATTGCGGATACAGAAAATTAACGCCGTGGATAATAGCGTTATGATGACCAACCGAGGGAGAACTGTAGCCGCCAATAGAGCGGCACCTGCGTTTGTTGGCAAATCTAGGTTTAGGCCGTTCACATACTCATACAGCCCAACACCCGCACCAATCGAAACCAACAACCACAGGATTGCACCTGTTCTGTAATTGTCCGCCAGTTTCTTGAAATGCATAGTTTGTTCCGTCACCCCGGATTGCTGAGCGAGTTTTTCAACGTCCTTGGCCATTGTATTTATCCTGTTCAGCGCCTCTTCGGTAGCTTTCTCGGCACGCTCGGCATCAGCCATCGCGCTCTGCGCCCGTTTTTCAACTTCTTCCGTCGGCCGACTCATAATCTCTTGGACGCTGCGTGCGAGAGCTTTAATGTCCGCCTCGGCCTGAGCCACCGCTTTTGCAAGTGCATCCTTATTTTGATTCGCTTGGTTGTCCGTGATTTCCGCATAACAAAGATGCGGGGCAATCGTTGAATAAACATTTTGCCATTTGCTTAGGAAATCAAGCACTATCCTTTGTCTTTCGGTAACCAAATCAACGCCAGTGCGTATAACTGTAAATGCCTTTATCCTTAAAATAGGGTTGTTAAGCTCGCCCAATTTGCTGGCAACCTCCTGAATAATTTGGGCGGGAACCCCATTCCATGAACAAGTTGCGATGCGTCGCATAAACGCCTGCATTGTTGTGAATTCTGCCAACTCCGAGCCAAACCCGAGCTGACCTAATTCTCTTCTTGCCAATTCCTCTGGAACGAGAAGTGTGAAGGTTTTGGCCGTCTCTCGCAGGGCATTGGCGGCAGGATTAGTGGGATGTGCTTCTGGCATAAGATCGCCTTAATCGGTAGATGGTGTTTGAGCCGGAGTCGGAAGCTGCATATAGTTCTGAGTCACCAGAGGATTAGATGCAATTAAGACCGCATTTAATTGAAAAATAATAGGAACCGCTTTAGGATCATGAAAAATCGTTTGTTTCCGTCCCCAATAAAATACATATACAGGTTGTCCACTTTGGGCATGAGGAATTACGTCAAATGTGCCTTCTCCTGTAAACACAACAATCCAACTTGGCGTTGGAACTACGATTTCGCAAAACCAAAAAAAATGGTCATTAAGTGGAACGATGCTACCATTTTCGGTTTTATACCCAAGCAAAATGCCGAATTGAGCCAGATTAACCGATTCTGTTGGTCGGAGAACGATTCTCTCTTTTCCGGGATCACCGGCGTCGTAAAGTCCCAATAGGCTCAACTCCAATGGCGGTGGGAAAATCATCGGTTTTCCTCCTTGGAATCGGTTGGATAATACCAACCGGCTATCAGCAATACCAAGCCCAACACCGCCACAGCACAATATACCGCTGAGAAGGCCGCCAAAAGCGGTGCCAGTCCAGCCCCAAGCATTATGCCGCCAAGCGTAATCATCACGTTCTGCATTTTTTTTAACCTCAAGTCTCCACGCAACCTTTCTGTAAGCACAGCACTTTTTGTCCGCTCGTTGAAGAAGTCCTCTTTGTATTTCTCAACTTCCTCCCGTGCAAATCCTCTCTCTTTGCGAGCATCTGCCAAGTCCACCTCGCGCAATTGAACAAGAGATTGCAGGAGCAGCTTCGCCCCCTGATTCCGAATTAGTCCAGTTTCCGCCGCAATGCGAACCGCATCCGCAACAGGATATTGCTGAAGTCCACCACTGTTCATCTCGGCGACAACTGTTATTTCCAAAGGCGCTCCTGGTGGCGGAGACGTTTGTTTGGATTGAGGCAGAGATTCCGAAGCCAACTCTAATGGAATTTGCTCTGAATTTGAAGCCATAAATCGAAGCCAACTCTACCCGCATTTAGAATCAATGCAACGCGAAAAAACTCGGTGGAACGCGATTCTGGCACTTTCCCAAGCGTCCCCACGATGCTTTTTGCCGCGCCTGAGCCTCAAAACGCTTGCTGGACGCGATTGCCTTGGCGACATGATGTAAGCCATCAAATCCTCAACACAATCGCGTTACGACGAGTTTTGCGCGAGGCCACGGGCTTTTTTTGCCGTGCCTGAGCATAAAACCGCTCGTAGGGCGCGGTTACGCGCAAAGACAGCGTGTTTTCAAGGGCCGTGCTAAAATTTAGCACCCGGCGCGGGCCGATCATGCCTGGCTGGGTGAACGCGAATCATCTATACAGCACAATGAAGCAAAATGAAGAATTCAAGCGAATTGCATATATTTTACATATAGTTTGGCTGATTTTGGGTTTTGCAAAATCGAGGTAAGCAGTTTAGGCTGTTGCATTTATGAAAATTGGCGACCCTAAGGGGAATCGAACCCCTGCTACTGCCGTGAAAGGGCAGTGTCCTAACCGCTAGACGATAGGGTCGTCAGGCCATGAAATATAGTTCAAGCGGCCCGCAAGTCACGCGAATAAAACTACTTCATTCTGGAAGGCAGCTTGATGGTTTCGCCGTCAACCACGAACGTGCCGCAGCCATGATGATGGATGGTGCGGGGATGTTTTTGGGAGCGGTCAATCCACGCTTTGACCACCTCGACGATGAAGAGGTTGTATTGTGTCGCGAGCTTTGTGTCGATCACCCTGCATTCAAGATTGGCGTAGCACTCGGCGATCAGCGGCGCCCGCACGCAGGCGGCAGCGACCGGCGTGAGGCCGAACTTCTTAAACTTATCGGTATTTCGCCCGGAAGTGTTCCCGCAGGCCACCACTTTTTTGGCCAATTCCACCGTCGGGATGTTGATGACGCATTCCCCGGTTTTCTTCAGTGTGTCAAACGTATGGTTCCGGTTGCTGACGACGCAGGCGAGAATCGGCGGCTCGAAATCGATCATCGTATGCCACGACATGGTCATGATATTGGCCCGCCCGCCGCTGGCGGTTGTGACCATCACCACCGGCCCCGGCTCGATCAGACGGTAAACTTCAGACAATGGTAAGGATTTTTTTGCCACAACGGCATCTCCACCGGCGTCATTTCCAGGCGACAATTTCCGGCTGCTTGCGAGGCACGGGCGGTGTTTCGCCGTCGGGCACGCCGACAATGATTGGCGCGATGGCGGCCATTTCAGCGGGGATTTTCAATTCCGCCTTCCACTCCGGCGTGTTGAGGGCCGAGACCGCAAAGCCGATGACGCAGGTGCCAAGCCCTGTTGCGCAGGCGGCAAGCATCAGGTTCTCCGCCGCCAGCCAGCAATCCGCCACGACAAACGGCCCCTGGAATTTGCCGTAGATGACGATCAGCGTGCCGGCGTTGTAAAAAACATTGAATTCGGGTTCGTTCACCAAATCCAGCGAGTGCTTTGCGTGGGGGGAATCGGAGCCTTGCGCATCGCTGCGCACCCTTTCTTTGGCGCTGTCCGACAGGCGGTTCAGCAGGTTCTTATCCTGGATGACGGCAAAGGACCACGGCTCCTCGTGCATGGCGGTGGGGGCGTGGACGGCGGCATCGAGCAGCGCGCGGATGACGGCCTGGTCGATCGTCCGGGGCGCATAATGGCGCACGGCGCGGCGATGATAGATGGCATCCATCGCGCTCATGGTGGCCGCGGGCTTGGCTGCTTTCGGCGGTTTAGTCATATATGTGCAACAGTTTTCGCAGAGGCTGAAAGAAGAGCAACAGCAATTTCTGGCGTTGGATGGGAGGCGCCCGGCCCGGCTCACTGTGGAGCAAGCGGCCTGGGTGCTCGGGTGCCAGCCGCATGATGTGCCGATACTGATCTCATCGCGTCTGTTGAGACCCCTTGGAAACCCACCGCAAAACGCGATCAAGTTCTTTTCCACGGCAGAGGTCACGGAAATCGCGAAGGACCGGGCATGGCCGGCAAAGATGACGCAAACCATTAGCCAGCATTGGCACAAAAGAAACATGCGCCAAAAAAGCCATTGTTGGAATAGTTCGGAAAATGGTCTATCGGCGTTGTTGAATCCGTCCAAAGCCGCGAGTGGTTAATCGGACTTCCTTGCAGAAAATGATAATGGCATTGTAGGCTTGATTTAGGGTGTTTGGCGGGACAATCTATGGGGCCTGATGCGTATTAATTGTTAGGCCATGTATGTTCCTGAACTTTAGAGATCGCCTTGCCAGAATTGTGATTATCTTGGGCATCATATTGTTTGGGTTTGCGTGCTGTTTTCTGAAGGAAGACAGGTTTGTAATAAACAGCAGCGGGCAAAAGAGAATCGTCACGCGCCAAGACCATCCGCTGGTTTATTGGGGCACAGAGTTTGGGTTTCTGTTTGTTGGCGTATCACTTGTAGCATACGGTATATATCGCGTTCGGAAGCCGTCAGTTTTGCGCAATGACGGGAGTTTTCCTGAATCCTCGGCAAGGCGTGGTTCGATTGCTATGAGAGTCACCTCCATCATAGTTGCTGTGTTTGGAGTTTTGAATTTACTTTCATTACCACGAGGAATTTCCTTCACCGACAATCCAAAATGGCCTTTAATGTTGTTCGGCAGTCTTTTTGGCATTTTTCTGATTTGGATTGCCTTCGGAATTTGGAGGCGACGAATTATTGCATGGCAGCTTGGTTTTTTGGCTATCGCTTTGAGTGCTGTCTTCTTCGTTGTGCAGGTTTGCTTCGATTTGCCGGCAGTTGGGACCGGTCAAAAGGTTCTCATCATCAGCGTGGCTTCGGTCGGAGGAATTTTGGTCGCGGTTTATTGGTCAGTCGTTTGGTATCGCCAAAAGAAATGGTTTTCCTGCGACCACCTGGCCTAACAAGGCGCTGGAGCCAACTGCCGTGCGAGATTTCAATGATGCTCTGGCAGTTCGCGTCGCGGGTTCCAGTTCCCTGTTCATTCCGGGAAGACTTGCTTCAAAACCTCTTCCGCTTGTGCGTCTGAAAGCGTGGTGTCGTGGAAGACGTCGTAAGCGTCCTGTAGTTGCCGAATGCGCACCTGCAGTCGGGAAACCAGATCCGGTTCATTGAAGTCAGGATCGGCGATCAGGGTGTTTATAAAAAGGCAATACCGGATGGCCAGCTTCAGGACTGTCTTGTGCTCTGCGAGTTGCGCTGGCGTCGGCTCACGGAACACGAAACTGCTCCGGTGAACATCCAGGATGCCGTCCACCCAGTCAAACCATTGTTCGATTTGTCGTTTGGTCAAGTCACGGGCTTGGGCTTGAATGTCAGGAACTTTGCTCTCGGAGATTGCCGCGTTCATGCCATAAAGAAACACCTTCCAGAGGCCTTTGGCAAGGCTGAAGCCAACGAATTTCCGTCAGTTGCTTAAAGGGAAACAGAAGGCCGGCAGCCGTGCAGGGATATGCCGGTAATCCCCACGGTCTGGAGCCGTTTAATGAACATCTTGGCGCGATGATTTTTCTTGATCCGGGCCGGCTTTGTCTCGGGCGGCGCTGGAAGGGAGGTTGACAGAGTGACAGAATGATGTAGGATTCTTCCATGAAGACCGATACGTATCCATTGGCCGTGCCCTCCGATTTGCTCGGGGAGGTGCGGCAGGCGTCTCAGGATTTGGGTTTGTCCATGGCGGACATCATGCGGCAGAGCATGAAATTGGGGTTGCCCAAACTGCGCGAGCAGTTGTCCCCCGATCCGCTCAAGAACTTGAAGCCGTTGTCGAGAGCGGAGTCCCGCCGTTGCTACCAGCAACCGAACCGCGAATTTGACGCGCTGGAACATCACCTCGCCGGCTTGCCCTCCCCGCCCCCGGACGCGGAATGAAAGCTTGGGACATCTTCAGTTGGCAGGCTCCCGGCTGGCCGGAGCCGCATCCGGCGGTCATTGTCTCCCACCCCGACCGTGTCGCCAACAAACCGGATGTGACGGTGATAATATGCGCCTCGCGAAGGGCCACCCGGCAACCGGCACCCAACGAGGTGGTTCTCGATGCGAACGACGGCCTCGATTGGCCGACGCTGTGCAAGTGTGATCTGCTCTACACCATCCAAAAAGCGAATCTGGTGAATCGGCGCGGGTCAGTCAGCGCCGAGCGCAGGAGGCAGATCATCGCGACGATCAATCGCGTCAATGGCTGGCTTTGAAGCGGCAAAAGACAGCCAGTTGCCGGACTTGGACTTTGTCCCCGATTCAGATACGAGGAGAATATGGGTTTTCCCTCTGAGAATCAAGAACAATTTGCCAAAATTCGCCACTATTTTTTACTACTCGCGCATACTTTCACTGACAGTTTCACTGACAGTTTCACTGACAGTTTCACTGACAGTTTCACTGACAGTTAGACCTGGCTGGAACGTGAACGATTGCCCGCACTTTTAGGTCAAATAGTTAATTATTGGTTAAAACCGCTTGACCGTGTCAAATATATGGGATACTTGAGGATAATAATCAGCAATGAGGGGGATTTTCATGTCGCGTTTCAAAGGAATTCTTGCAGGACTTTTAGGGAGCTTTTTTGTTGTGGCAAATGCTCATGCTTCCATCGTCACCGTTGATTTCACTGGAACCGTGACTGATTATGCTGGACCTCCGGCTGAAAGTATTTTGGGAGAGACATTTAACGGTTCGTATTCATACGATCCATCTGAATTTCCCTTAGCATTAGGAGGCACGCCGCCAGCCTTTATCTTTTCATTCGATGCGCCCTTAATCGGCAGCCCTTACGTGACAACTGACGATCTTGTCGCCTCGGGTAATGCCAGCACAAGTGGAGCTAACCTCAGCAATGGCCCCAACTTGTATTTGGATATAACCAGCGGGGGCGGAATAGTGTCATTCGGCGGAAGCGGTCATTACTCTTTCGCGGTTGACTCTTGGAATGTTTCCAATGTGCCATTGCCTTCTGCCTCACTGTTATTTGCAACTGGTTTGATTGGTCTCGGCCTATTAGCTGCTGCACGTCGTAAACCTGCGTTGTCATAGCCTCCATTGTGGGGTGACTCCCTCACCAACACTTTCCTTTCCGCCCTGCCGGAAAGGGCGCGGAGCGTGAAGGCCAGCGCGAGCGAATGAAGGCGTCCAGAGGCAAAGCCTCTGGCGGCGGGGTTTGGGGACGCTGCAAGTTCCCAATAAAGCAAAAAACGGCTGAACCTCGGCGGTTCAGCCGTTCGTGTTTTGGCCGGGGTCAATCCTCGTCCGGCATCATTACCGTTATGGCCGGTTCCGGCGCGTCCATGTCGAGGGGGCCGCAATGGGCGATCAATTTGATTAGGCGCGGGGCGCGGTTGTCGTTGCGGACATAGAGCGCAAACGGCAAGCGGGATTGTCCGGGCTGTGATTTGCGGATGGCAAATTTAAGCATCCAAACCACATCCCAAAGCCGCCCGGCTTCGTCCTGGCCGGTCACGTCCGGCGGCACGGTCACATAAGCGTCAAACGCGGTGCGGGTGATAAAAACCGGAAAGCGGATTCCGGCTTCCTGCGCGGTTTTCGTGACTTCAACTTGCACGCCGTCGGCAATGGCTTGGGCGCGGGTGTAAGAATAGATGACTTCGCCAAAAGGCGATTCGTTGTGGTTCGTGTTCATAATATCAGTGTTTGCATGGTGGTGGAGTGAATAGAGCCGCCTGCGCTTCCTCCGCGAGTCTGCGGGCGCGTTCTGCCTCGGCCTGCTCGCGTGTGATGCGTTCGCCGTCGAGCGTGGCTTCGGCAAACAGGGTGAATGTGTCCGGGACAAAGCCAAACTCGTGCTGTGGAATTGGCAAGCGGCGTCTGTTTCGTTTCATGGTCATTTTTATTGGTGGAAATAGCCAAGACTGCGAAGTGATGAAAAATTGCCGTTGCCGATAACGACATGGTCAAGCAATTCCAATTTCAAAAGCTGCCCGGCGCGGATTAAATCGCGGGTCACTTTGATGTCTGCCTCTGACGGGGTGCTTTCCCCGCTTGGGTGATTGTGCATGACAATCACGGCACAAGCGGCGGTGACGATGGCAACGCGGAAGATTTCGCGGGGATGCACCAAAATCGTGTCCTGTGTGCCGATTGAAACAAGGTGATGCCCCTTAACGCGGCGGCGCGTGTTCAATATCAACACTGCCAGACATTCACACTCCGGGTTAAAATGCGGGTGCGTGGCAATGTGCATCCGCCAATAATCGGCGGCTTTGTCGGGCGTCTCGCAAAGCTGCAAGGCGTCCGGTGTCGGACATTCCCGCAAGGCGGTCACTTTATATTCATACGGACTGGCCGGAAACTTGAACGGCTTCACCAGATGTTCAAAGCCGGGGAGAAACTCTGTATTGGTCATGGTGATTTCTCCTTTCAAGCGGTTTGTGAATCAGCCGGAAAATAGGAGCGATACGTCTGCCGGGGGTCGCGTTGGCTGCCGGTAGAAAACTTCCCGCATGGGTGCTGCCAAACCTGCCGCCTCCGGTTCCAATGGAAACCAAGCTGCGCCAGTTCGCCTGTCACGGTCGGCGGTTGCCGGTGTTCAAACTGAATCCAAACCCACTTGCCAACTACCTGCGCCAGTTCAAAAAGACGCGGCGTTTCGTGAAACAGCAAATCTAAAACTTTGTCCGTGGGTAATCCGCGATTTGCAAATCGCCTCTTAAAATCAATCCGCTGCAACTGTGTTTTCTGTCCGCTCGACTGTGCGGTCCGGTTCTGGAGCCTTGAATCTGAATTTGTATTTGTTTTCATAATCTTTTTTTTTGCTCTGCTGTGCGTTCTCGGTCTCTCGCCCTTCAACCGAAAAAGCCTGCCGGGCTGGGCGGCCAGCGGGAGTAGTCTTCAGAGGGCACCGCGTCCGGCCCCCAGCACGATCAGCAGGCTGGTGAGGGCGAGAGGCCGTGAATCCAAAGCAAAAAAACGGATTTGGAAACATCACCACCGGGGCGCGGGGACGCGATCTCGTGTCTCTCAGACGGAAAGGCCCGGAGCGTAGCGGTCGCCCGGCGGCGTAGGCTCAGACGCGCAACGCGCAGACGTGAGCATCGTGCCGGAGCTACGGGCGAGTCAGCGGAACGCAGTGGTTTTCAGGCTGAGTGACATACTCGAATCAGGGGCGGAATGAGTGCGGTGGTTTTGCGGAGCGGAGACTGAGGGCAGCGGGGAGCGACGCCGGAGCAAAAGCCGCCGCTCTCAGGACGCGGGGAATACGGCTACATTCAAGATTTGTCTCCCTTTTGCCCAGATTGGAATGCAGAATTAGAGCAACCTTGGATCGTTATGAATTTTGATTTTCCAGAGACAGTCGCAAAGTTGATTTTTGAACGGTGGGCAGATGCTTCTGTTCCGAATTACCAAGCGTCCGCGCGGCCTTCGTTGGATGTCCTCGTCGCACTATTGAACAATTGCTTCTTTGCCAGTCTAAAACGAGAAGAGGACAGAGCCACACAATTTGATCTGGCATTTTGTCATAAGTCCGATTTGACTGAGGTGGCCTTCCGATACAGCGAATTCACAAAGCTTTGCACTCTCATTCCTTTTGAGAATCGCGAACTGTCGGTGAATGAACTCGTCCGCCTCGCTCCTGCGTGCGATCCAGATAAAACAGTGATCCTCAGTGACTATGATGGGAAAACCAACCAGGTTTATTTATGGGGCATTGCAGACACCGGCGGGCGTTCATCGGGAACAGACATTCGTCTGACGGAATTGCGAATCCGGGTTTATGGTCCGGGTGAAATCAAGGTTTCGTTGCTTGATCGGCTAGTCTGCATATACAAGAATGGTAAAATCATCGATCCCGAACGAGCACTTATCAATACCGGGCGAGTTTACGGCTTTTTCAAGAACACGAGCCTAAACTTATGCAAAGAGGTCACGGTGGGTGTTGGTAAACCGCAACAGAGCGATGAGCGCGTTCACGAGCGTGACTGTAGGGCAATTTCATACCTGCTTGTGCTACAAGAAATCGCCGAGAGAATGCAGCGATTAAAGCACGGCGGATGCGTTTTGATTGTGCCGGAGGATACTTCGAACGACAAATTGGCGAATCTTGATATAAAGTATCCTTGCCGAGATCAGACAGTGTGGAACTGCTTGCGTGGAAAATTGATTTTGCACGACAAATTCTATGCGGCTCTGTCCGGCGCTGGTAAAGGCGAGCAAGATGCTGAAGTTGTTGAGAGTTTGCACAGCCAACTCGAAGATGTAGAGAATGGATTGAGAGATGCGCTTGACATGCTTGTTCGATTTACTGCTGTAGATGGCGCGGTTCTTATTACTCGGAAACTCGAACTGTTAGGCTTTGGCGCGGTTGTTCAGCTTCCAGGGGTTGTCGAATATAAAGTCAACAAATGCGAAGACCGGAATGCAACAAAGGTGACAGAATTTCCAATTAAATCCCACGGAACCCGGCATAGGTCAGCCTTTGAATTCTGCTATCGTAACGCGCCCTCTGTCGCCATAATCGTCTCGCAAGACGGTGGTGTCAAAATGGTGATGAGGGTCGGTGATAACATTTGTTTCTGGGAGAACTCGCCGTTCGATGGTTCCACAGAAATCTGACAAGGATTCGCCGGTGCGGCCTTCGTCACTATGCTTTTTCAAACACCATGCACACGTCGTGCAGACTGGGGATGAAGCTGCTCCGGTATTGCCGAGTGGCCGATGGCTGGTATGCGGTTTGCACGATGCGGCGGCCATACAGCGGATTGATTGACTGGCTGGTATGTGTTGCTTCGGTGAGCTTGCGCAGCGGCAAAAACCGCGCCCCGGCGGGATTTCGTCGGTTCGATGTGGCCGGGCCCGCTACGCAGGCGAGTCAACCGCAGCCCGCTGCGGCGATGGCTTGC
>Ga0181526_10001332_pt1 | contig 23651 bp, 26 predicted proteins | sample PEATcosm2014_Bin_35_FD_119750 | JGI IMG/M metagenome (GOLD analysis project Ga0181526, IMG submission 119750) | Peatland microbial communities from MTU Mesocosm Facility, Houghton, MI, USA - PEATcosm2014_Bin06_30_metaG | ecosystem: Environmental > Terrestrial > Soil > Wetlands > Peat | place...
ACGTTGGTACCGTCGAGCCGCCCGCCCAGTCCGACCTCGATCACGGCCACGTCGACCCGTTCTTGCGCGAAGTGTGCGAACGCCAAGGCGAGCAGGGTCTCGTAATACGTGGGACGCCCGTACTCCGAGGTCGTGCACTCGATCGCGGGCATTGCGTGCTCGAGCAGCTCCGTAAATCGCTCGCGCGAGATCGGCAGGCCGTCAACGCAGGCGCGCTCCGTCATCGAGTGCAGGTGCGGCTTCGTGTGAAGGCCGGTTCGCTTAGCCGAAGCGCGCAAGGCGCCGGCGATCATCGTCGACGTCGAGCCCTTTCCACTGGTACCGCCGACGTGAATCGTCGGATACGAACGATGGGGATCTCCGAGATGATGCAGCAGGGCGCGCATCCGGTCGAGCTTGTACGAGGTGCGCGGCGACGTGACTTCGTCGATCGTGCCGAGCAGATACGCTTCGGCTTCGCGGTAGCTCGATATCCGTGTCATCCCCAGCCCTTCGACTTCGCTCAGGACAGGCTCTGTCGAGGGACGTATCATCCGTCGGCGATGCGATCGTTCAAAAGCTCCAGCGCGTGCGGCAGGACGGGCAGCACGATGTCCAATGCCTCGCCGACCGCGCGTGGGCTTCCGGGCAGGTTGACGATGAGCGTGCGATGGCGCACGCCGGCAAGTGCGCGCGAGAGCATGGCGGTTTTTACGTTGGCAAAGGACACCATCCGGATCGCTTCGGCGATCCCCGGGACTTCGTAGTCGAGGATCGCAGCGGTGGCCTGCGGCGTGCGGTCGCGCGGTGAGAGGCCGGTGCCACCGCTGGTAAGCACGAGATCCGCTTCGTGCGAGTCCGCTAGCTCGATAAGCTCGGCTTGAAGCGCCGCTGGATCGTCGGCGATAACGGTCTCGCGCGCGATCGAATAGACGCCCCCGAGCCGCTCCTTCATGAGCGGAATGCACGCATCGGGACGTTCGCCCGACGCAGCACGGTCCGAAAGCACGATCAGCGCAACGCGAAAGCTCACGTCTTGTCATCCTGAGCGCAGTCGAAGGGCTTGCCGCCGGTCTTCTCGAGTAGTCGAATCGAGTCGATCGTGATGCCCTTGTCCAAGGCCTTCGTCATGTCGTAAATCGTCAGCGCCGCGATCGTGGCGGCCATCAGAGCCTCCATTTCGACGCCGGTCTGCGCGTCGGTACGGGCCGCAGCCTCGATTGCGAGCGCCCCGTCGGCGCGCCATTGGAAGCCGACCTCCACGCTGGTCAACGGCAACGGATGCGCCAACGGAATCAGCACGCCCGTCTGCTTTGCCGCGAGGATGCCGGCGATTTGCGCGGCTACCAGCGCATCGCCTTTAGCCAAGGTTGCATCGCGAATCGCCGTCTGTGCGGCGGCGTTCATTCGAACCAGCGCTTGCGCTCTGGCGAAGCGCGACGTGACCCTCTTACCCGACACGTCGACCATCGCAACGCTTCCGTCCGTAGCGACGTGAGAGAGCTTCATCGCCTCGGCGCGCTCTGGAAGCGTGCCCAGATCACGCAGAGCAGCGCGAGCACCCAAAGTATGATGAGATGCGTGATGTGGTGTGCGTGCGCAGCGCCCGATTGCGTGAACCAATTGATCGTTCCTAAGCCATACAGGATGCCTAGGATAAAGCAAACGACGGCTAGGACTAATGCGAGCGTTTTCATGTGATGACTCCCTTTCGCGCAAGCACGAAGCAGATGGAACCGACGAGAATGCAATACCATCCGAACGGCCGCAGATCGTTCGAGCGGAAGTAGCGCGTCAAAAAGGCGACGGAAAAGTACGCCGCGATGCCCGACGCAATCCCTCCGGCGATCGCTTGAACGAGCACGAGATGCGCTTGAGGGGCAAAGAGCTTCGGGACTTCGAGCAGCCCCGCGGCGAGAATAACCGGCGTTGCGAGCAGAAACGAGAACCGGGCCGCGTGCTCGTGATCGAGGTCGCAGAGCAGTCCCGCAACCATCGAGCTTCCCGATCGCGAGATGCCGGGCAGCAGCGCAAAAGCTTGCGCGATACCGATTGCGAAGCTCTCGGGATAGCTAAGACGGTCGATCGGCTTGCTCTTTCGGGCCTTGGCTCGCTGTTGCAGACGGCGCAGAGCCTCGCCCGCGAACATGATGAGGCCGTTGATCACCAAGAATAGCGCGGCGGGGGCCGGCGAGCCGAAGAGGCGACGAACGGGATGCTCGAGGACGACGCCCAGAAGACCTACCGGAATGGTTGCAAGCACGAGCAGCCATCCGGTTCGCTCGTCGCGGTCCGAGCTGAGCCGCCCCACCACGACGCTGCGCGCGAGCGCGCGCACGATCGCATACCATTGCGCGCGATAGAATACGATCAATGCAAGTGCGGTTCCCAGGTGCAGCACGACGACGAACGCGAGAAACGAAGCACTCGACCGGTCGATGTTATTCCAGTGCAGCAAAGCCGGAACGAGGATCGTATGACCCAGGCTCGAGATTGGGAAGAGCTCGCTGACGCCTTGCAAGAGGGCCAGCACGAGCGCCTGAAAGAAGGTCACGGCCCAGCGTTTGCCCGACGGTGCCTTACGGCCTGCCGAATTACCATGCGACGAACTTCACGCTGAAGGTCGCGTCGCCGGCGATTGGTTTGCAATCGTGCAAGGGCGCGCTATATCGAGCATCGCGCGCCATTGCGACTGCTACGAGGTCGAGCGACGAGTTGCCGGTGCTCTGCGCGACGCTCGCACCGGTCACGCTTCCTTGCGGATCGAGCGCCACCGTTACTAGCGCGGTGCCGTTGGTACGGTCGGCGCGGACCGCCGCCGGGATATCCGGCGGCCCCGGTGTAGCGATGACCGCCGCCGCGGCGTTTGGCTGCGCGCACCCCGCGCCGGCCGGCGATGGAAGCAGTGTGGGGGCGGGCGGAGGCGGCGGGGGCGTAGTGCGGCTCGGGCCGCCGCCCTCGGAGCGCGCCACGGCGGCGCCGCTGGCACGGGGCCTTGGAGGTGTAAGATTTCGCGGGGCCGGCGTCGGCATGCGATGCGGAGGCGGCGTGTTGTGCGCGACGATTACCGTCGAGCGGCGCACGACCGAGATGGCTTCAGGCTGGCTTTGAAAATCCGCCGTTGCCGGATGTAAAACCAGCGCAACGATCGCATGCAGCAGCAGCGAGAACGCGAAGGCGACGAGCAGCACGCGCCGCGCGCGTTTCATGCGTCATGCGGCGCGCAAAGGCCGGCAGCGCGAAGGAACCTAATCTGGTTGGAAGTCGGCGCGGAAGAGATAGTCGCCTTCTACCGGGTTACAATCGACGAGCTTCGGCGAGTACGTCGACTGTCGCGCCGCGCGCAGGGCGGCCTGATCGATTGCCATGTTGTTCGCGCTCTTATAGATCTTCGCGCTGACCAGATTTCCGGAGGGCCCGACCGTCACTTCCACTTGGACGGTGACCGCCCCCAGCCCGATATCTTTTGCCGACTCGGGATAATCCGGTTGCACCGGGTTGGTTACCGTCGCGTCCACGTTCGGATTTGCGCAGGCGGGCTTGGGCGTTCCCGGCGGTGCCGTCGGCGCCGGCGGCCCCGTCCCCGTTCCCTGCGGTACGCCGTTTTCGCTGCCGTTTTTGGGCTCTACGCCCTGAACCTCGGTCGAGCCAGTCTTGGCGCTGTTGTGACTCTGAATGAGATTGACCTTGATCGGCTGCTGTTTGACCTGTTGCTGTTTGGGTGGCGGGGTGGCCTGCGGCGGGGGCGTCGGCGTCGGCGGCGGGGTGGGCGTCGGCGGCGGCGGCGTGTGGATAATCGTCTTCTTTGAAATCTGGACTTTCTCGGTTTGCTGTTCCTCGGAATGTTTGTTGATGTTCGGAAAGACCGCGCCGACCGCTACATGGATGAGAAGCGCAATTACAAAGGCCCAGCCAAAAAAGCTGCGGACTCGTTCTCCTGTCGTGAGATAGCGGTCGCGCTGCGCCATATACTACGGATTCATTCCTGGGGGCGCGCCTTCAATGTGGTTGGCGAGCCCGAAATTGGTGAGATCCTCCTGCTTCGCCGCGTCCATGACCTGCAGAATAACCCCATAAGTTGCGGCAGGATTCGCCTTGATAATGACGCTTGTAAACTTGTGATCCGTCGCGTCTTGAAGCTGCGCGAAGGCCGCCTTTGCATCTGCGATCGTCACGTCGTTCGAGCCGATTTGGATGTGGTCGTGTTCGTCGATATTCACGACGATTTGGGACGGCGTTACCCGCAGTTTGTTATAGGCGTCGGGCAGCTTTGGCTCTTTGGTAACCGAGGCAAGAATGATGAAAATAATGAGGAGCACCAACAGCACGTCGGTAAACGGCGTGATGTTGATCGTCGACATTACCTCATCTTCGCCACCGCCGGTGGAAACGGCCACGCTCTACAACCTCCCTTTATGCGTCTATGACGTAACGAAGCCGACGTCTTCGAGGCCGGTCTGCCTTGCCGCATCGAGGATCCTGATGATGATCCCATACGGCGCCTTCGCGTCGGCGACGATCGAAACGTGGTGGTGCGGTTTCTTTTTGGATGCGTCGTACATCACGCGGTAGATGCCGGTTTCGTTCGTCTTCTCGCCGTCGACGTAGATGACGCCCTTGTTGTTGACGTCGACTTCGATATCGTTCTTGTTCTTATGCTGGGTCGAGCTATTGGGATTCTTGTTCGGAAGCTCTTTTTCAAAACCCGGCGGCGCGACCAGTGCGGCGAGAATCATGAAGATGATGAGCAAGACCAGCAAAACGTCGGTGAACGGCGTGATGTTGATCTCCGCCATCACCTCTTGATCTTGTTGCGAGGATAGCAGTGACACGGTCGTGCCCTACGCGCTTTACTTCGTGCCGGTGCCGGCAGGTTGATAAAGGTCGGTCGGGATCGGCGAGCCGGTGTTGTGGAAGTGCAGCATTTCGGCGAGCTGGTTGGCGGCGACGATCATCTCTTGGTTGTAGTTCTTGATGCGCGATTTGAAGAAGTTGAAGAACACGACCGCGATGACCGCGATGATCAGACCGGTGGCCGTGGTGATCAAAGCTTCAGAGACGCCCGCGGCGACGACCGCCGGGGTCGAGTTGCCTTTCAACGCGATGTCTTGGAAGGCGCGAATGATGCCGAGCACGGTTCCGAAAAGACCGACGAACGGCGCGATGACGGCAATGGTGCCGATGATCGCGAGATTGCGCTCGAGCGAGTTGAGATGCTCCATCAGTGCGATCGAGAGCGCGTCGGTGATATCGGCGCGATTCTTCTCGCCGCGGCGCAGCCCAAACTCGAGAATTCGCGGAAGCATCCCGCGCGTCTTCTTACAGATGGCGATCGCCCCGTCGAGGTCGTCGGCTGAAACCTTCGTGCCGATCTGGCGCAGCAAGCCCTTCGTGTCGCCGTGCTGCATCTGAAAAAAGACCAAGCGTTCGATGACGACTGCGAGGCCGACGATCGAAATGAGCAGGAGGAGCCACATATCCCAGCCGCCCTGCTGCATGAGACCTAAAAATCCCGAAAACACGCCTCTACGACCCTCCAATTAGCGTTGCTGTGCGGCGACCATTCCGCCCCGTGACGGCGACCCATTGGCCTACCCCTGTATAAAGTCCTGTAGCTTTAGGGGCCGCTCCCCGAGGGAGCGCTCGACCCAGAGTTGAGGTTCTGTTTCACGAACGTTTCGATCTGAAGCGAGAGCGCTTCATTTCCCTGTGCTTTGGCTTGTTGGTCGGCTTTGGCAAACGCGTCGGCGGCCTTCTTCTTGGTTCCGTCGTCGTGGCTGGCTGCCCACTGACCCACCAAAGCAATCCCTTCTGCAAAGTTCGCTTGCGGATTATCGGGCTGCAGAGCGATTGCCTTATCGGCATAGCTTTGCATCCGCTTATAGTCCGGTTTCGCGCTTTGTGCTACTGCAAACGCAGCTAAGACGTTGGCTGTGACGGCGATCGTCGTATCGCCCAGCGCGGCAGCCTCGTCGTAGTCGCGCAACGCGGTCGGCGTATCCTTGGCGACCGCCGCAGCCTGGCCCGACTTGAGCAGGCTTGCGCCCATCGCCCGGGCGCCGGCCGTGCTGCTTGGATCGAGCTGCTTGATCTGAGCCGCAATGGTTTGCGCGTCTTGCTCGTCGTTGTTGGCCAAATACGCCTGCAGAAGCTCGGCGTCGATGTTAACCTTCGAGGCAACCGGTATCTTGGAATCCGCCATGGCCGCGTCGTGGGCCGCCTTGAGCGACGCAAGAGCCGCCGCAGTATCGCTACTTGCCAGTTGCGCCACACCTAAGGCGAAGTGTGAGTTGGTGTCGGGAACGAGCTCCACGGCTTTCCGCGCGTAAGCGAGGGATTGCTCCGGGTTGTCGGTCGCCCCCTTGACCGCAGCCGCAGCGAAGCTTTGCGCCGCCGCCGCGTGGAATTGCGAACCGATCGTCGGCACCTTATCGAAAGCGGCCGCCGCCGCCGTGAAATCCCCGGCGTCATACGCCGCTACGCCCAACATCTCGCGTAAAGAGTCGTCGCCCGGCGACGAGAGCAGCGCCATCTGCGCTTTGGATCTTGCTTGTGCGTACTGACCGGAGCGGATGAGCGCCGCGACCTGGCTCGCGGCCGGCGACAGCGAGGCACCGGCGAGCGACACGCCGGAGCTTTCGCTCGAGCTTCGTACGACCGTCCGGCCGTTGAATCTCAAGGTGAAATCGTAAAAAGCGACGATCGGCGCGGTTCCCCGGTGAGCCGGCCTGTAGGTCGAACTGTTCGCGATCTCTGTCGCCGCAGCGTTATCGCCCGAGTTCGTCGAGCTGATGATCTTTGTGACCTTGTGCGTCCCGTCGGCGTTGACCTGGACCTGCACGACCACCTTGCCGCTGCCGGCGATCGTCGTCGACGTGGTCCCCTCTTTGATGAGTTTGGCCGGCACGAACTCGGTCGCGTACTGTGCGCGAGCCGGGATCTGCGTCAGGGCCACGATCGTCGCAACGGCGATTGAGAGAGTTCGAACGGATTGATTCATGGCATCACCTCAGCCGGGGTGGTACGAGGCGAATCGTCGGGCGGCCTGCGATGCCGCCGCAGTGCCTCGACCTCTTTTTCCGTCAGCCCTCGAATGTGGCCCGGCGGCAGCGCTCCCAGCTTCAACGGCCCAAATCGAGTACGCGTTAATTCTAACACGGGATGCCCGAGCATTTCGAACATGCGGCGCACTTGGCGATTCCGCCCTTCGTGAATCGTCACGTCCACCACCGAGCGGTTGCGCCGCCCGGCAAGCACGCGGACTCTCGCCCCGGCCGCGCGCGCACCGTCCATCGCAACTCCCTCCATCAGGCGCCGCACGTCGTCGGCAGAAAGCCGCCCCGCGATCGTGGCTCGATAGGTCTTGTCGACGCCGAAACGTGGGTGAAGCAAGCGGTGCGCCAGTTCTCCGTCGTCGGTGAGAAGCAGTATGCCGGTGGTCTCGTAATCGAGCCGGCCAACGGGGAATACCCGCGGACGGTCGACGAGGAAGCCGGCGATGGTGCGGCGGCCCTGGGGGTCGCGCATCGTCGTCACCACGCCGGGCGGTTTGTTGACGATCAGATAGGTCGACGCGACCGGCAACTCGACGGGTACTCCGTCGACCTCGACCCGATCGCTCGCAGCGATGAGGGTCCCGAGCCGTCGCACGGTAGCCCCGTTGATCCGCACGGACCCGGCGGCGATCAAATCGTCGGCTCGCCGGCGCGACGCGACCCCCGCCCGCGCTAAATAACTGTTGAGCCGCATGGCCTCGCCGCCAATTCTAAAACGCGGAAATATTAATGCTTTCCGTTGCCGCCGTCTTCGTAGCCGCGGTTCATCGAGAGCGCTTCCTTAGTGACCGTCTGCAAGAACTCTTCGTTGGTACGCGTCTGCGCCATCTTGTCGAGGATGATCTCAGTGATGTCGCCGGTATTGAGTACGGCCGTCGCGCGGCGGAGCATCCAAATCTTACGCATCTCGTCGGGCGTGAGCAACAGCTCTTCGTGCCGCGTTCCGGAGCGCTTGATGTCGATCGCCGGGAAGACGCGAGACTCCGCAAGCTTGCGAGTGAGATCGATCTCCATATTTCCGGTGCCCTTGAACTCTTCGAAGATCACGTCGTCCATTTTTGAGCCGGTCTCGATCAGCGCGGTTGCGATGATCGTGAGCGAACCGCCCTCTTCGATCTTACGCGCGGCACCGAAGAACCGCTTGGGCTTGTGGAGCGAGGCCGTATCGAGGCCTCCCGAAAGGGTGCGGCCCGAACTCGCGACGACCTGATTGTAGGCTCGCGCGAGACGGGTGATCGAATCGAGGAGAATAACGACGTCTTTTCCGTGCTCGACGAGGCGCTTGGCGCGCTCCATCGTTAGTTCGGCAACGGCCGTGTGGTTCTCGGGATGCTCGTCGAACGTCGAGGCGACGACGTCGCCGTCGATCGTGCGCTGCATGTCGGTGACCTCTTCCGGACGCTCGTCGACGAGCAGCGCGATGATGTGGGCGTCGGGATGGTTGATCGAAATTGAGTTGGCGATGTTCTTGAGCAGCGTCGTCTTGCCGGCTTTTGGCGGCGAAACGATCAGAGCGCGCTGGCCCTTGCCGATTGGGCAGAAAAGATCGATGACGCGCGTGGAGAGCTGCGTCGAGCGCACTTCGAGTCTAAAGCGCTCTTGCGGATAGATGGGCGTTCCCTTTTCGAAGATCCGCCGGCCCTTGATGGCCTCCGGATCGAGATCGTTGACTTTATCGACGCGAATCAATCCGAAATATTTTTCACTCTCCTTCGGCCGGCGCGCTTGGCCTTCGACCATGTCTCCGCGCCGTAGCTCGAAGCGGCGAATCTGCGATTGACTGACGTAGATGTCGTCGTTGCCGATGTAGTAGCCCGCGCGGCGTAAGAAGCCGTAGCCCTCCGGCAGCACGTCGAGAATGCCGCTGGCAACCTCGATACCGGATCGTGCGATCTGCCCTTGCACCAGCAGCGCGACGATCTCGTCCTTCTTGAGCTTCGCGGGCGTCAGAAGCTCGACTTCCAGCTCCTTCGCAATCTCAATCAACTCGGTCTTCGTCTTTTCGGAGAGCTGAGCGGCCGTCAGCATCGGCGGCACTTCGATCTGCTGCGGGAGCTGATCTTGGAACGTGCCGGGATGTTGGCCAAAATGGTGGCGACGGCGAGGGCGGCGGCGCCGGGCTCCGCCTTGTGGGGGCCGCGAATCGTTATTTAGCCGATGCTCGATGTTGGGACGGTGTTCGGTTTGCAGAAGAGTTCTCTCTTATGGAATCGCGCACGCCAAACTTCGAGATCGACGGAGAGGCTGCCGTCGCAATCAGATCGGTGGCGTGAGCGGTGAGGGTGTCAAGATGTCGCGGCTGTCAACAGATGACCGCTACGCGACGCTCACACTATAGCATAAGCCCCCGGCGGCGTTCAAGCCGGGCTCAGGCGAGCCGGTCCGCTCACGTAGGGGCTTCCAGCAAGGTAGAATCGCAGGCGATGATCCGCCGCTCGGGTTATCCCGATGCGCGGGCTGCGGCGCACGCGGGCCGGAACCCAGTCGTCACGCGCCAGCCAAAGGACGGGGTTTGAGAAGAGATCGATGCCGTCGAAGGACCGATCGATGGCGAGCGCGCCACAGAGGCGGCCCGGGCCGCGACAAAGATCGCGCGCTCCCTCGACGCCTCGCCGGCGCGCCATGAGCGTGAGCCCTTCGATCGGCTCGAGGGCGCGCACGAGCACGCCCGCGCCTGTTCCCTCGGGCTCGCTCGAAAGATTAAAGCAAAACCAGGTGCCATAAATTTGGTAAACGTAGGCACGATGCGGCGGTCCAAAGAGCGTCGCGTTTCGCAAGCTCTTACCAGTAAAGGCATGACACGCCGGATCGTTGGGAAGGTAGGCTTCGGTCTCGACGATTCGGCCTGCAGTCGTCCCATCTTCGCCGGCACGCACGAGAATGCAGCCGATCAAGGCTTTTGCGAGCCCTTTCGTCTCGACCGGCAAAACGCCCGAGTCGAGGCGGAGAACATTCACGCCGCAACGTTCAGCGCTACCTCCGCTCCTGCCCTTTGCATCAGCTCGTCGGTCGCTCCGACGCCGATCTCGACATCGTGGAATGCGTTGAGCGCACAACGCAAACGAACGTACGGAAGCGCGAGCGCTTCCGGCAAGTCGCGTCGAGTCGTCACGTCTTCGACGAACCGACGGTCCGGCATCACAAAACGCGCGCTCGTCACTCCACGTTTGCGGAGCGCGCGTGCGACCGTCACCAGCGCCGCATAGGCGATCGCGCGCTCCACGAGCGCGCCTCGGCGCACGATTCGGAACGGAAGCCTCACGACCTCGCGACCCTCGGCCTCGCTCAGAGCGGCATACGCAACGCCGCTGCCGGCCGGCCCGGCGGCGTATCCGACTGCTACCTCGAGAACCTCATCGCCACGCCTTCGCATTGCATTAACCTTACCCCCATTTTATGCGAACATATGTTCGAGGTCAAGCAATTCGGGCCGGGCGGATCAGGCTTTCATAGAGCGCGAGAGTGCGATCGACCTGATCCTGGATCGAGAACCGTTTCGCGGCTTGCCGCGCGACGGCAGCTCGGGCCGGGTCGGGGCCGCTCCCGACAAGACCGAAGGCATCCGCGAACGCTTGCGCCGTCGCTGGTACGAGCAGACCGGCGGAGCCGACGACGTCCCGGTTTTGGGGTGCGTCGGCGGCGATGACGGCCGTCCCGGCGGCGAGCGCCTCGGCCTGTACGATGCCTTGGGTCTCGGTCGTGCTCGCCATCACGAACGCGTCGGCGCTTGCATAGAGATCGGGCAGATCTTGGCGTGAGACGAAGCCCAGGAAACGGCTCTGCTCGAAGACGCCGGCCGCGCGCGCGAACTGCTCCAACTCGGCACGCAGCGGTCCGTCGCCGGCGACGACCAGCTTCAACGAAGGATCGTTCGCGCGTGCAAGGGCTTCAAAAAGCAGCTCGAGGTTCTTCTCCTTCGCCAGCCGCCCGACGCAGAGTAGAACGCGATCGCCCGTTCGCGCGCCGATTCGTTCCCGTACGTCACCCCTGCGACGGCCTGCGCCAAACAGCGCAACGTCGATCCCGGTCGGCACCGTCTCGATCCTCACGGTAACGCCGAGCTCTCGGAGACGCGCCGCCATCGCGGGTGTCGGAGCGATGACGGCGTCGGCCAGATTCGCGAAGGTGCGGGTGAGCCGGCTGGCTGCAAAGCGCGTTGCATTGGCTTCGAAGGGCACGTAGTGAGCGTAGGCCTCGAGCTGCGTATGATAAGTGTAGACCAATGGCATCCCATAGCGGCGCGCGCAGCGCATGCCCATCCAGCCGGTGACGAACGGCGAGTGCGCGTGTATGACCGAAAGACCCTTGATCACTGCGTTGACGCGCCGGCTCACCAGCGGAAGCGTCAAGCGGTAGGGCGTGCGCACGGGGAGTGGGAGCGAGGGAATCCGATGGACGTCGACCTCGGACCGGGCCGTGCCGGGCATGCTCGGCGCAAAGCAAAAAACTTCGTGCCCCCGGGCCTGCAAACCCGAAGCCAAGCCTTCGACCGACGCCACGACGCCGTTGATGACGGGGCGATAAATCTCGGTAAATAGCCCAACGCGCAGTGGCTGCATCGCGGGCTTTCTTCGCTTCGGCATTCGGGCACGCCCCGCGGAAGCCGAAAGCGCTTCCGAAGCGTATAAGCAAGCAGGGGTCACCTCGCAATTGCGACTTTTGTCATACTTTTGCTTCGAAAGACGCGTGCTATAGTGCCCGGGTCAGAGCCCGGCCTGCCGGTACGCACAGCAAGCCGGCTCAAAATGTACAGGCGTTTTCCGTCGGATCCGTTGCCTAAGCGGCCGCGTGCGCCGCTTCAGAAGAACGCCGAACCGCGTGCATCGTCCGCTCCCGCTGCGGGGTGTCGAGCGCAGACCTTGGACGCGATTTGGGACAAGAAAGGAACTTCGGATTGATAGGACGCGTGATCTACGCCGCTTTTCTCGTTGTTGGTCTGGCGGTCACTCCAGTCTGGGCGGCCCCAACGGGTTCGCAAACCACAGCTACCGGCGTAACGTACAGCAACGGCGTCATCAGGTGGGAACGCCTGGAGCGTCGCCGGCTTCAACCGAAGACCGTAACTCGTCTGTCTCTTCTGTTGCTTCCGGGCAGCTCGAAGCTCATCGCTCGGGGCCGGCCCGGGTTGGCTGAAGTACGAGTCCAATATGCCCAGCGGGACGGAGGACCGGTTCACCAGCGGATCGTGTTCACAACGGTGATCCGCAAAGCCGAATCCCGAATCGTCGCGCAAGGAATCGGCCCAAGCACGCTCGCCGCTTTTGAAGCACGCGGCATGACCCAAATGGTCTCGGTCGCTCGCGGCGCGATTCGGATGATGGCGACGGCCTACACCGCCGGTAGCGCAGGCGGCGACGGCATGACGGCCAGCGGAAGACGCGCCGGCTACGGAATCGTGGCCGTTGACCCACGCATAATCCCCCTGGGAACGCGCCTGTATATCCCGGGCTACGGAATGGCGATCGCTGGAGATACGGGCGGCGCTATCGTTGGAAATCGAATCGATCTCGGCTTCGACTCGCTTCGTGGGGCCATGCTCTTCGGCCGCCGCGACGTCACCGTCTACCGGCTGTAGTAGCGTAGAATAGAGGGGTGTCGAGCCCCCGTGCTCTGCTGGCGAAGGCGGGCCTCCGCCCCAAAAAGCGCTTCGGTCAGAACTTTCTCGTCAACGCTTCGATTGCAGGCCGCATCGCTCGTTTGGCGCTCGACGGCGCTCCGCCACAGCTTCGCACGCTTGAGATCGGTGCCGGTACCGGCGCACTGACGCGCGCGCTTCTGGACGAGGGCGCGCAGCTTACCGCAATCGAGATCGACCCGGAGCTCGTGGCCGTACTTCGCTCGCGCGAGGATGTAGCCGCGGCGCAAATCGTCTTGGCCGATGCTCTGGCCTTCGATTACCGCAGTTGGTCGGGGGGAAAGCCCTGGCGCGTCGCGGGCAATCTTCCTTATAACATCGCGACTCCGCTGATGCTGCGGCTGATCGAAATGCCGTCGGGGCCCGACTCGCTAACGGTTATGGTGCAGAAAGACGTCGCCGAGCGTTTTGTGGCCTCACCCGGTACGGCGGCTTACGGAAGCCTTTCGGTAGCCGTCGGGTATGCGATGGAGGCAGAGCTGCTTTTCTCGGTCGGACCGCAGTCATTTTTTCCGGCGCCGAAAGTGCACTCCAGCGTCGTTCGGCTGGTGCGCCGAGCCGAGCCGGCCGTCGCCGTACGCGACCTCGACCTATTTTGGAAGGTCGTGCGCGGCGCGTTCGCGTACCGGCGCAAGACGCTCGTCAACAGTCTCGCGCTGGCGCTCGACATCGACCGCGCGGCGACTGCGCGAGCGTTATCGTTGTGCAACCTTTCTTCGGAGCTTCGTGGTGAACGACTCGACCTCGGCGACTTCGCCCGTCTGGCCGACGCGCTGGCCAAAGGATAGCTTCAAGGGCTTCTGGACGTGGCTGCTGGCCGGCTTTATCGCCGTCCTCTTCGTCGCGCTTTTCGTATTTTCGCAAACCACCAAGACCCCCACCAACATCGACCCGCTCGAGTTCGACCTGCTCATCGGCTTTCAGTTCGTGGTGGAGGGCGTTTTAGTTGCGATCGTGATCGCCGCGATGCCCGCCCTTTCGAAGTTCAGCCTGCGAGAGCTGGGATTTCGCGTGCCGACCTGGTCGAACTTGGGAATCGCGCTTCTGGGAGCGATCGCAATGTTTATCGTCGCAAACGGCAGCGCCACGCTGATCGACCGTTTGGCGCACAGCCAGCATCAGCAAGACATCATCGAGATATTCAAAGGGCTGCACAACACCACGACGATCGAAATCTTTGCTGCTTTTGCGATACTCTTCGCACCCTTTGCCGAAGAGACGTTTTTCAGGCTGCTCTTCTTCAATCTCGGCTTGCGTTACGGCGGCTTCTGGGGTGGCGCCATCCTCAGCGGCGCGCTCTTTGGGATCGCGCACGGTGATTTATTCGCGGCGGTTCCGCTGGCCCTGGGCGGCATCGTCTTATGCGCAGTCTATTACCGCACGGGAAACATTTTCGCATCGATGCTATCCCACGCGCTCTTCAACTCGTTCTCGATCGTCGCGCTCTTACTAATTCCTAAAGCCGTTTAAACGAGTTCCGACACCGCGTCGAGCACCGGCTCCGCGCCGATCGTCACGGTGTCCAGGTAGCACAACCGATGGCGCAGCGACGTCGGTTTGCTCGTCGTCGCAACGCGGCGGTCGAATCCGCGATCGCGCACGTAGCGCCCGACGATGTGAATGGCGCTGGGATTGGGCTCGTCGTACCAGTCGGGATGGTGCGCGACCCAGAGCCCGACAACCGGCACACTGCCGCGCGCCAGCATAAAGTGGAGCGGTCCGGCCGGAACGCCGACGAAAAGATCGGTGCGGGTGGCCAAGGCCCGCAAGAGCCGCGCGAACGGCTCGCCGGCGTCCGCGAAGAGGCTGCGAAACCCGACGACGTTGTCTCCGAGGTCTTCGTCCTCCATCGAGATGACGATCCAATCGGAAGCGCGCCGTCGTAAAGCAACGATAAAGGCCCGAACCTCGCTTCCGTCCCCCCAGTTCTTGCGGGCCGCGGTTATACCGGCTCGCGAGATAACGCAAAGCCGCTTCCCCTTTGGAAGCACGCGTGCCAACCGCTCGTCAAAGCGTCGTTGCGTCGCCTCCGGTGCCGTAAAGTCGACCGCCGATCGAAGCGGCTGCGAGAGATCGAAACTTGCAAGCCGCTCGGGCCGCACGAGAACCCGGGCCAGATTGCGGGCTTTGGTGTGGAACGGATAGGCCGTGCGCCCCTCCGTTTCCGGATAGTCGGTCCACAGCAGCGAGTCGGGCGCGAAGTCCGAAACGGCCTGCGACAGCGGAAACGGGATTTTCAGCTGGACGTCCTTGCCGCTGCACTGGCGTAAAGTTAGGCCGAGATGCGTCGCGCCAAGCTCGGCGCCGTCCCCGGGCGCGCGCACGCCACTGAAAAGCGCGCGCACGAGCGGGCTCCCCTCCAGCATGCTGACGTAATCGTCGCCGAAGCGTGCGATCGCATACGCGTTCGAATCGTCGAGCAACGGCGCGACGTACCCAAAATGGACCCAATCGCCCAGCCCGTGCGGCCAATAGATGAGGACGCGTCGCTCGCGCAGCGCGGCAAAGCGTCCGCGATCCTCGCGCATGGCGCGGATCGGACCGTACGTCGAGATCGTCATGGCCTTACCGGCACCCCGCCGCAGAGACGCGCCGGCGCGTGCCCCCGGAGGCTTGAAAAGAACGCACCGGCGTTCGTGTCGTAGGCCGGGCATCCGGCGAACCTCGGATCCGGCCGTGGATCGAGACGGACGTTTGGATTGGCCGCGGCGACGGCCCACACGCCCTCATCGCGACGCCGCAGGAACGCCGGCCCTCCGCTATCGCGCAACGCGACCGCGCGAGCGTAAGCGTTCCAGTCGACGATGTACGGCCAGCGTCCCGGACGCAGCACCGTGTCGTTGAACAGCAGCGCTACCACCAGAGCGCACGGCACCATCGCCCGCGCGAATCCGGGAACGCGTCGCAGCCCGAAGGCCGCGGCGATCGCGGCGGAGGCCAGCAACGGCGCCACATAATGCGATCCGAGCCGGCTCGGCTCGTAGTTCCATGGTTGCATGAAAACGATTTCGGCCAGAAGCGGCGCGCCGAGCAGCAACCAACGGCCGATCGCGAACGGAGCGAACGCGAAGGGTGCGGCGAGAAGCGCGATGAGGCTGAGCTTACCCGCGACGTCGAAAACTGCCAATCCATACGGCGGAACGTTCGGATGCACGCCGCCGAGATGCTCGACCGCCCAGAAAGCCGCTCCGATCGACGTTGCAACGAGAACGAGCCCAAGGCCGATCCGTCGATCCCACGACAGAGCGCACGCCACTGCGAACCATAGTACGAAGAGAATCTCGTCCTCTTTGAGTCCGGCCAGCAGCGCACCGGCCACGAGCGTCGGCCAGAGCAGGCGTTTTCGCGCGAAAAGAACTCCCCACGAGGCCAGAACTGGTACGAAGACGTTCTCGGAGAAGTTATCGTAGGTGAGTCCCTGTGCCGCCGGCGACAAGAGATAGGCAACCCCCAGCAGGTTCGCGGCTCGCGCGACAACTCCAATCTCGCGAGCTAGAAGTACCAGCGGTATCGCCGCGGCCCCAACTGCGAGTACCTGAACCACGATTAACGTCTCCGCGCGTGGAAACAACGCGAGCAGCGGCACGAGCGCAACGAGCGCCCACGAGTCGTGGACCGCAAAATGCGGCTTCCACTCCCCAAAGTTCCACGACGAGCCGTGCTGCAGGTTGACGAACGTCTGCAGGTACGTCCCGAGATCGGCACCGTAACGCAACGCATACAGCTTGTTCAAATCCAGCGCGATGTAGACCACAGCGTAGATGGCGACGGCGACGTACGTCGTTCTCACCCTAGGTCTCGCGTTTCTCTCGGTAGACCCGCGCAACGATGTCGCGCAAACGTCGCACGAACTGCGGGGGCGCGAACTTTTCCGCATGCGCGCGCAAGCGTTGCGCGTCAAAACGAGAGGCGTCGAACGTTCGTAGCACCGCTGCGAGCGATTCGGCTTCCGGCGCGTCGAAGAAGATCCCGGTTTCACTTTCGACGATGGTTTCGAGCGCGCCGCCGCCTCGGTAGGCGATGGTGGGGCGTCCCGCGGCCGCCGCCTCGAGCGGAACGAGACCGAAGTCTTCTTCACCGGGAAGGATCGCCGCGCGCGCGTTGCCCAGCAACTCGTTGAGCTCCAGATCCGGAACGTAACCGACCAACGTCGCGGTCGTGCCGCGCGCGAGCTTTTTCAACGACGCTTCGGCTGGGCCCGTGCCGGCGATTACGAGCTTGACGCCGGCGAGGGCGGCGGCACGGATTGCCAGCTCGATGCGCTTGTAGGGCAGCAACCGTGACGCGATCAGAAAGTAGTCGCCTTCGCCGCTTCCGACGGTGAAGCGATCGACGTCGACGGGACAATGCAGAACGTCGGCGTTCCGCCCGTAGTACTTGCGAATTCGCGCCGCGACGTTGCGCGAGTTTGCCACCAATCGCGTCGGGCGCATCGCGGCGGCACGGTCCCACGCAACCAGCCGGTCGACGAGCCGGCGCACGAGGGGCGTTCGCGTCATCCCGGCGACGTACTCCTCGTAGGCAAACGCAAAACGGCTAACGGTGTTGACGTAGCAGACGTGGATCGAGCTGCTTGGAAAGCGCACGCCCTTTGCCCACGACGTCGTCGAGCTTACGATCGCGTCGTAACCGGAAAGGTCGAACCTTTCGAATGCGCGCGGATAGAACGGAGCCAGCGCGCGAAAGTAGCGGTTAGCCAAGGGAATTCGCGCGAGATACGACCGGCGCACCCGCGCGGCGGGAAAGTCATTGCCCGCGATGCCTTCGTCGTAGAGCGCCGTATAGATCGGCGCCTCAGGCCACGCCCGCACAATATGCGCGAAGACTCGTTCCGCGCCCCCCCGCTGATTTAGATAATCGTGAACGAGGGCAACGTTCATTAATTAAACGAGGCCTGATTCAGTTCAGGCCTAGGCGCCGAAAGGCGCCTAATCCTGAAGGTTCGTGCCGCGAGGGAGAACGAGTGCAATCGTCGGGTTGCCGAGATAGGTGCGCGCGGCGCGCTGCACGTCGGCCGGCGTCGTCGCGGAGATCGCCGCCAGGGCGTGGTTGATGAAGTCCGGCGAGGTGCTCTCGCGCGAAAAAACCGCGGCAAGCCAGGTTCGCGTTTCGAGCGTCGTCGCACTATCTGCGAAATCGCCGGCCGCCTCGGCTTTGAACTCTTCGATGGATCCTTGCAGGGTGGTCGCGGCAAGCACGTTGACTACCGAGAGCGCCGTCGCGAAAGTCCGGCTGGGATTGCCGATCAGGCCGCCGTTGACGTAGATGACCAAGCTGGAAGGGACGCGATCGTACACGTACACGGCACCCACGGATCGCGACGCAAAGGTCGGCGAGACGACTCCGGGGACCTGCGCGATGTCCGAGATCGTCCGGCGAAGAAACGCAGCGAGAACGAGCATTGGGCCGAAATCTCGATTGTCGACCCTGGGAGCAGGATATTGCGCGATCAGCCACGGCGAGGAAATGTCGCGATGCGCGACGATTTCGCGCGTCGTTCCTCGCAACGCGGCCTCGTGCACGGTAACGGGCAACGTCGTTCCGAGCGGAAGCGCGCCGGCAAGGTCGGAGAGCGTGGCCGTCGAGAGCGCGCCCAGCTGACCGGCAGCGCTAACCAACACACCGCCGCGACGATAGTACGCGCGATAGAACGCCGCGGCATCGGCGGGAAACAGGTCGGCGAGTGAGGCGGGCGTGCCGAGTTCCGGCAGTCCCGCGTTGGCCTGCGCGGACGAGGCCGCGTTGAGCATATCCAACCCGACTTGCAACGCGACTTGCTGGCTGGCAGCAATCTCTTGCGTGAGTGCGACGCGCGCCGCGCGTACCGTCGCCGGAGAGAAATCCGGCGCCGCTATCGCAGCACGCAAGAGGTCGAGGACGGCGGGTGCGTCGGCGGCAAGCGCCTCGACGTAGAAACGAACGTCACCCGGATCCACCGTGAAGCGCACGGAGCCGCCGCGCGCGGCGACTGCATCGTCGAGCGGCATCGCGGGTGTACCGACGGGCGTCTTTATGATTGTCTCCGCGACGAGCGCCGCCAACCCGTTCTGCTTCATGGTCTGGCGATCGAGACCGGCGCGCACGACTAGCGTAACGCCGGTAAGCGAGGCGGCCGAGTCGACCTGTTGGAGGACCGTCGTTCCCGCGACCGTGTCCGTACTCGGCGGTGAGGTCGCCGGGGCGGCGCCCAGCACGGTTACCGGCAGCAGTACGGCGGTTAAGACCGCGGCGGCACGACGCGCAAGACTCACTGCGACGACTCCTTCGCTTGCAAGTTGACCACGACCGGCGTCCCCAAATAGTGTTTTACGATGTCGGCCACATAGGCTGGATCGAGCGAGCGCACCGAACGGCCGTACGTTCCGTCAACGATTCCGGGAGCGTACCCGAGGTCGCCTTCGACGCCATACCAGCCGAGATTGTCGGCCCGTTCTTGCGGCGTCTGCGTATCCGAAGCGACGTGGTAGAGAAACGCTTCCCGAGCCGCGTTGAAGGTACGCGCGTCCATCGGCGTGCGCATCGCCGAGAGCGCGCCGAGCACGCGATCGCGGACTTGGTCGGCGTGATCGCCTCCGATCGTTACGACCATCACGCCGGGATCGTGCAACGTGATGAACTGACCGATGACCAGCGCATCGCTTGCGCTCTGGTCGAGCCCCTTCGTTACGACGCCCGTCTCATCGCGGAACAGGTAATCGGCAATGAAATCCAACGCGGTGGAAGCTTTCTCGTCAGTAATGGGAGGGCCGATCCACGCTAATCCAATCCCGCCGATGAGCCCCGAGGCCGTCGCCGAAGTGGGGGACGCGGCCAGCGTCGAGTCGTACGGCGGATCCATGCGTCCGGGGCCGCCCCCGTCCGTAACTGCCGTTAGGCTTGAAGCGTCGACGTTTCCGCTCAGCGCGAGGATCGAGTTTTCGGAGCGAAAGGCTCGTTTGGCAAAAGCGCCGATCTGCGCGGTGGAAATGCTCGTGATCTCGGCGACGGAAACCGGCAGCGGCGGATAATGAGCCGGGCCGTTTGCGAAGATCTGCTTAAAGAGAAGGTCGTGCAGCGTCGCATCGGCTTCGTAGCGCTGCTGCACGCCGAGAACGGCGGCGTTTGCGCGAGCGGTTTTCACCGCGACGTCGTCGACGGCCGGAGCGTAATACGCGGCGGTGATGGCGGCGACGACGCGACGCGACGAAGATGCTGGGACAACGGTCGCAATGCCGACGATATCCGGATAGACTTCGACGTTCAGTTCGCCGCCGACGCTATGAACGAGCTTGAAAAGTGACTTTCCACTGGCCAGCGGCGCGACCGCAGCGGCGGTCGCCGCAAGCTCGGCGATTCCGGGTGTAGAGTCGTCATAGCCGGCTCCGGGCGCGCGAAACCAAAGCGCGATCGCCGCCGAGGCAACCGTCGTATCCGGATCGATCACATACATGCCGCCGTGCGGCAGCGTGCCGGTTTGCTGCAACGCCGATTCGGCCATGGCATTTGCCGCAGGAAGAGACCACGCAGCAACGAGCGCCGCCGCGAAGAGAAGCGCGCGCAAGCTCACGCGGGTTCCGGAGAAATTTTCGGCGGAAAGCGCGTGGGCTTTTCGGCCCGCTTGGCCTCGTCGGTCGCAGCGCGTTCGCTCTGCCCTTCAGGGGCGGCAGCCACTTCGGCGTTGCGCACTCGGTCGTACGGGCGGTCGTCGAGGATTGCCCTAGCCTCCTCGGCCTCGACCGTTTCGTACTCCAGCAATGACGCAACCATGCGCTCGACTTTGCCCCAATTTTCGTTGAGGATGCGTTTGCCGTTCGCGTAAGACGACTCGATGATCTTGCGCACCTCGGCATCGATCTTGCTGGCCACTTCCTCGGAGTAGTTGCGCTCCTCGCCGATATCGCGGCCGAGGAAGACTTGATGCGCCCCGCGCCCGTACTGGATCGGGCCCAGTTCGCTCATTCCGTATTGCGTGACCATCCGGCGCGCTAGCTCGGTCGCCTTTTCGAAATCGTTGCTCGCGCCCGTGGTCACGTCGCCAAACTCGATTTCTTCGGCGAGCCGTCCACCCAAAGCCATCGTGATCTGCGCGATCAGCTCTTCGCGGGTAACTTGATAGCGGTCGTCTTCCGGAAGCGACCACGTCAAGCCAAGCGCCATCCCTCGCGGAATGATCGTCACCTTGTGGATCGGATCCGACTTGTCGAGCATTCCGCCTACGATGGCGTGCCCCGACTCGTGGTACGCGGCGATGTTCTTGCTCTTTTGCGACATGACGACCGACTTACGCTCGGGCCCCACCATGACGCGGTCGATCGCTTCGTCGCAGTCGATCATCTCGATGACGTTCTTGTCCCGCCGCGCCGCCAGCAACGCGGCCTCATTGAGCAGGTTCTCGAGATCGGCGCCGGAGAAGCCCGGCGTGCGTTTGGCAAGCGTTTCGAGCGAAACTTCGCGGCCCAGCGGTTTGTTGCGCGCGTGAACTTCGAGAATCTTCTCTCTGCCTTTGAAGTCGGCGCGACCGACGACGATTTGACGGTCGAACCGCCCCGGGCGTAACAGCGCCGGGTCGAGGACGTCGGCCCGGTTCGTGGCGGCGATGAGGATGACGCCGGTGTTTTGATCGAACCCGTCCATCTCGACCAAGAGTTGATTGAGCGTTTGCTCGCGCTCGTCGTGGCCGCCGCCCAAGCCCGCGCCGCGTTGACGCCCGACCGCGTCGATCTCGTCGATGAAGACGATGCAGGGTGCGGACTTCTTCGCCTGATCGAAGAGATCGCGCACGCGAGACGCACCAACGCCGACGAACATCTCCACGAAGTCGGAGCCCGATATCGAAAGGAACGGAACGCCCGCCTCTCCCGCGATCGCCCGCGCCAGCAGCGTCTTCCCCGTTCCGGGTGGCCCGAGCAGCAAAACGCCTTTGGGAATCCGCGCGCCCAGCGACTGATACTTCTTGGGATACTTAAGGAAATCGACGATCTCCGCCAACTCCTCCTTAGCCTCGTCGACGCCGGCCACGTCGGCGAAGGTCACTTTCGGACGGTTCTCAGAGAGCATCTTCGCGCGCGAACGACCAAACGAAAGCGCTTGGCTTCCGCCGCTCTGCGCTTGCCGCAAGATGAAGAAGATCAGCAGCATCGTGATCGCGAGCGGTCCGAGCGTCATCAGGCTCGAGAGGAGCCCCGCGTTCGATTGCTGCTCGAAGCTGATCGCTCCGCTCTTTACCTTGCGATAGACTTCGTCGACGAATGTCTGATCGAGGTTCGGAACCGCGACGGAATACTTGGTGCCGTTGGCGAGGTCGCCGATGGCGCTCAGCCCGGTGGCGTGAAACGATTGAACCTGACCTGCCTCGAGCTTCTGATAAAAGGCGCCATAGTCAAGACGGGTCTCTCCCTCGCTCGGCGCAACGAAGCGCTCGACGACGATAAAGACCGCGATGACCGCCAGGATGATGAGGACGATGGACCTGAGATGTTTGTTCACGTTGACGTTAGACCGTTTGACCCTCTCGAAGCTCGGCTGGGTATGGAATATTGTGGTAGATTCCTGATAGTTCAAACCGTAACCTATTGCGAAAGGCTTCGGCATAGGCAGGTCCCCGGCGGTTACCTCGTAGTTATGATACCCGCAATGGAGCCGCCCTCGACTCTCAGCCCAATCCCAGGCTTCATGAAGTAAGTGCCGCTTCGGCCGCTTTCGAGGGCTCGAACCGCGGCTTCGACGTGGGCGAAATCGAGGTCGCGGAGGTCGTCGTCGGCCGCAAAGCGCTCTCTGACCGATCGGCGAAGACGGGCCCGCGCGCTCCCCAGATGCTCCTCGGCGATTACTTCGGCCGCGCGCGCGACGGCTCGATCCAGTGCCGGGAAGAGGGGCCGCAGGTTCGAAAGCGCTTCGCGAACGGCGTTCCGTCGCCTCCCGGAATCGGAGTTCGTCGGGTCGACCGCGTAGGGCAGCGCTCGGGTGTGGCAGTAGGCGCGAAGCGACTCGGGTGCAACGCCCAAGAGCGGCCGAGCGAGATCCAAGCCCGGGTCGAGCGCGCGGCGCGCCGGCATTCCGCTCAAGCCCGCCAATCCCGAGCCCCGCAGCAGTGCTAAGAACACGGTCTCGGTTTGATCTTCCGCGTGGTGAGCGGTCGCAATAACGGAGCAGCGCATTGAGTTTGCGGTTTTCGCAAGCGCCCGGTAGCGCGCCAGCCGAAGACGCGCTTCGTCTTCGGTTCGCCTTTGGAGCGCGACGATCCGAAGTGAGACTCCGAGTGCAGCGGCCAATTGCAGCACGATGCACTCGTCTTGCCAGGCCGAGTTTCGCACGCGGTGATTGACGTGCGCGATGGAGATCTCCACTCCGATCCGAGAAGCCATGGAATGCAGTGCTGCCGCAAGCGCAACTGAATCGGGGCCGCCGCTGCACGCGACTAGGACGCGTTCGCCTTCGCGCAGCACGCCGGCGCGTTCGATCGCCGCTTCGACTTCGCGTTCGGGCCGAGCGCCTCTCACGACCGGCGCACGTGCGCGGCGATTTCCCGTTCGACGTCGCGCTTCGCCGCGTCGGCACGCTTGTCCCAAAGCTTCTTGCCGCGCGCCACGCCCAGTTGGAGCTTCGCCATGCCGCGCGTGAAATAAAGCCGCAGCGGCACGATCGTGAGTCCTTTTTCGCCAATGCGGCTTTGCAGGCGTGCAATCTCTTCCTTATGCAGCAACAACTTGCGCGGCCGGTTGGGCTCCGTGTTCGAAAAACTTCCCTGTTTATATGGCGGGATGTGCATCCCGACCAGCCACGCCTCGCCGTCGCGGATTCGCGCGTAAGCTTCACTTAAACTGACCCCGCCGCCGCGAATCGATTTCACCTCCGTTCCGGTCAAGACCAACCCCGCTTCGAGCGACTCGAGGATGTGGTACTCGAAGCGCGCGCGGCGGTTCTCGACGATCATTCCGTGGGAACCTCGGACGCTGTCAACGGATTGCGCCGGTCGTTGGCGGCGTCGAGCTTGCCGCGCGAAA
>Ga0181526_10001336_pt1 | contig 23596 bp, 18 predicted proteins | sample PEATcosm2014_Bin_35_FD_119750 | JGI IMG/M metagenome (GOLD analysis project Ga0181526, IMG submission 119750) | Peatland microbial communities from MTU Mesocosm Facility, Houghton, MI, USA - PEATcosm2014_Bin06_30_metaG | ecosystem: Environmental > Terrestrial > Soil > Wetlands > Peat | place...
CACCCAGCGCTGTTCGGACAGTTTCTCATGCCCCGAAAATCCGAGTCGAACCAACAACCGGATGTCCTCGTTCGAGGGTGTCGCCTCCGTCTCGACCTTGGCTTCGCCCTTACCCTTCCCTTTGCCCTTCGCTTTCCCCGTCTTCGCTGGCTTTGCCTCGCCGTCGGTCGGTTCAGCCGCAATTCGTTCCAATTTGTAGAGCAGCTTCTTGTCCAAGCGGAAGGCCTGCTTCCAAGTTTCCAGCTTGTGACGTGCCAGTTGTGCCTTTTCCTCGTCCTTGGCAAACTCAAACAGTAAATAAATGTGCGCCATGGTTTCAGTGTGCAACCGGGCCGCAGCCAAGTCAAGAAACCCATTTCCCGGCTCATTACCAAGGCTTTCGCCAAATTGGTCTGCTTTAGGATTCCGGGCCGGCGCGTTCTCTCTTTGCCTTTTGGCTCGCTTCTCCGACTGCTTTGCTATGAAGGTCTCGCCGTTTGCGCTCGAGGTGGCACTACCGCGAACCCGATCTGTCGCAGTTCGTCTCGTAATTGTTCTGTGTTCTCGAAACGAATTGCTCTTATCCCGATGGCCCTTGCGATGTTCACGTTCGCCTCGCGGTCGTCCACAAACAGCGCTTCTTCTGGTCGAACGCCAACGCGCTCAATGCAGTGATGAAAAATCGCGGGATCCGGCTTGATCAGTCCCACTTCGCAGGACAGGATTTGATGATCGATTCGTTTTAGCCAATCAAAATTCTTCCGGACGTACACGCTCATGTCATGCTGCATGTTCGAAAGCAGTGCGGTTGTCAGTCCAGCCTCCTTCAGCATTCCCACCCACTCTGTCATCTCCGGGCTTGTCGCGCTCCACATCTGCGTATCGAGCGTCCGCAGTCGCTGGATGACCTCCCCATCGATTTCCACTTTTGCACGCCTCGCGAACTCTCCCCAATACTGATCCGCCGTCATCACTCCTTGGTCGTACGGGTCACGGCTTTCTGCGTATTGCGCAAGGAACCTGCCCTCATCGATTCCAAGCACCTCTGCCATCCTCTGCAACGCTTCCATTTTCGGCCGTTGGCACAACACCTCGCCGTAATCCAAAATCACCGCGCGGATTTGCGAAGCTTTCTTGCTCTGATGGTTGTTCCCGGCGCCCATGAATTCCTCCATTAACAAACTCCCGTCAGACTATCCTTCGTCCGATGAATTTTATAATCCTTCTGTGATAACTCCCGATTATGTACCTGGGCACTGCAGAACTCCGCCTGTTTCTCGATTTCTCATGCCTTTATCTTGACCGTCGATTTGCAGGCCAGCCCAGGAACTTGCCACACTCTCGCGCCAAACGGATTCTGGCGGTCACCCTGACAGTTGTTGTAAACTTCCATTTCTAACTCATGGCGTCATGGCTCCCATTTCCTATCGCTCCGGGAAGAAAGGCGGCTGCATGGGTGTGCCTCGTCGCAGCGATTCTTCTCTGGTCTCCTCTGTTGGCCGCGGCATGGCAAGCGCACGGACTAAACTGTTGTGAAAACGGAATGTGCGCCGTGCACGGTCATTCGAAGCCAAGCAACCACCGCCCGCAGCAAACCACCTCTCAGGAAACACCGATAACCTGCGGGCACCAAGGGACCAGCGGTTTAAGTCCGTGCTCCTTATCCTGCTGCCAGAGCGAAGTACACTCCTTTGTCGCTTCCCTCTTGTTTGTTCTGCCGGCCCCGCTGCTTCTGTCGCGCTCCCTTTGCTTTGTTACTCCATTGATGGTTACCGGTGAGCGCGAAATCCTTCCCGAAATCACGCCGCCGGATCGCCCTCCTCGCCTGCTTCCCTCCTAACCGAAACTGAGTTCCTTTCAATTTCACTTGTTCGCGGATCCCCCATCCGCCGCGGCATTTTTGCCGCCCCTAACAGGAGGATTTTTCGTGCTTCACAAGGTTCTGTTTTTTCTGGCAATGTCCGCGCTCTGGATAGGCGCGGCGTTTGCCACCGTGTTCGGAAATGTGCGCGGAGTCGTGCATGACCCGCAGCACAGGCCCGTTGCCAACGCCACAATAAAGATTAAGTCAGCAACCTCTGACTGGAGCCAGACTGTACAATCCGATCAGGATGGCTTGTTTTCGTTCAACGCGCTGCCAGTCGGCGATTACGTCGTGCTCATAACAAAAGGAGGCTTCGCGGACGAACAGCAGTCCGTCACTGTGGTGGCTGATTCTTCACCGACACTTCATTTCCAGCTTAACATCGGTACCATCAATCAGACCACGACGGTAATCGCAGCGTCACCGCTACAGGTGGAGGGCATCGATTCGGTAACGCCTACGACCCTTGTCGATCGCCAGGATATCTCGCAAACGCCCGGTGCCGACCGCACCAACAGCATGGCCATGATCACCGATTACGTTCCCGCGACGTATGTCACTCACGACATGTTGCACATGCGCGGCGGCCACCAGGTCGACTGGTTGATTGACGGCGTGCCTATACCCAACACCAACATCGCCACCAACCTCGGGCCTCAAATCGATCCAAAGGACATCGATTACCTCGAGGTTCTCAGGGGCAGTTACGAACCCGACTATGGCGATCGCACGTATGGAATGTTCAACGTTGTGCCCCGTACCGGTTTTGCGAGCAACAATGAAGGGGAACTGGTATTGAGCTTTGGCAATTGGTATCAAACCAACGACCAAATCAATTTCGGAAACCACACGGAACGCTTCGCGTACTATGCCAGCTTGAACGGCAATCGCAGCAATTACGGTTTGCAAACTCCGATCGGCGAGGTGGTTCATGACGCAGAAAACGGCTTCGGCGGATTCGCGTCTTTCATTTTCAATGTCAATGCGAGCAACCAGCTTCGCCTGGTCACCTCTTTGCGCCAGGATTATTACCAAATTCCGATCGACCCGAATCCCGACTCACCGGGAAACCAGGTCTATCCCAGTTATGCTCTTCGTGACGGAGAGCACGAAACTGACGGCTATGTTGCGTTTTCCTGGGTTCATACTCTCAATTCCAATTTTTATTTTACGATTTCTCCCTTTTATCACTACTCAGACGCCCACTACCAAGCGTCACCAAACGACGTTCCGGTAGTTACCAACGTAAATCAAACTTCCAATTACGGCGGTTTGCAGGCTTCCTTCAACGCGACGGTCTGGAAAAATGAAATCGAAGGGGGCCTCTACGGCTTCTCTCAGCACCAGAGCAATTACTTCTATAACTCTTTTCAGCCTTGCGTATTACCCTGCTCGCCCGCGAACAACCCCTCCATTTCCGCTGCAGCGATCACAGGAGGCGTTGAAGAAACATTTATCGGCGATAAATTTAAAGTGACACCGTGGTTGACTCTGATCGCCGGATTTCGCCAATCGCATTTTACCGCCGATATCGTCGAAAATGCCGTTGATCCCCGCTTCGGCATTGCCGTCCAGGTACCTAAACTGAAATGGATCTTTCACGCCTTCTACGGCAAGTACTATCAGCCTCCACCGCTCTTGACGATTACCGGCCCTCTCCTGGAGTTGGCAGTGGGCCAGAATTTTACCTTCGCTCCTCTCCATGGTGAGAGAGACGAAGAACACCAGTTTGGCGTGACCATTCCTTTTCGTGGGTGGGCTCTCGACGCGGACAATTACCAAACTCTGGCATCCAACTGGCTCGACCACAACAATATCGGCGAATCGAATATCTTCTGGCCGATCACCTGGTACTCGGCGTTGATCCAGGGGTGGGAACTCACGCTACGTTCGCCTCGGCTCTGGCATCGCGGTCAGTTTCATCTCGCTTACGCCAATCAGATCGCTCAGGCAACCTCCCCAATCACCGGAGGTTTGATTTGCCCTCCGCCCGTGTCGCCAACCTGTGGACTGGACATTCCGCCGGGATATTCACCAGTCGATCACGATCAACGCAACACGCTGAACTTCGGTTTCAACAGCAATCTTCCGTGGCAATCGTTCGGCTCGTTCAATGTCTACTACGGCTCGGGCTTCACGAATGGAATGCCAGGCCCCCAGTACCCCGGCACCTATCTGCCTCAGCACACAACGTTTGACATTGCGCTAGGCAAATCCTTCGGCGAGAAATACAGTCTTTCTATCGATGCCGTAAACGTGGCGAACCGCCGCGTCCTGTTGGACAACAGTCTGACGTTTGGCGGTTTTCACTATAACGACCCGCGGCAAATATACGCCGAATTCCGCTACCGCTTTCACTTTTGAGGAGATTTTATGAACAGACGCATTTTGTTCGTTGGCTTCTTGCTCGCGTTTGCGCTCGCCGGCTGTTCTTCCGCGCCAGAGAAACACTATCCGCTGCAGGCCGAAGTGATCTCGGCAGACGCACCAAGAGCTCTGATCATCGTGAAGCATGGAGAAATCCCGGGACTCATGCCGGCGATGACGATGCAGTATTCCGTGACCGATTCGAAGCAGATTGAGAATCTCCAGCGGGGCGACAAAATCACGGCTGATCTTGTCGTCAGCGAAAGCAAAGGCCGACTGGAAAAAATTGCGTTGGTGAGCAAAGCAGACGTCCACCCAAAAAGCGAATAGACGATATGCAAATCGTCAAAGAAAGCCCAAACCTGCACCGACTGACGCGTTTTCGCATGTTTAATTGCTTTTTGGTGCGAGAAGAAGATGGCTGCACGTTAATCGATACCAATGTTGGCGGTTCGGCTGCATCCATTCTGCGTGCTTCGCAGGATATAGGTTGGCCGATCCGGAAAATCCTGCTGACACACGCGCATTTCGATCACGTTGCTTCTCTCGACGAACTTTTAGAAGCGCTTCCCCAGGCGGAAGTGGCCATCGGCGAGCGCGAATCGCGGTTCTTGGAAGGTGATTTCTCTTTGGATTCTTCCGAACATGGTAAGCATCTTTTTGGCTTCAAGCGCGTGAAAACCAAGGTATCCCAAAAATTGAGGGATGGTGATTGCCTAGGTTCCTTGCGCGCCGTCAGTTCTCCAGGCCACACTCCAGGACATTTTTCCTATCTGGACATTCGCGATAACACGTTGATCGCCGGGGATGCCTTCATAACCCAGACCGGTGTCGTGGCGGCAGGCGTATTCAGCTGGTTTTTCCCCATGCCTGCGCTGTTCTCCTGGAATGGCAGCCTGTCTGCCCGAAGCGCGGCGAAGCTTCGTGACTTAAAGCCCACTCGACTCGCCGTTGGGCACGGCAACACGATCGAAAATCCAGGAGCGGTTCTCGAAAAGGCAGTCGCCCTGGCCTTTCAACAGCATGCTGACGCCAGTACTGTTTAAATAGGCCGCCATTGCACGAAGCAGCGCCCTCACGATAAGCTGGCAAAGAATTCGATGGCGATGGAGTTCGCCAGAACCGCCTCGGTTTACACTGCCAAGGCTGATGACTCCTGGCTGCCGCGCGGCACCAGGAGTTTTTTTGTATACTGCGCCGAAGCCGGATCGGAGACACTTTGCGTTTCTTGCTGATTGCATTATTCGGCGCCATCGGAACACTCGCGCGTTATGGCCTTCAAGGTGTTGTCCAAATCAAAATGGGGAGCACCTTTCCCTACGGAACCCTGCTGATCAATCTGACCGGGTGCTTCTTTCTCGGTCTGATCGGTCAGCTCACCTTGAATCGCATCATTGTTCCTCCGGAGTGGCGCATCGCCATTGCCGTCGGTTTTTTCGGTGGCTACACCACTTTTTCCAGCTTTGGTTGGGAAACCGCTAAAATGTTCGAAGCTGGCGAGTGGCTTCGCGCCTCCACCTACGTCGCCGCCAGCGTCGTGCTGGGCCTTCTTCTCTCCGTGGCGGGGATTCGCCTGGCCAACCGCTTCTAGGGGTACGCTATGACACACGAAAAATTCGAAGGCGAACGCACGCTGATGCGCATTCACATCGGCGAATCCGACAAATGGCATGGGAAACCATTGCACGAAGCCATCGTGGGACTTTTCCGCAAAGCAGGCTTTTCCGGCGCCACCGTGCTTCGAGGGGTTGCGGGCTACGGCGGTTCGAGTATCTATCACACCGACAAACTCTTACGCCTGTCGCAGGACCTCCCCATCATCGTCGAAATCATCGAAACCCAGGAACACATCGACCAAATTCTCCCGCGCCTCGACGAAATGGTGGATGGCGGCCTGGTCACCCTCGAAAAAGTCCGCGTCATCCTCTACCGCGCTGCAAGAAAATAAACGCCAGCGCTAGCAATCACACGGATAAGCAATAGTTGTCGATTCGCCAATCTATGGGGAGTCGGGCCTGTGTCTGAGTATGCGGATTCGAACAAACTTCACGCTTGAATTGGATGGCAGGGCGCTTGTCGGTGCTGGGGTGTTCAGGAGCACAGTAATTAGGTTGTTGCCTTATGGGGGACGTTCTCGTGCTCGGAAAACCGGAGTCCGACGCACGTCGACTGGTAACCATCACCATCTAAGTCTCTGCCCCTCATTGCAGCAGGTGCAAGTTCATCGAATAGGCCAGACACTCGTTGTTTAGGAATGTACTCATTTGCCTGATCCGAACGCTCTATCGCTATAGTGCAGGCGCGATTCCGTAAAGAGAACTGAGTTCTTCGCACCTTCACCGAATTCCTCGCCTCTCAGTCGTACAGGCGCGAACTCTTCGAGAACCTGGTATACGATCTCGCCAGTCAAGAACGAACGTTGAACTGACTGCTCTAAGTCAAGCGCAGGCCAGACTTATACCTGGCAGGCTCGACCATCTGAACCGTACTGGGAAATGAGATTTCCCGGTCGAATTATGAAATCCTCGGAGTCCAGAACCCCGTCTGCATTGCGATGCTCTGTGTCTGGAACCCCATACCGATTGCGAAGTTCTGCTGAATTCGGTGCAGGAGAGGTACTCGCGGCCATGACAAACAAGCAACAGGCGAGAACGCGCATGACATCCCAATTCTAGGTTTTCCCAGGACCTTCCACAATAAAGTCGACTCAGTGCCACTCAGTGCCGGCGACCGTGGTCACCGGAGGCTGACCCAGAATCGATAACGGATCCCGGGCTCGCAGTAACCGCTGTACGTTACACTGTGACGTTGTGAATTCCGAATCTGCACCCTCGAAAGAAACCTGGCTCACTCGCACGGTTCTGGGCGTGGGCCTCACTAGCTTATTCAGCGATTGGAGCCACGAAATCGCAACCGCCGTGCTTCCCGCATTCCTGACCGCAATCGGCGCGGGACCCGGTTGGCTCGGAGCCATCGAAGGAATTGCCGACGGGATCTCCAGTTTCACGAAACTCGGCGCGGGCCACTATACTGACCAGCTTAAGCGCCGAAAACCGCTCGCCGTCTTCGGCTATGCCTTCACCGCGCTGGCCACAGCTTCGTTTGCCTTCGCAACCCACGCCTATCACGTTCTGATTGGCCGCGCCGCCGCATGGCTGGGCCGCGGCGTCCGCTCTCCCACCAAAAAAGCACTTCTTGCGGCGGGCGTTCCGGCGTCAGCCTACGGCCGCGCTTTCGGCCTGGAACGTCTGATGGATACGGTTGGAGCAATCGCCGGTCCGCTGACTGCCCTGTGGCTCCTGCAAGTCACGCACCACAACTACCGCGCCGTTTTTCTGTGGACCCTTCTTCCCGGCATGATCGCGGTCGCAAGTTTCTGGCTTCTCGTGCGCGAACGGCCCACGGCAGCAAGAAAAGAACAGTCGTTCCTCACCGGCCTGCGCGCCCTACCGGGCACCTTTCGCCGTTTTCTCATTGGCGTAGGAGTCTTCGGCTCCGGCGATTTTTCGCATACGCTGCTGATCCTCTACGCCACTCGCATGCTAACTCCCGCACAAGGTATGGCGCGCGCGGCAAGTTTCGCCGTGGGCCTGTACATGCTGCACAATGTTTTCTACGCGGGTTCCGCTTATTTAAGCGGCTGGGTCAGCGATCATGTGCCGCACCGCAAAATCGTTCTGGCTGCTGGCTACGCTCTCGCCGGTGTGACCGCCATGCTTTTGACTACCGCACCGAATCGTCTATGGCTCCTCGCGGTGATCTTCGTTCTCGCTGGTCTCTATGTCGGCACCGAAGAGGCGCTCGAAGATTCCCTGGCCGCGGAATTAATCCCCAAAGAGCAGCACGGCATGGCCTTCGGCACTCTGGCTGCCGTCAACGCCGTGGGCGACTTGCTCTCAAGCCTCGTCGTCGGCTTCCTCTGGTCCACGGTTTCTGTGCGCGCCGCGTTTTCCTTTTCCGCCGTTCTCTCTTTCCTCGGTGCCCTGATCGTTCTGCGTCTCCGGCGGTAACCCCCGCTCGTTCTCAGCCAGATGGCGAGCCGCGTGTTTCTGCGATGCCAGCATGCGCCGTCGCACTTCCGCCAAAAGATATTTTCGAAGATTTTCGGCAACAATCCCCGGTTCCGCCAGCACGCGCAAATCATTCACTGTCAGGTGCGGCAGGAAACCCAACACAATCGAAATCGGCGTGGAAGAATTCCGCACAATCGCAAGCCGTACGTTATAACACTGCGACCACTTGCGATGGTTCGCCAAAGCCTGCACCACGACAACGGGCACCTTCTCGCGCGCCAGCGCCTTCAACACTTGCGCTTCCGTCAGGTATGGATTTTCCAGCGCGATCGGCATCACCTGCTTATGGCCATCCGCCACCAACACTCCGGCCACGCGGCTTGGGCCTCGCCGCGCGAGGGTAATCTTCTGCCCCAGCGGCATTTGTGGCAGCCGCGCAACGATCTGTTCTTCCGCGTAGCGCTTGAGTTCCATCGAGGCCGCTGGTGACAGTGCAAACTGCACCAGATCCATCATATAAAGTTCTTTCAGCAGGCGCAAACCCACCAACCGAGGCGTTCGCGGATGCAGCAGCAGGCTCTTTTTCACCGCGTAGCTTTTTAGGAATGCCTTACGTCTTGCCACCTCCTCCAGAATTTCTGTGGGAAGGTCTTCCCGTGACAGCAGACGTATCAGCTTGGTTTCGTCGAAGGCTGGATTATCCAGCAACGTGAAAAGCACCTCAACCAACGGATGGTAGATTAGCGCGTTGAGGTCATCGCCATTGGCTACCCTCGCGCGCTCTACGTCTCTGTCGTACTCCGCCACGTTACGCCCCTTCTTCAGCCGGTGCCAAAAGGAGTCGAAGTGCCAGACGTGCGGCGGCCTGCGCGGCAGTTATCACCAGCGCGCCGAACTCCGCTTTGGGCGCGGCACGGCGCAACCGCTCATCGAGCAGCTTATCGAAATATTCGGAGCGTCCTACCATTCCGCCGCTCTTTACCAACAGGAATTTTTCGTCTTTCAATTCCAGCCGCTCCATCAGATCAACCACCAATCCGGCCAGCTCGCTCGCGGCATTTTGTAGCAGCGCACGGGCCGTCGAGTCCCCCTCATCGGCCGCCGCGGTCACCACGGGAAAAATCCTCGGAAACACTTCGTCGGGTACACGGTACACGCGCAGTTGCAAATCCTCCCAATCCACAGCGCGCAGGTCGCGCAAAATCCTCGCGGCCAGCGGCGAATCGTCCATGCCCCGGTCGCACGCGCGCAATGCTGCAATGGCCGCCCGTCGCCCCACGTCATAGGCGCTGCCTTCATCGCCAAGCAGCGGCCCGTGGCCGCCCACTCGGATCACTTGCCCACCGAGGTCCCGCCCCACGGCTGCCGACCCGGTTCCGGCGATCAGCACGATGGCGCGGCCCTCGCCCGTAGCTTCCAGCGTCAAATCCAGGTCAGTGCACACATGCACCACTTGAACGGGGAATTCTTCGGCCAAGAGCTTCTTCATCTTTCGTTGGGATTCCGGCTGGGCCGTGCCAGCAAGTCCCGCACAGACCACGCAAATGTCCTCCGGCGAGAGCTTCGCGTTCTGTATTGCGGTTCGCCCGGCCTCGCAAACTGCTGCCAGCGCGCCGCCAAATCCCACTCGCATCGGATTGGACGGCCCGCTGCGCCCTTCCGCACGGACCGTGCCCGCCTCGTCCATCAACACACATTCCGTTTTTGTGCCGCCACCATCTAAACCGAGGACGAATCGCATACCCAAAGCATACGCGAGCCGGGCACTTTCCGCGTAGTGCCGCGAACGGTGGTGCTGAATTGGTTTCGGATTTCTGGACACTCACTTGCTGCGGTATCTTGACGCTCCGCGCTTCCGACACTATCCTCGTCTCACTTCGCTGTGAAACCTTGCAACTTTGCGAAGCCGGAGCTTGATGCGCATTCATCCGCTCGACCTGATCATCGTTATCGCTTATTTATTGGGCGTCACTCTTCTGGGCCTCCGGTTTCGGAAACAACAGCACAATGTAAATGACTATTTCCTCGGAGGACGAACGACTCCCTGGTGGGCACTGGCGCTTTCCATCGTGGCAACGGAAACCTCTACGCTCACCATCATTGGTACCCCTGCCATCGCTTACGCCACCAATCTGACCTTCATTCAGCTCGTCTTTGGGTACATCGTTGGCCGCTTCCTGATCTCCCTTTTGTTTCTTCCGGGCTACTTTCGCGGCGATTTCCTCACTGCTTACGCCTTGATCGAAAAGCGCTTTGGCACAAAGATGCGCGCCGTAGCAGCCTTGACGTTTCTCGTCACTCGCACGCTAGCGGAAGGTGTGCGCGTTTCTGCAATCGCCCTGGTCGTCAGCGTCGCTCTGGGAACCTCCGAGCGCTTAGCCGTCTTTATCGTGATTGGTCTGACGATCCTCTACACGTTCGAAGGTGGCATGAAAGCCGTCATCTGGACGGACGTGGCGCAATTCTTGCTCTACCTCACCGGAAGCCTCTTCACCCTCGGACTGCTCTTACACAAAATCCCCGGAGGCTGGCCTGAAATCTCGCATGTTGCTGCTGTCAACGGCCACAAATTTCAGTTCCTCGATTTCAGTTGGAATCTGGCCACGAATTACACGGTTTGGTCCGGCGTGATTGGTGGAGCTTTCCTCACCATGGCCACGCACGGCACTGACCAGACCATCGTGCAGCGTCTGCTCGCTGCCCGCAATCAGCGCGACAGCAGCCGGGCTATCATCGCCAGCGGTTTCATTGTGCTTTTCCAGTTTGCCATTTTCCTGCTCGTCGGCGTTCTGCTCTTTGTATTCGCCCAGCACACTCCTCTTCTCGCCCCCGGCGACCGCACGGATCGCATTTTGCCGCTCTTCCTGGTTCGCGAGATGCCCATCGGCTTGGCCGGCCTGCTTCTCGCCTCGATTCTCGCCGTCGCCATGTCCAACGCCAGCGGTTCCCTCAATTCTCTTGCCGCCTCCAGCGTTTTGGACTTGAACGCGTTGCGTGGCCGACCCATCGATCCCGCAAAATTCCTGAAAATCTCCCGCCGTATGACCCTCGTGTGGGGCGTGGTTCTGGTCTTTTTTGGACTGGTTCGGTGGCAGCACTCCTTACTGGAAACTGGCTTAGCTATCGCTTCCCTGCCCTTCGGCAGCCTATTGGGGTTGTTCCTTCTCGGCACGCTCGATTCCCGCGCCAATTCGAAAGGCTGCCTTGTCGGCATGTTCGCCGGACTCGCCGTGGTTCTGGCTGTGTACTTCAGCACCACCGTTGCTTACACGTGGAATTTTTTGATTGGGTCGTGTGTTACCTTCGCCGTGGGTTCCTTGATCAGCCGTGTCTTTCCTGAACTACGTTCGGCGGCTTGACGCAAAAGGTCTGCCCGATGGTCAACATTCGTTTGCCAATGAATCTACGCGGAGGCGTATGAGCGAGAAGCGTCTGGAACTAGTCAGGGGCCTTGGACCGTGGGCATCGGCAGCCATTGTCGTCGGCACCATGGTGGGAACTGGCATTTTCCTGAAACCCGCCGAAATGGCTCGCGAAGGTCGTTTCGTCTCCATTGTCTTTGCTGCGTGGATTGTCGGTGCCGTCTTGTCGATTTTTGGTGCCCTAGCCTACGCCGAGCTTGGCGCCGCAATTCCCGAAGCGGGTGGCGAGTACGCCTACCTCCGCCGTGGTTTCAGTCCTGTGTGGGGATTCCTCTTCGGCTGGATGCATTCCATTGTCGGGCGCCCCTCTTCGGTAGCGTCGATCGCTGCAGGAATGATGCGATTCCTCAGCTTTTTTATTCCCGCTGTGGCTGCTCCGCTCTTCACTGTGCACATTACTATCCCCGGTCTCACGACCTGGATCCATCCGTATGATTTCGCTTTCACCTGGGCGCAGCCTCTCGCGGTGTTCTGGCTTCTTCTCATGACCGGCGTCAACTATCTCGGCGTGCGGCTAGGCGGCGAGGTCCAGGTCTTTCTTACGGGCATTAAGGTTTTCAGCGTCGCGCTGATCATCGGTGTGGCGTTTCTTCTTCCGAGCACCGGGCCGCATCCTCCAGACCCGGTCTGGCCCTCTTCGGCAAGCACCGGCTTGCTGACCGCATTTCTTGCTGCCCTGGCGGCCGCATTATGGGCCTACGATGGATGGGAAGATCTAAATCTTGTAGGTTCCGAAGTGAAGGATCCTCAACGCAATTTCCCTCGCGCCCTTGTCGGAGGCGTTTCCTTTGTCGCTCTGTTGTACCTACTCTTCAGCGCCGCTTGCTTGAAGGTCCTGCCGTTTACTAGCGTCGCAAACTCGCAACACGTCGCGTCCGACGTCGTCGAACGCGTCATCGGTCACGGTGCCGCTTTCTGGATCACCCTGGCCATGGCTATTTCCGCACTGGGCTCCATGAATTCCTCCATTCTCAGCGGCGCCCGAGTGCCTTACGCCATGGCCCGTGACCGCATCTTCTTTAAGGTTGCCGATGGTATTCACCCCAAATACCGCACCCCGGGCCGCGCCCTGATTTTTCAGGGAGTCCTCGCAAGCATCATGGCCCTCTCCGGAACATTCGAAGAACTCACCAACCTCTTCATCTTCGCTGGCTGGATTTTCTACGGGCTCGCAGTAGTTGCTCTGTTCCGCTTGCGGACACTCGAGCCCGGCCTCGAGCGCCCGTATCGCTGCTGGGGCTATCCCTGGGTGCCCGGGCTATTCGTTCTTGGCGCGCTCGTCCTCACCATCAATCTGTGGCTCGTCCGCCCCGGCCGCTCCACCATCGGCCTCCTCCTGATTCTCGCCGGTCTTCCCTTTTACCGCTACTGGACACGTCGTAGCACTCTTGCTGTTAAATAGCTGAGGATTCACAGCGGGATGGAAGACTGCGGTCGCGTGGTATACCGGTCAAGGCGCGACCGCCACGCTGGTCAATGACACGACTTTCAAAACAGGGACTGGAACGGAGCAGTTTGTTTGGCACGTGAACAACGATCAGGCCACTTTGTACGCCTATCACATCGCCTCCAATGACCTCATCACTAAATGAATTTGCAGTGACCTCCCTCTGCTCACCCTGAGCAGGGAAAGTCCCGCCAACGTCAGCGATATGACACGACCTTGGTTTTACCATCACAATGCCCAACCAACGCGACTTCAGTCGCTGAGGGGAGCCTTCTCAGAATTGTCAATGCAAGAACTTCAGGACACTCCAACTCCAGCCGACCGACGATACGCCGACCCATCCTCAATCGTCCTAAACGCCGCTTCCGCTTTCTTGCGTACGTTCAACTTCGGGTGCATCGCCTTCGCCATCGCTTCTATCCCGGTCACCAGCCGCCCCGCGGGCCGCGACACAACTCCATTCGCATCCAGCGCATACACGCGTCCATCACGCACCGCCGGAATACTTCGCCACGTCTCCGGGAACTGCATGGAGAGATATTCTTTTCGCGCTTGTTCCGCGTTGTATCCGCACGGTCCGATGAACAGAACTTCCGGCGCGGCAGCAACAATTTCTTCCAGCGTCACGCGATACGATGGCGTCTTCCCCTTCCCCAAAACGTTGATTCCGCCAGCGTGTCCAATCATCTCTGGCACCCAATGTCCGCCCACGTAGAAGGGTTCCAGCCACTCCAGCAAAACCACCCGTGGACGCTGCTTCACCTGCGTCACATCCGCATCGATCTGTGCCAATCGCTCACCGATTTTCTCCACGAACTCCTGCGCCCGTTCTCGTCTTCCCGTCGCCTCGCCAATCCACAAAATGTCTCGCCAGACGTCGCCCAGATCCAGTGGGTCGAGGCTGAGCACCTCGGGGCGTTTGGAAATTTGCGCCAGCGCGGCCGCCAATTCATCGGGAGTAGCGGCGCAGACGTGGCACAGGTCCTGCGTAATGATCAGATCGGGCTCGAGCGCTTCGAGCACATCTCGATCTACCGCATAAATCGATTCCCCGCGCTCCACATGTTGCCGCACCAACCGGTCCGTTTCTGCCGCAGTCACGTCTTTCGGCAGGCGCGAGCGCACAACGCACGTTTTCGTCTTCGCTTGTTCGGGAAAATCGCATTCGTGGCTGACGCCCACGATTTCTTTATCGAACCCCAAAGCAAACAAGGTTTCCGTGGCCGATGGCAGCAGGGACACAATGCGCATCCCCGGACTCTAGCACAAACCCCACGCAGAATGTTCGTTTTGCTTTGTATCGCGGGCCTTCCAGGCGGATCGTTGGCCTGTGCCCACTGAAAGCCTCTCCGTCAGCGCTCTGTCGACTTACCGGCTCCCGCACTCCGTTCACTTGTAAAGAAAATATTTGCGGCGCACCTGCTCGAATGCCGCCAGGTCCGCGCTCCAGCTTGCGATAATCTGCTCCGTTGGTGTACCTGCTTTCAATTGCTGCACGGTCGCGTCGTTTCCGAGCAACACGATCGTCTTCGTCACATCAAACTGTTCCGGATATTTTTTTTGCAGCAGCTCGGCGATTTCCAACCCAATTCGCATCGACCGAATTGCCGCACGATCCGTCACGCGGATGCCCACGCCGCCGCAGTGCTGCCCTGCATACAATCCGCTCACCGGAATGTACGGCTGATTAGCGAAGTGTACCCCGGGCAGGTTCCGTGCATTCAGCGCCTCCGCCACTTCTTCCCCGTTGATCCAGGGCGCACCAAACTCCTCGAAGGGCGCTTCGGTCCCTCGCCCAACGGACACTCCCGCGTTCTGGAGAATTTCCAGCCCCGGATACAGGATTGCCCCTTTCAACGTTCGCAAATTGGGCGACGGTGGAATCCAGCGAATGCTGGTGCTCTCATAAAAAAAATTCCGGTGCCAATTTCTCATCGCGATGACGTGGAGTTCGCAATTGATATGTTTTTCCTCGTTGAACAGTTGCGCCAACTCCCCGATTGTCAACCCGTACCTCACCGGCAGCGGATAATACGCGACGAACCCAGTCTTGTCCGCATCGAGCATCGGGCCCTCCACAACTTCACCGTTGATCGGGTTGGGCCGGTCCAAGACGTAGATCGGGATGCCGCGTTTTGCCGCTTCCTCCATACAGTAGCCCATCGTCGTCGTATACGTGTAGAAGCGCACACCGGCGTCCTGCACATCAAATACGAGCGCGTCGATCCCCACAAGCATCTCGTCGGTCGGCCGCAGATGTTCTCCATACAAACTGAAAATTGGTAAGCCCGTCGAAGGGTCTTTGGACGAAGCCACCTTTTCGTCCGCGTGCCCTGCAATTCCGTGTTCCGGGCTAAACAGCGCGACCAGTTGCACACCCGGCGCGTGAGCCAGAACTTCAATCGTCGTTCTGCCCTGATAATCCACCCCGGTGTGATTGGTAATCAGCCCGACGTGTTTGCCGCGCAAAGGCGCAAACTTCTCCGCTTCTAGCACGTCCAATCCGGTCTGCACGTGGCCGCCGCCTCTGCTCGGGGACCGCCCGGGCCGCTGCCCGTCTGTAGTCTCTCCACTCCCGGCAATCCTCGTCAGTGACAGGAGGAGAAACAGAAAGAAGATCCCGCGCGCCTTGGAGCCGAGTCTTTGTAATGGTTTCATAGTCCTCAATGATATTCTGGAACGTGCCGTTCGTGACTTCATTGTGAGCGTGCAGTGCGCGTGCTATATACAGTCAGGGCGCAGGGCGGGCGGCCGGGAGAATTTCCAAAAATGAACAGGCGCTACGCCGCTCTTTTGCTTTTGCCCCTCTTGTTCCTTTCGATTATGACAGCTAAAGCTCGTAGCCACGCTCGCCCCAAGAATTCCTCCACTCCTGCCGCCTCCCCAGCGGACTCTCAAGCCACTTCTCCTCTCGTCCCTCTCACTTCCGAGCAGAACAAGTGGGTCGAATCTTCTCTTCGCCACATGACCCTCGAAGAAAAAGTCGGGCAGCTTCTTTTCACCACCTACCACGGCAGCTTCACTTCCTCCGATTCTGGAACTTATGCCCAAATGATGCACGATATCAACGACCTGCATGTCGGCGGATTCATTACCATCACTCACGGTTCGCCTCTTGGCATCATCAAGGATCAGGCTTACCCAACCGCTGTGCTCGCGAATCAGTTGCAATCGAAATCGAAGCTCCCTCTTTTAATCGGTGCTGACTACGAACGCGGCACTGCCATGCGCCAGGACGAAGGAACTTCTTTCCCTACTGCGATGGCTCTCGCCGCGGCTGGAAATCCCAAGGACGCCTACACTATGGGCAAAATCACGGCGCTCGAGGCCCGCGCCGTAGGTGTGCAATGGATCTACGCCCCTGTCACCGATGTGAACAACAATCCGGGAAATCCCATAATTAATACGCGCTCCTTCGGCGAAGATCCCGCGCGCGTCTCCGAGTTTGTAAGCGAATTCATCCGGGGCGTTCAGGAAAATGGCGCTCTCGCCACTGCCAAGCATTTTCCGGGTCATGGCGACACGGCCACCGATTCGCACATTGATCTTCCTACCGTCAAAGCAGACCGGGAACGCCTGGAGCATCTCGAACTGGTTCCCTTTCGCGCCGCGATTGCTGCTGGCGTTGGCAGCATCATGACCGGCCATCTCAACGTTCCAGCGTTTGAGCCGGACCCCAACATCCCCGCCACTCTCTCCACAAATATTTTGACGGACCTCCTGCGCAAACAACTTGGCTTTCAGGGCCTCGTGATTACCGATGCTCTCGATATGGGCGGAATCACGGTGCGCTATGCGCCGGGTGACGCTGCCGTGCGCGCTTTCCTCGCTGGCGCCGATGCCTTGCTCATGCCGCCGGTTCCGGACGCTTCCTACCAGGCCGTTCTAGCCGCCGCAAAATCCGGCCGAATCTCTCAGGAACGGTTGGACGCCTCCATTCGCCGCATTCTGCAAGCCAAAGCGCGTTTAGGACTAAACAAAAATCGTCTTGTGGACATCGATACCCTCAACGAGAAGTTCGGTAAGACCGCTTGGCAGGATACCGCGCAGGAAATTTCCGATCGCGGCATCACCCTCCTTCGCGACAAGCAACATCTTCTCCCCCTCGATGGCACCAAGCCCACGCGCGCTCTGTTAGTCAATCTCTACGCTGACGCGGAGGCTTATCCCGGCGAGGATCTCGAGCCCCAGCTTCGTGCACGATTCGATTCCCTGGTCACTCTGCGTGCGGACACCAGGTTTGTTCATGCCGATACCCTCAAACTCCCCCCGCCCGACTCTTACGACGTTGCCATCCTTGCTCTCTTCGTCCGCGTGAGCGATCGCAAGGGCGATATCGATGTTCCTGCCGATCAAATTCCCCTCATCGACCTAATCTACAAATCCGGCAGGCCCGTGATCACCCTAGGTTTCGGCAGTCCCTATCTCATCGAGCGCTTTCCCCAGGCAGAAACCTGGCTCTCAGCCTTTGGCATTAGCGACGTCGCGCAGATTTCTATGGCCCGCGCCCTGTTCGGTGAAATCTCCATCGCAGGCCATCTGCCCGTCACCATTCCGGGCGTTGACCTGAAAGCCGGCTTCGGCATCGACCTGCCCGCCGATCCCATGAAGCTCCAGCCCATGGACGTCCGCGGCGAAGCCCAATTGCAGCCCGCCTTCACCGTGATCGAGAACGCCATTGCCGATAAAGCCTTCCCCGGCGCCACCCTCGCCGTCGGCTATCGCGGCAAGGTTTCTTATCATGCCTTCGGCAAGCTCAGCTACGACAAGGACTCCCCTGCCGTCAAAATTGACACCATGTACGATCTCGCCTCCCTCACCAAAGTTGTCGTCACCACCACTCTCGTCGAAAAGTTGGTCGAAGGCGATTTCGAATCTCCTCTCGACCTCAACGCCCCGATCGAGCGCTACCTGCCCGAGTGGGCCAATGGGCCGCAACCCGAATGGCGGCACAAGGTCACCGTACTCAACCTGATGACCCACACTTCCGGCCTGCCTCCTTTTAAGGAATATTGGCGCACCTCCAAAAACAAGCAAGATACGCTCGACAAAATTTTTGTCGAGCCACTCGAGTATGAGCCCGGCACAAAAGTGGTCTATTCCGACCTCGGTATCATCCTCATGGCCGAAATCATCCAGCGTTTGACGGGCAAGCCGCTCGATCAGCTTGCGAACGAATATTTATTCGATCCTCTCGGCATGAAAAACTCCATGTACAATCCGCCGAAAAAAATCTGGCCCGAAATTGCCCCTACGGAAGTGGACGACCGTTTCCGTCACCGCCTGATGCAGGGCGAAGTTCACGATGAAAATGCTTATGCCATCGGCGGTGTCTCCGGTCACGCGGGAGTCTTTAGCACTGCACCGGACCTTGCGGCTTTCTGCCAGATGCTCCTGAACGGCGGAGTCTATGCGCACAATCGGATCGTAAAGCGCTCCACAATTGCCGAATTCACCACGCCGCAGCCTCTCGCGAAGAACACTCGCACCATCGGTTGGGTCGTGCCCACCGAAGGCAGCTCCAGCGGCCACTATTTCTCCGTGCATAGTTACGGCCACACCGGGTTTACCGGCACAACCATCTGGATCGATCCGGATCGCCAGCTCTTCGTAGTTCTCCTGACCAACCGCGTGAATCCCACGCGTGAAAACATGAAAATCGCCCAGGTACGCCCCGCGGTCCACGACGCGATTATGAAAGCGTTGGGCCTGGCCGCCGAACCGATTCATTGATTTGTGTAATTTGGAGAATTACGGGAAGAGTTTTTTCGCGTAGTCTTCGTCCGCCTGCTGCACTTGGTCCAGCTTGCCGAGATCGCGCCAGTAGTAATTGTCTGCGCGAAAGCTTTGAATGTTCTCTCCCTGGCCGGCCAGCCGCAAATACAAATTGATGATCGAAAACGCTCCGTCTTCTTCCATCATCCTAAGCAGCCGCGGCGAGATCACATGGATTCCCGTGAACGCCAGCGCTTCTGGTTTTTCAACCTTGCACACTATTTCTTCTCTCTGCTCCCGAACAATCCTTCGGCCACAGAGTTGCGCCTCTTCGTTGAAGAGCAAACACCGCGATGTCTCCCGCTCTTGCACGGCAAGTGTAGCCAGGGCGTGATTTTCTTTGTGCTTCTTCGTCATGCACACAACGTCGATTGTGCTGATCACATCTACGTTGTGCAGGAGGAAAGGCTCATCCTTTCGATCCACATCCTCGAGGAAAAACCATGCCGCCTTCTTCAGTCCCCCGCCAGTGTCCAGCAGCCCTTCTTCGACAGAAACCTCGATCCTCATGCCGAAATTGTTGTTCGTTTTCAGGAAGTCCAGAATCGTGCCCGCAAAGTGATGCAGGTTGATAATCACCTCGCGAATTCCAAGGGTACGCAAACGAGTGAGCGTAATCTCCAGAAGCGTCCGTCCACCCACTTCCACCAGTGCCTTGGGGAAATGATCGGTCAGCGGGCGCAGGCGCGTGCCTAACCCGGCCGCCAGCACCATGGCCTTCATTGGCCCATTTTCTCCAGCTCCAGGTGTTGCACGTCTACCTCGACTGCATTCCTTCCCCGCAGTCGTTTCGCCAGTTGTTCGGCGAGGTACACCGAACGATGCTGCCCGCCCGTGCAACCAAACGACACCATCAGATTCTTGAACCCCCGCTGCTGGTAATTGCTGACGCTGGCGTCAACCAGCGACAACACGCTCGCCAGAAACTGGTGCACGCTCTCCTGCTGGTTTAGGTACTCCATGACCGGCGCGTCTTTGCCCGTCAGCGTTTTGAAGCGCTCTTCGCGGCCGGGATTCGGAAGGCTGCGTCCATCAAATACGAATCCGCCGCCGTTCCCGCTCTCGTCCTTCGGAAGGCCACGGTGAAACGAAAAACTGTAGACCCGGACGACCAGATTTTGCGCTTCGGCAGCAAGTCCCAGCAACTTTTCGGAAGCCAGCATGCTCCGGAATGCTTCCATCAGTGTTGGCAATTCGATCGGCAATTTCACATTGTGAAGCAACCACCGCAAATTCTTCAGCGCATAGGGCACGCTCTGCAGGAAATGCGCCTTGCGTTCGTAGAAACCACGAAAACCATACGCGCCCAGCGCTTGCAGGATGCGCACATAGACGTAGGCGTAGTAGTGGCGGAGAAACTCTTCGCGGTCAAGGTCGATAAAACTCTCTAGCGCATCCAGATAATCATCCAGCAGTTGCTGTCGAACCGTGGGTGGAAGATCGGCTTTGGCATCGAATAGCAAAGAAGCAATGTCGTATTGCAGCGCGCCTTTTCGCCCGCCCTGGTAGTCCACAAAGTATGGCTTGCCACTGCGCAACATGATGTTCCGTGACTGAAAATCGCGATACAGAAAGTAATCGCTCGGCGCGGTCAGCAGAAACTCCGTCAGCCTCCCAAAGTCATCCTCCAGCGCCTGCTCGCTGAACGGAATGGCGGCCAGTCGAAGAAAGTAATACTTGAAGTAGTTCAAGTCCCATGCGATCGACTGGCGATCGAAGCTGCCGCGCGGATAGCACACCTGGTAATCCAAATCGCGCCCCGCTTCCACCTGAAACCGCGGCAGAAGGGCAACCGCTTTCCGGTAAGCCTCGATTGCCTCCGGCGCGATCTTTTCCCCAGAACGGTTTCTCGATAGAAACTCGAACAGAGTCGTGTCGCCCAGGTCCTCTTCGAGATACGCTCCCTGGTCCAAATCCTCCGCATAGATGTCGGGCACCGGCAATCCGTGTCTCCGAAAATGCCGGGAAAACGAAAGGAACGCAACATTTTCTTCGCGGATACCATAAAGAATGCCGATAGCTGTCGTCTTGCCTGTGGAAAGGCGTAGGATATTTCGCCCCGATCCGCCGAGTTCGCCTTGCAGAGCTTGCATCCGCTCCATCGGCAAGTGGAAATGTTCTTCAAACAGTTTCTTAAGTGCGTCCATGAATTTTTTTGTTCCGGCGCTTCCATTTTGTGCAGCGGAGAACCTAACTTAGTTCTATCACACCTATTTCCAGGAAAAGGATTTGCTTCTACAAGAGTTGCCCTATTCGCCGCGCATTTCCTAACCGCTGCGAGCCACAGCTATACTTTAGGGATGCCCACTCCAAACAAGCTGCGCCGTCGCAAAGACCGGCGCCGTACGGAACAGCGAAACCGTGCCTCGAAGAACCTCGATCATATGTCATCGAGAGAGATTGTGCATTTGATGAGCCGCGAAGACCAGAAAGTGCCGGCTGCCGTTGCGCATGAACTTCCCGCCATCGCCCGTGCTGTCGACGGCATTGTGGGCCGCCTCCACAACGGTGGTCGCTTGATTTATGTCGGAGCGGGAACCAGCGGGCGTCTCGCAGTTCTCGATGCTTCCGAGTGCCCGCCTACCTTTGGTACTCCCCCAAAACTCGTGCGAGCGTTGATCGCCGGTGGCAAGAAAGCCATCACCGAACCGGTTGAGGGAGCCGAAGACAGCAAGTCCAACGGGCGTCGCGATTTGAAAAGAATTCACCTCACGAAAAAGGATTCTGTCGTGGGGCTCGCCGCCAGTGGCACCACTCCCTACGCGCTGGCAGCGATTTCCTACGCAAAACGCCACGGTGCGCTTACCATTGCCGTGACCGCCAATTGCAAATCGCCGCTCGCAAAAGCCGCGGATATCGCCATCATCCCGGATGTTGGACCCGAAGTCCTAACTGGTTCCACCCGGCTGAAGGCCGGAACCGCTCAAAAGATGGTCCTCAACATGCTCTCTACCGCTACGATGGTCCGCCTCGGCCACGCCTACGAGAATCTGATGATTGACCTCACCAAGACAAATCGCAAGCTTAGAGATCGGGCCAGGCGCATTCTCATGGAAGCAACCGGGAAAAGTGTGTCTGAGACGGAACACGCTTTGCGGCAGAGCAAACACAACCTGCGCATCGCCTTGATTATTCTCAAGCGGGGCATTTCTGCCGGGCGCGCCCATAAAGCACTGGAAGCCGCGGAGGGCGATCTGCGCCGTGCCCTCGGCGAATAGGCTGGCAATCTCCAATGGACAAATTTCGCATTCGAGGTGGTAAACCCCTTCACGGTACCGTGCCTATTGCAGGTGCGAAGAACTCTGCGCTGCCTCTGATGGCCGCCGCGCTCCTGACCCCCGAACCGGTGACCCTGCACAATATTCCGATGGTGCGCGACATCGTCACCATGGCAAAGCTGTTGACATTCATGTCCGCAAACGTCTCCACTGCTGAATTTCCAGCGAGCACTTACACCATCCAATCGGAGACGCTGAATGACGCGATTGCTCCCTACGAACTCGTCAAAACCATGCGCGCTTCCATTCTCACTCTCGGGCCCGCCCTCTCCCGCTCTGGTGTCGCTCACGTCTCCTTGCCGGGCGGTTGCGCGATCGGAGCACGACCCGTGGATTTGCATCTGGCCGCGCTTGAAAAAATGGGGGCGGTGATTGCCACTGAACACGGCTACATCCAGGCGCGAGTTCCGCAAGGCGGCCGTCTCAAGGGCGCACACATCGTTTTCGAACGAATTACCGTCACCGGCACAGAAAATATCCTGATGGCTGCCGCGCTCGCCGATGGCCTCACCATTCTTGAAAATTCTGCCCGCGAACCGGAAATCACCGATCTTATCCACCTCCTCTGTAAAATGGGGTCACACATTGAGGGTGAAGGCACCAGCACTCTAAGAATTCGTGGAGTCGAAAAACTTCACGGCGCAGCCCATTCCGTGATCCCAGACCGCATCGAGGCCGGTACTTTTTTGATTGCTGGGGCCATCACGAACGGTGACCTCACCATCGCCCACTGTGCCCCCGGGCACCTGAGCGCCGTCATCGCGAAACTGCAAGAAGCCGGCGTGCCTGTGGAGATTCTGGATGCTTCCACCATCCGCGTTCATGATGGCCACAAACTCGTCGCCGCCGATGTGACTACCGAGGAATATCCAGGGTTTGCCACCGATATGCAGGCGCAATACATGGCCCTGGCGACACAGGCCCAAGGCACTTCCGTTATCTCCGAAACAATCTTTGAGAATCGCTTTCTCCACGCCAGCGAAATGATTCGCATGGGCGCCCACATCTCCATCGACGGACACCGCGCGGTCGTCCGCGGTCGCGCCCCACTTTCCGGCACTGTCGTGCAAGCCTCCGATTTGCGTGCCAGCGCCGGCCTTGTCCTCGCTGCCTTGGTCGCTTCCGGCGAAACCATCGTCGACCGCGTCTATCACATCGACCGCGGCTATGAATGCATCGTCGATAAGCTCTTTGCGGTCGGCGCGGACATCGAGCGCCTCCACGCCAAGGAATAAGCGGGACTTCCTATTCTGACCAACAATTTCCCACGAACTCTGGTACAATCCCGCAATCGAATTGACAGCGGATTAGCGGCTGGCAGAAAGCCATGTCGCCACAAACTACGGGAGGGATGACCATGCGAAACGCCCAACTTCTCGAGAAGATCGATGCCGCCATCGCCGAGAAGAGCCTTCTGAAGCATCCTTTCTACCAGGATTGGCAGATGGGCA
>Ga0181526_10001337_pt1 | contig 23595 bp, 16 predicted proteins | sample PEATcosm2014_Bin_35_FD_119750 | JGI IMG/M metagenome (GOLD analysis project Ga0181526, IMG submission 119750) | Peatland microbial communities from MTU Mesocosm Facility, Houghton, MI, USA - PEATcosm2014_Bin06_30_metaG | ecosystem: Environmental > Terrestrial > Soil > Wetlands > Peat | place...
AAAACGGCAGAAAGACAAAGAGAAAGAAGAAAACGAAGAGAAGAAACCTTTAATAAAAAGACAGGATTTTCGGACGCGCTTGACAATTCTCCCCATAGCAGGGTCAGTCCTCGGAATCAAGTAATTATGGGATTGACGGCTGGGGGAGGTGAGACGAAAAAATTTAGTGGAATTTGCGGATCCTTCTTACCTTTCTTTTTCTCCCATGGCCCGGCCTGCTATCCAGCCGGTGGTCCAGGCGGCCTGAAAATTGAAGCCGCCGGTTATCCCGTCAATGTCCAGCAGTTCGCCGGCAAAGTACAATCCGGGGCAAATCCGGCTTTCCATCGTTCTGAAATTGACTTCGCCCAATCGCACGCCGCCGCAGGTGACGAATTCGTCCTTGTTCAGGCTTTTGCCGGCCACTTTCAGTTCGGTGCGGATGAGTTGCTGGACCAGGGCGTGTTGCGCCGGACGCGGGAGCGCGGCCCAGCGCGTTTCGCGCGGGATGCCCGCGGCCACGACCAGTTGCTCCCAAAGACGGCCCGGCAGCGGCGCAATCGGAGTGTTGACGATGAGGCGGGCGGGTTGCGCCCCGCGCCGCGCGCGCAGTTCCGCCGCGATTTGTTCCGCGTCAAGATGAGGGAGCCAGTTGAGGCGCAGCGGGAACTGGTAGTTCAAGGCGTGCAAAATGCGCGCGCCCCAGGCCGATAACCGGAGTATGACCGGACCGCTCAAGCCCCAATGCGTCAAAAGCAACGCTCCCTGCTCGCGCAACTTCGTTCCCGGCACCGACGCCGAGACGGATTCGACGGAAACTCCTGACAATTCCCGCACCCACGGGGTTTCAATGTGAAAGGTGAACAATGACGGCACGGGGGGTTCGAGGGTGTGGCCGAGGGAAACCGCCAGTTCACCTGCCAGCGCGGCCCGGCATCCGCCCGTGGCCAAAAGCAACCGGTCGCAGATGAGCGATTCGCCGTTGGCCAGCGTCAGTTGAAAGGCGCCCCCGGGTTGTTTGGCAACACGGGCCACGCCGCAATTGGCCCGCAACTTCACCCCGGCCGTCCTGGCCGCGCGCGTGAGACAGTCAATTATTGTCTGCGAGGAATCGCTGGCCGGAAACATGCGTCCATCGCTTTCAGTTTTAAGTTTGACACCGCGGGATTCAAACCAGGCGACGGTGTCGCCGGCCTGGAAAACCATGGTGGGAGCGAGCAAGGCCCGCTGGCCGCGTGGAAAGCGAGTCGTGAACTCGCGCGGATCGGAACAGGCATGAGTCACATTGCAGCGCCCGCCGCCGGAAATGCGGACTTTGCCCAGGAACTGCGCCCCTTTCTCCAGCACCGTGACGGCCGCGCCCGGCAGGCTTTCGGCGCAGGTGATCGCCGCAAAAAAACCGGCGGGGCCACCGCCCACCACCACCACACGGCGCGCACTCATCCTTCGACGCAAATTGTTTGGGCTGTTTCCAGAAAGTGTTTGCGTCGAATCCAATTCCGGTGGCGTTCGATGTCGGCGTGATCAATCAGGTCCACTCCCCGGCCGACCAAGGCTGACAATTCCTCAGCCATTCGGTCTTGCCCCCACGGGCCGTAGGCCTTTTCGCGCTGGAAGCCGGGGCCTGGGGTGAAGAGGAAATCCACGTCGCTGTCCGGGCCGAAATCGTCCCGGAGCGCGGAGCCGAAGATTTCGAGCCGGGCAATACCCCAGCGGTGGCAGAAATCGGCGATCTGCCCCAGTGGCAGTTCCAGTTGGAGGTTGTGCGGCGCGGCAATCATGGCTTCTTGAGCTTCAAAGCTTCGCGGAGAGTATGCGCGGCATCCCAAGTTTCTTCAATCTCCAAGTTTCCGGAACAAACATCGGCCTTGAACTTTGCGGCTTGAACCTTGACCCTGACATCACTGTGACTGACGAAACTGCTTCCCAGCCCGCCACGATACGGCCCAAGCGGCGACCACGTTATCCGGGCAGAAACCCGCGGCGATTCGAGGAGAAATATAAGGAACATAATCCGGCGCGATACGCTGATACGGTGGAGAAAGTCATTGCCTCGGGCAAAACGCCGGCGGGAACGCATCGTCCGGTCATGGCGCGGGAGATTCTGGAGGTTCTCGCGCCAAAACCCGGCGAGATCGCGGTGGATTGCACGCTCGGCTTTGGGGGGCATGCCCGGGAACTTCTGGCCCGCCTCCAGCCCGGCGGGCGGCTCCTGGGATTGGACGCCGATCCGGCGGAACTTGCAAAGGCCGAAGCCCGTTTGCGCGCGCTGGGCTTTGGCACGGATATCTTCGCCGCCCATCGCAGTAATTTCGCCGGTCTGCCGCAAATTCTCGCCGCCGCGGAAATCGCGGGCGCGGACATCATCCTGGCGGACTTGGGCGTGTCCTCCATGCAACTGGATGATCCAAGGCGCGGATTTTCGGTAAAAAATGAAGGGCCGCTCGACATGCGCATGAATCCGTCGCGCGGCCAGCCCGCCTCGGCATTTTTGGCGCGTATTCGTCCCGACGCTTTGGCAAAGGCGCTGACCGGGAACGCCGACGAACCGCGCGCCGCGGCCCTGGCGCCGGTCCTGGCCGGGCGGTCTTTCGCCACCACGACCGCGCTGGCCGGGGCGATTCGGGCCGCTCTGCCACGTTTGAACAAGGAGGATTGCGACCTTACGATTCGCCGTGTCTTCCAGGCGCTGCGCATTGCGGTGAACGACGAGTTCTCGGCGCTTGATACGCTTTTGCGCCATCTTCCCGCGTGCCTGAATCCTGGCGGGCGCGCGGCCATCCTGACCTTTCACTCGGGTGAAGATCGGCGCGTGAAGAAGTCCTTCGAGGCCGGCTTTCGCGATGGTGTCTATGGGGAAATTTCCCGCGAAGTGCTGCGTCCGGGCGCCGATGAGCGCCACGCCAATCCGCGCTCCACGCCGGCCAAACTGCGCTGGGCGGTCTCAGGAAAGGCTGAAGGCTGAAGGCTGAAGTAAGCGTAGCGGCGGCAGAGCGCCGCATTTACCAAACTGCGCTGGGCGGCCAAACCGGTTTTTATTCAGGGCAGACGCATTTAAATTCTGCCGCAACAACCCAAAAACGACGAATTCTTTGCTGAAAACAAAATTGGCACTACCCACATTGAAAGCCGCAATGTGGGTAGTGCCAATTCAGAATGCATATTCAATCAGTCTTTCATGTCAAGGAAAAATAATCAGGAAATGCAATCAAAAACTATCAAGCCCATTCCGTCACCCCATCCTGAACCCCAATCAAAAACTATCAAACCCTTTCCGCCACCCCATCCCGAACCCCGGGCCACACCGTCCCTGGCTTGCAACGAATTGCAATGAGTGGCAGAGATTTGGATGCATCTGCCCCGGGTTTTTATTTGTCAGCGGCGCGTTTAGAGGGTAAGCTCAACCTGTGTGTGTGGCAAAGCTTTCGACATTAACTGTAATTTTACATTATGATTGACAACGCATGGCCGTGGTGAAAATTAGAAATCAAAAGAAAACTGCATCCGCCCCGGCGAAAGCGGCTGGCGAACCGCCGCCTTCTCCGGCCGGTTCCAACCACCAGGATTGGCTGCAATCGCTCGAAGCCATGCTGGAGATCACGTTGAAAAATCAGGGTCCGGACAAAGCCAATCTCCTTGTGGCCGGCCTGATTGCGCGCTTGCGGGCGGCGGGGGTGCAAACGCCCTGCCCGGTGAGCACGCCGTACATCAACACCATCGCCCCTGAAGAGGAGCCGCCGTATCCGGGCCATCGCGAGATCGAGCGGCGCATCAAAAGCCTGGCCCGCTGGAATGCCATGGCCATGGTGGTCAACGCCAACCAGAACGAAAGCGGGGTGGGCGGGCATATTTCCAGTTACGCTTCGATGGCCACCCTTTACGAAGTGGCCTACAATCATTTTTTTCGGGGCGGCGAGGGCGGGCGGCTGGCTGATTTGGTTTATTTCCAGGGCCACACCGCGCCCGGCAACTACGCCCGCGCCTTTCTGGAATACCGGCTGGATGAAGGGCACCTGCATAATTTCCGCATGGAATTGGCCGACGGCGGCGGCCTTTCCTCCTACCCGCATCCCTATTTGATGCCCGATTTCTGGCAGTTCCCGACCGTCTCGATGGGGCTGGGTCCGTTGATGTCCATTTACCAGGCGCGATTCATGCGCTACCTCAAGGCGCGCGGCTTGCTGGCCTCGGAGGAAGAGCCCCGCGTCTGGGCCTTTGTGGGCGATGGTGAAACGGACGAACCGGAAACGCTCGGCTCGATCACGCTGGCCGCGCGGGAGAACCTGGACAATTTGATCTGGGTTGTCAACTGCAATTTGCAGCGCCTGGACGGCCCGGTGCGGGGCAACGGCAAGATTATCCAGGAATTGGAAGGCATCTTTCGCGGGGCGGGGTGGAACGTGATCAAAGTCATTTGGGGCTCCTCTTGGGACGGGCTTCTGGCGCAGGACAAATCCGGCCTGCTGGTCAGGCGCATGGAAGAAGCCGTCGATGGCGATTACCAAAAATACACCGTCGAGCCCGGCAGTTACATTCGCCGCCATTTCTTCGGCAAATATCCGGAGTTATTGCAACTGGTCAATCATTTGACCGATGATGATCTGACCCGGCTGGCGCGGGGCGGACACGATCCAAAAAAGGTTTATGCCGCCTACAAAGCCGCCGTCGATCACAAGGGCGGTCCAACGGTCATTTTGGCCAAGACCATCAAAGGCTACGGCCTGGGCGAAGCCGGCGAAGGCCGCAACATTTCGCATCAACAGAAAAAGTTGAACGAAAAGGAGCTGCGCGAATTCCGCGCCCGGTTCGACATCCCGGTGCGCGACGAAGACGTGGTCGAAACGCCGTTTTACCGGCCGGCGAAGGATTCGCGGGAAATCAGGTATCTGTTGGATCGCCGGCAGAAGCTGGGGGGATTCGTTCCGAAACGGGTGGTCAGGGCGGAGCCGTTGCAGACGCCGCGGCTGGAGGCGTTCCCCGATTTTGCCAAAGGCTCGGGTCTGGCGGAGTTCTCCACCACGATGGGATTTGTCCGCCTGCTTTCCAGTATTATTCGTGACAAGACCATTGGCCGCCATGTGGTGCCCATCATTCCCGACGAGGCCAGGACATTTGGCATTGACCCGCTTTTTGCCCAGGTGGGCATCTACTCCTCGAAAGGCCAGCTTTACGAGCCGGTCGATAAAAGCGGCCTCAGCTTCTATCACGAAGCCCGGGACGGCCAGATACTGGAGGAAGGCATTACCGAGGCCGGTTCAATGGCGTCATTCGTGGCGGCCGGCACGGCTTACGCGAATTATGGCGTCAATTTGATTCCCTTCTATATTTATTACTCCATGTTCGGCCCGCAGCGCGTCGGCGACGAAATCTGGCTGGCGGCCGACAATCGGACCAAGGGCTTTTTGCTGGGGGCAACCTCGGGCCGCACCACCCTCAATGGCGAGGGCTTGCAGCATCAGGATGGACACAGCCCGATCCTGGCCGGCACGGTGCCGACACTTTATGCTTACGATCCCGCTTTTGCTTATGAAATCGCCGTCATCGTGTGTGATGGCATGAGGCGGATGTTTCAAGAAGGCGAGGAAATCTTCTACTACCTTTGTTTGTATAATGAGAATTACCTCATGCCCGCCATGCCTGCCGGGGTGGAGGAGGGCGTGATCAAAGGGTTGTATAAGTTCAAGACCGGACCCGGCGACAGGAAACACAAGGCGCACATCTTCGGCAGCGGCAGCATTATCCGGTCGGCGTTGCAGGCCCAGGATATTCTGGCGGAGCGTTATGACGTCTCGGCGGATGTCTGGAGCGCCACCAGTTACAAGAACCTGCGCAACGAAGCCCTCCTCGTTGAACGCTGGAACAGGCTGCATCCCGCCGAACCGCCCAAAAGCCCCCATGTCCGGCAACTGCTCGAAAAGGAAAGCGGCCCGTTCATCGCCGTTTCCGATTACATGAGAATTGTTCCGGACCAGATTGCCAAATGGGTGCCGGGCGGGTTGACCACTTTGGGAACCGACGGGTTTGGCCGCAGCGACACGCGGGCGCGCCTGCGCCGCTTCTTCGAGGTCGATGCCGAATGCACGGTGCTGGCCACCCTGCACGCGCTCGCCCAACGGGGCGAGGTGGACCCCGCGCTCGTCGCCCGGGCCATTAAAGACTTGAATGTTGACCCCGAAAAGCGGTTTCCTCAAATTCTTGTGTTTTAAATCATATTTATGGATCTGAAATTACCTCCGCTGGGCGAAGGCGTGGACTCAGGCAGCGTCGTGAGTGTTTTGGTCAAGGAAGGCGAGCAAGTCCAAAAAGGGCAGGGGATCATCGAACTGGAAACCGGCAAGGCAGTCGCGCCGGTGCCGGCCTCTGCTGCCGGCAAAGTCACCAAAATCATCGTCGCCGTTGGCGATACAATTTCGGTGGGCCAGCCGATCCTGTCGCTCGAAGACGGCCCGGCTCACGCCAAGGCCGCCAGCCAGAAACCCGCGCCCGCCCCGGTACCCGGCCCCGCCTGGCCCACGCCCGTTCAGCCTCCGCCGGAGGAAGAAACAGCAGGGGCGGTCCCTGAACCGGAGGAAGAAACATCCGGGCCCGAGCCAGCATCGTCGCCAACCATCCGCCGAATGGCGCGTGAATTGGGCATCAACCTGAGAAAAATTCGCGGCAGTGAGCATGGCGGACGAATTGTCATGGCCGACGTGCGCGCTTACCTTGAACGACTGCAACGTCTGGCCGCCGCGCCGCGCCCGGCAGTTCCGGCTGGCGCCCCTGCCAAACCCGCGCCGGAGAAAATCGACTTCTCCAAATGGGGCCCGATTGCCAGGCGGCCCATGACGCCCTTGCGCAAAGTCATCGTCCAGCGCATGAGTGAAAGTTGGAACACCGTGCCGCGCGTCACTCAATTTGACGAGGCGGACATTACCGCGCTGGACAATCTGCGCAAAAAACATGCCGACGCTTATGAGAAAAAAGGCGCGCGGCTGACCCTGACCTCGTTCGTGCTGAAAATCGTGGTGGAGGCGTTGAAGAAACATCCGGTGCTCAACACCAGCCTCGACCTGGCCGCCGGCGAAGTGATTTACAAGGAGTATTTGCACATTGGCATCGCCGTGGACACCGAGCAGGGTCTGATCGTGCCGGTGCTACGGGACGCGGACAAGAAGGACGTGCTCACCCTTTCGAAGGAGTTGAACGCGATCGCCGTGAAAACCCGCGATCGGAAAATTTCGCTGGAAGAACTGCAAGGAGGCACTTTTACGATTTCGAATCAAGGCGGCATCGGCGGCCGCCATTTCACCCCCATCATCAACCTGCCGGAGACGGCGATTCTCGGCCTGGGCCGCGGCGTCATGCAGGCGGTGGTGCGCGACGGGAAAATCGAACCGCGGCTCATCCTGCCCCTGGCGCTCTCCTATGATCATCGGGTCATTGATGGCGGCGCGGCCGTGCGATTCATGGTTGACCTGGTGAAGGGATTCGAGACATTTGACGAAAAACAACTGGGCTGACCTGACCCATGCATTAACCCCAACTTATCGTGGACCCCATTCATACTGAGATTGTTGTTCTTGGCGCCGGGCCTGGTGGCTACGCCGCCGCCTTTTACGCCGCCGACCTTGGCAAAAAAGTTCTTCTTGTCGAACAGGACAAGAAACTGGGCGGCGTTTGTCTCAATCGCGGCTGCATTCCTTCCAAGGCCCTGCTGCACGCTTCCAAAATGATCTTCGAAGCCAGGGAATCTGCCCATCGCGGCATCGCCTTCGGCCCGCCCCAAATCGAATTGGACAAACTGCGCGACTGGAAAAATTCCATCGTGGACAAGCTTTCCGGGGGGGTCAGCTTCCTGGCCAAAAAGCGCGGCGTGCAGGTGCTGATGGGACGCGGCTATTTCGAAGGTTCGCAATCCCTGCGCGTCGAGACAGCCGAAGGCCAGCAAATTGTTACATTTGACAAGGCCATTGTCGCGGTCGGTTCCAATGCGGCGCTTCCCAAGGCCTTTGATCTGGGCAATCCCCGCGTCATGACCTCGACCGAAGCGCTGGAAATCGAGGAGATTCCCGAAGATTTCCTGGTCATCGGCGGCGGCTACATCGGCATGGAACTCGGCAGCGTCTATGCCAACCTCGGCAGCAAAGTGGTCGTGGTCGAGGCCCTGCCCGGCATCCTGGCAGGGGCCGACCCCGACCTGGTGCGCCCCATCCTGAAATACGCGGAGAAAAACTTTCGCGAACTCCGCCTCAACACCAAGGTGACCCAGATGTCCACCAAGGGGAAAAAGATCCGCACCGTCACCCAGGGGCCGGACAAGGTCGAAAAGGAGGAGTTTTACGATCGCGTTCTCGTTGCCGTGGGGCGCGTGCCCCGTTGCGGGGACCTTGGTTTGGAAAACACCAAAGTTGAGCAGGACGAACGCGGCTTCATCAAGGTCAACGAAAAGCAGGAAACCGCCGATCCCTTTATCTTTGCCATCGGCGACATTGCCGGCGGAGTTTTGCTGGCCCACAAAGCCTCCAAGGAGGCGCGCGTCGCCGTCGAAACCATTGCGGGCGAAGAAAGCACTTCGGCGGGCGTCATCATTCCCGCTGTCGTCTTCACCGATCCGGAACTGGCCTGGTGCGGGTTGACCGAGGGCGAAGCGAAAAGCAAGGGGTTGACTGTGGAAATAGCCAAATACCCCTGGGCCGCCTCCGGGCGGGCGCTGACCTTTGATCGCCCCGACGGCCTGACGAAATTGATTATTGACCCGGAAACTGAGCGCATCTTGGGAGTCGGCATCGTGGGCCACGGCGCGGGCGAATTGATCGCCGAAGGCGTGGTGGCCATCGAGATGGGCGCCACCGCGCGCGACCTGGCCGAATCGGTCCATCCGCACCCGACCGTTTCCGAAACGATAATGGAAGCCGCCGAAGTCTTTTACGGATTCTCCACTCACACCTACGCCCCGAAAAAGCGCGAAGAGACATGAGACGATTTCGTGTAACTTGTTATCAACCAACAAAATACAAATAATTTTTAAGAAAATTTCATAATATTTTCACGATTTTGTCTCCCCTCCAAAAAATCTTTAAAAAAGCCGTTGACATATTATTCGACCGGCCTTACTTTTGCCTCCAGTTATCGGGCTTGACATAGCAAATTGACCATTGTGCCCCGTGGCCCTTTCGACAACGAAAGGGGCAGGGGTAATGGTTTTTTGTCGTTTCGCACGGTCAGGATGCACGCGATTTTGGCTTTTGCCCATGTAGCTCAGTTGGCAGAGCGCGTCCTTGGTAAGGACGAGGTCATCAGTTCAATCCTGATCATGGGCTCCAGATAACGGTGAGGACATGGCAAAGCCGGAGAATTTTGCAAGAGATCGTTAAACATAAACAAAAACACGCAGGAGATTATGGCAAAAGAAGCCTTCAAAAGAACTAAACCCCACGTCAACATCGGCACCATCGGCCACGTTGACCATGGCAAATCCACCCTGACCGCCGCCATTATTGAGGTTCAAAGCAAAAAGGGCATGGCCAAACCGATCAGCTATGCCGACATTACCAAGGGCGGCACCATCCGCGACGCCACCAAGACGGTCACCATCGCGGTGTCGCACGTCGAATACGAATCTCCCTTGCGACATTATGCCCACGTCGATTGTCCCGGCCACGCGGACTACATCAAGAACATGATCACCGGCGCGGCGCAAATGGACGGCGCCATTCTGGTGGTCAGCGCGGCGGACGGCCCGATGCCCCAGACGCGCGAGCACATTTTGCTGGCCCGCCAGGTTGGAGTGCCGGCCATTGTGGTTTACTTGAACAAGGTGGATCTGGTTGATGATCCTGAATTGCTCGATTTGGTGGATATGGAAATTCGGGATTTGCTCAACAAATATCAGTTCCCGGGCGACAAGACCCCGATCATCCGCGGCAGCTCGACGGCGGCCTTGAGCGGCACGCCGGAGGGTCTCAAATCCATCGAGGAGCTTTTGGCCGCGGTGGACAGCTTCATCCCGCTGCCAACGCGCGAGATCGACAAGCCGTTCCTGATGTGCATCGAGGACGTTTTCAATATTGAAGGCCGCGGGACGGTTGTCACCGGCCGTGTTGAACGCGGTGAATTGCAGAAAATGTCCGACGTCGAAATCGTCGGCTTGAAGGACACGCGCAAAACGGTGGCCACGGACATTGAGATGTTCCGCAAGCTGCTGGACAAAGCCAGTGCGGGGGACAACGTGGGTGTTCTCTTGCGCGGCACGAAAAAGGATGAAGTCGAGCGCGGCATGGTTCTGGCCAAACCCGGCAGCATCACGCCGCACACCCAATTCAAGGCCGAGGTCTATGTTCTTTCCAAGGATGAGGGAGGCCGGCATACGCCCTTCTTCACCAATTACCGGCCCCAGTTTTATTTTCGCACCACGGACGTCACGGGCACCGTCAAACTGGCCCAAGGCGTCGAGATGGTCATGCCGGGAGACAATGTCTCGGTGGAAATCGAATTAATCGCCCCGGTGGCGATGGAGAAAGGGCAGCGCTTCGCCATACGCGAAGGAGGCCGGACGATTGGCGCCGGTCGCGTGTCGGACATTGTAACTTGATTTTGCGGCAGGAGCGCGCCAGGCGGCTTCTGCCGGGGATGAGGGACCACTCGACGGCATAGGGCGGTAGCTCAATTGGTAGAGTAGCGGTCTCCAAAACCGTCGGTTGGGGGTTCGAGTCCCTCCCGCCCTGCCATCTGTGGGGGAGGCAAGCCCGGGGAGGGTGGTTTGCCGGAGGGGTGGCAGAGTGGTCGATTGCGACGGTCTTGAAAACCGTTGTGCGGGAAACCGCACCGGGGGTTCGAATCCCTCCCCCTCCGCCATAAAAGAGATGCATTAAATGAGAGATTATTTGTCAATTATTATTGCGGTGGTGATCGCCTCGGTGGTGTTCGCCCTGCTCTGGCGCCAGGGCGCGTTCTTGCGCCTGTCCGGCTACTTCCACGAAACGAAGGATGAGTTGTGGAAATGCACCTGGCCGACGTGGGATGAATTAATGGGTTCCACCGCCGTGGTCATTGTGTCGGTTGGCGTTCTGGGCGGTTTCACCATGGGCGTGGATTACGTGGTGACCGTCGTGATGCATTACATTGTTTAAGGATTTGCCAATGTCAAAAAGCCAGTGGTTTGTCATCCATACTTTGTCCGGCCAGGAGCAGAAGGTCAAAGAGAACATCGAAAAGCGCCTCAAGGCCGAAGAGATGAGCGAATATATTAAAGAGGTCCTTGTCCCGGTCGAGAAAGTGGTGGATGTGCGCGGTGGCAAGAAAACCGTCACCAGCCGCAAGCTGCATCCGGGCTACGTCTATATCGACATGGTCCTGGTGGATGAGGGGAACCGGATACTGGAAAAGCCGTGGTATTTTATCCAGGACACCCCGGGTAAAATTGGCATCGTTGGCGGAGACCGCCCGATCCCGGTGACTCCGGACGAAATCGCCACGATCAAGGCGCAAATCTCGGAATCCGAGGAAACGGAGAAGCCGAAGGTCCATTTTGAAGCGGGCGAGACCGTCAAGATCAACGACGGGCCGTTTCTGAATTTCAGCGGCGTGATTGAAGAGATCGAACCCGAGCGCGGGAAACTGAAGGTGACCGTCAATATTTTTGGCCGCAACACCCCGGTCGAACTCGAGTACTGGCAGGTGGAGAAAGCATAGGATACAGATTTATGGCAAAGAAGATTACTGGACAGATCAAGCTGCAAATTCCGGCCGGACAAGCCAACCCGGCCCCGCCGGTCGGCCCGGCCCTCGGCCAGCAAGGCGTCAACATCATGGCCTTTTGCAAGGAATTCAACGCCGCCACCAAGGAGCAGTCCGGCATGATTATTCCGGTCGTCATCACCGTTTTTGCGGACAAGTCCTTCACCTTCATCACCAAGTCCCCTCCGGCCTCCATCCTGCTCAAAAAGGCCGCCGGCATCGCCTCGGGTTCAAAAATACCGAACAAGGACAAGGTCGGCAAAGTGACCCGCAAACAGGTTTTGGACATTGTCAAAATTAAAATGAAGGATTTGAACGCCACTTCCGAAGAAGCGGCGTTCCGGGTCATTGCGGGCACGGCCCGCAGCATGGGGATTGACGTTCAGGAATAATCAACCGCGGGAGAGTGCCGCTCATGGCGGCATTCGCTTGCACCGCTTATTATAATGCCAAGCAAACGATATAAAAAAGCAGTCGAATTGGTTGAAGCAAAGAAGCTTTACCCGTTGAAATCGGCCGTCGAGGTCCTGGGCAAGTTCCCCAAGGCCAAATTTAACGAAACCATTGACATGGCCTTCAAATTGGGCGTCGATCCCAAACAATCCGATCAAATGGTTCGCGGCACCGTTCCACTGCCCCACGGCAGCGGCAAAACCGTCCGCGTGCTTGTTTTTGCCCGGCCGGGCGCCGCCGCCGATGCCGCCCGCGCCGCCGGCGCCGAATATGTCGGCTATGAAGAGTTGATCAAGCAATGCACGGAAGGCTGGACGGATTTCGACGTCGCCATCGCCACGCCCGAAGCCATGTCCGAAGTCCGCAAACTCGGCAAGGCCCTTGGTCCGCGCGGCCTCATGCCCAATCCCAAGACCGGCACCGTGACCGATGACACCGCCAAAGCGGTCAAGGAAGTGAAGGCTGGCCGCGTTGAATTTAAAATCGACAAGGGTGGCAACATTCATGTCCCCATCGGCAAGGTGTCCTTTGCCGCCGACCAAATCGTGGAAAATGCCCGCGCGGTAATCCGGGCGGTGGCGCGATCCAAACCGAGCAGCTCCAAGGGGACTTTTATTCGCAGTTGCACCCTTTCCGCCACCATGAGTCCGCCGGTTCGGGTGGACGTTCGCGAATTCCTGGAAGCCGCCTAACCCCGAGGAAACACCATCATGCGCGAAGAAAAACAACATATCAGCAGCGAGTACGTCATCCGGCTCAATGCCTCGCCCTATTTTATCGTCGTCGATTACCGGGGATTGAAAGTCGGACCCATCACCGAACTGCGCAAGCGCCTCCACAAGGCGGGAGCCGAAATGCACGTCGTGAAGAATTCCCTCTTCCGCCTGGCCGTCAAGGAAGCCGGCGTGGCTGATTTGGGCGCCCCCTTGACCGGCCAGCTTGCCGTCGTCACCGGCCAGCGCGAGATTTCTTCCGCGGCCAAAGTGGTCAAGACTTTCAGCGCCGAGTTCACCAAGCCAAAGATTCGTTTTGGCTATTTAAAGAACCAGCGTTTGGAAACGCCGGACATCATGGCCCTGGCCGATTTGCCATCCATCGAAGTTCTCCGTTCCAGGTTGATGGGCGTCATCATGGCCCCGGCCACGAAGCTGGCCACCGTCATCAACACCCCGGCGACCCAGTTGGTCCGTGTGCTGGCCGCGCGCGTGGCCAAAGGCGAATAATTTCCATCCGAACCCAATGAGTCTAAACAATTTCATTTCCGGCAAAGCATTGGAGATGAACAACACAACAAGAACAAAGTAAATCGTCGGCTCGCGGGCTCGCGAGCAGAATGCGTCCGCGGCTGCGGACGGCGACGAGACTGAAAGGAAACATGGCTGATATATCTGGATTAGTGGAACAATTAGGCAAGTTGACGGTGATTGAAGCCGCCGACCTGGTCAAACAACTTGAAACCGCCTGGGGCGTCACCGCCGCCGCTCCGGCCGCCGCCGCCGCCCCGGCCGCCGCCGCCGCCGCTCCGGCTGCCGAGGTCAAAACAGCCTTCGACGTCATTCTGGCCTCCGTGCCGGCCGACAAGAAGATTGCCGCGATCAAGGCCGTGCGCGAAGTCAAGGCCGGCCTCGGTTTGGCCGACGCCAAGGCGCTGGTGGAAGGCGCTCCCAAGGCTGTGCTGGAAGGGGCCAGCAAGGCCGATGCCGACGCGGCGAAGAAGAAACTCGAGGACGCCGGCGCCAAAGTTGAAATTAAATAATAATGGTGTATGCTATGGGTGGCGGGATTTTGTTTCCCGCCGCTCAATTTGAACCATCGAGAGAACGATTTCTAAACGAATTTCATCGTCTCAAAGAGTGTTTTTGAATCGGCGCGTTTTCTGGATTCCAGAGAACGGGCCTTTCGTCGTTTGAACTAAATAAAAATCCGGCCTGTGCCGGGGATTGATCAGAGGTTGAAAATGCCATCACGATTAACTGAACGCGTCCACTTTGGAAAAATAAAAGAGGTCATTGCCCCGCCCAACTTGATTGAGTTGCAGACCAATTCCTACCGGGAATTCCTGCAAACCGACACCCCTCCCTCCCGGCGCAAGAACATGGGGTTGCAGGCGGTTTTCACCGAGGTTTTTCCCATCGAAAGTTATGATGGCAAGTGTGTCCTGGACTTTCACAGCTACGAAATCGGCGAGCCCAAGCATGACTGGCTGGAATGCCTGCGCGAGGGCATTACCTACGGCGCGCCCCTCCATGTCACCTTTCTGCTCAAGGAGGAGAAAAACGCCAAGGAAGAGAAGGTCTTCATGGGCGAGCTTCCCTTGATGACTCCGCAGGGCACCTTCGTCATCAACGGGGCCGAGCGCGTCATCGTCAGCCAGTTGCATCGCTCCCCGGGTTTGGCCTTTGAAGCCAGCCAGCATCCCAACGGCAAAACGCTCCATTCCTTCCGCATCATTCCAGACCGCGGTTCCTGGTATGAAGCCCAGTTCGACACCAGCGACCTGCTCTACGTCTATCTCGACCGCAAAAAGCGCCGCCGCAAGTTTTTGACCACCACCTTCTTCCGCGCCCTGGGTTATGGCAGCGATGCCGACATCCTCAAGCTGTTTTACGACATCGAAGAATTGAGCGTCAAAGAGGCGGAAAAACTCGAAGACATCCAAAACAAAGTCCTGATCGAGGACGCGGTGGACAATGACAAGGGCATTGTGGTCGCCCGCGCTTTCGAGCCGCTTTCCAAGGCGGTTGTCAAACAGATCGCCGAGTTGGGCGTCAACAAAATCCGCGTGGTCGATACCACGGTGGACGACGGCATCGTCATCAAGTGCCTCAAGAAAGACCCCAGCAAGAACGAAGAGGAAGCGCTGAAAGACATTTACCGCCGCCTGCGCCCGGGCGATCCTCCCACCGCGGCCAACGCCCGCGCCCTGATCAAGCGTTTGTTCTTCGATGCCAAGCGTTATGACCTCGGCCGCGTCGGCCGCTATAAGATCAACCAGAAATTGGGCATCAAGGGCGGCGATTCCCGCATCCTGACCAAGGAAGACCTGGTGGCCGCCACCAAGTACCTCCTCCGTCTCAAAAAGGGCGAGGGCACGCTGGACGACATCGATCATCTGGGCAGCCGCCGCATTCGGACGGTAGGCGAATTGCTGGCCAATCAATGCCGCGTTGGCCTGGCCCGCACCGAGCGTTTGGTCAAGGAGCGCATGACCTTGTTCGATCAAAGTCTCGAAAGCATGTCCCCGCAAAAATTGATCAATCCCAAGGCTCTCTCCGCCGTGATCCGGGATTTCTTTGGCCGCAGCCAGCTCTCCCAGTTCATGGATCAAATCAATCCATTGGCCGAGCTGACCCACAAGCGCCGTCTCTCCGCCCTCGGGCCGGGCGGTTTGTCCCGGGACCGCGCCGGATTTGAAGTCCGCGATGTCCATCCTTCCCACTACGGCCGTATTTGCCCGGTTGAAACACCGGAAGGCCCCAACATCGGTTTGATTGCCTCCCTGGCCACCTTCGCCCAGGTCAATGATTTCGGCTTTTTGGAAACCCCCTATCGCCGCGTCGAAAAAGGCCGCGTTTCAAGCCACCTCGATTACCTCACCGCCGACCGCGAGGAAACATACATCGTCGCCCAAGCCAACTCCCCCATCGACGAAAAGGGCAACTTCCTCGGCGAACGCGTCACCTGCCGTTGCAAAGGGGACTTTATCGACGTTGAACCCGGCCGCGTCGATTACATGGATGTCTCCCCCAAGCAACTGGTTTCCGTCGCCGCCAGCTTGATTCCCTTCCTCGAGCACGACGACGCCAACCGTGCCTTGATGGGTTCGAACATGCAACGCCAGGCCGTGCCGTTGCTCGTCACCGAAGCTCCTTACGTCGCCACCGGTTTGGAAGAGCGCGTCGCCCGCGATTCCCGCGCCGTCCTCGTGGCCGAAGAGGCCGGCAAAGTCGCCTCTGTCACAGGCAACCTGGTGATCATCACCCCGGACGGCAAGACTCCGGACAGCAAGAAGAAGATCAAGACCGATCCGGCCAATGGCATTTGGGTTTATCCCATCCGCAAATTCATGCGTTCCAACGCCGCGACCTGCATCAATCAAAAAATCCTGGTCGCCAAGGGCGACTCCATCAAGAAGGGGCAGGTCATCGCTGACGGCCCCTGCACCCAGGGCGGCGAACTCGCGTTGGGCCGCAATGTCCTTTGCGCCTTCATGCCTTGGAACGGATATAACTTCGAGGACGCCATCCTCATCAGCGAACGCATCGTCAAAGATGACGTGTTCACCTCCATTCACATCGACGAATTCGAAGTCGGCGCCCGCGACACCAAGCTCGGCCCCGAGGAAATCACCCGCGATATTCCCAACCTGGGCGACGAGGCGCTGAAAAATCTGGGGCCTGACGGCGTCATCCGCATTGGCGCTGAAGTCAAGCCCGGCGACATTCTGGTCGGCAAGATTACGCCCAAGAGCGAAACGGAATTGGCCCCCGAGGAACGTTTGTTGCGCGCCATTTTCGGCGAGAAGGCCGCCGACGTCAAAGACACTTCCCTGAAAGTGCCTTCCGGCACCTACGGCATCGTCATGGACGTCAAAGTCTCCTCCAAGAAAGAGCGCGAGGCTGAAGTCAAAGCCGCCCCCGAAACCAAGCGCCACTCCAGGGAAGTGCAGGACGAGCACAAGGCCAAAACAGACGAATTGCGCGAGCAACTGACCGAGGCGCTCAGCAACATCCTGCTCGGCGAAAAAATCCCCCTCGATGTCGTCAACTCCGAGACCGGCGAAATCATCATCCCGGCCAATCGCAAAATCACCAAGACACTTCTGCGCAAGCTGGCCCAGGTCTACGATCGCATCGAAATCGATCCTTCGCCCATCCGCAATAAAATCAACGAAATCATCGGCACCTTCAAAAAGAAATTCGACGACCTGCAAATGCAGCACGACGAAGAGGTGGAACGCGCCGAAGCCGGCGAGGAAATCGACAGCGGCGTCATCAAATCGGTCAAGGTTTACATCGCCTCCAAACGCAAATTGTCCGTCGGCGACAAAATGGCGGGCCGTCACGGTAATAAAGGCGTGGTGGCCAAAATCGTGCCCGAAGAAGACATGCCGTTCCTGGCCGATGGCACTCCGGTGGACATTGTTTTGAATCCGCTGGGCGTGCCCTCGCGCATGAACGTCGGCCAGGTGCTGGAAACCCATCTGGGCTGGGCCGCCAAATTCCTCGGCCTCAAATTCGCCACCCCCGTTTTCGACGGCATCAAGGAAAAGGAAATTCGCGCCTACTTGAAAGACGCCAAATTGCCCGAACACGGCAAGACCCTCCTCATTGACGGCCGCAGCGGCGAGCCGTTCGACCAGGAAATCGTTGTGGGCAACATTTACATGATGAAGCTCGGCCATCTTGTCGCCGATAAAATTCACGCCCGCGCCGTCGGGCCTTATTCCCTGGTCACCCAGCAACCCCTCGGCGGCAAGGCCCAATACGGCGGCCAGCGCTTCGGCGAAATGGAAGTGTGGGCCATGGAAGCTTACGGCGCCGCCTACAGCCTGCAGGAGTTGCTCACCGTCAAGTCGGACGATGTCCAGGGCCGCACCCGCATTTACGAGAGCATTGTCAAAGGCGACAACTGCCTCGAAGCCGGCGTGCCCGAGTCCTTCAACGTGCTCGTCAAAGAAATGCAATCTTTGGCCATGGACGTTAAGGTCGGTTATTCAAACCCGGTGGAACAAGCCGCGGCGGCGCAAGCCTCCGCTTTAAGCAGCCTCAAGTAATCTCAAGTCATATTTGCCAAAGATACACGCACCATGAACACTAAAGAAACCGCCCGCGAGTTGCTCGGCCTGGACAAGGTCAACCAGGTCGATTACGTCGCCATTTCTGTCGCTTCGCCCGAGGCCATCCGGGCCTGGTCAAAGGGGGAAGTCAAAAACCCGGAGACCATCAATTACCGGACGTTCAAGCCCGAAAAGGGCGGCTTGTTTTGCGAGCGCATTTTCGGTCCCGTCAAGGACTGGGAATGCTCCTGCGGCAAATACAAACGCATCAAGCATCGCGGCGTCGTCTGCGATCGTTGCGGCGTGGAAGTCACCCTCGCCCGCGTGCGCCGCGAACGCATGGGCCATATTGAACTGGCCGTGCCCGTTTCCCATATCTGGTTTTTCAAGTGCATGCCTTCCCGTCTCGGCTTGGTCCTCGACATGACGGCGCGCAATCTCGAACGCGTCATCTACTACGAGGATTACATGGTGATCAGTCCCGGTTCGACCCCGCTCAAGCTCCATCAACTGCTCAGCGAACACGAGTACCGTGAGGCCCGCGAAACTTACGGGGCCGACGGCTTCACCGCCAAGATGGGCGCCGAAGCGGTGCGCGAGGCCTTGGGCAATGTCGATCTCCAGAAGCAGATCGACCATTTGGCCGTCGCCATGACCGAGACCAAGAGCAAACAGATTCGCAAGAAAATTGCCAAGCGCATCAAGCTCCTGTCCGCCTTTCGCGATTCCAAAGCCCGTCCGGAATGGATGGTCCTGATTGTTTTGCCGGTCATTCCCCCGGACTTGCGCCCGCTGGTTCCGTTGGAGGGCGGCCGCTTTGCCACCTCCGATCTCAACGATCTCTATCGCCGCGTCATCAACCGCAACAACCGGCTGAAGAACCTCCTGCAACTCAAAACGCCCGAAGTCATCATCCGCAACGAAAAACGCATGTTGCAGGAAGCTGTCGATGCTCTCTTCGACAACGGACGCCATGGCCGGGCCGTCACCGGCGCCGGCAATCGCGCCCTCAAATCTTTGAGCGACATGCTCAAAGGCAAAAGCGGCCGGTTCCGCCAAAACCTCCTCGGCAAACGCGTCGATTATTCCGGCCGCTCCGTCATCGTCATCGGCCCGGAGTTGAAGCTGCATCAGTGCGGTTTGCCCAAGAAAATGGCCCTGGTCCTTTTCGAGCCTTTCATCATCCGCCGCTTGAAGGAGTTGGGCTATGTCCATACCGTTCGTTCCGCCAAAAAAATGATCGAACGCCAGTCGCCCGAAGTCTGGGACATCCTGGAAGAAGTCACCCGCGGCCACCCCGTCCTGCTCAACCGCGCCCCCACTTTGCACCGCCTCTCCATCCAGGCCTTCGAACCCATCTTGATCGAAGGCGAAGCCATTCGCATTCATCCCCTGGTCTGCACGGCCTACAATGCCGATTTCGACGGCGACCAAATGGCCGTCCACGTTCCTCTTTCGGTCGAGGCGCAAATGGAAGCCCGCCTGCTCATGATGGCGCCCAACAATATTTTCAGCCCGTCCAGCGGACGCCCGATCATGACGCCGACCCAGGACATCACGCTCGGTTGTTTCTACCTGACGGCCGAGCCTCGCGCCAAAAAGGAGACGAAGGCCCCGATGCTTTTTGGTTCCAAGTCCGAGGTCATCTTTTCCTTCAATGATGGCGGCCTTAAAATCCATGACCGCATTCGCCTGGCCAATCCCGACCGGGGCAGAAAGACCCAATACGGCGATTCCGAACACAACGCCATCGAGACGACGGTCGGCCGGGTCATCTTCAGCGAAATCTGGCCCGAGGAACTGGGCTTTCTCAACAAGGTCGCCGGCAAAGCCATGCTGGGCGAACTCATCTGGACTTGCTACAAAGTGTGCGGGCACGAGAAGACCGTGGTCATGCTGGACAGCCTCAAAGAGCTGGGCTTCCGCGCCGCCACCCGCTCGGGCTGCTCCATCGGCATTGATGACATGATCATTCCCAAGGAAAAGGACCAGGAAATCTCCAACGCCCAAAAGCAAATCTCCGAGGTTGAAAAGCAGTATCGCAAAGGCGTCATCACCCCCGGCGAACGCTACAACAAGGTCATCGACATCTGGACCCATTGCACCGACCAGATCGCCAACGTCATGCTCCGGACCCTCGAATTCAACCACGGCAAGCTCGAGTACAATCCCGTCTCGCTCATGGTCGATTCCGGCGCCCGCGGCAACCGCCAGCAGGTCCGCCAGCTCGCTGGCGTTCGCGGTCTCATGGCCAAGCCCAGCGGCGACATTATCGAAAAGCCCATCTTGTCCAATTTCCGCGAGGGCCTGACCGTGCTCGAATATTTCATTTCCACCCATGGCGCCCGCAAGGGCCTGGCCGACACCGCCCTCAAAACGGCCGATTCCGGCTACATGACCCGCAAATTGGTCGATGTCTCCCAGGACGTCATCATCCGCATGGAGGATTGCGGCACTTCCAACGGCATTTGGGTCCAGGCCATTTATGAAGGCGAAGATGAAGTCGTCAAACTGGGCGAGCGTGTCATCGGCCGCATCGCCTGCGACGATATCGTCGATCCCAGGAACCCCAGGAAGACCGTGTTGCTCAAATCCGGTGAAATGATTGATGAGATCAAGGCCCGCGCCATCGAAAGCAGCGGCGTCGAACGGGTCCGCATCCGCTCCGTCCTGACGTGCGAAAGCAAGCACGGGATTTGCGCCTGTTGTTATGGCCGCAACCTGGCCACGGGCGGCATGATCAAGCGTGGTGAAGCCGTCGGCATTATTGCCGCCCAATCCATCGGCGAACCTGGCACGCAGTTGACCATGCGCACCTTCCACATCGGCGGCACCGCCTCCCAGGTCTTCAAACAGCCGCAGATCAAGGCCAAGTTTGACGGCGTTGTTCGTTACGGCGAACCCGGTACGGAAAACGAAATTCGCATGGTCGAACTCGGGGATGGCAACAGCATTGTTCTGAACAAGAACGGCTCCATCTCGATTCTCGACGAAATCGGCGGGCGCGAATTGGAAACCCACAGCCTGGTCATCGGCTCCGTCATTTCGGTCAAGAACGGCGGCAAGGTCAAAAAAGGCGAGCCTTTCGTGCAATGGGACCCCTACAACGTCCCCATTCTCTCCGAAAAAGCCGGGCGCGTGAAGTTCGTGGACATCATCGAAGGCGTCACCATGAAACAGGAGGAGGATGAAACCACCGCCCAGGAGGCGATGGTGGTGATCGAGCACAAGGAAGATCTCCACCCGCAAATCGTCATCCTCAGTGACAAGTCGGGCGAACCGCCCGCCAGCTACCCGATTCCTTCCGGCGCTCACATCGTCGTGAATGAAGGCGATAGAATTGTCGCCGGCACCCTCATGGCCAAGACGCCGCGCAAAACGTCCAAGACCAAGGACATCACCGGCGGTCTGCCCCGCGTGGCCGAGTTGTTCGAGGCCCGCCGTCCCAAAGACGCGTCCGAAATTTCCAAGATCGACGGCATTGTCGATTTCGGCCCCAGCGTCCGGGGCAAGCGCACCATTCTCATCAAGGAGCCGCAAACCCAGGTCGAAGAGGAACACCTCATCCCCATTGGCAAACACGTCATCGTTTTCAAGGGCGATTTCGTCAAGAAAGGCCAGCAGCTTACCGAAGGCCCGGTCGATCCCCACGAAATTCTTGACATCTGCGGCCCCCAGGAATTGCAGGAGCACCTCGTCAATGAAGTCCAGGAAGTCTATCGTCTCCAGGGCGTGACCATCAACGACAAGCACATCGAGATCATCGTCCGCCAGATGTTGCGCAAAGTCCGCGTCACCGAGCCTGGCGACACCCAATTCCTCTGGGGCGAGCAAATCGACAAAATCGAGTTCGAAAAGGAGAATATTCGCGTTGATAAAATGGGCGGCAAACCGGCCGAGGCCCAGCCCGTTTTGCTCGGCATCACCAAGGCCTCCCTCGAGACCGAAAGTTTCCTCAGCGCCGCCTCGTTCCAGGACACCACCCGCGTCCTCACCGAAGCCGCCACCATGGGCAAGGTGGATTATCTGCGCGGATTCAAGGAAAACGTCATCATGGGCCACATCATACCGGCCGGCACGGGCTATCAACTCCACCGCCGCGTCGAACTGAAGCCCCTGGTCGAGCCTCCGCCTGTCGAGGAAACCGACGCTCTGACCCTGCCCCTGCTCGAAGCGCCCCTGGCCGGATAGCGGGGCTGGAATTATTTAACTGGAGCAACACGCGAAGCGTCCCGGAGTGCGGCGGCCCTCCGCCGCTTTGGACAAGGCTGAAGTCAGATCCCGCACCAGCACGGAAGCGCCACGCACAATGTGGTAGTGTGGCAGTGTGGCAGTGTGGCATTGTGGCAGCGGCGTCCCGCCGCTGTCAGAGTCCAAAGCCGCCGCCTGCCCGAAACCGTTTCTAAACTCATTGTAGTGCTGTTCCTGAGAATTGCGCATATTTGGCAAAATTGTCCGAACCGTCCTTCCGAATGACAAATTGCAAATTCTCAATGACAAATTCGTAATTCAGGCTCAGCGCTTTGGTTGCGGCTTGCCGCGCTGTGGCAGTGTGGCAGCGGCGTCCCGCCGCTGGCAGAGTCCAATGCTGCCGCCTGCTCGAAACCCTTTCCAAACCATCCGTTTATTTGCCGCGCCGGACCAGCAAGGCTGATGCGCCCATCACCCCAAGAGCAATCGCGCTCGGTTCAGGCACAGTCTCGATCAGGCTGAAGCTGGTGATCGCGGGAGACGCAGCACCCAATGACTCAGACGGGGTCGGTGGATTACCATTATTGCCAAGCTCAGCAATAGAGCCTTCGGTTGAGAAGCCGTAAGGAATATAAGTCGCCGCTTCCGCTTCGGTCAAGGTCAGTCCACTGCCGCTGTACCAAACTGCCAGTTGGAACGTGCCACCACCCGGAAAGCCAGTAAGGGTTGTTCGCTGAGTGCTACCGAAGTTAAGACTCCACGCTCCAGCAGTATCACTATTATTAACGCCTGCATTCGCAGTCCCAGTACCTCCACTGGTAAAAAACAGCGATGTGAATACAGGGCTGTTGTTGGCTTCCGCCTTTGCTATCCCTGCGGCATTGCCAACACCGGGAGCGGCATATATGGCAAGCGTCCAAAGATTGCCGTTTCCGTATGCCGTCGGACCCGATCCCGTTGATGCGCCACCGAGCGGTTGTCCCTGATAAGTGGTAGGGCCCCCGCCGATTCCTATGGTGCCAGGAACCAAATCCAGGACGTTTTGGCCCATCAATTGCTGAGTCACATCGTTTTGTGGCGACCAAATGGTTATGCCAAAGTAAAACGACACGGGGATATAGTCGCCCAATTCAACCGAGCCTTGTGCATACACACCCATGGCTCCGGCCAGAAGGCCAAATATTGTGATTGTTTTTTTCATATATGTTGTCGGTTTTGTGAGTTCCTTTTATTTATGGCGGGTTAGAGTGCAATCATGGTCGTTTCATGGCGCAACCCCGCGCCAGCGCGACGTTATCTTTACCCGGCTCCGCCCGCCATGTCCAGCAAAAAACGGCAATGCTTTTGCCACAGTGCGCATCTCAGTTTTTGTACGCCCTTGTCCAACAATTTGCCGTAAACGTTGGAAGTAACTGTTTATCAACATGTTAAGGCAACCATCGCAATCTCTGGCCTCAGAACCTTCCTGCCGATTC
>Ga0181526_10001339_pt1 | contig 23579 bp, 24 predicted proteins | sample PEATcosm2014_Bin_35_FD_119750 | JGI IMG/M metagenome (GOLD analysis project Ga0181526, IMG submission 119750) | Peatland microbial communities from MTU Mesocosm Facility, Houghton, MI, USA - PEATcosm2014_Bin06_30_metaG | ecosystem: Environmental > Terrestrial > Soil > Wetlands > Peat | place...
CCGAGGGCTCGTTCAACACGATCCCCCGGCCTTTGACGTAAACCAGCGTATTTGCCGTGCCGAGGTCGATCGCCATATCGGCGGACAGCATTCCCAACAGATTACCGAACATTTTGGTGATTCAATCCGAGGTTTGGTGTTTGAACCGCTTTCCTCATGCCGTGAGCGCCGCGGGCGCGGTCTTGGCCCGCTTGGTGAGCAACTTGTTCAGAGCATGGATATAGGCGCGGGCCGAAGCGACCAGCGTGTCGGGATCGGCGCCTTGGCCGACCACGGTCTTGCCGCCCTCTTCGAGCCGCACCGTGACCTCGGCCTGGGCGTCGGTGCCTTCGGTGACCGCATGCACCTGGTAGAGCAGCAGCCGGGCCATGTTGGGCACGATCGCGCGCACCGCGTTGAAAGTGGCGTCGACCGGTCCATTGCCCTGGGTCTTGGCGGTCTTGCGCGCGCCGTCGAATTCGAGCTCGATCTCGGCGCTTTGCGGGCCCTTGGAGCCGGCGATGACCTGCAACGACAGGAATTTGATGCGCTCGTCAATGCGCTGGATCTCGTCATCGACCAGCGCGACGATGTCCTCGTCGAACACGTCCTTCTTGCGGTCGGCAACCTCCTTGAAGCGGCGGAAGGCGTCGTTCAAGGCGTTGTCGCCCAGATCGAAGCCCAATTCCTTGAGCTTCATCTTGAAGGCGTGGCGGCCGGAATGCTTGCCCATCACCAGGGTCGACTTGCCGAGGCCGACCGATTCCGGCGTCATGATCTCGTAGGTGCCGGCGTGCTTGAGCATGCCGTCCTGGTGGATGCCGCTCTCATGGGCGAAGGCGTTGGCGCCGACGATCGCCTTGTTGGGCTGCACCACGAAGCCGGTGACGGCCGAAACCAGCCGCGAGGCGCGCGTGATGTATTCGCTCTTGATGCCCGTCATATACGGCATGGAATCCTGGCGCGTCCGGAGCGCCATGACGATCTCCTCCATCGCCGCATTGCCGGCGCGCTCACCCAGCCCGTTGACCGTGCATTCGATCTGACGCGCGCCGGCGAGGACGGCGGCCAAGGAATTCGCCACCGCCAATCCCAGATCGTTGTGGCAATGGACCGAGATCACGGCCTTGTCGATATTGGGCACGCGGTTGAGCAGCATGCGGATGAGCGCGGCGTATTCCTCCGGCACGGCATAGCCGACCGTGTCGGGAATGTTGACGGTGGAGGCGCCGGCCTTGATCGCGCTTTCGACGACGCGGCAGAGGAAATCATGCTCGGTGCGCGAGCCGTCCTCGGCCGACCATTCGACGTCGGAGCAGAGATTGCGGGCGTGCGTCACGCTGTCGATCACCGCCTGGTGCACCTGCGCCGGCTCCATCTGCAGCTTGTATTTCATGTGCAGCGGCGAGGTCGACAGGAAGCTGTGGATGCGCGGGCGCTTGGCGTGTTGCACCGCCTCCCACGCCCGGTCGATATCGGCGCGCGCCGCGCGGGCCAAGCCGCAAACGGAAGAGTTCTTGACCAGCTTGGCGATCTCGCGCACCGCCTCGAAATCGCCGTTCGAGGCGATCGGGAATCCCGCTTCGATGACGTCGACGCCCATCTCCTCGAGCAGCAACGCGATCTTGATCTTTTCCTCGAGATTCATCGACGCGCCCGGCGATTGCTCGCCGTCGCGCAAGGTGGTGTCGAAAATGACGACGCGGTTCTTGTCCCGGCCCTGGCTGGGGGTGGATTTCTTCGGAGTACTGGTTGCGCCCATGGCGCGGATCCTCATGTCTCGGAGAAACGATTAGAGCCGTGGCGAATGACCCCTCAAACGCGAGCGGGCCCCTACGCGCCCGCGCTCAGGGGCAGCTAAGTCGCAGCTGCCCGTCGTTCCTCCGCGTAAGGCCGATGGCGAAGGCATGGGCGAACCGGCGTTGAAACGCCCGGCTGCCTTCCCCTGCTTTCGCCCTTTCGGCCATTTGTCTCTAATCCCTTGAGCATCCGAGCGCCGTACCGACCGGCCAGGGCGCCTTGACAGGCCGCCCGCCGGTCCAAATCCCAATAGCCGGAAATATTAAGACCTGGAACTATGTCTATCCCGTTTCCCCTTGGAATCGCAAGGCTTCTGTGGCCCTGCGTCCCGGGCATGCTCAGTTCTTGGCCTTGTCGACCAGGGCGTTTTGCGAGATCCAGGGCATCATCGCGCGCAGCTTGGCGCCGACTTTCTCGACGTCATGCTCGGCGCCGCGCTTGCGCATCGCCTTGAAACTGGCCTGGCCGGCCGCGTTCTCGAGCACCCAGTCGCGCGCGAAGCGGCCCGATTGGATGTCGTCGAGGATGCGCTTCATCTCGGCCTTCACCGCCGGCGTGATAACGCGGGGGCCGCTGGTATAGTCGCCGTATTCCGCCGTGTTGGAGATCGAATAACGCATATTGGCGATGCCGCCCTCGTACATCAGATCGACGATCAGTTTTACTTCATGGAGACATTCAAAATACGCCATCTCCGGCGCATAGCCCGCCTCGACCAGGGTCTCGTAGCCCGCCATGATGAGCGAGGTGAGACCGCCGCACAGCACGGCCTGCTCGCCGAACAGGTCGGTTTCGCATTCCTCCTTGAAGGTGGTTTCGATCACGCCGGCGCGGCCGCCGCCGATCGCCGAGGCGTAGCTGAGCGCGATTTCGAGCGCGTTGGCCGAGGGATTCTGTTCGACCGCGACCAGGCAAGGCACGCCGCCGCCGCGCACGTATTCCGAGCGCACGGTGTGGCCCGGCCCCTTGGGCGCGATCATGAACACGTCCATGTCGGCGCGCGGCTCGATCAGCTTGAAATGGATGTTGAAGCCGTGCGCGAACGCCAAGGCGGTATCGGGCCGCATGTTGGCTTTGAGATCGTCGGCGTAGAGCTTCGCCTGCAACTCGTCGGGCGTCAGCACCATCACCACGTCGGCCCATTTCGCGCCCTCGGCAGGCGACATCACCTGGAACTTGGCGGCCTGCGCCTTCTTGGCCGAGGCCGAACCGGGCCTGAGCGCTACGCGCACGTCCTTGACGCCGCTGTCGCGCAGATTCATCGCATGGGCATGGCCCTGGCTGCCGTAGCCCACGACCAGCACCTTCTTGCCCTTGATCAGGTTGACGTCGGCATCACGATCGTAATAAACGCGCATGGCACTTTCCTCCGGAAACGGAAATCAGAATTTGCCGGCGCCGCGCGAGATCGCGACGACGCCGGTGCGGGAAACATCGACCAGCCCGAGCGGCTCCATCTTGCTGATGAAGGCGTTCAGCTTATCGGTTGAGTCGGTCATCTCGAAGACGAAGCTCTCGGCCGTGGAATCGATGACGCGGGCGCCGTAAGCATCGGCCAGGCGCCGGCTCTCGTCGCGCTTGTCGCCCTGGCCGGTCACCTTGATGAGCGCCAGTTCGCGCCCGATGTGGGGCCCTTCATCGGTCAAATCGCGCACCGCGTGGATCGGCACCAGGCGATTGAGCTGATTCTTGATCTGCTCGATGATCATCCGCGTGCCTGATGTGACGATGGTGATGCGCGACAAGGCATTGGCGGTGTCCACCTCGGCCACGGTCAGGCTCTCGATGTTGTAGCCGCGGCCCGAGAACAATCCGATGACGCGCGCCAGCACGCCCGGCTCGTTGTCCACGAGCACGGCGATGGTGTGCTTTTCGACGGTTTCGGCGGCGGTCATGGCATGTCCAGGGCGCTCAGACGAGCACCATGCCCTCTTCGGAAACCGGGCCGGTAGACTGCCTGTCCCCGGGCCCCAGCAGCATCTGGTTATGCGCCGCGCCCGAGGGAATCATCGGGAAGCAATTTTCCGCCGGATCGACCGCGATATCGGCGATCACCGCCTTGTCGGCGGCCAGCATCTCCTTGATGACGCGGTCGACGTCGCCGGGCTTCTCGGCGCGCAATCCCACCGCGCCGAAGGATTGGGCCAGCTTGACGAAATCGGGCAGCGCCGCGGTATAGCTCTCGCTATAGCGGCCGCCATGCAGCAGTTCCTGCCACTGGCGCACCATGCCCATGTACTGGTTGTTGAGGATGAACACCTTCACCGGCAGCTTGTATTGGCAGACGGTGGACATCTCCTGGATGTTCATCAGGATCGAAGCCTCGCCGGCGATGTCGATCACCAGCGCGTCGGGATGCGCGATCTGCACGCCCATGGCGGCGGGCAGGCCGTAGCCCATGGTGCCGAGCCCGCCCGACGTCATCCAGTGGAAAGGCTGATCGAAGCTGAAGAGCTGCGCCGCCCACATCTGGTGCTGGCCGACCTCGGTGGTGATGTAGGTGTCCTTGCCGCGCGTCAGCGCATAGAGACGCTCGATCGCGTATTGCGGCTTGATCACCTTGTCGTCCTTGGCATAGGCGAGGCTGTGGCGCGCCCGCCAGTGGGATATCTGCTTCCACCACGGCGCGATCTTTTCGGGATCGGGCTTGAAGCGCTTGGCCTTCAAGGACGCGATGAGCGCCGTCAGGGTCTCGGCGGCATCGCCCACCAGCGCCACGTCGACGCGCACGTTCTTGTTGATCGAGCTCGGATCGATGTCGACATGGATCTTCTTCGAGCCGGGCGAGAACGCCGCCACCTTGCCGGTGACGCGGTCGTCGAAACGCGCGCCCACGTTGATCATCACGTCGCAATCATGCATGGCGTTGTTCGATTCGAAGGTGCCGTGCATGCCCACCAAGCCGAGATATTGCTTGCTCGAGGCCGGGAAGGACCCCAGCCCCATCAGCGTCAGCGTGCAGGGAAAGCCCGTCAGCTTGACCAGCTCGGCGAAAAGCTGGCAGGCGCGCGGGCCGGAATTGATGATGCCGCCGCCGCCGTAGAACAGCGGCCGCTTGGCTTCCATGATGAGCGCGGCCGCCTGTTCGACGCGCGCGGGATCGGGCTTGGTCTGCGGCTTGTAGGATTTGCGCGGCGGAACATCCTCGGGCGGCAGGTACGTGCCGCTGGCGAACAGCATGTCCTTCGGCAGATCGACCACCACCGGGCCGGGCCGGCCGGTGCGCGCGATGAAGAACGCCTCGTGCATCACTTGCGCGAGCTTGTTCACGTCCTTGACCAGGTAATTGTGCTTGGTGCATGGCCGCGTGATGCCGGTGGTGTCCGCCTCCTGGAACGCGTCGTTGCCGATCAGATGCGTCGGCACCTGGCCGGTGAGGCACACCAGCGGCACGGAATCCATCAGCGCGTCGGTCAGGCCGGTGACCGCGTTGGTCGCGCCCGGCCCGCTGGTCACCAGCACCACGCCGACCTTGCCGGTGGAGCGCGCATAGCCTTCGGCCGCGTGCACCGCGCCCTGCTCGTGGCGCACCAGGATGTGGCGCAGCTGGTTCTGCTTGAACAGCGCGTCGTAGATCGGCAGCACGGCGCCGCCGGGATAGCCGAAAACGACATCGACGCCCTGATCGATCAGAGCGCGGATGACCATCTCCGCTCCCGACATCTGCCGCGCCGTTTGATCGGCCGCCATGACGCTCTCCACCAGCCCTGATCCAAGGCGAAACGGCCCCGTACCGCCCGCGCCCCACCAAAACCGGGGCCGGGAAGCCACAGAAACCGCTTTTGCCAAGCGAAAAGCCGAAATTAGTGGCCTATATCCGAGTGGTCAACAAAAACTGACGAATAAACGAAAATATTTCAGGTAATAATCTTTCCGAATATTGCGTTTCAAGCGTTAACTTTGTCAATTTCTTTCCTGATCGCAGGCGATGACGCAGCCAGGTGTATTGGCGCTTGGCGTAGCGGCGGGTCGCCTGTTGCGCCGCGGCAAGCGCCTCATCGCGAGTGAAATCGCCGGCCAGGAACCCGGCGATCTCGCGCACGCCCACCGCCTTCATCGCCGGGAGATCGGGCGAAAGCTTGCGCGCCAGCAGCGCCTTCACCTCCTCGACCGCGCCCTGCTCGAACATGGATACGAGCCGCGCATCGATCGCGGCGTAAAGCTGCTCGCGCGGCGGCAGCAGGACGATGACCGCGGCATCGGGCCGCGCGCCCGCCTTCTGCCGCCGCTGCCATTCGGACAGCGCGACGCCGGTGGCGCGCGCCACCGCATAGGCGCGGATCAGGCGCTGGGTATCGCCGGCGTGGAGACGCCGGGCGCCCTCGGGGTCGCGCTCGGCTAGCGCGGCGCGGAATTGCTCGCCGCCCAGACGCGCGTGAAGATCGCGCGCTTCGGCGACGACCGAACCCGGCACCGGCGGCACCGCGGCCAAGCCGTCGAGCAACGCGGACAGATAAAGCCCCGTGCCGCCGACGATCACCGGCAAACGCCCGGCTCCCCTTGCGCGCGCAATTTCGGCCAGCGCCAGATTGCGCCACCGCCCGGCCGAGCAGCTTTCGCCGGCATCGATTTCGCCATAAAGAAAATGCGGGATTTGCGCCAGCTCGGCTTCGCCCGGCCGCGCCGTCAGCACGCGCAGGTCGCGATAGACCTGCATGCTGTCGGCGTTGATGATCGCGCCGCGGAATTCCCGCGCCACCGCCAAGGCGAGCTGGGATTTCCCGCTGGCGGTGGGACCGGCGATGACGATGAAGGAAGCCTCCGATTCGCTCATGGACCGATTCTTAGCCCGCTTCTTGCCTTTCCGTCACGTTCCGCCGATAAGGTCGCGCAGATGGATGGCAATGTCCTCACCCTGATCGCGGCCAAGCAAGGCCCCACCGTGGAATCCTGGGCCGATGCCGCATCCCGCGCGCTGGAAAAGCTGGGCGCGCATCTCGGCGGCACGGGCTGGCTCGCGCCCAGGCTTGCCTGCGATATCGTCTTCGACGGGCTCGACCCGGACCAGGCCGAGGCCGCCGCGCGCGGCGTCCTGGCGCGGGCGCCGGTCGACCTCATCGCGCAAAGCCTGGCGGGGCGGAAGAAACGCCTGCTTCTGGCCGACATGGAATCGACCATCATCGCCAACGAGATGCTGGACGAGATCGCCGATCTCGTCGGCATCAAAGCCAAGGTCGCCGCGATCACGCGCCGGGCCATGAACGGCGAAATCGATTTCGCCGGCGCGCTGCGGGAACGTGTCGCGCTGCTGACGGGCAAGCCCGCCAGCCTGTTGGAGAAGGCGGGCAAAAGCATCCGGGTCAATCCCGGCGCCGCGGCGCTGGTCGCAACCATGCGCGCCAATGGCGCGAAGACCGCGCTGGTTTCGGGCGGGTTCCGCATCTATACCGCGCAAATCCGCAAGCAGCTGGGTTTCGATCGCGACTTCGCCAATGAATTGGCGATATCGCACGGCAAGATCGCCGGCACGGTCAAGGAGCCGATCCGGGGCGGCAACAGCAAGCTCGAGACCCTGACCGGCCTCGCCGCCGAATACGGCTGCCCGCTGGCGCTGACGCTGGCCGTGGGCGACGGCGCCAACGACCTGCCGATGCTCGGAGCCGCGGGCCTGGGCATCGCCTTTCACGGCCGGCCCCATGTCGTACCGCAGGCGCGCCACCGCGTCGACCACGCCGATCTGACCGCCTTGCTTTACGCACAAGGCTACCGCCGCGACGAATTCGCCGCGGACCGCCGGCGAAGGAGAACGCGATGATGGATTGGCACAAGCTGCTCCAGGATTTCGTCTTGTTGCTGGTGGCGGTGAACCCGTTGTTGGTGGTATCCGAATTCCTGGCGACGACGCGCAAGCTGGCCGGGCGTAGAACCGGGATCGCGGTCGAAGCGGTGCTGATCGCCGGCGGAGTGTTGTTCGCCTTCATCGCCCTGGGCCAGATCGTGCTCGACGAGCTGGAGATCGAACTCGATGCGTTCCGGATCGCGGCCGGGCTCATTCTGTTGCTGATGTCGCTCAAGATGGTGCTGCACGAGGGGGCCGCACCGCATGCCGAGAACGGCCATGGCCGCAACGTCGCGGTATATCCGCTCGCCATGCCCTTCATCGCCGGCCCCAAATCCGTCATGACGGCCGTGCTTCTGACCGACAACAACATTTACAGCGTCGCCGAACAGCTCCAGGTGGCCGGGCTTCTGGCCGTCGTTCTGGCGTTGACGCTCGCCTCTATGCTCGCCGCGCGATGGGTGCACAAGGTGCTGCGCGATACCGGCATCGACATCGTCACCCGCGTCATGGGCATCATCCTGGCGGCGCTGGCCGTGCAATATATCCTGACGGGTCTGAAGGCGGCGTTCGGCTTCGCCGCCTAAACGCTTAGACGCTGAGACGCTCAGCCCTTGCCGAGCTTCAGCGCGTAGAAGCGCAAATCGCCCTGCCGGTCGACCAGCAGCAGCACGGATTTCAGCCCGGCCTTCTTCGCGGCGGCGATCTTGTCGGCGATGTCGGAGGGCGATTTCACCTCTTCCTGCGCCACCTCGACGATGACGTCGCCGGCGCGCATGCCCTTTTCCGCCGCCGGGCCGTCGGTGTCGATGGATGTCACGACCACGCCGGTCGAATCCTCGGTTACCCCAAAACGCTCGCGCAATTCCGGCGTCAAATTGGCGACCGCCAATCCCAGCGGCTTCATCGCCGTGCCGGCGGGCGCGGGCGCCGTCTGTTTGGTCGAGGTCGATGCCTGCTGTTCGGTATCCTTGAGTTCGCCGACCTTGACGTCGAGCAGCAATTCCTTGCGCTTGCGCCACACTTTCACTTTCACCGTCTTGTCGATCGGCGTTTCGGCGACGATGCGCGGCAGCCGGCGCATGTCGGTCACGTCCTTGCCGTCGAAGCTCAGCACCACGTCGCCCGGCTGGATGCCGGCGATCTGGGCCGGGCCGCCGTCCTGCACGCTGGCGATGAGCGCGCCCCGGGGCTTGTCGAGGCCGAGGCTCTCGGCGATCTCGTCGGTCACGCTCTGGATGTTGACCCCAAGCCAGCCGCGCCGCGGATGGCCGAATTGCCTGATTTGATCGATCACCGGCTTGGCCAGGTTCGACGGAATGGCGAAACCGATGCCGACCGAGCCGCCCGAGGGCGAGAAGATCGCGGTGTTGATGCCGATCACCTCGCCGTCCATGTTGAACATCGGTCCGCCCGAATTGCCGCGGTTGATCGCGGCATCGGTCTGGAGGAAATCGTCATAGGGACCGGAATTGATCTCGCGCGCGCGGGCGGACAGGATTCCCGCCGTCACCGTGCCGCCCAATCCGAAGGGATTGCCGATCGCCAGCACCCAATCGCCCACCCGGATCTGATCGCTGTCGCCGAACTTGACCGCGGTGAACGGCTTGGACGATTTGATGCGCAGCAGCGCCAGATCGGTCTTGGTATCCTTGCCCACGACCTCGGCCTTGAAATTGGTGTCGTCCTGAAGCGTCACGGTGATCTCGTCCGCATCGGCGATGACGTGGTTGTTGGTCACCACCAAGCCCGAGGGATCGATGATGAAGCCCGAGCCGAGCGAGGTCGCATGGCGCGGCAGGGCTTCCTGCTGGCCGTTATGCGGCCGGTTCTTGTTGAGGAAATCCTTGAAGAAATCCTCGAAAGGCGAGCCCGGCGGAAATTGCGGAAGATCGTCGGCCCCCGGCTGGTCGCCTTTGCCGCTCTTGTCGTCCTTGATGGTCTGGGTGGTCGAGATATTGACCACCGCCGGCAGCAGCCTGGCGGCGAGGTCGGCGAAGCTGTCGGGCGCGGGCGCGGCGTTGACCGCGGGCGCCGCCGCCAACAACAGGACCAGCAGGCAGACCAGCGAGTAGCGGGTCCGGTCGGCAAGACGAAAAACCACGTTCACGAAAACGCTCCTGGAAACAACCGGGCGGGAAGGCGCGATCTTAGGAGGAAACCGCGCGTCAAGCCAGTCCTCACCAGCCGGTTTGACGCCGGATCAACCAGATTGCGGCGACACCAAGGCAGGCCGCGACGAGGCCGCCCACGCGCAAGGCGCCCGCCGGCAGCAATGCCGTCTCCGCCATCATCTTCTGCATCGGCCGGGTGAACAGGGCGCACAACAAGCCCTCGATGACGATCGCCAGCGCCAGCGCCGTAGCAAGGTCCTTCATGGCGATGGGCTCAGCGCGACGGTGATGCTGCGCCCAGGCCTTGCGGCCCGTTTTCGAGATAGCGGAAGAAATCGCTGGTGGGCGAGATCACGAAGGTCGTGTTCGATCCCGACAAGCTCACGCGATAAGCCTCGAGCGAGCGGTAGAAGGCGAAGAAATTACGGTCCCTGCTGTAGGCCTCGGCATAGATCTTGATGCTCTGGGAATCGCCGTCGCCGCGCAGAATCTGCGACTGCTTCTGCGCGCCGGCCAGGATCTCGATGCGCTGGCGGTCGGCGTCGGCGCGAATCGCCTGCGCCTGGCGCGCGCCGTCGCCGCGGAACGACGCGGCCTCGCGTTGGCGCTCGGATTTCATGCGGTCGAACACCGCTTGGCTGTTCTCCTCGGGCAGGTCGGCGCGGCGGATGCGCACGTCGATCACATCGATGCCGAAGGCCCTGGCCTGGCCGTTAACCTCGTCGCGCACCTGCTGCATGATCGCGGCACGCTTGTCGGAGACCACCGCCTGCAATTCGACATTGCCGATGATGCGGCGCAGGCTGCCGTTGATGAGCGTGCCGAGCCGCGCGCGCACCACCGCCTCGGTGCCGACGCTCTGATAGAATTGCAGCGCATCGGATATCTTGAAGCGGGCATAGGCGTCGACCACCAGCCGCTTCTGGTCCGATGCGATCACCTCCTCGGCCGACGGCTCGAAATCGAGGATGCGGCGGTCGTAGATCACCACGTCCTGATAGGGCAGCTTGAAATGCAGCCCCGGCTCGTTGATCGGCCGCACCGGCTTGCCGAATTGCAGGACCAGGGCTTCCTCGGTCTGTTGCACCGTGAAGAACAAGGACCAGGCGAGCCCCAGGGCGACGATGGCGACGCCGGCGATGGCGGCGAGCATGTGGGGTTTCATGTTGAAATCGAGCTTCATGGATTGCCGCCCTTGGATTGATTCGCCGCCGGCTGTTGCAGCGCGGGCAGCGGCAGATAGGGCAGCACGCCCGAGGTCGAGGCGCCTTTGTCGATCATCACCTTATTGGTGTTCTTGAGGACCGACTCCATGGTCTCGATATAGAGCCGGCGCGCCGTCACATCGGGCGCGGCCGCGTAGGAACTGTAGACCGAGATGAAGCGCGCGGCGTCGCCTTGGGCCTGGAGCACGATCTGCGCCTTGTAGGCTTGCGCCTCCTGCACCACGCGCGCGGCGTCGCCTTGCGCCACCGGCACGAGGTTGTTGGCGTAGGTCTGCGCCTCGTTGATGAGGCGTTGCTGGTCGATCTTGGCGCTTTGCACGTCGCGGAAGGAATCGATCACCGGTTGCGGCGGGTCGACCTTTTGCAGCTGCACCTGGGTAATCTCGATGCCGCTGTGATAGCTGTCGAGGATCTGCTGCAGCAGGGTCTGGGTATCGGTCTCGATTTTGGCGCGGCCCTCGGCCAGCGCGCTGGCGATTTCGGTGTGGCCGATCACCTCGCGCATCGCGCTTTCCGCCGCCACCTTCACCGTGCCGTCGGGATCGCGGATGCTGAAGAGGTAATCCTGCGCGCTCTTGATCAGGTAGAACACGGTGAAGTTGATGTCGACGATGTTCTCGTCGCCGGTCAGCATCAGCGATTCCTGCGGGATGTCGTTGCCCGTGTCCGAACGGTAGCCGATCTCGATGCGGTTGACGCGCGTCACCTTGGGCGTGAGGGCCTCTTCGATCGGCCCCGGCAGGTGATAGTTGAGGCCCGGACTGGTGGTGCGGTTGAAAGCGCCGAAGCGCAGCACGATGCCTTCCTCGTCGGGCTCGACGCGGTAGAAGCCGCTGGCGAGCCAGAACACCACCACCGCCGCCAGCACCAGGATGAAGCCGCGGTTGCGCCCCATGCCGCCGGGCAGGAGACTGCGGAGGCGTTCCTGCGCCTTGCGCAGGAATTCCTCGAAATCGGGCGGCGTGAGGCCGCCCAGGGGATTCTTACCCCCGCCGCCGCCCCACGGGCCGCCACCGCCGCCGCCCGGATTGTTCCAAGACATCCCGTTTCCTCAACCTTGCTTTGCAGACGCCCGTCTTAGGTCTTATATGTCGGAAAGCCGGTTCGCGCCATAACGGGCGGAGCGGCCGGAATTGTCAAGGAATAGCAGGTTTCCGTTGAGTGACATCACCGAGAAAGCAATCCTGGCCGCGCTGGCCAAGGTGCCCGATCCCGACCGCGGAAAGGATATCGTCACCCTCGGCATGGTGACGGGCTTGCAGCTGCGCGAGGGCCATGTCGGCTTTTCCATCGAGGTCGACCGCGCGCGCGGGCCCAAGCTCGAGCCCTTGCGCAAGGCGGCGGAGAAGGCGGTCGAGGCCCTGCCGGGCGTGTTGTCGGTCACGGCGGTGCTGACCGCCGAGAAAGCGGGGGCGAAGCCGCAAGCGGCGCCGGCGCATGGCCATGACCACGCCCATCCCCATGCCCACCCCCATGGCCCGCAGAAACTGCTGGTGCCGAGCATCAAGTCGATCGTCGCCGTCGCCTCGGGCAAGGGCGGCGTGGGGAAATCGACCACCGCCGCCAATCTGGCTCTGGCGCTGGCCGCCATCGGCCGCAAGGTGGGCGTGCTTGACGCCGACATCTACGGCCCCTCCATGCCGCGCATGTTGGGCATTTCGGGCAAGCCCCATTCGCGCGACGGCAAGGCGCTGGAGCCGATGAGCAATTACGGCGTCGAATGCATGTCGATGGGCTTTTTGGTGGCCGAGGACACGCCGATGATCTGGCGCGGGCCGATGGTGCAAAGCGCGTTGACGCAGATGCTCCGGGACGTCACCTGGGGCGAGCTTGACGTGCTGGTGGTGGACATGCCGCCCGGCACCGGCGACGCGCAGCTCACCATGGCGCAGCAGGTGCCGCTCGCCGGCGCGGTGATCGTTTCCACGCCCCAAGACATTGCGCTGTTGGACGCGCGCAAGGGCCTTAACATGTTCCGCAAGGTGGACGTGCCGGTTCTGGGCTTCATCGAGAATATGAGTTATTTCCTCTGCCCGCATTGCGGCGAGCGCAGCGACATTTTCAGCCATGGCGGCGCGCGCAAGGAGGCCGAGAAGCTGGGCGTCGAATTCCTGGGCGAGATACCGCTCGATATATCCATCCGCGAGACCTCGGACGGCGGCAAGCCGATCGTGCTCTCGCAGCCCGACAGCCCGCATGCCAAGGTCTACAAGCAGATCGCGGCGCGGCTGTGGGAGAAGCTCAGCGGCGGCGCGCAGCAACGCCCGGCGCCAAGAATCGTGGTGCAGTAAAACTCGCTATAACAGCGCGAACAGGGACGGAATAGAGATTTCCGTTACCTTCCAAAAGACATTTAAGGAAGGAATGGCAAGAATAATTGAGCCAACTACGTAGAACGCTGCAGTAACCATTCGCAAAATCGGGCTACTTGCGTTCAAAGAACGAAAATTCAATTCCAACACATCGCGTTTATAAGCCTCAAAGATTTCGTCTCTATCAGCTTTCTGACTGTAGCGCCCCTGCCGATCAAGCATGTGTTTTTGGAATTGGGTGAACTCTTTGGAACAGTTTTTATGTTTACTCAATGTGCTCTCCAAACGACCAAACATTACGTCGCCCATTTGTGGCCGCATAGCAGATATGTAATCAATTGGAGTCCCAAATTCTTTCACCTCAGCAGGACAGAAAAATTGATATATCGCTGCGCCTCCCGCAAGAAAGCAAAACCCAAAATAAAGCAACACCAGCCTCCAGGAAACATGCGCTTCCTGTGACGATGACTGAATTTCGGTCGAACCAAAAATGTGACTCGAAAGCGCAAGGTAATGAAGAATGTATTCATTGAAGAGAACCATATATCCAATCACCGGAATAAAAATTGTCATCTTAACGGCAGTCGAATTGCCGATTGCTCGAAGCGCGGTCCAGGGGATGAGGGGCTGTTTTTCGTCCATTCCGACTCTCAGTTTGATTTCCCCAACTTCTCCATCACCTCCACCCATTCGCGCTTGGAAAGCCCGCTCTCTTCCTGGGACAATTTCTTGCCGGCGATGAGCTGCTTCACTACTTCGAGCGCGGCGGCCGAGAGATGCGCGCCGCCCATTCGGTGCTGGCGAAAGGCTTCGGCGGTGAGCGGCACCCATTTCTCCAAGGTCCCGATCATGGCCTCGGCATAGGCCCTGATCTCGTATTGCGCGTGGTCGTCGGCGCGCAACGAGAGGAAATTCAGGAGATTGTGCAGGTCGGTCTTCCAATACCACTGGGTGTAAAAATTCAAGGACAGGTTCATGCGCGCCAGCTCGCGCGCCAGGCCCTTGCAGCTGGCGTCGATCGGCTTACCGTCCTCGCTTTCGTTCAGCATTTCCGTATAGCCGCGATAGCTGCGCTCGGCGTCCTCGCGCAACAAATCGAGCACGCGCTTGGCTTCTTTGCCCGTCAGCACCTCGCCCCGGCCCTGGCGGTTCGAAACCGATTGCGCCGCCAAATGTTCGGGCGCGGGCAGGTAGAACTCGTTGTCGAGAATCGAATAGCGCGCGGAATATTCGTTTACGTTGGCGGTGCGGTGCCGGATCCACTGGCGCGCGACGAAGATCGGCAGTTTCACGTGAAACTTGATCTCGCACATTTCGAACGGCGTGGTGTGCCGGTGCCGCATCAGATAGTGGATGAGGCCCTTGTCCTCGCTCACCTTCTTGGTGCCCTTGCCGTAGGAGACGCGCGCCGCCTGCACCACCGCCGCGTCGTCGCCCATGTAGTCGATGACGCGGATGAAGCCGTGGTCCAGCACCGGGATCGCCTGGTAGAGGATTTCCTCAAGCGCGGGCACGGTGGCGCGGCGCGTGGGCGCGGTTTCGGCGCGCTGCTTCTCGATCTCGGCTTTTTGCTCGGGCGTCAAAGGCATGGGAGGCGCACTTTAGCCGCCGTCCCGCCCACCTCCAAGGAGGACTCGGGGCTCCTAGTTGTGCGTTAACGGAAAAGGCCTATATTGAAGGGGCTGGGCAACCAGCTATGGCGATAAACGGCGCATGGAATATGCGTTGCGGACCCGGGGGCAGTACCCGGCGCCTCCACCAGTTTCGCGGGACCCCGAAAATCCCGCGCCTTTCGGGGGCGAACTAGGATCGACGCGCGTAGTAAAGATGCAACTTTCGCCCGGCATGGTACCGCCGTTATCGGGCCAACAACCAAGTGCGAACGATAACACTATCGCACTCGCTGCTTAGTCTCTAAGCAAGCGCGGTCCGGGGGGCACCGGGCAACAGAAGCCCCCCACTTATTTCGGTCTTGCATCAACCGCCGAGGGTGACGGCACCGTGAAAGACCTGTTGCGATACGACAAGATGGTCGAGGCGGCCTTGCGCGGCGTGGTGCGCGAGGCACTCGCCCGCGCGGCGGCCGACGGCATGCCCGGCGCGCATCACTTCTACATCACCTTCAAGACCGGCTTCGAGGGCGTCGAGCTGCCGGCGCATCTGCGCGCCAAGCACCCCGAGGAGATGACCGTGGTGCTGGAGCACCAGTTCTGGGACCTCGTGGTGGAGGAAGACCGTTTCGCGGTGACGCTGTCCTTCCAGAACAAGCCCGAACGCCTGGTGATTCCGTTCGAGTCGATCCTGTCCTTCGCCGATCCGGCGGTGAAATTCGGCCTGCAATTCCAGCAAGCCGCCGCCGCCAACCAGGAGGGCCATCCGCCCGAGGCGGCCGAACCCTTGCCCGAATCCGAAACCGCCGCCGGGCCCCCCGCCAAATCCGGCGACAAGGGCGCCGACGTGGTCAACATCGACAAGTTCAGGAAGAAATAACGGCAAGAAGAACGGGTGGTGTCTCGGTTTGACGCTGCATAACCACCCTGAGCCCTTCACCCTTCGACAGGCTCAGGGTGAGGAAACATTGGTGATGGCATTAAGAAAAGCGCCTTACCCTGAGCTTGTCGAAGGGCGCACAACGCTTATCCAGCACTCAAGATGAGACGTACCGGAAGACGGCCCGGCTTGACGGGCGGGCGGAATAGGGCTTCTCTCGGCCCGCTTTCCTGATCCGAAGGGCGGTAGACCATGGGCGAGAGCGATTTTCACGAGCTGTTTCCGCTGGGCGAGGACGACGCGCCCTACCGCAAGCTCACCTCGGATTATGTCGGCACGGGCGATTTCGCCGGCCAAACCATGCTCAAGGTCGATCTCCGGGCGCTGACCGAGCTGGCGCACCAGGCCTTCATCGATTGCGCCCATCTGCTGCGCCCCGGCCATTTGAAGCAACTGCGCGCCATCCTCGACGACCCCGAGGCCTCGGCCAACGACAAGTTCGTGGCCTTCGACCTCATGAAGAACGCCAATATCGCCGCCGGCAAGGTCCTGCCGATGTGCCAGGACACCGGCACCGCCATCGTCATGGGCAAGAAGGGCCAGCGCGTCTGGACCGGCGGCAACGACGCCGCCGCGCTTTCGGCCGGCATCCGCCGCACCTTCATCGAGACCAATCTGCGTTACAGCCAGGTGGCGCCGCTTTCCATGTATGACGAGGTCAACACCGGCGACAACCTGCCGGCGCAGATCGACCTCTATGCCGACGAGGGCGACGAATACCATTTCCTGTTCGTCGCCAAGGGCGGCGGCTCGGCCAATAAGAGCTTCCTCTATCAGCAGACCAGGGCGGTGCTGAGCCCGAAATCGCTCATCAAGTTCCTGGACGAGAAGATCAAGACGCTCGGCACGGCCGCCTGCCCGCCCTATCACCTGGCGATCGTCATCGGCGGCACCTCGGCCGAGTTGAACCTCAAGACCGTGAAACTGGCATCCTGCCGCTATCTCGACACCCTGCCGGCCAAGGGCAACAAGTTCGGCCAGGCCTATCGCGACCGCGATTTCGAGCAGGAGGTGTTGCAGCTGACGCGCGGCATGGGCATCGGCGCGCAATTCGGCGGCAAGTATTTCTGCCACGACGTGCGGGTGATCCGGCTCCCCCGGCACGGGGCGAGCGTGCCCATCGGCCTCGGCGTCTCCTGTTCCGCCGACCGGCAGGTTCTGGGCAAGATTTCGCGCGACGGCGTGTTCCTGGAGCAGCTCGAGACCAACCCGGCGCAGTACCTGCCCGAAATCGACGAGGAGAAACTGGGCGGCGACGTCGTCCGGATCGACCTCAAGCAGCCGATGTCGGAAATCCGCAAGCTCCTGTCGCGCCACCCGATCAAGACGCGGCTTGCGCTCAACGGCACGCTCATCGTCGCGCGCGACATCGCCCATGCCAAGCTCAAGGACCAGCTCGACGGCGGCCAGGGCCTGCCGCAATACGTCAAGGACCACCCGATCTACTATGCCGGCCCGGCCAAGACCCCGCAGGGCTTCGCCTCGGGCTCCTTCGGCCCGACCACGGCGGGACGCATGGATGCCTATGTCGACCAGTTCATGGCGGCGGGCGGCAGTTTCGTGACCCTGGCCAAGGGCAATCGCGGCGCGGAAGTGCGCGAGGCCTGCAAGAAATACGGCGGCTTCTACTTGGGCTCGGTCGGCGGCCCGGCGGCGCGTCTAGCGCAAGATTGCATCAAGAAGGTCGAGGTGGTGGAATACCCCGAACTCGGCATGGAAGCGGTATGGCGGATCGAGGTGGTGGATTTCCCCGCCTTCATCGTCATCGACGACAAGGGCAACGACTTCTTCGCCAAGCTGGTTTGAAGCGCGGGTTGCTGAACAAGAACCAAGGAAACGCGTGGCAGAGACCATCGACCTCGCGGCCCTGATCCGGGGCGAAAAGGCGCCGTGGGACGCCTTCGTGCGGCGCTATGCCGGGCTGATTCTCTCCGCCGTGCGCAGCCAGTCGCGCGACGGCGCCGACATCGACGATCTGATGCAGGAGGTCTTCCTGCGCCTGTGCAAGGACGGCTTCCGGCTCCTGAAGACCTATGACGCGACGCGCGCCGGGCTTTCGACCTGGCTCACCATCGTCGCGCGTTCGACCGCGCGCGACGTGCTGCGCCGCCGCCAGCCCCAGACCACGCCCTACGAGGCGGTGCCCGAATCGGCGCTGGCGGTCGATCCGCCGACGCATGAACACATCAAGCTGCCGGACGAGCTGCTGTCGCCGCGCCAGAAGCTGGTGCTGGCCATGCTGTACGAGCGCGACATGGACGTAACCGAGGTGGCCAAGTCCCTGGGGGTCGATCCCCAGACGGTGCGCAGCACCCACCACAAGGCCATGCTCAAGCTCAGGAGCCATTTCGCCATCGACGACACCGGCAAGGCCGTGGGAGATAAAACCGGCTGAAACGGGGATGGATAAGGGGTTTTATGCCTAAATTAGGGAAGCGGAGATGACCTATGAGTGAATCGGGGGACGATAACCGGGCCGAGGAAGCCGCGTTGTGGCGGCGATTCCGCGCGCTTGAACGGAAATCCGGATTGAAGGTCAGGGAGTTAGGCGATCCCTTGACGCTGGCCGCCTATGCCGAGGGCCGGCTCGGGACCAAGGCCGCGGAAGCGGTCGAAGGCTTCCTGGCGGCCAAGCCCGAGATCATCGGCGATATCCTGGCGGCGCGGGCCGCGGTGCAAGCCTCGGCGCCGGTGGCGTCCGAGGCCATGATCGCCCGGGCCGTCGATCTCGTGGCTCCCCGGGCGGCGAAAGCCTTCGAACGGCGCGTCGTGCCCTTCCGTCCCGCTCCGGCGCAAACCGCGGGTTGGCGCGTAACCGTGTCGCGCTTCGCCATCGCGGCGAGCCTGGTCGTCACCGGCCTGGTCGGCTTCGCGCTCGGCAGCGACACCTACGGCAATTTTGCGCAATCGCGCGTCGAAACCTCCGCCCCCGACCTGTTCGACCAGCCCGCGGGCTTCCTTAGCGGCGAGGATTCAAGCTCGTGACCGGCATCGACCCCTCTGGCCGTCCCGCCGGCGGGCGCGGACGGTTTCTCCTGGTTGCGTTTGCGCTGTCGCTCACCCTTAACATCTTCTTCGTCGCCGGGTTGGTCTGGACCCGGACCATGAATCATCCGGCGCCGCCGCCGGCGGCGGCCGAACGCTTCGAACAGATCGCCAAGGACATCAACCTGACCGGCGATCAGCTCGCCGCCTTCAACCAATTCGAACAAGCGTTCCGCGAGCGCCAGCGTCAGCTGCGCGATCAGAATCGGCCGATCTTCGAGGTGGTATGGAGCGAACTGGTGAAACCGCAACCCGACCAGGACAAGATATCCAGCCTGATCGCGCAGGCCGGCGAGAACCGCCGCGCCGCGCAAAAGGACAATACCGCGGCGCTGATAACCTTCCTGGCGGCGCTGCCGCCCGAACAACGCGCCCGGTTCGCCGACCTTGCCCAGCAGCGCCGCCGATAGGCGGCCGATTGATTTCGGCAAAGGGGCGGATTCCGCGAAGATGACCGAACCGCGCAAGCGCTCGATCCGGATATCCGGCCACGCCACCAGCCTGACGCTGGAGGAACCGTTCTGGCACGATCTGCGGACCCTGGCGAAAAAGCGCAAGCTCTCGCTCAACGCGCTGGTGGGCGGGATCGACGCCGGCCGCGGCGGCAATCTGTCGAGCGCTCTGCGCCTCTTCATCCGCGATTGCTACCGCAGCGGCGAGTTGGGACCGCATGGCTGAGCCGGTCAATCTCAACCGTTTCCGCAAGGCGCGAAAGCGCGCGGAAGAAACCAAACGGGCGGCGGAAAACCGCGTCGCCTTCGGCCGCCCCAAGGCCGAACGCGACAAGGATCGCGGCGAGGCCCGAAAAACCGACCGGGATCTCGACGGCAAGAAACTCGACTAGCTGCGCAGGATCTTGCCCGGATTCATGATGTTGTCGGGGTCGAGCGCGCGCTTGATCGCCCGCATCACCGACAGCGCTTCGCCGTGTTCGGCGATCAGGAATTCGGTCTTGCCGTAGCCGACCCCGTGCTCGCCGGTGCAGGTGCCGTCCATGGCGATGGCGCGCGCCACCATGCGGGCATTGACCTTCTTCGCCTGTTCGAATTCCGCCGGGTTCTTGGGATCGAGCAGGAAGACGAGGTGAAAATTGCCGTCGCCGGCATGGCCGACGATCGGCGCCAACAGCCCGGATTGGGCCAAATCCCGCTCGGTCTCGGATATGCATTGCGGCAGCTTGGAGATCGGCACGCACACATCGGTGGCCCAGCCCTCGCAGCCCGGCCGCAGGGCGAGAACGGCGAAATAGGCGTCGTGACGCGCCTGCCACAACCGGTTGCGCTCCTCGTGGCCGGCGGCCCAGCGAAACTCGCTGCCGCCGTGCTCGGATGCGAAGTCGCGCACCTGTCCGACCTGCTCCTCGACGCCGCGCTCGGTGCCGTGGAATTCGAACATCAGGGTCGGCGCCACCTTGTGGTCGAGCTTGGAATAGCGGTTGACCGCATCCATGGTCACCGCGTCGATCAATTCGATGCGCGCCACCGGCACGCCGGCCTGGATGGTCGCCACCACCGTTTCGACCGCGGCATCGACGTCGGGAAAGGCGCAAACGGCGGCGCGGATCGCCTCGGGTATGCCGTAGAGCCTGAGGCTCACTTCGGTGATAACGCCCAGCGTCCCCTCCGAGCCGACGAACAGCCGGGTCAGATCGTAGCCCGCGGCCGATTTCCGCGCGCGGCGCGATGTCCGGATGATCCGGCCGTCGGCCAGCACCACGGTCAGCGACAGCACGTTCTCGCGCATGGTGCCGTAGCGCACGGCGTTGGTGCCCGAGGCGCGCGTCGCCGCCATGCCGCCGAGCGAGGCGTCCGCGCCCGGATCGATCGGAAAGAACAGCCCGGTGTCGCGCAGATGCTGGTTCAATTGCTTGCGGGTGACGCCGGCCTCGACCGTGCAGTCGAGATCCTCGGCCGAAACCCGCAGGATCTTGTTCATGCGCGAGAGATCGATGGTGACGCCGCCTTCGAGCGCGGCGATGTTGCCTTCAAGCCCGGTTCCGGTGCCGAAGGGGATGATCGGCACCTTGGCGGCGGCGCAGAGCTTCACCGCCTCGGCAACCTCCGCGGTGGTTTCGGCGAACACCACCGCATCGGGCGGCATGTTGGGATGATAGGAGGCATCCTTGCCGTGATGCTCGCGCACCGCCAACGCCGTGGAGTACCGCTCGCCGAAGCGCGCCTTCAGCGCCGCGTTCAAATCACTCGGTAGCGCCTTGCGGCGCGGCGATGCCAAGGCCATGAACTTCCCCGGGCTCAAGAGATTGCCGGCGTCACTCCCGCCGGGCATCCCAAGTCTGCCACGGAACCCCGTGCCAAAGAAAGCGGCCCGGGCTTGCGCCCGGGCCGTATGCTCGAAGCTTATGCGTAAAGCCGGTTACATGCCGCCGCTGACGGCGATCGTGGCGCGCCGGTTGCGCGGCTCTTTCACGCCATCGGGCGTCGGCACGGCCAGGTTGGTCTTGCCGTACCAAGCGGTGGTGATCGCGGCGGCGGGTACGCCGTCCTTGATCAGCGCGGCGCGCACGGTGTCGGCGCGGCGATGCGACAGGCCCATGTTGTAGGCCGCCGTGCCGGAGGTGTCGGTGTAGCCTGCGACCGCGACCTTGAGCGAGCCGGTCTTCTTGTAATAGGCGGCCGCGTTGTCGACCACCTTCTGGCCGTCCCCGGTCAGGTCCGATTTATTGAAGTTGAAATAGACGACGAAGGTCTGCGCCATCATCGGCATCGGGCCGGCATTGGTCAATTGCAGATAGGCGAGGCCGATGGTCCCGCCGATGCCGACCTCCTGCACGCCGAGACCCACCGGAACCAGTTCGAAGCCGTTACCGGCGCCGGCAAGACCGGCTTGAACCGCCGGGCCGGCAAGCAGGGTCGCCGAGCCTCTGACGCCGACATAATTGCCGATCAGGGCAGGCGACGTGCTGGCGCCGCCCCACACCCAGTAAGCCATGGACCTCTTCTGGGCAAATTCGAGGTCGACGCCGAGCAGGACGCCCATGGTGCCGGTGTAGGTCTGCGGAGTGCCGACGCCGGCATAGTGGCAGGTGACGGGCTCGCTTGAGAACAGGACATAGGTCACGCCGGGACCGGTTTGGTTACAGGTCAGCACGCCGTCGAGATAGCCGTCGGCCTTGGCCTGCCCGCCGACGGCGAACAACATGGCGACCGCTACCGCGAGTGACATGAGAAGCTTTTTCATTGCCTGGGACTCCCCCTTATTTGTGAATATGCAAACCGATCCAAGGGTGCGATCCCTCGCCCCTATTTGAATCCATGTTATATCGCCGCCGCCCCGTTTTGGAATAGGCCAATAATCCCCAAATCCGAAGCCAGTTTTCCATTGTGGTGAATTGGCAACAGGTTTAACGGGGAATTTATCCACAGGCCGAATCTAGCCCGCAGCCCGTTTTCGCCCCGATTCCCGCATGCCCAGCGCGTTCATATAGGTGTCAAGCAGCGCCTGTTTTTCGTCCCGGTCGTCCTGGTCCATTTTGCGGATGCGAACGATCTGCCGCATGGTCGGCAGGTCGAATCCGGCGCTTTTGGCCTCGGAATAGACCTCCTTGATATCCTCGCCGAGGGCGCGTCTTTCCTCTTCCAGCCGCTCGATTCGCTCGATGAAAGACCGCAGACGCTCTCCGGCGATGCCGCCGACATCCGGCATGATTTCCCCCGTTCTTCGATGTTGTTTCTAGTGCTTGTGGGCGGCGGCCGACTTGGCCTTCTGGCCCGGCGTCGCCTCTTTCTGGTACTTCGCCTTCCATTCCTCGTAGGGCATGCCGTAGACGATCTGGCGCGCCTCGGGATCGGAGAGCTTCACGCCCTTTTTCTCGGCCGCTTCGCGATACCAGCGCGACAGGCAATTGCGGCAAAAACCGGCCAGATTCATCATGTCGATGTTCTGCACGTCGGTTCTTTCCCGCAGGTGTGAAACCAGCGTGCGGAAGGCGGCGGCTTCGAGTTCGATACGGGTGCGGTCGTCCATCGGGACATCTCCCTTCGAGGGCATGTTTCCATTGTGGGGCGGCGGGGTCATTTTTGCCAGAGGCGATAAATCGAATCGTCGTCCAGGATCGGCCGCAAAACCCTGGCCAGAAGTCCGGCCCATTGCCGCGCGCCGGCATCCTCGGCGATCAGATCCTGCCGTATCTCGAGGGCGACATGGGGCAGACCGCGATCCCAAGCATGATGCCGCATGGTGTATCCCACCGGCTCCCGCGCCGAATAGGGCTGGTTGTCGCCGACGATCAGCCCCGCCTCGCCGTTGAGCGCCGCCAGCAACGGCAAGGCGACCCGCCCGTCGTCGTCCCACAACACGCCGATATGCCAGGGCCGCGCTTGGCCGTTCATGCTGGGCGTGAAACTGTGCACGCCGATCAGCGCGGGGAAAACCCCGCTTCCCAGCGATGCGGCGATCCAGGCGGAAACCGCCGCGTGATAGGGCTCGAAGAGATGCCGGTGCCGCGCCAGGCGCGCGGCGGCGTCGAGATCGCGATTGCCGGGAATGGCGACGCCGTCGCTCGTTTGCGGGATCGAGCTCGGATCGTCCGGATCGCGATTGCAATCGATCACCAGCCGCGAATAGCCGCACAACACCGCTGGCAGTCCGAGAGCTTGCGCCAGAAGCCTGGTGACGGCGCCGGCGCCGATATCCCAGCCGATATGCTGCGACAGATCCTTGTCGTCGAGACCGAGCCGGTTCAAGGCCCGCGGCACGAGCCTGCTGGCGTGATCGCAAACCAGCAGAACGCGGGCGCCGTTTCGGCCCGGAGATC
>Ga0181526_10001340_pt1 | contig 23578 bp, 22 predicted proteins | sample PEATcosm2014_Bin_35_FD_119750 | JGI IMG/M metagenome (GOLD analysis project Ga0181526, IMG submission 119750) | Peatland microbial communities from MTU Mesocosm Facility, Houghton, MI, USA - PEATcosm2014_Bin06_30_metaG | ecosystem: Environmental > Terrestrial > Soil > Wetlands > Peat | place...
GATCGCCGCGGGCGACCGCGCCATCGCGGCGGTCATGATCGAGAGCAACCTGCTCGGGGGTTCACAGGACTACCAAGCGGTCCCGCTCGTGCGCGGGAGGAGCGTCACGGACGCCTGCCTCTCTTGGGAGAACACACTTCCCGTTCTCGCCCAGCTAGCGGGCGCGGTGGGGGAGCGCCGCATGGTCCGGGCCTGAGGGCCCGTCCGGTCCGGCGGCGCGGCCAGCCTCAGCTCGCCGGGGGCGCCGGCGGAGCCTCGGGGGGAGATTCCGGCGGGGTATCCGGCTTGGCCTCCTGTGCAGCGTCCGGCGCGGCGTCCGGGGCGGCGCCCGCCTCTGCAGCCGGCGTTTCCTCCGGGGTGGCGGCAGGGGTGGCGTTCCCTTCCGCGGGTTCCTTCCCCTTCTGGCCGTGGCGGCGACCCCCCCTCCTCGCCGATTCGCCATCCTGGCCGCCGGGGAATTTCGAAACCTTGGCGTTGAGCCACAGCTCGCCCTTTGCGTTGAGGTTGAGCCAGAAGATCTCGCCTGCGTGCTCCGCAAACGCCGGCCGCTCGCGGGGCTTCTTCGGCACCCGGAGCCCCGACGAGCAAAGGGCGCCGAGAAGCTCGTCGACCGACTTGCCCAGCTCGCCCGCTAGGCGATCCACGGGAGCGGCGACCCCTCCCGTCTTGGTCTCCTTGAGAAGGAGCCGGACGGCGGCGAGCACGTTTCCCGGCGCCGGGGTCGTGGAATCCAGCAGCGGCGGTTCCGCGCCAGCGGGCGCCTCCGCGGCCTTCTTGCGCGCATTGATCCAGATCCCGCCGCGCTGGTCCTTGTTGAGCCACCACAGCTCGTCCCCGATCTCCCGCTGGACAGGCGAATCGCCCCCGTCGCCCGGGGACGCGAGCCCCATGGCGTTGAATGCCTCGACGAGCGCGGTCTCGCTGCACTTCAGCGCCCGGGACAGGAAGCTCACGCTGCCCGAGCCGCCCGGCTCGCGGCGGTTTCGGCGCATCTGGGGGCGTATCCTCTCCAGGAGGGCCTCGCCCTGGGGAAGCGCGGCTGCCGGAGCTCCCGGCTCCTTCTCGCCGCCATGGCTTTTCTGCTTGGATCTGCGCTCCTCCCCCTCCCCGGCGGCATCGGCCCCCGCAGGCGCCTCCTCCGCCTCGACCCGCGCAGCCTTCACGGTCCGGAACACCGGCCGGGATTTCTCCTTCGTGTTGACCCAGAGCTCCCCGCGCCGGTTTATGTTCACCCAGAAAAGGTCGCCGTCAAAGTCCACGTAGACGGGCTTCGCGTCCTCGTCGTCGGGGATCTCGAGGCCGCACTCCTTCAGGGCGCCGATCACGTCGGCCTCGGAAAGGTCCCATTTCTTGGCGAGATAGTCGACCCCGACGGAAAAGCCCGGCCCCCGCTGGTTCCTGCGGAAATGGGGGCGCATCGCCTCGAAGAACGTCGGCAGCTCGTCCTCGGCGCTCAGCTTGTCCCACTCATCCTCGGGGGCGTCCGCCTCGGGGGCGTCGGGATCCGAGTCGCGCTCCGTGTCGCGCAGGCGCCTCAGGCCGTCCTGATTGGGGTGCGCCTCCTCGGCAGGCGCCTCGGCCGGCGCCGGAGCGGACGCGGCCGTGGCGCTGCGGAACTTGGCCTCGAATTCCACGCGGAGCTTCTCTGCCTCGGCCCGGGCGGCGGCCGCCGCGGCGTCCTCCAGGGTCCAGTCGCGCTGCGTCGGGCGCCGCGCAAGCCCGGAAAAGGCCAGGGGATTGTCCGGCTGCCCCCGGAACTCGACTATCTCCCACTCTTCCGTTCCAAGCTGGTTGAGAAATGACTCAAGCAGCGCGGGCGTGGCGAAGCCCCCCTTGCCGCTAGAGATTACCTTGTATTCCCAGACTGCCATAATTTTTTGGGTGAGGGTTAGACATCCCAAAAGGAGAGCCTCTTGCCGAGTCAATTCTTGGCGGAACTGCGAACCGCCCCCAGGCGGGGGCCGGATCATCCCGGCCGGGACGCCACCGTTTCGGCGGGCGGCCAGCCTGGACTTGGGCGTTGGACGGGCAGAATCGGCCCGTGAGAACCATGCTCGCGCACCGTGACCGCGATTCGCCGGAATCCTATGGGCCAGCCCCCGGGGGCCCGGGTCCGGACGCCCGACTTCGCCGGCCCCCTGGCAGCCAGTTCCGGCCCCGGCGGGCCTCACGGTGCTTGCAATTCTGAATGATTAGGTGCCTAATCATCTCTCCAAGAATGAACAACGTCATTTCTGAGGCGGCATGGGCGCACAGGACGGCGATGGCCGCGGCGGCCCTGTTCGCGCTCGCGATCGCGCCCTTCGCCCGGGCCGACGGCGCGGCCCCGGGGGCGCTCACGCTCGCGCAGACAATCGACACCGTGCTTGCGCGCTACCCGTCCATCGACGCCGCGCGCGCCGCGATAGACGCCGCGCGCGCGCGCACGATGCAGTCGAATTCGGCCCGGCTGCCCCAGGTGACCGGCCAGGGCGGCTACTCCTATTTCTCGCCCCGCCCGTACGTGGCCCTCTCGCTTCCGGGCCTGCCGGGCGGCTCGATCTACGAGAGCGTCCAGAATTCGTACACGCTGAGCGTCACGGCAAGCCAGCTGCTCACCGACTTCGGCCGGACCGACAAGATCGTCGACATGGCGCGCGCCGGGCAGCTTACGGCGCAGGACGCGCTCGAGGAGACGAGGCACCAGCTCGGCTACCAGGCGATCCAGTCGTTCTACAGCGTGCTGCTGCTCCGGAACTCCGCCGATGTCGCCAGGGAGGAGATCGGCGCGCTCGAGGAGGCCCTGCGCATCGCGGAGAAGAAGTTCGGGGCGGGCAGCGCGACGAAATTCGACGTGCTCACGACCCAGGTCCGCCTGGCCAACGCGCGCAACCACCTCACCGACACGCTCGCCGCGCTTGAGAAGCAGGAGAACGGGCTGCGCGAGCTCCTGGGCCGCCGTCTCGGGGAGCCGCTCGACATCGCAGGGAGCTTTGACGCGGACGCGCCCGCGATTGCCGAATCGGCGGCGATCGCCGACGGCCTGCGCAACCGGCCCGAGATGAAGCTTGCGCTCGATGCCGAGCAAACCGCGCGCCTGAAGCACGACGCTGCGGACCGCGGCAACCGCCCGACGCTCGCCGCGCAGGTCACCGGCGGGGTCGAGGACGGAATGCTTCCCAGCCTCTACGACAACAAGGGATTCGTCTCCGCGGGCGTGTCCCTCCAGGTTCCGATCCTGACGGGCCGGCGCGTGACGGGCGAGCGCATGGAGGCGGCCGCCGACGTACGGTCGGCACAGGCGCGCGAGCGCGAGCTGGACGACACGATTACGAACGACGTGGCGAACGCCTACACGGACCTGAACGCGGCGAAGGCCCGGCTGGGAAGCGCAGACACGCTCGTGGCCCAGGCGAGCGAGGCCCTTGCCCTGGCCCAGACACGGTACGCGAACGGCGTCATCACGAACTTCGAGCTCCTGGACGCGCAGAGCTCCCTGCGGGCGGCCGAGCTCACCCGCCTGCAGGCGCGCTACGACTGCGTCCTCGCCCGGCAGGCCGTCGCGCGGGCCGCGGGCGTCGCCCCGCAGCCCTAGGCGTTCTCCCGGCCTCGGTTGCTAGCGGCGAAGCGGGAGGAGCTCCCGCAGGCGCCGGTCCCGCAGGGAGAGGCCGGCCCAGACGAGGACGCCGCACGCCACGGGTATCAGCCACGACTCGCCAACCCGAAGGCAAGTGGCCGTCGCGCCGCCGAGGTAGCCGGTCAACAGGATCGCGCCGAGGACCGCCGTGCTGGGAATCAGGTAGAGGACCGTGCAGGCGAGCTCGGCAATCCCGATGGCCGCGACGAGGCCTTCCGGATACCCGAAATGCGCGAACCCCTGGACCACCGACGTGGGCTTCGCCAGCTTCATCACGGCGCTCAATAGCAGGATAAGCACCGGCAGGGCGCTCAGAACGTAGCCGGTCCGGGTCAGCATCTTCGAGGCGGCGGGAGTCTTGGGGAGCGGTTCCATATGTACTTTACCGAAGGAAAATGTGGTCCCATCGGGCAGGGCAAGACCACAATCGCGGGCCCGGGCTCACTGTACACCGGGCGCCTTCTGGGCCGTCCCAGCCGAATTCCGGGACGGGTCCGCCGATGGGCGATGCGCCTTCTCATTGATCTGCAGTCTGATACGCCAGCCCGGCCAAGCTTGGCCTTGCTTGGGCATGCGAGTCCGCACTTCCGAGAGCGCCCTACGCACCTTTGCGCCCGGCAACACGGGGATCCTGGGCCCCCGGCATTGGTCGCCGGCGGCTGTTGACGACGTTTCGCGGGCGTGTTGGGGTCGGCGCATGTACACGATCATCGGCGGTGACGGGAAGGAGTACGGCCCCGTGACGGCTGACCAAGTCCGCGCCTGGATCGCCGGGGGCAGGGCGAATGGGGACACAAGGATAAAGGAGGTTGGGACCGACGATTGGAAAAAGATAGCGGACCTGCCCGTGTTCAGCGGGCCGGGTCCCGGCGACGGCGCCCCTCCGGTCGCGGCGGCCGTCGCGGCCGGCGCTCCCCAGCTTAACATCATCAGCTGCTACGAGCGCAGCTGGGCCCTCCTCAAGGCCAACTTCTGGCCGCTGGTCGGCGTGAACCTTCTCTTGATGCTGATCTTCACTGCGCTCGGGTCGTTCCATTTCTTCGGGCTGTTCTTCCTCAGCCCCCTCCTCGGCGGCGTCCTCTCCGGCGGTTGGTACTACTATTTCATCCTGAGGATCCGCGGCCAGCCTACGACGGTGGGCGACGCCTTTGCCGGGTTCTCGCGGGCGTTCGTCACCCTCGTCGTGGCGGGGCTGCTGGTCACGATCTTCGTGACCGTGGGGCTTTGCCTGCTGGTCATCCCTGGCATCTACCTGGCGATCGCCTATGCGTTCACCTACATGCTCGCGACCGACAAGCGGCTCCCGGTCTGGGAGGCCATGGAAACGAGCCGGCGCATCATCACGAGCCAGTGGTGGAGGGTCCTCGGCCTCGTGCTCCTCGGCGTCCCGTTCATCATCCTCGGGTTCGCCGCGCTCGGGGTGGGGATCCTCGTGGCGATGCCCCTCGTCGTGGGGGCGGTCGCCTACGCCTACGAGGACCTCTGCAACCCCAAGGCGTGACGGCCCGGGCAGGCGCCGCCGCCCGCGGATTTCTCAGGGCCTCTTGTCCCTGCCAAGGGCAGCGTCGAGCGAGAGCTTTCCCGGGCCGAACGCGAACGCGATGGCGGACGCAAGGAGGAACAGGAAGGGCGCCGCGGACACGAACTTGTCGGAATCGGTGAAGATCGCGCCGAGCGCCGCCCTTTCCGCCGTCGCGTAGGCGACGCACATCACCCCGATCAGCACGAGCGACGCGCAGCGTGTGTAGAGGCCCGCCAGGAGCAGCAGCCCGAACACGCACTGGATGGAGGCTACGAGGATCGCATTCGCCCTGGGCATCGGTATGCCAAGGCTCGCGAAATACGACGCGACCCTGTCGAGGTTCTGCAGCTTTCCCTTGCCGTCGATGAAGAACTGCCAGCCCCAGTAGAGCCGGATGACGAGCAGGAGCGGGCTTCTGAGAAACCCTCCGATGGTCGCGAGGAAGTTGTCGAGTTTCGAGATCATGCGTGTTTGGGGAGGTTGAATCTGGCGGCGAGGGAGGCCTGGCCGCCCGTCCTTTCAAGATGCGTCCCGGCGCCTTTTATTCCCGTGGCGGCAAAACCAGCCCAGCGCCATCCAGGACGTAAACCAGGCCTTCACCTGCGCCGGCCCGACCCCGGGGCCACCGGCGGCGATCGCCCGGGAGAGCGTCCGGCCCCCGGCCAGAGCCTCGAGGATCCGGAACGCAGCAGGGTCGAGCCGCTTGTAATAGAGGCGGTTGTGGTGCCTGTGCACCGCGACAAAGGTGCGCCTGGGCCGGGGCCGCGCGACGCTGCGGAGCACCCGGTGGACCGCGGCCGCGCCGGGCGTGTTGCTCGCCTCGGAACGCAGGGCGTCGCGGCGCTTCACGGCGATCACATACGTGTCGATGGGGTATCGCAGCGCGAGAAGCGTGATGTAGGGCTGAAGCCCGAGCCGCAGGCGGGAAGGCGGCGTGCGCCCGACGCGCGCAGCCTCGACGACCGGCCGCGACTCGCCGTCGAAGGCGACGGTCTGCGCCCACTCGAACCGCGCGATCTCGGCGGCCAGCGCGGTCCGGGGCGCCGTGAGCCGCGGATTGTCGACGATGAACCGCTCAAGCCGCGAGCAGAGGTCGCGCAGGGTGAACGAGCGCGACGGGCGCCGCTCGAGGTAGGCCTGAGCCAGGCGCGAGAACGAGCGCTCCCCGAGCGCGGCCAGCAGCCCCGGGCAGTCGTCGCGGATGGCGTCCAGGATCCGGAACCAGTACAGCCTGTTGTAGAGCTGGAGCCGCTCGAAAGACGTCAGCCTGTCGTTCGGCTTGATGAACTCCGCAGCGACCTTGTCCATCGGCCGGCCGTCGATCCAGCGGGGCTGGAGCGCGTCCTCGGCCGTGAGGGGCCTCACTATGGCGGTCGCCATCATGCGCTGGAACGACCGCAGGTCGGCCGTGGAGGCGATGCGCGAGGGCGCGTGGGTCGGGGGCTGCTTCACACCGCGGCCTTCTTCGCGCCGTCGATGAACTCATTCGCCTTTAGCGCCTCCCCGTGCACCTCGTCGAACGAGGGGATCTTGTCGTCCCACTCGAGCAGGGTGGCGGTGATGCCGCACAGGCGCGTCGCGTGCGCATAGAGCTTCCAGACGGGGTCGAGCACCGGGTGATCGTGCGTGTCGAGGATGTACTTCTCGAACTTGGTGTGGCCCGCGATGTGCATCTGCCCCACGCGGTGGTGGGGGACGTTGTTCACGTAGTCGTACGGGTTGAAGCCGTGGTTCTTCGACGAGACATATATGTTGTTCACGTCGAGGAGGATCCCGCAGTCCGCCAGTTCCACAACCTCCGTCAGGAATTCCCACTCGGTCATTTCCGAGGCGTGGAACTCGGCGTAGCTGCTCACGTTCTCGACGCAGATCGGGACCTCGAGATAGTCCCGGATGTGCCGGATCTTCTCCGCCGTGCGCCGGGCGGCCGCGAACGTGTACGGCATCGGCAGGAGGTCGTGGGTGTACGTCCCGTCGACGCTGCCCCAGCACAGGTGGTCGGAAAGCCAGGGGGTCTTGGTCCGCTTCACGAGCGCCTTGAGGCGCTTGAGGTGCCTGCGGTCCGGCTTGTCGGCCGAGCCGAAGTACATCGAGACCCCGTGCTGCACCACGCGGTACTGCTCGAGGATCCGGTCCAGGAGCTCGAGGGGCCTGCCACCCTCGACCATGAAGTTCTCCGAGATGATCTCGAACCAGTCGACGACCGGCTTCTTCGAGAGGATGTGCCCGTAATGCGGAACCCGCAGGCCGATCCCGATCCCGTAGTCGGAATGCCCGTTGAACCGGTTCGCTGGCATGAAGAAAAAACGCGGCCGGCTGTCGGCCGGCCGCGTTGCTCAGAATCGGATCGGTCGAATATGACGCTGCCAGAAGGTCAGCCCGACTTGTTCGTGTTGCAGCCGCCCTTGCCCTTGCAGGAGTTCTGGCCCTTGCAGCCGTTGTCGCCGGCCTTGCAGCCGCCCTGGCCCTTGCAGGAGTTCTGGCCCTTGCAGTCGTGCTTGCCGGCGTCCTTCGAGTCGTCCTTCAGCGTGTCGCCTCGCCCGGCCGCGTTGAACGCGTACGCGCGGGTGGCCATTGATCCAGCATAGAGCCCGGCCATGGCCGCGGCGGTGACGATAAGGCGTGTCGATTTGTTCATGATAGAGGTCGATTGTTATTGTTCGGGGGTGGCCGCAGGGCGGGCGCGGTGCCGTCCAGCGGTCGTAATAGGAGGTATTACGACCGGTTATATTCCCCGGATGCAAGGAAAACGTGCCGCGCGCGCCCGCGGGACCGCCTCCGCCGCAGGAATGTCACAAGACCCTGTCTGTCATGGGGCCGCCCGCCTCGAAGGCGGCCAGATTCGCGAGGAAGTGCCTGACTAGCTCCACGTTCACGTTGCTGCGGCCGCCCCCGGTGTGGGGGGTTATGAAGCAGTTTGGCGCGGTCCAGAGCGGATGGTCCGGCGGCAGGGGCTCAGGCACGGTGACGTCCAGGTAGGCCGCGCCGACCCTTCCTGACTTGAGGCCCTCGATCAGCGCCTCCTGGTCCACGGTGGCCCCCCGCCCCACGTTGTAGAACCGCGCGCCGGGCCTGAAGCAGCCGATCCGCCTCGCGTTCACGTATTTCCTCGTGCCGTCGTTCTCGGGAAGCACGTCGACGACGTGGTCGGCCTCGGCAAGGACCCTCGTTAGGTCCGCTTCCGGGACGATGTGGACCCCGGGCTCGCTTCGGATCTGGCGCCTGATCGCGTATATCTTGCCGCCGAACGGGGCCAGCAGCGCCGCCAGCCTGCGCCCGATCGAGCCGAACCCGAGCATGACCACCGTCTGGCCGGCAAGAAGGCGCGACACGGCGCGCCTCTCGTCGTACGGCCACGGCCGGTCCCCGATCTGGCCCGCGTACGAGCGAAGGAGATGCCTGTTCAGCGCGAGCATCATCGCCAGGACGTGCTCCGCGCAGGCGCCTGCGTAGACCTGCGAGGCGTTCGTGAAGGCCACCCCCCGCGAGAGCATCCCCTCGCGGAAGCCGTCGGTGTCGTACCTGGTGTACCCGGCGCTCGACACCTCGACCCAGCGCAGGCTCCTGCTCTCGAGGCAGTCGGCGGGATCGGGCTGGCCGAACGCGATGTCCGCCTCCGCGAGCTTCGGGTCGCGCTGCCCCACCGCGAGGACGGAGCGGTCGCGCTTGTCGGAGAGCACGAGGCTGTGGGGGCGCACGCCCTGCGCCAGGAGTTTCATGCCGTCCGCCCCGAAATCGGCGTTGCACCAGACCTTCACGCCCTCGTGGGGTTCACCGTTATCAGCAGGGGGCCCCCCGCGTTCGCGAGGGTCACCACGTACTTGTTCACGTTGAAATACCGCACGCTCCCCCCGTAGGAGACGCGCGCCTCGACGTTGAGGCCGCGGCGCAGCACGTCGTCCTCGGCGCTGTACTCCACGCGGAATGCTATCGGCGCGGCGCCGGGGTTGCGGATGGTCTGCGAGCCGAGGACCTGGGGCGGCATGCCGGCCGAGGCGTCGACCACCCGCACGGTCACCATGGCGTCCGCCGGGAGCGCGGCCGGGCCTCCAAGGTCAATCTGCCCGGTGAGGACGCGGCTCGGGTTGCCCTCGGGGGTGAGGTCCATCCCGGCGCATCCCGCGAGGGCAAGGGCGGCGAGGGCGGCAAGGGCGGCTTTCGGGCTTTTCACGGGAGGTAGCTGGTTGTCATCACGTCGTCGACCCTGAGCTTCCCCTTGGGCAGGATGCCCAGGTCCTCCAGCTGGCGGATCTGGAGGGAGAACCGCTCGCGCGTGATCCGGCCCGTCATCGAGTCGTTGGTCGCATTGCGCCCGATCGCGAGCCTTTCAGTGATGACCATCTTGCGCGAGAACGCCAGGAAGTCGTCGGTGTCGCTGGGATTGAGCCGCTTCATGAGCGCGTGGGCCGGCGCCGGGTCCCCCTCGAGGTAGTCGTTCCAGCCCCTGATGAAGGCGGCCAGGAAGCCGCGGACGCGGGACGGGTTGCGCTCGGCCCAGGGGCGGTTGGCGACCAGGACGGTGTAGGCGTCGAATCCCGCGTCCCAGGCGTAAAGGAACTTTGGGTACTTGGCCCCCCCCTTGACGATGTAGTACGGCTCGGCCGTGTAGTAGCCCTGCTGGATGAAATTGGGGTCCGCGATGAAGTTCCCGACCGCGAAGTTCTGCGGGATGATGCTGAAGTTGATGTGGTACTTGGCCTTGAGGTACGGGAGAAACGCCCACTCGGGGCGTGCCATGATGGTCTTGCCGTCCAGCTCCTCGAAGCGTCTCACGGGGTTGTCCGCGTGGAGCATCAGGACGGAGGGGTCGTTCTGGAAGACGGCGCCGACCTGGATCAAGGGAAGGCCCTGGGCAATCGCGAGAAGCGTGTTGGTGCTGTCGGACTGGCCGATGTCCGCCTTGCCCGTCGCCAGCTTCTGCATCACGAACGCATTCGGCCCCCCCTGGACCACGGTCACGTCCAGCCCCTCCTCCCTGAAATAGCCCTTCGCGAGGGCCTGGTAGATCCCCCCGTGCTCCGGCTCGGCGACCCAGTCGAGCTGCACCGTCATCTTGAAGGGCTCCCCGGCCGCCCCCGGCGCGCCGGCCGGCTGCCTGGAGCATCCCCAGCATGCGAGCGCGGCGGCGGCAACGGCCAGGGTGCTCGATATCCGGGGACTCATGCGGACCGGATGCCTAATGGGGCGCCGCGACGCCCGCAACAGCGCAGTGCTCGCAGGCGGGGCGTGTTTTTTGCTAGGCTCCAGGCCGATGAGATCCCTTCACTCGGCCGTGGCCGCGCTGGCGGTCCTCGCGGCGGCGCTGCCGGCGCGGGCCCTCGACCTGCAGCGCGAACGGGGCTCCCCGCTCGACCTGGCGCTCAGCGGCGCCCTGGCCGGCGTCGCGCCGGGCGAGACGCGGTACGCGCGCTGGTCGGACCTGCGCGCGCTGCCGACCACGGAGCTCAGGCTGGACGGCGAATTCGTCAAGGGGCCGCAGGTCGTCACCGCCCTGTTCCTAGCCGACCTCTGGAAGGCGCTGCCCGTCGCGCCGGGCGCGGACACGCTCCTGGCTAGGTGCTCCGACGGGTACGCGTCGGTCTTCCCCCCGGGCTTCATCTCCGCGTACCGGCCCTTCCTCGTGCTCGAGATCAACGGAAGGGGGCCGGGCCAATGGCCGCCGCCGGGCCTGTCATTCAACCCGGGCCCGTACGCCGTCACCGTCTCGGCGGAGCTGGCCCCTGCGGCCCCGCGGTTCAGGGACCTTGAGCACAAGAAGCCCTGGTGCGTCACGGGCCTCGAGGTGGCGTCCTACGCCGAGCGGTTCGGGCCTGTCTACTCGGGCCGATGGGCCTCCCTGCCCGCTTCCGCCCGGGACGGGCGCGAGATCTGGGTGAACTCCTGCGCAAGCTGCCACCAGGGCCCCGGCGGGATCTTCGGGGGCACCAAGGCGGGCAGGCCCTTCGAGGTCGTCGCCGCGTACGCCGGCCATGACAGGGCCTACTTCGTCAGGTACGTGAGGGACCCGAAGTCCCTGGTTCCCTGCGCCCAGATGGAGCCCCACCCTGGGTACACGGACGGGGAGCTCGCCGGCCTTGTCGCGTTTGTCACCGCCGGACGGGACTGACCGGACGCCCCGGGGCTCAGAAGCGGTAGCGGATTGTCAGCGAGGCCGTGATCGGCGGGCGCACGTAGATCGTGTCGTTCCCGGCAAAGCTCACGTCGATCGGGTCGAGTATCCTTGAGTTCAGGAGATTCTTGATGTTGACGCGCACCTCCCACGTCTTCGTGCGGTAGAAGATATAGCCGTCCCACTCGGCTTCGGTCGGGATGTGGAGGGTCTCCTGGTCGTTGGCGTACTGCCTGCCCTGGATCTGGGGGCCGAGGCCGGCGCCCCAGCCCGCGGGGTTGGTGTAGACCACGAAGAGGTTGGCCTGGAGCTGCGGGATGCCCGGCGCGCGCATCTTGCCCGTCGGCGGGTCGTATTCCTCGAAGTTCGGGCTGCCGACGCCGGTGCCGGGCTGCCCGTCGACGACGTAGTCGGCGTTGTAGCCGTCTAGGTAGTTGCCGGTCTCCTGGAAGAAGGCGTTTCCAAAGATCGTCGCGTCCTGGTACGTGAAATTGCCGTTGACCGTCCACTGCCTCGAGGGCTGGAACACCGCGTCCAGCTCGAAGCCCTCGTCCCTGATCTTGTCGGAGGTCCCGCCTATCTGGACGCCCAGCTTCGTCTGCTGGAACGCCGCGGCGCTGAAATAGAGCGTGTTGTGGAGGAAGCTCTGCTTGTAGCCCACCTCATAGAGCGTGCTCACGGCGGACAGCGACTGCTGGAGCGCCTGGGAGAAGTTGCTGGCCGTGGCGTCGACGTCCAGGCCGCCGAAATTCGAGGTCCCGAGGATCGCGTCGGCTCGGTCGTAGGTCGCGTAGACCGACGAGGTGTCGTTCAGCTTGTAGGACAAGCTCACGAAATATGACTCGTCCTCCTTGGTCCCGCTGACGTCGTACCCCAGGTAGGTCGAGTGGCTGACGCCGTTCTCGTTCACGTAGAGCGGGCTCGACTGCCCGCGCGGGATGAAGATCGGGGTCGTGAGCGGGTAGTACGTGTAGTAGGCGTAATAGCCGTCCTCGATGACCGGCGGCGTGGAGTCGGTGGCGGCGATGTGGTCCCACCGGAAGCCCGGGGTTATCGAGAGCTTGTCGGTGATCTTGATCACGTCCTGCACGAACGCCGCCGAGTCGTAGATGTAGGACCACTGGTCGCCGGACGGGGCGCCCTCGTCCGGGTCGCTCGCGTTCGCGGAGTAGCCTATCGCGCCGGGGATCGAGGCTCCGCCACCCCACGTCTTGCCCTCGAGAACGTAGCCCGGGTAGAATATCTGGCTCGCCGGCTGGGAGAGGTCGTAGTACGAGAAGGGCTCCGTCGTGAAGTCCTGGTAGGAGATCAGCCAGGAGAAGCGGAAGTCGCCGCCCGCGATGAGGTGGTTCTCCACGGGCCCCACGTTGAATATGTCGTGGTACTCGAGCCTGTCCTGGATCGACTCGGTGCGCGGCACGTATTCGTCGTACCCGTAGGTCTCGAACTTGTTGGCCCGGCCGAGCGAGAACAGGCTCCGGTTCACGACGAAAGAGTCGGGCGTGAGGTCGAGCGTGGTCTTGAGCTGCGACTGGAAGATCTTGGAGCGGGCCGTGTCGTCGGGCCCGATGAGCGCGGCGGTCCTAGAGAGGGCCACGGTGCTGGCCGTCGCGGTGTTCACGGCGGAGTACGACCCGTCGGCGTAGGTCCCGTAGGTGCCGGGGGCCGCCCCCGGCGTGGCGATGTCGTAGCCGAAATACGCGTTCGGCCCCGAGGTGACCGGCGACGCGGGGCCGGTGACATAGATCCCGTGGTCGATGAACTGCTGGGTCACCCGGTTGACACCCGTGTTCTCGTTGGTCCGGTCCGAGTACATCTGGAACCAGCCGTCGAACCTGAGCTTCTTAGCGGCCTTGTACGCCATCGCCGCGTACAGGTCCTGCGTGGAGTTGTGGTAGTTCTCGTAATACCCCATCCCCCACCGCTCCAGGTAGCTCACCCGGTACGCGAAGCTGTCGCTGAGCGGCCCCCCGAAATCCAGGGTGGCCTCGGGGTTCGAGTAGGAATGCCCGCTCGTCCAGCCCGACAGGGTCACCTCGATGTCGCCGTGGAAGCTGTCGATGTACGGCTCCTTCATGACCAGGTCGACGTAGCCGCCGGCGCCCTCGCCCTGGGGGCCGTAGACCGCCGAGCCCGGGCCCTTGACGATGTCCATCGCCTCGACCCCGTTGAAGCTGGGCGGGATGGTGTTGCGCGTGTAGGTCGCGATCTGACCGTCGACGTAGACCTGGCTAAGGTCGCCGCGGATGAACGGGACGGCTGGTATGCCGTACTGCGCCGCAGAGTAGACGCCGGGGGAGAACTGCCCGAAGTCCATGGCGTTCTTCACCATGCGGTCCTGCATCCACGCCTCGTTGACGCTCGATACGGAGCGCGGGATGTCGATGATGTTGCTCTCGTCGCCCATGACGTCGCCGATCGGCCGCACGGTCGGCAGGACCTGCTCGGTGATCGGGACGTCGCTCACTGTGTACTTCTCGAGAGTGGTCACCTTGTCGGACTTGAGGGACGACGACGCCGGCCCCGCTGCGGGCGAGGCCGGCGCCGACGGGGCCACCGCCGCCGAGCTGGGCGGGGGGCTCTCCGGCGGCGGGGTCGAGGACTGCCCGTGCAGTCCCGCTCCGAGGGCGCACGCCGCCCCGAGCATCGCCGGAAGTTTCAGCGCAAGCTTCTTTGGCATCAGGTGCATAATCCTCTTGGGCCTGGGGGTCTGTTTCTGCGGCTTCTAGCAACCACCGTGCCATTCGCCGACAGTCCGGCGGAGGCCGGGACTCCGGCAGGAGTACCGGCGGCACGCGGGCCGCCTACCGGCGTGTCCGCTCCCGGACAGCCGGCCGCCGCCGCATCGCCTGAGCCCCGGGGCTCAGAGATGCATCCTGATGGTCAGCGATGCCGAGACCGGCTCCCGCACGAAAATGACGTCGTTGCCCGCGAAGCTCACGTCGATCGGGTCGAGGACGCGGTTGCTCGTCAGATTCGTGATGTTCAGGCGGACGTCCCAGCGCCTGCTGGGGGCGAACGTGATGTAGCCGTCGATCTCGTACTCGGTCGGGATGTGCAGCGTGCCCTCGTCGTTGGCGTTCTGGTGGCCGATGAAGTTCGGGCCGACACCGAAGCTGAAGCCGTACGGCAGCCTGTATTCGACGAAGAAGTTGGCGATCAGGGCCGGGACGCCCGGCGCGCGAATCTTGCCGTTCGGGGGCGTGTAGGCGAATCCCTGGTAGGCGCCGTAGTTCACGGCCCCGTAGCCCGTGCCGTATGTCCCGTCGACCGGGGTCGTGGTCGCGTAGTCGTCGAGGTAGTTGCCGGTCTCCTCGAAGAACGAGCCGTAGGAGGTTGCGTCCTGGTAGGTCGCGTTGGCGTTGATCGAGAGCTTCTTCGTCGGCTGGTAGACGAGGTCGAGCTCGACGCCGTTGGTCTTCACCTGGTCCGGCGGGGCCCCGTGGATCTGCGGCACGATCTTGTGCTGCTGGTAGAGCGAGAGGGCCCCGTACAGCGTGTTGTTGAGGAAGCTGCCCTTGTAGCCCACCTCGTAGAGCGTGCTGCCCGTCGACAGGTCGTGCTGGAGCTGGTCGACGCCCGCGTACCCGTTGTCGACGCCGCCGAAGTTCGTCTGCCCGCGGACCGCGTCCACCCGGTCGTAGGTGGCGTAGAGCGACTGGGTGTCGTTGATCTTGTAGATCAGGCTGGCGAAGTAGGACGGATCCATCTTCGAGGCGTCGTAGTGGTACAGGGCGCCGCGGTCCTCGAAGACCGGCGTCGGCAGCGAGTAGTAGCCGTTGTACGTCAGGAAGGGATAGGGGTAGATCTGCTGCGGGTTGTCCCCGTTCTCGCCGACGACCTCCGCCGGGGGATTGGCGGTGTTCGCGTTGAGCCAGTCCTCGCGGAACCCGAGGATGGCCGAGAGGCTCTTCGTGAACTTCACGTCGTCCTGGACGAACGCGCCGTAGTCCTTGAGGGTGGTGTCCTGCATCTCGCCCCACGAGTAGCCCGGCGCCCCCGGGATCTGCAGGCCCGATCCCCAGGTGTGGTTCTCGATGTTGTAGCCGGGGAAGAAGATGTTGCTCAGCGGCTGGCTCAGGTCGTAGTACGCGTAGGGCTCGATCGTGTAGTCGTCGCCGGAGCGCACGTACTGGTAGCGCCAGTCGAAGCCGGTGATGACGCTGTTGACCACCGGGCCCGTGTTGAACTCGACGTGGTACTCCGTCCGGTCCTGGAGGTAGAGGTTCCTCGGCACCCACTCGTCGTAGCCGTAGGTCTCGAACTTGTTCGAGTGCTCGAGGGCGAAATAGGCGAGGTTGACGACGCTCGACGTCGGCGAGATCTCGTACGTCGTCTTCAGCTGGGAGTGGAAGAGCTTCGAGCGGGCCGTGTCGTTGGGCCCGACCAGCGCGTCGTAGTTCGGCAGCTTCACATTGTGGGCCTGGGCCGGGTCCACGATCTGGTAGGCCCCGTCCGAACCCGAAGGGTAGGTCGTGGGCGAGGGAGCGGGGTCGGTCGGCAGGAAGACGTCGTAGCCATAATAGGCGATCGGCCCGGTCGTGGCGACGATGGTCGAACCGGCGACGTAGGTGCCGTTCCAGATGAAGTTCTGCGTCACCCGGTTGGTGCCGTTGATCTCGTTCGTGCGGTCGGCGAACCCCTGGGCCCACCAGTCGAACCGTAGCGAGTGGGTCGCCAGGTAGGTGAGCGCCACGTAGACGTCCTGGGTCTCGTCCTTGGCGAACACGTAGTACTCGTCGCCGTAGCGGGCGTTGTAGCTCACGCGGTAGGCTAGCTGGTCGCTAATCGGGCCGCCGAAATCCAGGGTGTACTGCGGGTCGCCGTAGGAGTGCCCGCTGGTCCAGGTTCCCATGGTCACCGAGAAGTCGTAGTGCTCCTGGTCGAAATAGGGCTGCTTGGACACGAAGTTCACGTAGCCGCCGGGCCCGTTGCCCTGCGGCCCGTAGACCGCCGTTCCCGGCCCCTTGACGATGTCCATCGCCTCGACCCCGTTGAAGGAGAGGGAGGTGCTGTTGCGCGAGAAGGGCAGCAGCTGTCCGTTCACGTAGATCTGGGCCTCGTCTCCGCGGATCTGGGGGACACCCGGGATGCCGTAGTTCGCGGACGAGTAGACGCCGGGCGCGAACTGCCCGAAGTCCATCGCGTTCTTGACCTCGCGGTCGTCCATCCACGCCTTGTTGACGCTCGAGACCGACCGCGGGATGTCGATGATGTCCCGGTCGTCGCCGTAGACGCTGCTGATCGGGCGCACCGTCGGCAGGATCTGGTCGGCGAGAGGAACGTCGCTCACCGTGTACTTCTCAAGCGTCGTCACCTTCTCGTTCTGGGCGGAGCTCGCCGCCGAGGACGAGGACTGAGCCGATGTCACCTGCGGGTTTGCCTGCGTGTTCGCAGGCTGGCTTGCCGGCGGCGGAACCGACGATTGTGCGTGCAATCCGGTGCTCAGCGCAAAGGCGGCGGCGAGCAGCAGAGGGGTCTTCAAGACATGCTTCTTGGTCATCAGGTACATAGTTTTATTGCGTTATGCCACTAGGTCACTGCGTAGCAGCACCCACCGCGCCATAGGCAAACTTACCGTCACCGCGCATCTAAAAAGCTTACGGTCAATAACATGCGTAACTTCATTGCTCTGCAGCCTGGAGGTCTGGAGGTGTGCAGTCGAATCGAACAAATTTATCGAGCGGGATCAATTGCGGAATAATCCCGAGCCGGGCGAGGTCGTCGACCTGCTCCTGCAGCCTCTGGCGGGTCATGGTCCCGATGCGCTCGCCGTCCCCGGGTCTCCCGGACACGATGCCTTCGTCGCGCATCGCCTTGATCGAGTAGTCCATGAATTCCTCGGACATGGTCGGGTTGCCCTTTGAGATGAGGGCCTTTGCGGGCGACGGGTCGCCGTTCATGAAGTCGGCCCATCCGCGCAGGGAGGCGGCGACGAACGCGCGCACCTCCGAGGGGTGTTCCCTAACGTAGCGCTGGGTCGTGTAGATGACCCGGTACGGCCGGAAGCCCGAATCGGACATCAGCAGCGTACGCGGATGACCCCCGTTCTTTCGGACGTAGAAGGGCTCGTTCGTCACGAAGCACTGCTGGATGAAGCCCTTGTCCGCCATGAACTGCGCGATCCCGAAATTCGAGGGGATCAGCCTGAAGTCGATGTGGTAGCGGTTCTTGATGAACTCGATCCAGTTTGAGCCGGGGACGCCCATCACGGTGCGGCCGTTCAGGTCCTCGAACCTCCTGACCGGCCCCTCCTCGTGCACCAGGATGGCCTGCGGATCGCGCTCCATGTAGACGCCCACGATCACGAACGGCAGCCCCTTGGACACCCATGCGATCATGTCGTCGCTGCGCCCCATCGCCATGTCGACCTGGCCGGAGAGGACGATGTCGGAGACGAGGACCCCGGGACCCCCGGGGACGATCTGCACGTCTATCCCGGCTTCCCGGTAGAAGCCGCGCGCGGCCGCCTGGTAGAAGCCCCCGTGCTCGGCCTGGGGGAACCAGTCCGTCTTGAACCTGACGCTGGGGAGGCCCCCGGCCGAGACCCCCGGCGAGGTCGCCGGCCTGGAGCAGCCCGCGAGGCCGGCGGCGCAAACGAGCGCGAGGGCGCGCCGCATGATATCGTGGATTTGGGTCAACTCTCCGCGTGGCTGAAGGAATCGTGCCATTTGTGGAGCGCGAGCCAGCTGAGCGCAATCACGCCGGCGACGAACACGAACCCAAGCAGACAGCTGACGGCCGCCGTGGCGAACAGGGCGCCCATCTGGAAGCGCGAGCTGTAGATGATCGCGAGGAACCCAAGCCCGCCCTGGCCCCCGGCGGAGTTGCCCGCGTAGAAGTCGCCGACGATGGCCCCTATGGGGGCCAGCGTGGCGGCGATCCGCAGGCCCGTGAAGAAATAGGGGAGGGCCGCGGGGACCCTCAGCAGGAAGATCTCCTGCCATTTTGCCGCCCTGCACATCCTGAACAGGTCGACGAGGTTGCGGTCGGTCGAGATGAGGCCCTGGGTGGTGTTCACGACCATCGGGAAGAAGCAGATAAGGAACGTTATGATCGTGACGCTCCTCAGCCCGGGGCCGACCCAGAGGATGAGGATGGGCGCCATCACGATGATCGGGGTCATCTGCAGGATCATGAGGTACGGGTAGAAGCTCGCGCGCACGAGCGGCGAGAGCGAGAGGATGAGCGCCAGGGCGAAGCTCAGCGCGACCGCGGAGGCGAAGCCGAGGAGCGCCCCGCCGCCCGTGTTCAGGGCCGCGCTCCAGAGCGCGGGGCCCTCGTCGACGAACGCCCGGGCGACCTCGTGGGGCGCTGGCAGCAGGAACCGCTGCTCGGAGCTCATCCCGAAATGGATCCCGTACCAGGCGAGGATCATGCCGGCGCCGGTGGCCACGGGAAGGAGGTGCCTCAGGGCGCGCAACAGGCCTGATTGGCGGGAGCTCATGGCTTCAGCTCCTCGACCGCGCGCAGGATCCGCGAGACCTCCCCGACCAACCGCTGGTACTCCTGGGATTCCCGGGTCTCCTCCGTCCTCGGGTACGGGAGGCCGACCGCGAGCTCGTCGTGCACCCTGCCGGGGTTGGCGGACATCACCAGGATCCTGTTCGACAGGAAGACCGCCTCGGCGACCGAGTGCGTCACGAAGAACGCGGTCCAGGCAAGCTGCTGGCGGATCGCGAGGAGTTCCTCGTTGAGGTGGTTGCGCGTGATCTCGTCCAGGGCCGCGAAGGGCTCGTCCAGGAGGAGTATCCTCGGCTCGACGCTGAGCGCCCGCGCAAGGGACACGCGCATCTTCTGGCCCCCCGAGAGCTGGCGCGGGTAGTAGTCCCGGCGGTCCTCGAGGCGCACGAGCGCGAGCGCCTGCCCGACCACCTGCGCGCGCCCTGCCGCCGCGGCCCCCTGGAGGCGCAGCGGGACCTCGACGTTGCGGGCCACGCTCAGCCACGGGAGCAGGGTCGGCTCCTGGAAGACGAAGGCGAGCCTCTCGAGCGCGCCGGACGGCGGCATGCCGTCCACGACGATCCGCCCCGCCGAGACCGGGATCAGACCCGCGATGAGCTTCAGGATCGTCGACTTGCCGCAGCCGCTCGGCCCGATCAGGGTGATGAAGTCCCCCCGCTCCGCGGCAAAGCTCACCTTCTCGAGTATCGGGGGCCCGTCGCCGAACCGCTTGTCGACGTCCCTCAGCTCGACCACGGGAGGCTGGCCCTCCAGGCTCATGTGGCGGCCGGCTCCGAGGCGAACGGGTTCACGGGGTAGGTCTTCATCTTGCCCGGGTTCAGGAGCGCGCGGGGGTCGACCTCGGCCTTGAACGCCCGTTTGTCCGCGATGTTCGGGTGGCGCGCCCCGTCCTCGAGGAGAACGGTGTGCGGATTCGCGATGAAGACCCCGATCCCCTCGCAGTGGGCGACGATCTCGTTCAGGCGCTCCTCCGACCTGAAGAAGACGAGGGGGATCCCGCCGACCACGATCGGGTCGGGGTTCCCCTCGGCCGCGTTGCCCCTCATCATCTTCGCGTTGCCCGCGGTCCACTCCAGATGCAGCAGTATCTCGCCCGGGAATCGCCGGCGCAGTTCCGCGAACTGCTCGCGGAAATTGCTTCCGAACGCCGACTGGACGTAGGTGATGGACGGGTCGGCCTTCATCGCCCAGAGCGTCGTGTGGTTCCAGGTGTAGTCAGTGATGAACGGCGGCCTCGGCGGGTCGGCGAGGGGCCGGCGGTATACGCAGTCGACGCCCGCTGCGGCCGCGCTCGCCACCGCCTCCTCGGCCTGGGCGCGGTCGATGAGGAGGAACGAGATGGGCTCGCCCTCGCGCAGGTGCTTCGCCAGCGGCTTGAAGTACGACGGGATCGGCCACTCGAACTGCGTGACGAGCCGCTTGCGCCACGCCGTCCGGCGCGCGGCCGAGTCGGTCCAGTCGAGCAGCCTGTCCCAGTCGGGGGCGCTGAGGATCAGCTGGTCGTAGTCCACCTTCGGGGCCAGCCTCATCTCCACCTCCGCCATGAGCCCCGTCGTGCCGTAGGTGTGCAGCGTCTTGAGGCTCTCGGCCTCCTCAAGCCGGACCAGGCGCGGCTCCTCCTCGCACGTCAGAATGGTCACCGACTTCACGTTGCCCGGGGCGTTGATCCCGCCCCACGTGATCGAGCCGACCCCCCCCGACCCGCCGCACAGGAACCCGCCCATCGTGCTCTTCACCCAGGTCGAGGGCATGCACCGCAGCTCCCACCCGGCCTTCCGCGCCTCGGCTTCTATCGACCCCAGCCGCGCCCCGGCCTCGACGCGCGCCACCCCAGCGTCGAGGGAGATGATCCGGTCCAGGCGCGAGAAATCGATGACCGCGCCCCCGTAGAGGGGGACGCACTGACCGTAGTTGCCCGTCCCCGCCCCGCGGGGCACGACCGGCACGCCGGCGCGGTAGCACGCCGCGACCACCCTTCGCAGCTCCTCCATGGTGGCCGGTCGGACGGCCACGTCCGCGAGCTTGCCGTCGAGCTGGCGACGCAGCACCGGCGAGTACCAGTAGAAGTCCTTCGAGAGCGCCTCGAGCGCATCGCCCGAGTCGACGACGTTATCCGCGCCGGACACGGCGCGCAGCTCCGACTTCAATTCGTCAATGCGGGCAGCCATCGTGCGCAAGAAGCAGGAGTGTTGCCATCGGGAACTCCTCCGCAAGCCGCGGCTTTCGGGCCGGCGGCGGGCCGGATGGAGTCTTGCCGCCCCGCGGCCCCGGGCGCATATCGTGCTTCCGCAGTCGTCCCCACCAGGCATGCACTTTCCACAGAGGGCCCCAATTCCCGCCGCCGTTCTTCCCTCCCGGGTCGTCCCGCTCGCGCCGGCCTCCGGCGCTGCCGACGTCGGCGGCGCCATGGTGCTCCCGTCGCGCCCATTCGGCGAGTTCCCGAGCCGGCCGGGCTCCGGGCGCAGGCTCGTCGAGGGCGAGGGCATCCGGGACGTGCTCCCGCCGCGGTACGGCGAGCTGGGCTAGCAGGGCCCACGCCCCGCGCAGGGCCATCGATTTCCACCATGAACCTAAGACACTGCAAGATAGCCGTCACCGCCCTGTCGTGCGTCTTCCTGCTGGCCGTCGTGTTCAACAACGCGACCGATCCAAACTCCAACTACCAGTTCGTGCGCCACGTGCTCAGCATGGACACCACGTTCGCGGGCAACGCGGGGATGTACCGGGCGGTCCGCTCCCCTGCCCTGCACAAGGCGTTCTTCGCGGGCATAATCGGATGGGAGGCCCTCTGCTGCGCCTTGATCGGCGCCGGCGCGCTGCGGCTCTGGAGGGCCCGGGGCGCGCCCGCCGCCGATTGGAAGGAGGCCAAGGTCCTGGCGTCGGTTGGCCTCACGGCCAGCCTCTTCCAGTGGTACTTCATGTTCATGACCGTCGGCGGCGAGTGGTTCCTGATGTGGCAGTCGGGGACCTGGAACGGCCAGGAGGCTGCGCTGCGGCTTTTCGCGGTCATGGGCATCAGCCTCATCTTCCTGAACCAGTCCGACGGGTGACCGGCGCGGGGCCCAGCGCCCATGCGAACACCGGGCTCTGCGGGTCCCTCGCGACAATCTGAAGGCCGGCGGACAGCCCCGAGGGCAGCGCGACCGGTATCGTGAGCGCGGGAAGGCCCGCGAGGCTGACGGGCGCGGTGAGGCTGAGCATGCGCAGCCTGCTCTCCGGCGTGCAGTCGTGCTTGGCCAGGGCCGGGAACGGCGCGGCCGCCATGACCAGGAAGTCGTAGGCCTCGAAGAACTTCTCCCAGGAGAGCTTGAGCGCGGCTTGGCTCGGCATCACCGCCGCCAACTGGGCGGGCGAGATCGCTCGCGCGCGGTCGAGCCGCTCCCGGAGCAGCGGCCCGTAGCGCTCGCGGTGCCGGTCGGCCCACTTCCTGTGGATCTTCCAGCTCTCCGTTCCCGCGAGCACGCCGTAGACCTCGGCCGCGGGGGCGAACCTCTGCAGGAGCTCGCCGCGGGCCGCCGCGTCCGCGGAGGCGCCAGGTCCGCCGCCGCCGCCGCGCACGCCTCCGCGACGTCCGGATCCAGGCCCGGCATGCCGAGATAACAGCCGCGGGGCGCGCCGCCGCCCCCCCGGATCCCGGCAAGCGCGGCTAGCGCCGCGAGCATGTCCGGTGCCGTCCCGGTGAACCAGCCCGCCGTGTCGAAGCTCGGGGCGAGCGGGAAGGCCCCGGAGATCCATGGGCCGCCCGGCGCCCCCCGGTAGCCGAATAGCCCGCAGAAGGCCGCCGGCACGCGGATGGAGCCGCCGGTGTCGGTGCCGATCGCCAGGGGAACGATGCCGGCGGCCACGGCCGCGGCCGAGCCGCTGCTCGATCCACCGGAAGTCCGGCCGGGAAACCGGGGGTGCTCGCAGTCCCCGTAGTGGGCGTTCTCGCCGGTCAGGCCCCAGGCGAACTCGAAGAGGTGGGTCTTGCCCGCGAGGACCGCGCCCGCTGCGCGCAGCTCGCCCACGCATAGGGAGTCCCCGGCCGGGGCCTGCCGCACCTCCGGAAGGAACGATGAGCCGGCAAGCGTCGGCAGCCCGTCCGCGTCGAACAGGTCCTTCAGCAGGTAGGGGACGCCGCGCAGCGCGCCGCTCGCCGGGGCGCCCGCGAAGCCGGCCGCGAGGACCGCCTCGTCCACGAGCACCGCCAGCGCGGCGCGGCGCTGTGCGGGCGCGAGACAGGCCTCCGCCCGCCGCCGGACCTCGCGTGCCGCGGCTTCGGGCGCCAGCTGCTGCCATTCCCCAAATGTCATGGAGAGAGGAGCTTGAAGCTTATCCGCGCAATTCGCAAACACGGCCTGCCAATTGCGGCGCGCGACAGGGACAATGTGATTAGACTTGTCCAATTAGTGCCTTGACTCGCGCCCGGGCCTCCGCATGGCTTTCGCGCCCCATCCGAAGCCATGCCCCGCCGAAACAGTCCCGGGTCGGCCATCCGCGTCATCCGCTTCACGCGCCTTGTCGCGAGGCAGTGCGCCACCGGGGACCCCCGCCTCGCGGAACGGGCCGTGTGCGACGCCATCGCCAACGGGTCCAGGCGGCCGACGGGGCGCCGCGGGGCCGGCGGCGGGCCGGTCATCGTGTTCGAAAGGACCCTTGCCCTGACCCCGGGGGGGAAGGCTCCGTCGGGGCGCCGGGGGGCCACGGTGGCGGTCCTGGGGGAGCTGGCCCGCGGCGCCTGCACCGCCCTGCGGCTGCTGCGCCGCGCGCCGGGCGGCGCCAGAATCTGGACGGATGCGGGATTTTTGAATCGCGCCAGTTCAAAATGAGTGCGTCAACAAGGTCCTCCGTTTCCGCCATGTCCAAAGCCCCTCCCCCCAAAGCCGCC
>Ga0181526_10001342_pt1 | contig 23574 bp, 17 predicted proteins | sample PEATcosm2014_Bin_35_FD_119750 | JGI IMG/M metagenome (GOLD analysis project Ga0181526, IMG submission 119750) | Peatland microbial communities from MTU Mesocosm Facility, Houghton, MI, USA - PEATcosm2014_Bin06_30_metaG | ecosystem: Environmental > Terrestrial > Soil > Wetlands > Peat | place...
CATTGAATGCTTCTATAATCCGAAACGCCGGCACTCGACGATCGGATATCTGAGTCCGGTGGAGTTCGAGATGCAGGCGGGATTAGCTTAGGCGGGTGTCAACCAAACCGGGTACAGGCCAAACTGGCGTCAGCGCTTGGCGCTAGCCCGATTGAGCGGCATCTTATTGTGATACCAGTCGAGGAGATTGAGGCGTGGCTACTGGCTGATCACGCCGCGATAACAGCCGCCATGAAACTAAAGAGACCGCAAAAAGTTATCGCAGACCCTGAAGGAATACAAAATCCGAAAGAACGTCCAGCGAGGCTAGTTTATGAAAACTCTCAACATACTCGCCGATATGTAAATACGGTCGACAACGTAAAAATCGCCAACGCGTCGAGACCAGAAAATTTGATACGATGTCGATCATTCGTTCCTTTTTATAATTTCATAAGAATGAATTTGCGGTAGGCCGTAGCTCAGGATTAACCTGAACAAAGAAGCGTTATTCGGTATCCGAGCCGTCTTACGCGCCGATGTTCTCACGCCGCCTTCGCGCTCTTCTCCGCGAGCCCGGCCAGCGTCCGTAAAATCCCGGTCGCGCCCTTCAGCCGCTCCTTCGGCGCTTCCCACTCGTCGAAGAACACCACCTTCATGTCCGGCCGCACCCGGGCGCCTTCGGGGTGCTTGGCGATGTATTTGATCAATCCGTCGGGGTTGGCAAAAATATTGTCGCGGAAGGCAAGCACCGCGCCCTTGGGGCCGACTTCGATCTTCTCGACATTGGCGCGCCGGCATAGCGCCTTGATGGCGACGATCTGGAGCAGATAGTCGACCTCCTCCGGCAGCGGGCCGAAGCGGTCGACGAGCTCGGCGCCAAAGCTTTCGATGTCGCGGTCGTCCTCGATTTCGGAAAGCCGGCGATAGAGGCCGAGCCGCACCGGCAGATCGGTGACGTAGTCTTCCGGAATGAGCACTGCGGTGCCGATGGTGATTTGCGGCGACCATTTGTCGGCGACGGGCGCGGCGATGCCGGCCTTCATCGAGATCACGGCCTCTTCGAGCATCTGCTGGTACAGCTCGAAGCCGACCTCCTTGATGTGGCCGGATTGCTCGTCGCCCAAGAGATTGCCGGCGCCGCGGATGTCGAGATCGTGGGAGGCGAGCTGGAAGCCAGCGCCCAGCGTGTCGAGCGATTGCAGCACTTTCAGCCGGCGCTCGGCCTGAGGCGTGATCTTGCGCTTGGCCGGCAGCGTCAAGAGCGCATAGGCGCGCAATTTCGCCCGGCCGACGCGGCCGCGGAGCTGATAGATTTGCGCCAGCCCGAACATATCGGCGCGGTGCACGATGAGCGTATTGGCATTCGGGATGTCGAGACCGGATTCGACGATCGTGGTCGAGAGCAGCACGTCGTATTTGCCGTCGTAGAACGCCGCCATGATGTCTTCGAGCACGGTTGGCGGCATCTGGCCGTGGGCGACGGCGACGCGCACTTCCGGCACGTTCTTGTCGAGAAAGCTTTTGGTCTCGGCCAAATCCTCGATGCGCGGGCAGACATAGAAGGCTTGTCCCCCGCGATAGCGCTCGCGCAACAGCGCCTCGCGCACGGTGACCGGATCGAACGGCGAGACGAAAGTTCGCACCGCAAGCCGATCGACCGGGGGCGTGGCGATAATCGACATTTCGCGGACGCCGGAGAGCGCGAGCTGCAGCGTGCGCGGGATCGGGGTTGCGGTCAGCGTCAGCACGTGGACTTCGGCGCGAAGCTGCTTGAGCTTTTCCTTATGGCCGACGCCGAAATGCTGCTCCTCATCCACAACAATCAGTCCGAGATCTTTGAACTTGATCGCCTTGCCCAGGAGCGCGTGAGTGCCGATGACGATGTCGACGGTGCCCTCGGCAAGGCCCTTTTTGGTCTTGGCGAGGTCGGCCGCGGAGATAAGCCGCGAGGCCTGCGCGATGTGGACCGGATAATCGCGCAGCCGGTCGGTAAAAGTCTTGAAGTGCTGGCGGCACAGCAGCGTCGTCGGCACCACCACGGCGACCTGCTTGCCGTTCATGGCGGCGACGAAGGCCGCGCGCAAGGCCACCTCGGTCTTGCCGAAGCCGACATCGCCGCAGACCAGCCGGTCCATCGGCCGGCCGGAGTTAAGATCATTGAGGACCGAGCCGATGGCCGCCAATTGGTCGTCGGTCTCCTCATAGGGGAAGCGGGCGCAGAACTCGTCATAGAGGCCCGCGCCGACGGCAAGCTGCGGCGCCTCGCGCAATTGCCGCTCGGCCGCGACCTTGATCAGCGCGCTCGCGATCTCGCGGATGCGGTTCTTCATCCGCGCCTTGCGCGACTGCCAGGCGCCACTGCCGAGCCGGTCAAGCTCGGCGCCGGCTTCGTCCGAGCCGTAGCGCGACAGGAGTTCGATATTCTCGACCGGCAGGTAGAGCTTGTCGCCGCCGGCATAATGCAATTCGAGGCAATCGTGCGGGGCGCCGGCAGCCTCGATGGCGCGCAAGCCGATAAAGCGGCCGATGCCGTGATCGACATGGACGACGAGATCGCCGGCGGAAAGGCTTGTCACCTCGGCGATGAAATTTTCCGCGCGCTTCGACGCCCGCCGCGCGCGGACGAGACGCTCGCCGAGAATGTCTTCCTCGCTGATCAGCGCGATGTCGGCAGTCTCAAAGCCCGCTTCGACGCCGAGCACCGCGAGCGCGGTCTGATGTTTCGGCAATGCGAGCGCCTGCGGCCAGGACACGACATTAGTGAGATTGTGCAGTCCGTGCTCGGCGAGCACATGCGCCATGCGTTCGCGCGAGCCTTCGCTCCACAGCGCGACGATGGTGCGCTTGCCGGCCGCCTGCAGCTTGTTGACGTGCGCGGTCACCGCCTCGAACACATTGGTGTCGGGCGTGGCGCGCTCGGCGGAAAAATTGTGACCGGCATGCGCCCCGATATCGATGGTGTCGGCGGTGTCTTCCGGCGTGGCAAAGGCCGTGAAGCGCGCCACCGCGGATTTTTCGATGCGGGAGCGCCACTCGGTTTCGGCGAGATAAAGCCTTTCGGGCGGCAAGGGCTTATAGGGCGCGCCGCCGCCGGCCTGGTCGACCGTCTCCTTGCGCGCCTGATAGTAGTCGGCGATCTGCGCGAGGCGCTCGTGGGCGGCCTCCTCCGCCAGCGGCTCGATGGCGATCGGGCTCTCCGTCACGTAATCGAACAGCGTGTCCATGCGCTGATGGAAGAGCGGCAGCCAATGCTCCATGCCGGCATAGCGGCGGCCTTCGCTCACCGCTTCATAGAGCACGTCGTCGGGCGCCGCCGCCCCGAATGCTGCGACATAGCCGGTGCGGAACATGCGGATGGTGTCGGAGGTGAGCTGGAACTCCGCCATCGGCACGAGATCGAGCGCGCGCAGATCGGCGTAAGTGCGCTGGCTTTCCGGATCGAAACTGCGGATCGATTCGAGCGTGTCGCCGAAGAAATCGAGCCGCACCGGCGCATCCATGCCGGGCGCGAACAGGTCGACGATGCCGCCGCGCACCGCGTAATCGCCGGGCTCGCGCACCGTCGAGGCGCGGTTGAAACCGTTGAGGTCGAGCCAGGCGGTGATGCCCGCCATCGGCAGCACATTGCCGGGCGCGGCCGAGAGCGATTGCCTGCCGAGAAGCTCGCGCGGCGGCACCCGCTGGAGCGCGGCATTGACGGTGGTCAGCAGAATGGCCGGATGTTGCCGGCCGGTGACGCGGGCGAGCCGCGCCAGCGTCATCATCCGTTGCGCGACGATCGCGGCATGCGGCGATACCCGGTCGTAAGGCAGGCAATCCCAGGCCGGGAATTCCAGCACTTCGATCTCGGGGGCGAAGAAGCCGAGCGCCCGCGACAGCGCCGCCATTTTCAAGCCGTCGCGGCACATCACCGCGACGCTGATCGCCGGCGGCGTTTGGCCGGACGCTACGGCGCGGGCGAGATCGGCGAGGACGAGCCCCTCGGCGCCGTCCGCAATGCCGGACAGCGTCAGCGGCCGGCCCGGCGCGAGCCGCGCCGCCGGCGAGTGCGTAAGCAAGGCAGAGTGCCGAGAAGCCGCCACTATTCGGCCCCGGCCTGTTCGTGGAATGCGATGAGTTGGCGCAGCACGGTTGTTTCGTAATCCGCCGGGACGGCTTCGGAGCCGACCACCCAGGCGTAAAGCTCGGCATTGGACACTTCGATCAGCCGCTCGAAATCGCCGAGTTCGCCGTCGTCGAATTTCTCGATAAAAGCATCGGCGAAACGGCCGACGATCAAGTCGGTCTCGCGTACGCCGCGCCGCCAGGCCCGGAATAACAGCTTGCGGCGGCGCTCATCCAACCCGTGGCTCGATCGCTCGGTCATGACGCTTTCCCGGTTTGCCCCAAACGCCGAAAGCCCGGACGCGGCCGGGCGACGGGTATATAGAGGGCGGCGCGCCGAATGTCAGCCGTCATTCCGGGGCGCGGACGAAGTCCGCGAGCCCGGAATCCATAGCCACAGTCGGTGCCAGTTCTGCTCGGATCGTGATTATAGATTCCGGGCTCCTCGCTTCGCTCGGCCCCGGAATGACGACCTGAACCTCCCATGCGCCCGCCGGTCCTCAATCCGCTGTTCGCTTCGCTGTCCGCGCTCCCCGGCATCGGGCCGAAGCTCGAAAAGCTGTTCGCGCGGCTGTTCGGCCGCGACGGCGAGCCGCCGCGCCTGATCGATCTCTTGTTCCACCTGCCGGCGGGCTTCGTCGACCGCCGCAACCAGCCGAAATTGTCCGAGGTTGCGCCCGACAGTGTGGTGACCGTGAAGGTCACCGTGGACGGCCACCGGCCGCCGCCGCCGAACCGGCCGCGCGCGCCCTACAATATCGACGCCAGCGACGACACCAACACGCTGACCATTACCTATTTCAACGCGCGCCGGGATTATCTGGAAAAACTCCTGCCGGTGGGCGAAGTCCGCTACGTCTCCGGCACCGCGACCTTCTATGACGGGCATTTGCAGATGCTGCATCCCGACCGCGTGGTCGATGCCGCGGGCTTTGCCAAATTGCCGCTGATCGATCCGGTCTATCCGTTGACCGAGGGGCTGCATCCGAACCAGGTCAGCAAGGCGGTCCGCGCCGCGCTCGAGCGGCTGCCGGCGCTGCCGGAGTGGCAGGACCCGGCGTGGCTTGCGAAGAACCACTATCCGAGTTTTGCCGAGGCGCTACGCAGCATTCACCGTCCTGCGGCGCCCGAGGACATCGCGCCGGAAAGTGCGGCCTGGTCGCGGCTCGCCTATGACGAATTGCTGGCAAGCCAGCTCGCGCTCGCTTTGCTGCGCGCCCATATGCGAACACGCGCCGGCCGCGGCACTGCGGCCGAGGGCATGCTGCGCGCGCGCATTCTCGCGGCGCTGCCCTATTCATTGACGCGGTCGCAGGATCGCGCCGTTACCGAGATTATCGCCGACCTCGCGCGGCCCGAGCGCATGCTGCGCTTGCTCCACGGCGACGTCGGCTCCGGCAAAACCGTGGTGGCGCTGATCGCGGCCGCGCATGTGATCGAGGCCGGCCGCCAGGCGGCCGTCATGGCGCCGACCGAAATTCTGGCGCGGCAGCATCTCGCAACGATCGCGCCGCTCGCCGCCGCGGCCGGCATCCGCGTCGCCATCCTCACCGGGCGCGACCGCGGCCGCGAGCGTGAGGAAACGCTCCAAAAGCTCGCCGCGGGTGAGATCGATCTGATCGTCGGCACGCATGCGTTGTTCCAGGACGAAGTCGCGTTCCGCGATCTCGCTTTGGCGATCGTCGACGAGCAGCATCGCTTCGGCGTGCATCAGCGGCTTGCGCTGACCAAGAAGGGCGAGGCGGTCGATCTGTTGGTGCTGACCGCGACGCCGATCCCGCGCACGCTGGTGCTGACCTATTTCGGCGACATGGACGTCTCGGAATTGCGCGAAAAGCCGGCCGGCCGGCAAAAGATCGATACCCGCGCCATCCCGCTCGAGCGCCTCAACGACGTGATCGAAGCCGTGGCGCGCGCGCTCGACGAAGGCCGCCGCGTCTACTGGGTGTGCCCGCTGGTCGAGGAATCCGAAAGCACAGATCTCGCGGCCGCCGAGGAGCGTTATCGGCATTTGCAAAAGCGTTTCGGCGTCCTGGTCGATCTCGTGCACGGCAAGATGCGCGGTGCCGACAAGGATCGCGCCATGGAGCGGTTCGGCAAAGGCGAAACCCGGCTTTTGGTGGCGACCACGGTGATCGAAGTCGGCGTCGACGTGCCGGAGGCTAGCGTCATGGTGATCGAGCACGCCGAACGTTTTGGGCTGGCGCAGCTTCACCAATTGCGCGGCCGCATCGGCCGCGGGGCCGAACGGTCGACTTGTCTCCTCCTCTACCGCGCGCCGCTCGGCGTCACCGCCAAGGCCCGGCTCGCGATATTGCGCGAGACCGACGACGGCTTTCGCATCGCCGAGGAGGATCTAAAGCTGCGCGGCGAAGGCGATGTACTGGGCACGCGGCAAAGCGGCATGCCGGGCTTCCACCTCGCCCGCATCGAGGTGCATGGCAGGCTTTTGCCGGCGGCGCGCGACGACGCGGCCCTCGTCCTCGCGCGCGATCCCAAATTGCGCTCGCCGCGCGGCGAGGCGCTGGTCAACCTGCTTTATCTGTTTGCTCGCGATGAAGCGATCGGCCTCGTCCGTGCCGGCTGAATTCGGCGGGCCGCGGATCGGCGCCGAACCTGTTGTAGCCGCGGCGGCCCTCGGCGCACCACCAGAACAGCAGCACGACGACGCCTATGAGCGGCACCAGACCAAGCAAGAGCCACCAGCCGGTGCGGTCGATATCGTGCAAGCGGCGGACCGATACGGCTAGGCCCGGCAGGAATGTGGCGATCTCGAACACGCCGCTGAACGGCGAATAGCTCACCCAACTCGGGAGAAGCGCATAGTCGAGGATTTCGGCGCCTATACCGCCGACGATCGTGAACAGGATCCAAAACCAGAATTCGGAGCGGACGGCGCGGCCGGAAAAGTTCACGTAATTGCGGAATCCGGACCGGATCGCTTCCTGGAAATTCATGTACCCCCCGCACACCACGTTGCCGACAAGCGGCAGCGGTTAGTCGCCGATGGGGAGGCTTTGGTTCACAGGAAAGCGCAAATTTATTCTACCGCGGTCGGGGCCGGCCGGCGCGCCGCCTGGGCGGCGCGGGCGGTCTCGGCGAGCGCTGCGAGCTTGCCTTGCGGATCGCCGCCGGGCTGCACGATGCCGGCCGACATGATCACCGTCATGGCCTGCTCGACCGTGATGTCGAGGTCGATCACGTCGCGCTTCGGCACATAGAAGAAGAAGCCGGTGGTCGGGTTCGGGGTGCACGGCATGAAGGCCGAGACGTAGTCCTCCCCCGGCAGCCGGTCGGAGATCTGGGCGTTCGGCGATTGCGTCAGAAACACCAGCGACCACATTCCGGGCGACGGGAATTCGACCAGGCCGACGCGGCGGAAGCTCGTTTCCGATTTGGAGAACAGCGTCTCGAAAATCTGCTTGGCGGTGCGATAGATCGGCCGCACGATCGGCATGCGATTGAGCAGGCCTTCGCCGAAGTCGACGAGCTTGCGGCCGATCAGGTTGGCGGTGAGGAATCCGAGCAGCGTCAGCGCGAAAAAGGCGGTGATCAGGCCGGTGCCGGGGATCTGGATCGGCAGATAGGTTTCCGGCCGATAAACGCTAGGAATGAACGGCCGCACCAGATTGTCGACCCAGGTGACGAACCACCAGATCAGCCACAGCGTCACCGCGACCGGCCCGGCCACGATCAAGCCGGTCAAAAAATAATTGCGGATCCGGCTCATCGCGCCAGGCTGCGGCTTGGCCGCGCTTCCCGGCGTTCGGCTATCGCTCTCGGTCATTGTTCCGGTCTATCCCGCCGCCAAACTCATATATGAGCGCGGCGAAGAAATTGCACTGCCGCGCCGCGACTCAAGACCTATTCTACGGCCGTCGACCTATTCGACCGTCACCGACTTGGCAAGATTGCGCGGCTGATCGACATCCGTGCCCATGACGACGGCGGTGTGATAGGCGAGAAGCTGCACCGGCACCGCGTAGATGAGCGGCGCCACCGCCGGATGCACCGTCGGCAAGGTCAGCGTCATCGCCGATTGGCCGCCGGCGGCGCGTGCCCCTTCGGCGTCGGTCATCAGGATCAGGCGCCCGCCGCGGGCTGCTACTTCCTGCATATTGGAAACGGTCTTTTCGAACACTCGGTCGTGCGGCGCGATCACGATCACCGGCATGTTCTCGTCGATCAGCGCGATCGGTCCGTGCTTGAGTTCGCCGGCCGCATAACCTTCGGCGTGGATATAGGAGATTTCCTTGAGCTTTAGCGCGCCCTCGAGCGCCAGCGGAAAGCTGGTGCCGCGGCCGAGATAAAGCACGTCGCGGCTTTTGGCGAGATCGCGCGCCAGATGCTCGATCTGCGGTTCGAGCGCCAGGGCCGCGTTGAGATGGCGCGGCATTTCGACGAGCGCATGAACGAGCGCTTTCTCGTCGCTCTCGCTCAGCACGCCGCGCGCGCGGCCGGCGGCAATCGCCAGCGCCGCCAGCGCCGCAAGCTGACAGGTGAAGGCCTTGGTCGACGCCACGCCGATTTCCGGTCCGGCGAGCGTCGGCATCGCGATGTCGCTTTCGCGGGCGATGCTCGATGTCGGCACGTTGACCACCGACAGCACATGTTGCTTATGCGCACGCGCATAGCGCAGCGACGCCAGCGTGTCGGCGGTTTCGCCGGACTGCGACACAAAGATCGCGAGATTGCCGGGCTTGAGCGGCACATCCCGGTAGCGGAACTCGGACGCGATATCGACCTCGACCGGCAGCTGCGCGAAATGCTCGAACCAGTAGCGCGCCACCATGCCGGCGTAATAGGCGGTGCCGCAGGCGGCGATGGAAATCCGGTCGAGCGCGCGGAAATCGAACGGCAAGGCAAATGGCAGCGCGACGCGCTCGGCCGCCATGTCGATGTAATTCGCGAGCGTATGGCCGACGACTTCGGGCTGCTCAAAAATTTCCTTGGCCATGAAATGGCGGTGATTGCCCTTGTCGATCAGCATGACCGAGGCTTGTGACTTCAGCACCGCGCGGCGCACGATCTTGCCGCTCGCGTCATGAACTTCGGCGCCGCTGCGGGTCACGATCACCCAGTCGCCGTCTTCCAGATAGCTCACCGTGTCGGTGAATGGTGCGAGCGCAATGGCATCGGAGCCGATATACATCGCGCCCTCGCCGAAACCGATCGCCAGCGGTGAGCCGCGCCGCGCGCCGATCAACAGATTGTCCTCGCCGGCAAACAGGAAGGCGAGCGCGAAGGCGCCGCGCAGCCGCGGCAGCGCCGCTTTGACGGCGTCGACTGGCGAGGCGCCGCGTTTCATTTCCTCGGAAACGAGATGCGCGATCACCTCGGTATCGGTATCGGTTGAAAATTTCGCGCCCTTGCCCTCGAGCTCGCGCCGAAGCTCGCTGAAATTCTCGATGATGCCGTTATGCACGACCGCGAGTTTTTCGGTGGCATGCGGATGCGCGTTGTTTTCGGTCGGCCGGCCGTGCGTGGCCCAGCGGGTGTGACCGATACCGATGGTGCCTTCGAGCGGCTCGCGCAGCAGTCTCAGCTCGAGATTCTTGAGCTTGCCTTCGGCGCGGCGCCGCGTCAGCGCGCCGTGTTCCAGCGTAGCGACGCCCGCGGAATCGTAGCCGCGATATTCAAGCCGCTTGAGCGCGTCGATAAGCTGCGGCGCCGCGGGCTCCGTCCCGATGATTCCGATAATGCCGCACATGCCGGTCGAAATTCCCCTCCGCCGCTGCAGCAGCGCGCCTTAACCCTTAAAGCGGAACCATTTAGATCGCGATAATCAAAATAGTTTTCGTTTCGTGACGAGCCCGGCGGCGGCTCGCTTAATCGCGCGCCTGGATCTTCTTTTTGCCGAGCGATTTGAGCCCACGCAAGCGCGTCGCCCCGCCTTCCTTAACGACCTGACGGCCGCGCGCCAATGCCAAGGCGTCGGCCGGGACATTTCCGGTGATCACCGAGCCGGAACCCACATAGGCGCCCTCCCCGATTTCGACCGGCGCCACCAGCGCCGAATTCGAGCCGATGAAGGCGTCCTTGCCGATCACGGTGCGGTGCTTGTCGCTGCCGTCGTAATTGCAGGTGATGGTGCCGGCGCCCACATTGGCGTTGGCGCCGACATGGGCGTCGCCGATATAGCTCAGGTGATTGGCCTTGGCGCCGGCTTCGATCACCGCTTCCTTGACCTCGACGAAATTGCCGATGCGGGAGCCGTCGCCGAGCCGGGTGCCGGGACGGAGCCTGGCAAACGGTCCGACCGAGACATTCTTGCCGACATGGGCGCCGACAAGATGTGAGAACGAGTGGATGACGGCGCCGTCCTCGACCACCACTTTTTCGCCGAACACTACATAGGGTTCCACGATCACGTCGCGCCCGAATTTGGTGTCGGCGGCCAGATACACGGTCTCCGGAGCGATCAGCGTGACGCCGGCCTCGAGCGCGCTGTGGCGCAGACGCTGCTGCGCCACACCTTCCGTTTCGGCGAGTTGGGTTTTGGTATTGATGCCGCGCACGTCGTCCTCCTCCGTCTCGATCGCGACGCTGCGCAGTTTCATGCCGCGCGCGATCGCCACAGCGTCTGTCAGATAGAATTCGCCTTTGCGATTGTCGTTGCCGATGCGCTCGAGGACGGCAATCGCCGTGGCGCCGGCCAGCGCCATGATGCCGCCATTGCACAGCGTGATTTTCCGCTCGTCCGCGCTGGCGTCGGCCTCCTCGCGGATGGCGACGAGTTCGCCACCTGCCATGATGAGCCGGCCATAACCCGCCGGATCGGCCGGCCGAAAGCCGAGCACGGCGAGCGCCGCGCCGTCGGCAAGCGGCGCCCGTAATCGCGCAAGTGTGGCGGGTCGAATGAGCGGGGTGTCGCCATAGACGACCAGAATATCGTCATAGCTGCGCTCGATCGCCGCTTTGGCGGCAAGCACCGCATGCGCGGTGCCGCGCCGTTCCGATTGCAGGAAAATCTCGGCCTCCCGGAAAACCCGGATCGCCTCGGCGGCGACATCATCCTGTCCGGGCCCGACCACGACCGCGGCCGTGGCAACGCCGGCTTCGCCTACCGCTTCGAGCACATGGGCGAGCAACGAGCGGCCGGACACGCGGTGCAGCACTTTCGGCACGGCCGAACGCATGCGGGTACCCTCGCCGGCCGCGAGCACGATCGCCAGGCAGGTCCGAGGCTTCATCGCAATCTCCGCGGCGCTCTCATAGCCGAGCGGGTGAGCCACCGAAAGCCGCGAATTCGGCAACTGCAAATGCCGTAAATTCAACCAAACCACCCAGAGCGACGCCCCAAGCGGCAGAATCTGCTAGTTTTTTAGCATTGATTCGCCGGGAACATCGCGCCGGGAGCGCACCATGCTGGACCTCGCGCAGGGTGTGAGGGAACAAATCATCAAGGAAACGGCGCCCAAAGCCGTTGCGCCGACGCATTTCACCATGCGGACGCTGCGCCGCATGGTGGTCTGGGCCGTCGGCGCGGCCGTAGCCTTGCTGCTGGTGGTGCTGGCGAGCCGGAACGAACTCGGCGCCGAGCGGCTGGCGAGCCTATTGCAGCCGACACGCGCGCCCTCGAGCCGCCCGCAGACCGCGGATGCCAAGCCCAATGGCGCCAATTCGAACTTCGACGCCCAGACTGAAACGCAACGGCTCGCCGATGCCGTCCGCGCCCTCGCCGCGCAAAACGAACAGATGAAGTCGCGGCTGGCGGCGGTCGAGCACGACATCAGCGACGTGACCGGATCGGTGACGAAGCAGATCGAAGCGGCAGCCGCGGCGCACCGCGCCGAGGACGGACCGACAGTCGCGGCGACCGCAAGCATCAGCGCCACCATGATGCCCTATGCGGCAACGCCGCCGCCCGGCAATTTCGCGGTGCCGGCCACGATCCAGGCGCGCATGATCGGCGGCGTACCGGCGCCTTCGGAAATCGCCTATGGGGTGGATCTTGCGAGCGGCGTGAGCCTGGAGGAATTGCGGGCGCGGTGGAACGCCATCCGCAACGCGCATCCGCAGCTGTTCGCCGGCCTGGAACCGATCGCAAGCGTAAAAGAGATCGCGCGCGGCAGCCGGCTCGAACTGCGTCTCGTGGTCGGACCGCTCGCCCAAGCCGGCGACGCGGTGCAACTTTGCACCTCGATGGCCGCGTTGGGACTGTTCTGTCAGCCGGCCATGTTTGACGGTCAGCGGCTTGCGCTGCGTTAGTTCGAGGTGACAACCCCGCAGGTTCTGCGATTATGATTCCGGGATTTTGCGCGTTGAGCGTAACCCGGAGCAAAGATCAGCCATGCGCCGCCCGCTGTTCCTGCCGACCGCACGCCAGACCAATTGGCTTCTGATCGTTGCCTTCCTGTCCGTCGGCGAGGGTTTTTACATCCGCTGTATGGCGTTCGAGAATTTGAACGTGGAACTGGCCTGTCAGGCCGGGCTGCAGACCTGGCTGTGCGGCACCTTCCGCCTGACGCTGGTGTTGTTCAATCACGAAGTCTTCGGCGCTCTGGCGCTTGCGGTCGCCTTACTGAATTTGCTGCGGCCGTCGATCCTCTTGGTGGCCGTGACGCTGGCAGCGGCGGGTTACGGCATTGTGCTGCACAACACCGATCTTTCGGCGCTGGCCGCCGGTGTCCTGATCCTCAGTCTGGCGCGTCCCGCGCCCGCGCCAGAATAAGCGCGAGCACGAGAAAGCCGCCGCACAGCCAGATCGCCTGCCAATTGGCGAACGTCTCGTTGATCGCGATGTATCCGGCCGAAAGCGTAAGCACGGCCGCCGCAACAGTCTCCGCGGCGGCGCGCCGACCGGCCGGACGCGCGGTGGATAGCATCAACACCAGAAACGCGGCGACGCCGGCGCTCTGCGGCGCGAACGGAATGTCGCGATAGCGCGGATCGAAGACGAGCCCCAATGCGGTCTCGACCGACAGCAGTACCAGCGCGATGAAAATCACGCCGAGTGCGATGCCCAGTCCATCGCGTGCCTGTCCGGAGCGGGACAGGATGGCGGCGAATGTCGGCCGCGAGCGTCCCGCCGCGCAGGCTATCGCGCATAGGATCGGCGCGGCTGCGGCGGTGAGCGCAAAGGCGAGCGACCGCAGCCAAGTGCCGCCCGTGTAACTGTCGACCGGCACCGCTTCGACTGTCCAGCCGACCAGGATGCCAGGCAGGAAGCCGAGAACCGCGACCCGCGGCCACAACAAAGGCGGTCCCATCGAGCCGCGGGCCCCATACCAGGCGCCGGCGAAAGCGACGCCGGCCAGAATAATTCCGGCCAAAGCCTGCAACCTCCACTGCGGATGATCCGAAACCAACCCGTCGAAGCTGAATTTCGGCTTGCCGGTATCGCGGTCGAAGATGCCCCAATAGCGGCCGCTCGGTCCCTCGAGCCAGCGCTTCCAAGGCTGGTCGAAGGCCTCGATGACGTTGACGCGGAAATTCTCGCGTTGCGCCAGCGTGAGCGTCTCGCCGATGACGCGGGCCTGGTTGGACGGCGACGGCCGCGCGCCTTCGCGCATGCGGCCGGCACTGGGCCAGCCGACTTCGCCGATCATGATCTCCTTGTCGGGGATGGCGGCCGCGACCCGATGACGGATGGAGTCGACATGAGCCGCCGCCACCGAGGCCGGCAAGGGAAAGTCCTCCCAGTAAGGCAGGATATGAATGGTGACGAAATCGACCGCGTAGCGCAGGTCGCTATAGCGCAGCCAAAACTCCCAGACATCCGCATAGGTGACCGGCACGGTCACTTGGGACTTCACCTCGCGAATTCTGGCCGCGAGATCGGTCGAGGACAGTTCGCCGCGTAGCAGCGTCTCGTTGCCGACGACCATGGAGCGGACGACGTCCGGGAACTTGTTGGCGAGCGCGATCCCGGTCGAGATTTGCTGGCTGTTTTTGACCGGATCGTTGGAGAGCCAGATGCCGAGCATCATCTTCAAGCCGTGACGCTGCGCGATGGCCGGAATCTGGTCGAGGCCGTGGTCGACCGAATAAGTGCGGATGCAATCCGTGTAACGCGACAGGATGGTGAGATCTTCCTCGATCTGCGCCGGCGTTACGGTCGTGCTTTCGACCAGCGGATCCTGGTCGCCGCGAAACGGCGCATAGGAGACGCAATAGAGCTTGCCGCCGTTTGCCAAGGGCGATGGCGGCAGTTGCACCGGCGCGCCGAGCCACCACCACGTAACGCCGATCGCCAGCGCCGTGAGCGCGAAATGCGCCAGCGCCGAAGCTTTTGAATTGCGAGCCACGGGGATCGACACTGTTCCGGATTAACCTTAGGCGAAGGCTCTGCCAAGCTTCGGCCGGCAAGTCCGGCACAAGTGCCGCGCTGCGCTGGACAAATGTCCGGACTTCGGGTGTTGTCGCGGCGGCAGGTTCCGGGCCGGTTGCCGCAATACCGGCATAATCCGGTGGCCAACAACTGCGGGGTTAGCGCGGTCTGGCCGTGGATCTTGCCAACGGCCCCAAGCTCCGCGCCAACGGCCGATAGCGTGTTCGGGGAAACAATATCTTCGGGGAAACGTCCTCTTTCCGGCTTTTCTGAAGCCCAGCCAATTAAGCGAACCATGTCCCAGCGAGTGTTGAGCGTTGTCAGCCGATTGCTGATGGGTTTCGTCGCGGCAGCCATCCTCATTGTGCCGGCAGGTCCGGTATTGGCGCAGCAGATCTTGGCACAGCAGGCCCCCGACAAGCCGGCCGCCGAGCAGCCGCCGCCGTCGGCAGCCAGCCGGGACGCCGCCAAGGTCGAGGAATATGTCGACGCCCAGCGCGAACTGACCGGGCCCGCGGGTAATCCGGAATGTGTCCGGCTCGGCCGGCAGGTCGTGGCGCTATTGTGGAACAACGATATCGATACCGCGTTCCGCCACCTCGATCTCTACGATCGCTTCGGCTGCCCGGCGGCGCACATCCAGGCGGCGTTCCGATGCATTCTGCTGCACCCGCCCGCAAGCGATCCGAAGCCGGCCGATCCTAATCTTCTGGAGGGGCGAGCCCACGCCTGCTGGATCAATCCGTCGCTGCCGCAGACGCCGGCACCGGCACCGGCCGCCGCCGTCCCGAGCGCGACCACGACCCACTGACGGAACCGTCTAACACCGGCCGGTCTAACAAAAATTATTATCGGAGTGCGGCCGCTCGCGGCTTGTTGTCTTGAAATTGCCATTGCGGTTCGTTAGGTTCTTGTTGCCGCTCGCAAGGTTGCCTCATCCTTACGACCATCGTCGAACCTGGGGGCAGGTTCGGGCCCGTGTGGTTTCGCCCCGCTTGGTTGGGAGTTCATGCGCACCGTCGTTGCCGTGCTCGCGCTAGTAGCGTGCGTGCAGGCCGGCATGTGGGCTTTGTCGAGGCCGGAAGCGACAGCTCCGGATTTCACCGGTCAGCTGGCGAGTGTTTCTTACTCGCCATTCGCCGACTCCTCCCACCCCGATACCGGCACTCGGCCAACCCCCGAACAAATCCGCGCCGACCTGAAGGCGATCGCGCCCTATGCGCGGGCGGTCCGCACTTATTCGGCAACCGGGGGCGCGGAACTCGTCCCTCCGATCGCTGCCGAGTTCGGCCTTAAGGTTACGGTCGGCGCCTGGATCGGCAAAGACACTGCCCGCAACGAGCGGGAAATCAATTCCGCGCTCGAGCTGGCGCGCCGCTACAGCAACGTCAACGCCATCGTGGTCGGCAACGAAGCAGTCGGCGTCCGTGCTGAGATCAGCGCCCAAGACCTCATCAAGCTCATCCAAAGGGTGAAGCGGTCAAGCCCGGTTCCTGTTACGACAGGCGAAATCTGGACCACCTGGATCGATCACCCGGAATTGGTATCGGCCGTCGACTTCATCGCCGCGCATATCCTGCCCTATTGGGAGGGCTCCGACGCGACGCGTGCCGTCGATCAAACCATCGAGTTTTATGACCGGCTGCGACAGCGGTTCCCGGGCAAGCGCATCGTCATTGCCGAATTCGGCTGGCCGAGCGCCGGCTATAACTTCCATGACGCCAATCCGGGCCGGATCGAGCAGGCGATGGTCATTCGCGATTTCGCCAATTGGGCGCAGGCCTACGGTATCGACTACAACATCGTCGAAGGCATCGACCAGCCTTGGAAGACGGCGGAAGGTGGCGTCGGCCCCTATTGGGGCCTGTTCGACGCCTCGCGCCAGGCCAAATTCTCCTGGACCGGGCCGATCACCGATCCCGATTACCTCAAGAGCGCCGGCCTCGCCGTGGCGCTCGGCTTCCTATTGTCGTTGCCGATTTTGGGCATTGCCGGCGTGACCTTCAGCCAGGCGCTGATGCTCGCCTCCTCGGCCAATGTGGTGGGCGCCTGGTTCGCCTTCATCGTCGCCTTCTGGAAGGGCCATTATTTCGTGCCCGGCGCCGCCTTTGCGCTCGGCCTCGGCGTTACGCTTCTCGTCCCGCTGGTCGCCATCGCGCTGTCGCGCCTCGACGAGATCGCGGCCATCGCCTTTGGCCGCGGCCCGCGGCGGCTCGCCAGCGCCCCGCCGCTCGTCCCGGAGGGTTATGCGCCCAAGGTCTCGATCCATATTCCGGCCTGCAGCGAGCCGCCGGAGATGCTGAAAGAGACGCTCGATGCCTTAGCGCGCCTCGACTACCCCAATGTCGAATGCGTGGTGATCATCAACAACACGCCGGATCCGGCGCTATGGCGTCCGGTCGAGGAGCATTGCCGCACGCTCGGCGAGCGCTTCAAATTCGTCCGTGTCGACAAGCTCACGGGCTACAAGGCAGGCGCCTTGCGGGTTGCCTTGACGCATACCGCCCCCGACGCGGAAATCATCGGCAGCATCGACGCCGACTACGTCGTTGCGCCGGATTGGCTGAAGGACCTGGTACCGCTATTCGCCGATCCGCAGGTCGGCTTCATCCAGTCGCCGCAGGATCATCGCGACGGCGGCCGTTCCCTGATGCATTACGCGATGAATGCCGAATATGCCGGCTTCTTCGACATCGGCATGGTGCAGCGGAACGAGGTCAACGCCATCGTCATGCACGGCACGATGTGCCTGATCCGCCGCTCGGCGATCGAAGATGTCGGCGGCTGGTCGAGCGACACTATCGTCGAGGACACCGATCTCGGTCTGGCCATGCTCGAACACGGCTGGATCGCGCATTACAGCAACCGCCGCTACGGCCACGGCCTGCTGCCCGACACTTTCGAAGCCTATAAGAAACAGCGGCACCGCTGGGCCTTCGGCGGCTTGCAGCTGGTGCGCAAGCATTGGCGCCATATGCTGCCGGGCGCCTCCGGCTTGGCATCCGAACAGAAGCGCGAATACGGTATCGGCTGGTTGAACTGGCTCGGCTCCGACTCGATCGGGGTGGTAGTGGCGCTCCTCAATATCCTGTGGGTTCCGATAGTCGCCTTCGCCAATATCGCGGTGCCGGACCGTATTCTGACCATTCCGATCATCGCGGCTTTCGTGGTCTCGGTGGCGCATTTCGTCACGATGTATCAGCTGCGGGTGCGGGCTTCGGCCGGCGAAATGCTAGGCGCGGTGTTCGCTGCCATGGCGGTGCAATGGACCGTGGCGCGCGCCGTTGCCATCGGCCTCGTCAAGGAGCGCGTGCCGTTCCTGCGCACCGCCAAAGGCGGCTTGTCGCGCAAGGGCCCCGACTTCCCGGCTTTCTGGGAAGCGGTGATCGCGGCGCTCCTTCTCGTCGGGGCGATCACGCTTGTGGTTACCAATTACAAGCAAGTCCACGAAATCAATATTTTTGCGTGGGTCCTGGTGGTGCAGAGCCTGCCCTTCGTCGCCGCGGTCGGGCTCGCCGTGCTCGAAGGCACGCCGTTGAACAGCTTTGCGTTTTGGCACGGTCTCGAGGCGAGGATCGGCACCCGGATCGCCGCCAATGCGGCCGGTCTCCTGCCGCAATCGCCGCAAGTCATCACCCAGCAGGTCATTACCCAGCTGGCCGAACAGCCGAAGCTGCCCGCCGATACCGCCGAACCGGCGCAGTAAGCGGCTTCACCCGGCTAGCGCGGTTTCCGCGAGCCGTACCCAATACGATGTCCCGAGCGGGATTACCTCGTCATTGAAGTCGTAAGCGGGGTGATGCAGCCCCGCGCTGTCGCCATTGCCGACGAAGATGAAGGCGCCCGGCCGCTCATTGACCATGTAGGAAAAGTCCTCGGCTCCCATCATCGGCTGCATCTGCGCATCGACTTTGGATTTGCCGGCGATTTCGCGCGCGACATCGGCCGCAAACGCGGTCTGCCGTTCATGGTTCACCAGGACCGGATATCCCGTCCGATAGGTGATTTTGGCCGTGGCCCCGTAAAGCTTGGCCGTGCCGTCGACGACCTCGGCGATGCGTCTCTGCAAGAATTCGCGCACCTCTGCGGTCAGGCTACGCACCGTGCCGGACAGCCGCGCGTGTTGCGGCAGTACATTATTGGCGGTGCCGGCCTGGAACACGCAGATCGAGACCACCGCGGAGTCGAGCGGATTGACATTGCGCGACACGATCGATTGCAGCTGATTGACGATCTGGGCGCCCACCAGAACCGCGTCGACCGTCAAATGCGGCCGCGCCGCGTGCCCGCCGCGGCCTTCGATCTCGATGTCGACATAGTCGGCGGCCGCCATGATCGGACCCGGACAGATCGCGAATTCGCCGAGCGGCACCCCCGGATAATTATGCATGCCATAGACTTCCTCGATGCCGAAACGGGTCATCAGCCCGTCCTTGACCATGGCGAGGCCGCCGCCGCCGCCCTCCTCGGCGGGCTGGAAAATCACGACCGCGGTACCGGCGAAATTCCGGGTTTCGGCGAGATATTTGGCGGCGCCCAGCAGCATCGCGGTGTGGCCGTCATGGCCGCAGGCGTGCATCTTGCCGGGCTCAGTCGATTTGTAGGAAAGCCCGGTCTCCTCCTCGAGCGGCAGCGCGTCCATGTCGGCCCGCAAGCCGATGACCCGGTTGCCGGGCTTGCGGCCGCGTATGACGCCGACCACGCCGGTCCGCCCAATGCCGGGCACGACGTCGTCACAGCCGAAGCCCTTGAGCTTTTCGGCGACCAGACCGGCCGTGCGGTGGACGTCGTATTGCAGCTCGGGGTGCGCGTGCAGATTCCGCCGCCAGGCGGTGATTTCGCCATGCAGGTCGGCGACGCGGTTCACAATGGGCATCGGGAATGTCCTTGGATAAAGCGGCTCGCCCGGCGGCTCAATCTAGTCTAGCAAAGCCCGGCGCGCTGCTATAGACACCCCCATCGATCCGGCCGGCGCGCCGTCTTTCGAAGCAGCGCGCAGGGCTGGAAATCGCGAGCGGGCTTGAGCTATCGAACCCGCGGCGAGCGCGTAGCTCAGTCGGTAGAGCACGTGACTTTTAATCACGGGGTCCTGGGTTCGAGTCCCAGCGCGCTCACCAATAACTTCAATAACTTAAGGCAAGCCGACCTATTCAACCAAAACGGCGTGTGTCTGCACGGTGTCTGCATTGCCCTTGCCGCCGCCGATCTCGCCACCTTACGATTCCGGCCGTCACTATCTCGGACAAAAATCGCACCCGGTTGAAGGCATTGGCCTGTCTGCAATCCGTCGTGAGCTCGCTGCCGGCTTCTCTAGGTTCATCCCCATGGACAAGGAGGCGCAACGCGAAGCTCGGGAATGGGTTGACGAAAAACTCGCGGCGGCGAAGCTGCTCACGCGCGACGAGGCACGGGCTAGCCCCTCAAAGAAAAAGCCCCAAAATGCGCAGGGGCTTTTAGACGGGAAGCGGGGTGCTGGGGGGGCATGGGGACGATCCCCGTCCTCATCCATAACTCGGATGGATTGTCCTAAGTTCCACTCGCGCCCGTCCTAATTCGGACACTACCGAACGCCGAGCCAGCGGGGGCCGGCCCTACTCGCCAAGCACCTGCCGCCTACGCTCCTCGCGCATTTCGTCCGCGATGCTGGTCCGCGACAGCCGCACCAGTTCGGCAAACGGCGCGTTTGGCCGACATGCGCGGCAGGATAGCGCAGGGATAAGGCTGCTGACCGCAGCGTCGCGGTGCCGGTCAAGCTTGCGAAGGTCGATTGCCTGAATAGTCCGGCAGGCCGGGCAGCGCACCCACAGGAACCAATAGCGTGCTGTGACCGCGGTGCCGATCGTCGGCGAGAATAGCATGGGCATCCGCTTGGCTTGGCGCTCATTCCAGGCGCCGATTAGGCGCTCGGCATCCTCGAGCAATTGGGCATCGGTCGCGCGACGCTGGGCGGCTTCCTTGTCGGCGGCCGTCCGGCGCTCATCCTCGATCTTGCGGCGGTTGAAGCCCATTGCTGGATCGTCGCTGAATGGGGGCGAGTGTCAATGTCTGCATCCGGCTGCTAGGGTAAAAGCCGTGCGCTCCATTCTGGCCACTCAGGGCCGAAATTGCTTTAGACATTAAGGGAGATGACGACAATGAACCGACAATTTTCAGCTGCCGTGTGCTCGGCAATGTTGGCGCTTGTGACGTTGTCTTCCAGTGCCATGGCACAACAAAAAACTGCAAAGGCATGTCAGGAGGAATGGAGAGCCAACAAAGCGGCTAATCAGGCCAATGGCGTCACTGAAAAAGCTTACGTAGCTACCTGCAAAGGTGGCGCTGCGCCGACGAGCCTGCCGGCCCCGGCAGCACCTGCGGCCGCGGCCCCTGCTACTCCGGCAGCCGCTACAGGAGCGGCTTCGGGACAAAAGACTGCGAAGGCGTGTCAAGAAGAATGGCGCGCGAATAAAGCCGCTAATCAAGCCAATGGCGTTACGGAAAAGGCCTACGTCGCCTCCTGCCGAGGTGGTACTTCACCGACAACGACTGCGGCCCCGGCAGCGTCTCCGGCTGCCGCTCCTGCACCGACCGCAGCGCCATCTGCTCCGGCACCAACGGCTGCGGCTCCGGCAAAGCAATCTCCGCCGCCGACCGCTGCCGCCAAACCCGCTCCTAGTGCATCGGCCAATCCCGTCGGGGCGTACCAGTTTTCAACCGAAGCGCAGGCTAAGGCCCGCTGTCCCACCGATACTGTTGTGTGGGCCAATTTGAAGTCGAAAATCTACCATTTCAGCGGAACTAAAAATTACGGAAATACAAAGAACGGTGCATACATGTGCGAACGCGATACCGCTGCAGAGGGCATCCGGGCTGCCAAAAATGAGACGCACCCATAAGTATTTGGCCGCGCCACTCGATCCGCTTCAGGGTGGCTGACGTCTGTCTTATATTGAGACGATGTGCGGCCGCTACACCTACAAGCTGACTTGGGAAGAAATCGTCCGGCTCTATCGGCTCACGCTCGATCAGCCGGCGCAGAACACGCGCGCCCGCTACAACATCTGCCCTACCACGACGATTGACACGATCGTTGCCCGCGACGGCAAGCGCAAGCTCGTCCGAATGCGGTGGGGCCTTGTGCCGTCCTGGTGGTCAAAGCCACTCAAGGACTTGCGGCTCGCGACATTCAATGCACGCGCGGAAACGGTGGCGCAAAAGCCGATGTTCCGAGCGGCATTCAAGCGCACGCGCTGCCTGATTCCGGTGTCGGGCTATTACGAATGGCATAATGCGCCCGGCGGCAAGCAGCCATGGTATTTCACGGCCCGCGACGGCTCCCCTGCCCTGACAGTCGCCGGCCTTTGGGACGAATGGCACGACAAGGCGAGCGGCGAAACGCTCAAGTCATGCACGATGATTATTACCGAGCCGAACAAGTTCGTCGCCGAGATTCACGATCGAATGCCGGTGCTGCTCAGCGAAAAAAACTTTGAACCGTGGCTGAGCGGCAAGGCTGGGCTGGAATTGCTCAAGCCCGCACCGAACAGCCCTTTGCAGAAATGGCCGGTGTCGAAGCGCGTGAATAGCTCGCGCGCGCCGGACGAGGATGCAAGTCTGATTGATCGCGTGATGCTAGGCGGCGCAAGCTAGTTTTGTCAGATATGCAATCGCAGCACGACGGGCGTCGCCTTGATCGAAGCGCGTCCCATCATGCGTCAAGGCCCCACCATCTCCTACTAAGAGCCTTTCGGTCTCGCCGGTTCGGCGGCACGTCACAAAAATATACGGGTGCTCGTATTTTGTAACCACGAACATTTGCCCACTCCCCGATGTTTCCGAGTGAGCACGATTTCGGACCTCAAAAGTTAACAATCTCTTTACCATACAAATCATGCCGCGCCGGCAAGCACAGACGCTACCGCTCCGGAGCGAACGGTTGATTTGCATCAAGACGACTCAAGCCCGCCTGGCTACTCTCTACATCCGGCTTGGATATTTCCTCCCAGCGAAAACTTGAGCCGGGCGGCTTTGATCGAACTTAATGGGGGCTCCAGTCTTGGCCGCTTTCTATGTTGCGGACCGGCCGGTCGAGCGCGAGCCCGGCACGGCGTCTCGTGAAGACGCCTAATTGCGTCAGAACGGCCTCGGCGTCTCCTATACTCCCAACAGCGGACAATCGATTGCGGTGCGGTAAGCGCCGTTGCGGGCCAAGAGCGGACATTGCGCCTATGCACCGATGTGTACGGAGCCTGCGACGCGCATGATTTCATTGTTTCAAGTTTTTGGGTAGTGGCTTCCCGCGTTTTTTTATCGACTTCTGCGCGTTAGACATACCTTGCAGGAGCGCCGGGTAATTAGTCATAGTCGTTTGGTCATTTGATCATTTGGTCATTTGTAGCGACGTGGATCCCTCATCGCTCTGGTCGTTCAAACTGTTGAGCTTGTTTTGGAGTTGCTGCCCAATCTGCCTCACTTCACCCGGCTTGACAGTGATTGGACCCGTGTTAGGCACTAAGTTAATACCCCCAACGGTACCCGAACCAGCTTGAACAGGAAGGTCGCTACCACCTCCGCCGTCTGGGTTAAAGTTACTAGGATTAGTGCTTGTTTCGGACGGTCCCTGACTACCAACCGCTCCTGCAGGCGGGGTGATTGGGGTTTGGTCACCGCCTGTGCCGATCGTCGTCGTTGTCGCGCCTCCAACGGTCTCCGTTTTACCTGCGCCGACTGTCGTATCGATCTGTTTCTGAAGGCCAGTCGTCTTGCTCGTCTTGTTTACACTGTCTCCGGGCGTAATGACGTGAGTATTCAGTTGCGGCGTGTTGAGGTGGGTATTCACTTGAGGCGTTGTTACATGCGGCACATTTATATGAGGCATAGAAACTGTAGGCGTCTTGATTTCCATCGCATATGCGACGCCAGGGTACATCGCAGCGACGAGTGCTGAAGGAATTATAAAGTTGGCTATCGATGCTTTCACGGGGATGAATCTCCCAACGATGGCAGCGACCGAGACGATAGCAGATGGCGAAGCTTTGAGCATCCACCAGGTGGTCCATATGGCAGCGGTGTTGACCTAACTAAGGACACTTCGGCGTGATGTCCGCTATGGGTCGATACTGTTGAAAAAGGCCTTTAGCTCAATCGCTGTGTATCTCAATTGAGCCTTGTATGACTGTTTTCACACGTGTAGCGGGCATTGATGGGACGCCGTTCCCGATGCCTATGCGACTGAC
>Ga0181526_10001343_pt1 | contig 23537 bp, 11 predicted proteins | sample PEATcosm2014_Bin_35_FD_119750 | JGI IMG/M metagenome (GOLD analysis project Ga0181526, IMG submission 119750) | Peatland microbial communities from MTU Mesocosm Facility, Houghton, MI, USA - PEATcosm2014_Bin06_30_metaG | ecosystem: Environmental > Terrestrial > Soil > Wetlands > Peat | place...
CTGACCTACAAGGACCTCAGGGCGACGGACGATCTGTTCCTCAAGCACATGGACAGGAACAACGACGAGCACCTGTACCTGTTCAGCCGGCGGTCCGCGGGGGTCTTCTTTGCGCGGCTGGGGTTCCCCTGCCTCGATTTCTCGAGTCCGGTGTACGCCTACGACATGTTCTTTGTCGCGAGCAGGGGCAGCCTTGCGCCCGCAGGGGACGCCGCAGTCGAGGCCGCGCTCAACCGCAGACCCGTGGGGCGCCTTGTCCAGGCCCTCGTCGACAAGGCCAGCGAATCCGCCGACAGGTGGTGGGCAATCCAGAGGCTCAAGGGGAACCCCTAGAGCGGTACCGCCGGTTCGCGAATCCCGGGAACGCTCACTTGAGCCTCGCCCGGTGGAAGCCGTGGATCCTGCCGGTGAACTGCGCCGCGCAACTTGACGCCCCGATCGAGTTCAACCCCACGGCAACGGTCTCGGAAGGCGCCTCGTAGAACGGCGTCCGGACGTCGAGCACCGGCTTCTTGTCCAGGAAGACGGCGAGCCTTCCGGCGGCATCGGACCATACGGATGCCGGAACGCCTTCCGGGCGCATCGACGCCGGGAAGAACGAGCCGAACCAAACCTCGACGACCTGCCTCTTGCCGGGCTTCACCTCCACAGGGCCGCTCCTCGGTCCCCCGTACCCCCAGTGGTCCAGCGCAAAGGCCACATGGTTTGAGTCCAGGTAATCGACCACCAGAACGTCCGCACGGCCGGCGCCGCCCGAGCTGACAAGGGGCTCGCGGGCCCCCGGCACCCCGGCCGGGAACTCCAGCGTGATGACGAGAGGGCCGACCAGGTTCGACCTTTCCGGCGCGTTCCAATCGCGTTCAAGCAGGCGAACCCGCACAATCTCGCCCGTGAACCTGAGCCCGAGCGCCCCCTGTCCCGTCTCCCCGCCGCCGATGGACGGCCTGACCCTGAATGCAGGGAAGAACTGCTGCGCCGTGTCGTCAAACACCGGGTCTCCGTCGAGGAGGACCGTCAGCCGCGAGCTGAACGCCTCGGTCTTCCATCCGGGCACGCCGTCGAAGTAGGGATCGCCGATCGGCGGATAGAGCGGCGGCATGTCCACCGTGACCACATGCGGGCGCCTGTAATCCAGCGGGACGGGATCGCTCACGTTCCCCCCGAAGCCGGCATGCTCGAACCCGAAGACAATCTGGTCGTCCGATTGGTAGTAGACGTAGAGGTAGTCCGAAAGGAATTCGGAGCCCGTTATGACGAGCGGCTCCAGCTGGCCCTTCCTGCCCGCGGGAAACCTGACCGTGAGCTCGAGGGGCCCGTAGGATCTCCCGGTGGCCCGGTCGAGGAGAAACCGGGGCGTGTCGAACGCGTGCAACAGGCGCCGGAAGACCGCGGGGTTATCGACGCGCAGCAGCTCATTGTGGTTGAACGACGCGAACAGGTTGAAGAGGACCGACCACGCCAGCGCGACCCAGCAAAGTCCCATCGCGAGGCTGCGCTTGATTCCCACAAGCCGGTCGGCGAGGCCCCAGAATCCAATCACGGAGAGGACGATGAAGCCCGGCAGAAAATCGACCATGTATCGGTTGCTCGCGAACTGGAACGTGAAGACGACGGCCGCGACGCCGAGCGACGCGAGCGCGGCGCAGGTGACGAAGAGCCCGAGCTTTCTCCGGTTCGCGCAGGCCATCGGGGCGAGGAGGGCCAGCATCGCGAAGGGAATGTTGGGGATTATCCCGTAGGGATCCTCGAACCCGATATGCGCCGCCGGAGCGCGGGGGAGCGAGACGACGCGCACAAACGGGAAATAGGCGCTCAAGTTCGCCGGGGCGAACAGGTAGGCGCGGCAATTGTACCACAGGTACGAAAGGCTGAAATGGGTGGCCCTCGTCTCATCGATTCCCGAAAGCTCGTAGCGCTGGCCAAACTCGAACGGACTGTCGAAGCGCAGCTTGTTGTAGAGGAGAAGGCCCGCCACCACGAGGCCGACGGGTGCAAGCGCCGCAATGGCGCGGGGCAGCCGGCCGGGGGCCGCGCCCGGCGCCGGGCCGCAAACGCCCGCCGCGAGCACGGGAACCAGCAAGAAGACCCCTCCAAAGACATAGCTTGGGCGCGAGGCGATCGCCATCCCGTAGGCAAGGCTTGCCAGGGAAAGCCAGGCAAGTTTCCGCCCGCCGTGGAACGCCTGGTACACCCCCAAGAGCGATACCATGAAGAAGGCGTCGCCAGACGCGACAGCCACTTCATACACCTGCGATCTCCTGAGCAGGACGGGCACCATGGTCGCCAGGCCCATGGCGATGACCCCTCCCGCCTCCACGGCGACGCCAGTCGCCCTGAAATAGGTCCCGTGCACGCGCGCGAGGAGGAACGAGCCCGAAAGGAACGCGGCCGCGCAGAAAAGGAACAGCGCCTGTGGATCCTCAAGGTAATGGCCGGTGAGGGCGGCGAACGGCCAGTAGGCGGCCAGGGCCGGCGCCACTCCGAAATAGAGGTAGAGCCTCCCCTTGTAGAAGCTGAGGTCGTGCAACCCAAAGGCGGCGTTCTGGCCGGGGTCGTAGGGATCCTTGAGCTTCAGCAGGCCCGCAGGCACGTCGGCCTTCAGGCTCAGGTGGCCGGACCTGAAACCCCTTATGAGGTAATTGTAGTAGCTCGGGCCCCCGCTGAATTCCCCGAACAGCTCCCTCCCGGGGCTCGCCGCCCACGAATAGAAGAGGAGGACGGCCGCCGCTGCGCATCCCAAGGCCGCATAACGAAGGGCCCTTCGCCGAGTTGACGGTGGGGCCGTATCCTCGAGACCACGCGACATCGGCGCCCAATCTGGGGGATCCCCGCATGCGGTTGCAAGTTCCACGGCGCCAGCCCGGCCCGCTCGCCGCAAACGCGCAGCCGCCGCGGGGAACGGCAATCATGGGCTTATCTCCAAGTGTTGCCCCCGGTGCCTCTGCCGGCGATATTCAAAGGCCTTCGGCACCCCCGGCCCGCCAGGCCCTCTGCCGGAGCGGCTGCCAAAAACATGCTCGCATCAACCCGCGCATATGGTGTGAAGTTGCCCCTTTTAAGTGCCCGTTGACCCCAAGACCATCGTCTACCTGCGCCCCGACACGATCGGCGACCTGATCCTGTTCACGCCGGCGCTGCGCCTCTTCATGGCCGAATGGCCCAAGGCGCGCCATGTCATTGTCGTCAGGCGGGGTTATGAGAGCCTGGCGCCGCTGTTTCCCCGCCAGCTCGAATGGAAGGTGGCGCGCCTCAACCCGTTCAAGCAGCGGCCCTCGGACTGCCGCGAGGAGCTTTCGGCGCTCCTGGGCGAACTGGCAAAAGCGGCTCCCGACCTGATCCTGGCTCCGACCCTGAACCGCACCTGGCTCGAGATCGCGGTGGCGGCGCACTTCAAGAAGACCCGAAGCGTCGTCCTGGGAGGCGCCGACGTGGACCCCATTTTCGCGGCCTCGCTCAGGCTCGACCTCGGCGTCGACAACGCCGCAGCGTTCACGGAGACCGTGCCCTCGGAGGCGTCGGCCACGGACGTCGAGAACCAGCACAGGCTGGTCGAGCACCTGCTGGGAAGGAGGCTGCCGACCGAACTGCCCGCGATCGACGTCCCAAAGGAGCCGCAGGCGAAGGCGCGCGCGAGCGTCGCCGCGCTCGGGCTTCCCGCGGGCCGGTGGGCGGCCGTCTTTGTCGGCGGCGTCGCCAACGTCGCGGTCAAGTCCTGGCCGGCGAGGCATTTCGCCGAGGTCGTCGCCTGGCTGCAGTCGGAGAGGAAGATCCCGGTCGTCCTCCTCGCCCACGCCGACGAGTCCCCCTTCGTCGAGGAGGTCGCCGCCGAGGTCGTCCGCGCCGGCGGCGCGCGGCCGGCCTCCTGGCTCGGCAAGAACGGCGAGCTGCCGCTCCTCGCGGCGCTCCTAAAGGAATCCAGGCTATACGTGGGGCACGACACGGGCGCCATGCACATGGCGGGCGCGCTCGGCCGCCCGGTCGTCGGGATCTTCGGGGGGGGGCACTGGCCCCGCTTCCGCCCGTCCGCGAGGCAGGCCGTGTCCGTCGTACAGCCCCTGCCCTGCTTCGGGTGCAACTGGGACTGCCATTTCGGCGACGGGCCCTGCGTGAAGACCATCCCCGCCTCCGACGTCGTCCAGGCGACCGAGCGCATCCTGGCCGCCGGCGACAGCCCGATCAGCGCGGTCCTGGAGTCGCACGCCCTTCCCGACGCCGCGCTCAGGCTCATCGCCGCGGCCGCCCCGGGGATCTCCGGGCTCAAGCGCGACCGGGTGCAGCGCCAGCACAAGATCGAGGAACTCAAGGCCGAGACGGACTCCAAGGACGTGGAGATCGAGGACCTCAAGCGCGCCGCCGAGGAGCGCAAGACCGAGATGGAGGCCATCAAGGCGGAGCTCGAGCAGGAGTGCGCCGACAAGGACAGGGAGATCGCCGAGCTGAAGGTCGAGACCAATTCAAAGGACGTGGAGATCGAGGACCTCAAGCGCGCCGCCGAGGAGCGCAAGACCGAGATGGAGGCCATCAAGGCGGAGCTCGAGCAGGAGTGCGCCGACAAGGATAGGGAGATCGCCGAGCTGAAGAAGGAGGCCGACTCCAAGGACCGGGAGATCGCGGCCCTCAAGGAGACGTGCGACGACCGGGAGAAGATAGTCGTCCGGCTGGACGCGGGCCTGAAGGCGCACATCGCGGCGTTGCCCGAGTGGGAGCGCCGGGTGGCAGGGGTCGAGGCCGAGCGCGACGCCCTCGCCGCCCGCCTCGAGCTCCTGGGAAAGCTTCCGCCCGACGCCTCGACGTGGGCGCAGGCCGTCCACGACAAGGACGTCCACATCGGCAACATCGAGGCCTCCCTGAGGAACAGCGCCGAGGAGATCCTTGCGCTCAAGCAGGCGATCTCGAATTACGCGTCCGGCCACGCGAACACCGAGCAGGCGAAGCACTTCGGCCGGCTGCTCTCGGAAAAGGAGGCGGTCATCCAGGAGCTGCACCGCGCGTGCGTCGAGCGGGAGGCAGTCATCAACCAGATGGCCGCCGAGGCGACGACCGCGACGGCGGCACTTCGAAAGCTCTGGATCGCGCTGAAGATGGGCGTCCGCGAGAAGCTCTGGCGCCCCCTCGACCGCTGGGTCTTCAGGAAGGTCGTCGAGGACTACTGGATGCAGATCGGCGTCCTCAGGCAGTACGGGCCCCGCCCTATAGCCTGGGACCGAAGGCTCCCCAGGCCCACGTGCGCGGACCACGCCCTTCCGAAGCTGGGGATCGTGACGCCCAGCTTCGAGCAGCCCGCGTTCCTCGAGAGCACGATGGTGAGCATCCTCAACCAGGATTACCCGAAGCTCCTCTACGCCGTCCAGGACGGCGCATCGCGCGACGCGAGCGCGCAGATCATCGCGCGGTACGCGCCGAGGCTGCGCCACTGGGCATCCGAAGCCGACAAGGGCCAGGCGGACGCCATCCGCAAGGCCTTCGCCCATATCGAGCCCGAGCTCGGCCCCGATGACGTCATGGCGTGGATCAACTCGGACGACCTCGTGGCCCCGAGGGCCCTGAGGTTCGTCGCCTCCTATTTCGCGGCGCATCCTCTCGTGGACGTGGTCTACGGCCACCGGATAATCATCGACGACGCCGACCGCGAGATCGGCCGATGGATCATGCCCCGCCACGAGCCGGCCTCGATCGAGTGGATCGACTACGTGCCGCAGGAGACGCTGTTCTGGCGGAAGCGGGCCTGGGATGTCGCGGGCGGGATCGACCCCAGCTTCCAGTTCGCGCTCGACTGGGACCTGCTCGCCCGATTCAGCCAGGCCGGCTGCAGGATCGTCCGCGTGCCCTACTTCCTCGGCTGCTTCAGGGTCCACGCCCAGCAGAAGACGAGCCAGGTGATCCACACGACCGGGGCGCAGGAGATGTCCCTCATCCGCTCGCGCTTCCACGGCGCCGAGAAGGACAACGCGGCGAAGATAGAGCGCCAGGCGCGCAGGATCCGCTTCCGGGGCGCGCTGGCCGCGAGGCTCGCCGGGGCGGGAATCCGCTGGTAGGAGCTTGTTTTTTGACGCCATTTCCAAAGTCTAGCCCCTTTCCGCCAGAATGACCGCCCTGCTGCTTGTCGTAGGACTCTACGTTTATCTCTCCGTCATCGGCCAGGCCGTGGTGTGCCTGTTCAGGCCCAGGATCGGGGTGCTCTGGAGCTGGTTCGCGGCGCCGACGCTGGGCCTTTCGCTCCTGATCGTCATCATCACCCGGCTGAACGTCTGGGGGATCCCCGTCCGGGCCTCGGGCCCGTGGGCGACCGCCGTCCTCCTGGCCGGCGCGGCCGCCGTGATCGCCTGGCGCAGGCCCCGGTTTCCCCTGCGGAGGCTCGCCCCGTTCCTCGCGATCGGCGCCGGCTACCTGCTCTACGTAGGATGGCCCTCGCTCCGGTACGGCTTCAGCTGGATCTCCTACGCCAACGACGACATGGCGAACTACTGCATGGCGGCCGAGCGCTTCCTGCAGCACGGCTACTACGACATCCCGCTCCAGACCGACCTGCAGGGCCGGGACTACACCCAGCACTACTGGTTCATGCACGCGCTCCAGCAGATCCGGCCCGGCTCGGAGCTGACGATCGCGTGGATCGCGTCCATCACCGGCCGGCGCGCCCACGAGGTGTTCATGCCGGCGATACTGCTTCTCAGCCTCATGCAACTCTTCGGCATGGGCGCGATCGCCGTCTGGAAGGGGCGCTACCGCAGGGTCGCCCTGGTCGCCTTCTTCCTCTTCGCCACGAGCCCGCTCTTCGGGCTCGGGACGCTCTACCAGCTGATCGCGCAGGTCGCGGGCATCGCGCTCCTGCAGGTCATCGCCTCCGTCCTGTTCGTGCCGCGCCGGCTCACGCTGCGGGCGATGGCGGTCGGCGGCCTCCTCACGGCGAGCCTGGCGATCTTCTACCCCGAGGTCTCGCCCTTCGTGGCCCTGGGCATCCTGCTCGTCGCGCTCAGGATGCGCTACTTCGACCCCGCGCGGTTCCGCCCCTACGCTCTGCTGATCGGGGGAGTGGCCGCCCTGACCTTCATCCTCATCGCCAGCAGCACCTACGAGTTCGTCAACACCCTCGTCATGCAGTCGGTGGGCTCCGCGGGCCTGGGCGCCATGGCGGAGATCAACGACCAGAGCGGGGGGCTCGTCCTCTTCCCCTGGACCCTCGTGCCGTCCTTCATCCCCATGCTCTTCGGGCTGCACCCGTTCGGCATCGTGGGCGTCGACCCGTGGATCTCGGCGCAGATCGTGGTCGGCGTCGCCCTCCTGCTCTATTTCGCCTGGCGCACCTGGAGGAACTTCATCGAGGGGGCCCCCGTCGGCTATCTCGGCGTCCTCGAGATCCTCCTCGGGGTCTACCTCTTCCAGAAGGGGCAGGACTTCGGGCTGTTCAAGCTGGCGATGTTCGCCCAGCCCACCACCACGCTGTGCCTCGCGCAGGGATTCTCGCATTTCATGTCCTCGGCGCGCGCCGGCACCCGCAAGGGCGCCCGGATCGCGATAGCCGTCTTCTTTGTCGGCACCTCCGTCTCCTATTTCTACTACACGATCGCCTCGCTCGGCACCTATGGCGGAGGCCTCACGGAAATCGTGAAGGGATCCGCGCTCGGCGTCGGCTTCACGCCCCCGACGAACCTCAAGTACCAGGGCATCGAGAGCGACATCTCCAACGTCGTGAGCGCCAAGATGCTCTCGCAGTACACGAAGGGCATCGACACGCGGTTCCTGTCCCGCAGCTACATGGACAACATCGCCAACATCGCCGTGCTCAAGTTTCTGCGCACGGAGGATCCCGACCTGGGCCCGCAGGCCCGCCTGGTCGAGAAGCTCTCGCTGCTGCGCTTCATGCTTCCCGAGGAGATCCTGTCCGGCGACATCCCCGACTACAAGGTCGTCACGATCCACAAGGAGGCCGACAGCGTCGTGTACGCGAACAACTGGACGGAGACGAGCTCGAGGCACCTCAGGTACAACGACCGCCTGTTTGTCTCGACCCGCACCGACCTCGACCACTTCAACAAGCTGAACCCCGGCACGGGCTGGACGGTGCAGAACATGTACCAGTACAAGCTCGAGAGCCAGGTCAGGGACCGGCTTGTCTTCGTGCATTCCGAGCTGAGCCCGCACTATTACTCGTCGGCGCGCTTCAAGGCCGCGTTCTTCCAGAGGGAGAACGAGCCCATCTCCAACGGCAAGTCGTCGTTCCACGGCACCGGGCAGTTCAACGTGTTCCACATAGTGAACCCGTCGCCGAACCTGAGGGTCATCGTGGACTTCTCGCGCACGTCGCTCGGCGTCGGCCGCACGATGCTGCCCGAGCGGGCGATCGTAGTCGGCGACGAGGACTACCGGCTCCCCTTCGTGGGCGCCGGCTCGGCGAGGGTCGTCTCGCCGGTCATCCAGCCCGAGTACTACGAGGGCCAGGCCTACATCACGATCGACTTCGGCGACCAGGCGAGGGTGATCAACAAGCTCAAGACGGGGCTCATGCGCTGGTACGGAGTCCAGTTCGCCCTCGACGACCGGAGGCTCATCGGGTTCACCCGCGACATCTCCGTCCTCACCGACGAGGAATACCGCGCGATGCCGCGTCCCATGAAGATCGGCCGCTTCCCCGAGGACCTGCTCCAGTACAAGGGACTGGAGTATTCGGGGCTCTACGAGGACGGATGGACCGGACGGGATGCGTATTTCAAGCTCGGGGCCTCGCGCGCCGGCCAGGTGCTCTACTTCAAGGGATACATACCGGACACGCCGCGGTTCCGCCGGGAGGGCCTCGACGCCACGATCTCGATAAACGAGCGGCCGACCGAGGTGGTCAGGCTGAAGGCGGGGAGGTTCACGCTCACGCGCCTCATCAAGGAATCCTCGGACATAACCTCCATCTCGCTCCATTTCTCCGACGCCCAGGTCTACGACAACGACGAGGACAAGCGCGCGGTGTCGGCCTTCGTGCGCGAGATCTCGATCAACGACATCCCCGATTTCGCAAGCTTCAGAAACGTCGCCAACGACTCGGGGGAGAAGGTTGAGCTTTCTGGGATCGACCCGGACGGCTGGATCGAGAAGTCCGCCCAATTCAAGGCGCCCGCGTTCGACGGGTTCAAGGTCCTCAAGCTCGACCTCGAGATGCCGGGCTGGGCGCCGATCGCGTCGAACTCGATCAAGGTCTCGGTGGACGGCCGGACGCTGCTGTCGGACTCCGTGCCGCGCCAGACGTTCGAGAGCATCTATGTGCCCCTGCCCCCGGGCGGCCAGCGGCTCGTCCACTTCGATTCGTCCGACGTGTTTGAGCTTCCCAAGGACGGCCGGATGCGCGCCTTCGCGATCAAGAACATCTCGTTCGAGAACCTGAGCCAGACCGACCTTTTTGCAAGGGGCTGGCACAAGTCGGGCTATTTGTTCGGCATCAGCGGGGCGGACACCGACGGCTGGGTGGACAAGCGCCTCGATTTCCGCTTCCCGGCCACGGAGATGTTCAAGGAGGCGATCATCGAGGTAATCCGCTTCCCGTCGAAGTGGGACATCTCCCTGGGGGTGTCGCAGGACGGGGGCTCGCAGAAGGTGCGCACCCTCGGCCTGGAGCAGACCGAGCGGATAAGGGTGCCCCTGTCCAAGGTTCACGACACGACCGCGGTGCTCTCCACCGACCGGAGCTTCCCGCTCGCCGCCCCCGACATGCGGATCCGCTCCTTCCGCGTAGTGAACATCGACTTCGACTGAGTTTCGGCCCATCATCGGCGTCGCCATGCTTCTCAGCGTAGTTGTCCCCGTTTACCGGGAGGAAAAGAGCATCCCCGAGTTCATCCGGAGGATGGGCCCCATACTCTCGGGCATCACCGAGGATTATGAGATCATCTTCGCCATGGATCCGTCGCCGGACCGGACCGAGGACGTGATCCTGGAGCAGCGGGCCGCGGACGGCCGCATCAAGCTTCTCAAGTTCTCGCGGCGGTTCGGCCAGCCGATGGCGAGCCTCGCCGGGATGCAGTATTCCTCGGGCGACGCCGTCGTCGTCATGGACGTCGACATGCAGGATCCCCCTGAGCTCGTCGGCGACATGGTCGCCAAGTGGCGCGAGGGCTACGACGTCGTCCTGCCCCAGCGCACGCGCCGCACGGGCGAGCCCTGGGTGAAGCGCATCGTCGCCAAGACGGGCTACAAGGTCATCAACAAGATAGCCGACGTGAGGATCCCGCCCAACACGGGCGATTTCAGGCTCATGTCGCGGCGCGTCGTCGATGAGGTTGTGAGGCTGCGCGAGTGCCACGGCTTCCTGCGCGGCATGGTCGCGGTCGTCGGGTTCCGCCAGTACCTCCTCCCGTTCGAGCGGCCCGCGCGGTTCGCCGGGGAGACCAAGTACAACCGTTTCCTCGGGTCGCTGCGGATCGGGTTCAACGGGATCTTCTGCTTCTCGACCTATGCCCTGACGCTGAGCACGCAGCTCGGGTTCCTGATCGCCGGCGCCTCGTTCCTGATCGCGCTGGCGTACCTCATCATGAAGCTGTGCGGGTTCCCCTTCCCCGTCGGCAATCCCACGCTGGTCATCCTTATCCTGTTCCTCGGGGGCATCCAGCTGATCAGCGTCGGAATCCTCGGCGAGTACATCGGCCGCATCTACGAGGAGGTCAGGGCCCGTCCAAAGTTCATCGTCGACCGGGCCGAGGGTTTTCGCGCCAGGTCCGGCACCGGATGAGGCTTTCCGCCGGAGGCGGCGGAGCGGCCGGGGCCCCGCACTAATGTCTTTTCCAAACGCACAATTGCCCGTCCAATAGCGCCTCCATGCAATCAACGAAGTGGCCCAAGGTCCTGCCTCCGCTCACTCCTGAGCAGCGGAGGATCAGCGACGAGTTCATGAAGCGCTGGCACGAGCAGCTTCCGAGCCGCTACGGCGTCGTCGAGCGGTTCAACCACTCCTTTCCCGTGCGCAATTCGCGCCCCGGATTCCGCACGTCGATAGAGATCGGCGCCGGGCTCGGCGAGCACCTGCACTACGAGAGGCTCACGGCGGAGCAGGAGAGGAACTACTGCGCGGTGGAGCTCAGGGAGAACATGGCCGCCGAGATCCGCAGGAGGTTCCCGAATATCCAGGCGGTCACCGGCGACTGCCAAGCGCGGCTTGATTTTCCGGACGGGCACTTCGACCGCTACATCGCCGTCCATGTTCTCGAGCACCTGCCCAATCTTCCCGCCTGCATCCGGGAGGCGCACAGGCTGCTCGACAAGCAGCGCGGCCAGATGCTCGTCGTGATCCCCTGCGAGGGAAGCCCCGCGTACTCCCTGGCGCGCAAGATCTCGGCCGAGCGCGTCTACAACCGGTACTTCAAGGGCGGCTATGGCTGGCTCATCGCGCGCGAGCACATCAACCGGCCCCGCGAGATCCTGGAGGAGCTCCATCCCTTTTTCACGGTGGAGAAAAAGGCGTTCTTCCCGCTGCCATTCCTCCCGTTCGTATTCAACAACTTGTGCATCGGCCTGTCGCTGAGGCCGCGCCCGGCATGAGCGCGGTGTTCGTCACCGGCGCGGCCGGGTTCATCGGCTCGAGCCTGGTGGACCGCCTGCTGGCGGACGGCGCCAGCGTGGTCGGATGGGATAATTTCTCCACGGGCCAGGAGCGTTTCCTCGAGGGCGCCTCCAGGCATCCCGCGTTCAAGCTGGTGCGCGGCGACAACCTGGACCTGCCGGCCCTAGCGAAGGCGATGGCGGGCTGCGAAAGCGTGTTCCACCTGGCGGCGAACGCCGACGTGCGCTTCGGAACCGAGCACCCGAGGAGGGACCTCGACCAGAACACGATCGCCACGCACAACGTTCTCGAGGCGATGCGGACGAACGGAATCAAGCGGATCGCGTTCTCGTCGACCGGATCCGTGTACGGCGAGGCGGAGCTCATCCCCACGCCGGAGGATGCGCCGTTCCCGATCCAGACCTCGCTCTACGGGGCGTCGAAGGTGGCGTGCGAGGGGCTCATCTGCGCCTACTGCGAGGGGTTTGGATTCGAGGGGACCATCTTCCGTTTCGTCTCGATCCTGGGCGAGCGCTACACCCACGGCCATGTGTTCGACTTCTACCGGCAGCTCATCGAGCACCCGGGCTGGCTGAAGATCCTCGGGGACGGCTCCCAGCGCAAGAGCTACCTTTACATCCAGGACTGCGTGGAGGCGATCCTTCACGCCACCCACACGGGGAAAGCGCGCGGCGCGCGCCACCGGGTCCAGGTGTACAACCTCGGGACCTCGGAATACGTCCGGGTGAGCGACAGCGTGGGCTTCATCTGCGCGGCGCTGGGGCTCAAGCCCGAGCTGCGCTACGCAGGAGGTGACCGCGGCTGGATCGGCGACAATCCCTTCATCTTCCTCGACACAAAGAGGATCCTTTCCATCGGATGGGCACCGAGGCTCTCGATCGAGCAGGGCATCGTGCGCACGCTTCGCTGGCTTGAGGCGAACCGCTGGGTCTACGACACGCGGCGCTAGCCCGGCAACGAGATGACGACCTTCGCCTTCGCGTCCCTGATCCCGATTGCGACGTTGATGGCGATGGCGTGCCTTTGGTGCCCCAGGACCTGGAAGGAATGGAAGCCGCGGGTTGTCACGGTGCTGGTCCTTTTCGCGGCGGGAATCTACGCGGCCAGGCCGTTTCTCCGCGGGACCTATGTGGGCACGGGCGAGGCTTACAACTACAGCCTTTCCGTGGCCGACGCGGTCACGCAGTCCCGCTCAGGCGTCTTTCCAGCGCTGGTCGGCCAGACGGAGTTCGCGTTCAACGGGCGCATCCACCCGCTCCGGACGGCGCCGTGGTACTGCTGCGCCGCATGCCTCATCGATTTCGCGACCCTTCACCGGCTGACCTTCTGGAAGATCCAGGACGCGCTTCTGACGCTCAGCCTCGTGTGCGCCGCGTTTTCTACCTACGCCGCCCTTCGCCTTCTGGTCGGGGCCACCCGAAGGGTCGCGCTTTTCGGCGCCGTCCTTTACGAGCTTTCCCCCGGGGTCCTGTCGACGGCCTACGCCATGGACCTCTACATGACCGTCACCACGCTGGCGCTCGTGCCGGTCGTCGTCGGCTGCAATCTTGCGAGCTTCTCGCGGAGGTCCGCCACGGTGTATCTGATCCTCGGCTCCTCGCTCGGGTTCGCGTGGCTCGCCCACCCCCCCATTGCGTTATGGCTGTCCGCATCCACGGCGGCCATCCAGATCGCCGTCTGGGCGACGCGGAGGCCGACGTTGCGGTCGCTTGCAGCCGTCGTGCCGGGCCTGATCGCCTGCCTCCTGCTGGCTGGATACGCATTCGCGTCGACTTCCGCGATGAATGATGTGGCGGGCCTCTCGTACCCCGAGGACTACACCCCTATGTTCGTCGAATTGAGGCGGGCATTCCCGGCGTCGATCATGCCGATAAGCGCCGAGGCCCGCCAGCTGAGCGACTTTCAGCTGGGATACGTCTTCTGGTGCCTGCTCCTGGCCTCCGGCGCGGTGGCCCTTTGGAGGAGGCGACTCTCCGCCGCGGTGCTCGTTGGAATCGCCTGCTTTCTCGTCCTTCTCTGCCTCCCCGTGCCCTTTCTCACGAAGGCAATCTGGCTGCACCTGCCGCCGGCGTTCCCGAAACTGACCAATATCTGGCCGATGCAGCGGCTCTACCTCGTCTCGACCGGACTGGTCCTCGTCGCCGCGTGCTCCCTTTGGCCGGAAGCCGACCTCTGGATCCGCTCGCCCCAGCGCGGGCGCCGCCTGGGACTCCTCGCGCTGTGCGCGGCGGCCCTTGTCTGGCACGCCGGCCAGGCGCACCTGTTCATCCAGCGGGGGATGGTCCTGCAGCACGGCGGCGAGGAGAGCGCCGACATGCACAGGTCGGAGAACATCGATCTCACAGTGACCTCCTACGCCCTGCTTGGGCTGCCGAGCCACTTTGTGAACGGCGTGATGGACGCCGGAAGGGAGTTCAGGCTTCTGCGGGCGACGGACCGCTCGGAGGTTGCGAACAACTGGAGCCCGGCGAATTCCGGCAGGCTTCGCGCGCACGGGATCCTCCACACCGTCTCGCTGCAGACCAACTCGGTGCGCCTCGCGCCCGCGCTCTGGATCGAGCCCGGGCGGCGCTACGTCCTCAGCCTGAGATTCCGGACTCCCCCGTTTGCCGGCGCCCTCGTGCTGGAAGGCGACCGATTCAGGCGGCAGTACCCCCTGCCGAGCGCTGGCGAGGCGCGCGGGTTCGGGATGAAAGAGGGCAACGACCCGTCGATCTCCCTTTGGACGACGAATCCCGAGGGCACGGAGATCCGCCTGTCGCTGGTTGGCGTGAGCGAGCCCGTGGCGTTCGCCGACTTTGAGCTGCGCGAGGTCGATCCGGCGAGCTTCCCCGTGCAGCTGGGCGAGTTCCTGCCGCTGTCGGGCCGGGTGCGGGCGAGCGAGCCCGTGTGGCTGGAGACGCCCAGGCGATTCATTCCGGGTTACCGGGCGGCGATCGACGGAAGAGACGCACAGGTGGCCAATTCGCCGGACGGCGCCGTCATGATCGAGACTCCGGCGGGCGAGCACGAATTCAGGCTCAGCTACGCAGGCACTCCCCTTCTCCTGGCCGCCTTCTGGACCTCGTTCCTGACGGGATGCGCGCTCGCGCTCTCCGTCCTGGGTTGGCTCGCCGCCCGGGCGATCGGCCAGCTCCGCACGGGTCCGGCGGCGGTCGGCGCCTAGGGGGCGGTCATTCCGGACCCTCCGCGCGCTCGGGCATGACGCGTCCGGAGCGGTCGGCGGCCGAGGGGTCGGCCTCCTCGTGGTATTCGGCGTCGGTGTTAACCTTCCAAAGGTCAAAGCGCCTCCCCCCGAGGTTCCTAACGGCGAGCAGGGCGGTCATCATCGAGTGGTCCTGGTTGTTGTACTTGTGCATGCCGTTGCGCCCGACCACCTGGAGATTCTCAAGCGCGCCGAGCGCGAGGCGTATCGTGTCGAGGTGGGCCTGGTAGCCCGGACCGTACACGGGGTAGGCCTTCTCAACCCGCACGACGGCCCCCTCCGTGACCCGCTCGGCGCCGCAGAGCCCGATCTGCGCGAGCTCGCGCTTGCCCAGCTCCACCAGCTCGCTGTCCGCCATGTTCCACAGCCCGTCGCCCTCGAAGCAGAAGTACTCGAGCCCAAGGCATGTCGTCGACGGCCGGCCGATCATCGCCTCGCTCCAGTTCTTGAAGTTCTGGACCCTCCCCAGCCTGACTCCCGGCTCGTGTATGTAGATCCAATTGTCCGGGAAGGGGTTCGCACCCTCCACGACCAGGGCGACCGTGATGAAGTCGCGGTACGACAGGTTGCGCGCAGCCGCCTGCACCGGCTCCGGCAGCGGAGGGTCGAACGCCAGCACCGTCTCACGGAGGGGCATCGAGACGATGAACTGGTCGCCATCCACCCTTGTGCGCCTTCCGTCGCCGCCCAGCGTCTCGACGGCCGTCACCCGGCTGCCTTCTCGGATTATCCTGACCACGCGGACCCCCATCTCCAGCCGGCCTCCCTGGGCCGCCAGGTCCGCCGCCGCCTGCTCCCACATCTGGCCGGGCCCGAGCCTCGGGTAGTCGAAGGTGTCGATCAGCGTCTTTATGGTCTGGCCCCCGCCCGGCTGCCCGCCTCTGAACGCATTGACGATGGCCCTTGAAAGGGAGAGCCCCTTTATCCGCTGCGCGGCCCAGTCGGCGCTCAACTGGCTCGTGGGGATGCCCCAGACCTTCTCGGTGTAGGTCTTGAAGAAGATCGCGAACAGGCGGCGCCCGAAGCGGTTCGTCACCCAGTCCTCGAAGGAGTCCTCGGGACGGCGCGGGAAAAGGCGCGCCCAGCCGTAGCTGGCCACGCAGAGGATGCTCGTGAACAGCCCGAGCCCGCGCAGCGCGTTCCAGGGCTTGAGCGGGTAGTCGAAGAACGTGCCCCTGTAATAGATCCGGGACATCCGGCGGACCTGGATGAAGTCGTTAGGAAGCCGTTTCTTCCACCAGCGCGTGACCTCCTCGCTCTTGCTGAAGAACCTGTGACCCCCGATGTCGAAGCGGAATCCGCCCCTCTTGACCGTCCGCGCGATCCCGCCGACGTATTCCGGGTCCTTCTCGAGAACCGTGACGTCCATGCCCGCCTCCCGCGCGCCGCAGGCGGCGGTGAGCCCGGCGGGTCCGGCGCCGACGACCACGACACGGCAGGATGGGGCGGGGTTCGGCATTTGCGCCTACCTCAGGTAGAGGGCTCCAATTCTCACGGATGAGATGACCGTCCCGGTGAATTCCCTGTTGCACGTCGATCCCCCCAGGGGATTGGCGGCAACGTAGATCTCGCTGGGGTCGCAGGCGTACGGAATGGCCTTGGCATCGAGAACCTTGGCTCCATTGGCGTGCACGACCACGGTGGATTCAATCCTCGCGCGATCGGCGGCGCTCAGCAAGGCCCACTGCGGGTCCTCCTCGAAATGGAGCGAGCCCAGGCTGACCTGCACCTCGAGGTTTTCGCCTCCGCGCACGGCAATCCTGCCGCTTATCGGCCCCCCGGTGCCCCAGTGGTCATATCCGACCTGCACGTGGCCGGCGTCGGGATAGGCGATGTACACGAAATCGGCGGCCCCTTGCCGGCCGGTGACGAGCAGCGGCTCCGGCCCGCGGCTTCGGTCGCCCGGCAGCTTCAGGACCAGGTGGATGGCGCCCGCCGGGGGCTGCCCCGAGGGCATCGACGGCAGCCACTGGGCGTCAAGCTTTGGCCCGCTGAACAGGATCTCGGCCGTGCTGGCGCCGATCTGGTTGTAGCCGAAGGCCACCTCCTCTGGGTTGGACGGGTTTGAGGGCCTCTGGACGGACGCGATGTCGCGCCCGTTGAAGCGCAACCTGAACGGGTGGATGCCGCCGCTGGGCGCGGCGTGAAGGGAGTCCATGTCGATCTCGATGGCCTGGTCCTCGTCCGGATCGAAAAGGACGGGGTCGGTCTCGAACGGCCCATAGTTCCAGCAATCGTGCACAAACCGCGCCTTTCCCGGGGCGAGATAGAAAACATAGACGAGGTCGCCGGCTCCGTGGACGCCCGTGCTCACCAGCGGCTGGCCGACCATGGCCCGGAACTCGGGCAAACGCGCGATCAGCCGGACCGGTCCCGTGCCGAGCCCGGCCGCGAGGTCGGCCCTTCTGGGGATCCCGAGGCGGGATAGGTTCGAGATGCGCCCCGAGAAGCTGGCCTCCACCCCTCCGGGAGCCGACGTGGAGCCAATGGTCGCCTGCCAGGCGTCCGAGGGATAGAACGCCGATGAGGCGCTCAGGAGCGTCTTTCCATCCAGCCTGACCTCAACCCGGCGGCGCAGCGCGGCGATATCGTCGTCCGACCAGCCCGAGAACGCGGCGTGCTCGGCCGGCGGATAAAGGCCGCCCATCTCAACTCTCATCCGGTGCCGGGCGGTGCCCACGTCGACAAACTCGCTCAGTCGCGCGGCATCCCCGAGGTGAACATACCCGAACCTCGCCCGCCCCGGGGACTGGTACTCGACAAACACGAAGTCGCCCCCGCCGCCGGTAGCGACCAGGGGCTCGCGCCGGCCCGCAGGTCCCCCGGTGAACTCCACGTCAAACTCGACCGGCCCCTGCCGGACCCCCCTGAGGCGCTCCAAGCCCTCGGCAGGAAGGTTGAGCAGGCGGGCCACCGCGCGCGTGCCCCGGCCGGACTCGGCAGCGGGCAGGCCGCTCGCGATCGAGTCGAAGAGTGAAGGCGCAAGGGCGGCCGCGATCGCCAAGGCGAGCGCCATGCGGGCCCACGGTGCCGAATCGCCAAGCGCGGAGAGGCCGACCGAGGCGACGAGCAGGGCGAGAAGCGTCGCCGACGGAAGGAAATCGATCTCGTAGCGCGCGTTCGCAAAGGGCAGCGACAACAGGGAGGCGAGGTTGACCAGGGAGGCGGCGGCAACAAACCCGAGGACGGGGGCCCAGACATGGTCGCGGGTGCGGCGCGCCAGCAGGGTCAGAGGAAGCCCCAGTGCCAGGAGCGCGAACGGGAACCACGGTATGACCCCGAAAACGTCGGTGTCCCGGTTGAGAAACGGATAGTAGGCCGAGCGGTGGACTCCGGCGAGGAGGTACTCCCCAAGGGTCCAGGGGACGTTTGAGAGGGCGAAGAGCTTGGTGCGCCGCATGTCCATCGCCGAGAACTGGTACGACGTCCCGAATTCAAGCGGGCTGCCGAACCGAGCGTAGTTGTAGAGCGCGAGGCCCGCGCCGACGACGGCGATTGGGGCGACGGCGGCAACCCAGAAGCCCGCCCCCGGGACCGGGCCGGATTGCCTGCGCGCCCGCCGCAAGATCACGGCCGCGGCGATCCAGAGGGGGATCACCCCGAAGACATAATTCGGGCGCGCCGCAATCGCCAGGGCCCAGGCCGCGCTCGCAATCAGGATCCACGCCACCCGGATTCGCGCCCGGTCAGTGGCCGCCGCCGACAGGACGGCGTTCGCGCACAGCATGGAGCACGCAAACGCGCATGTGATCGGCACCTCGTAGATCCTCGCGCTGCAGACGACAAACGGGATGAACGACCCGAGGCCGATTACCACCACGGCAAGAAAGGTCCATCCGGGCGCGATTTCCGGAAAATACCGGCGCTTGAACCGCAGGTAGAAAAGCGCCGCGAGGAGGAACCCGGCCGCGCAGAAGACCCCGGTCCCCGTGCCGTCCCTGAGGTAGGTCCCGGTGAGCAGGTGCCACGGTCCAAAGAGGACCAGAACAGGCCCCACCCCGAAGTAGATGTAGTACTTGCCGTTGTAGTAGGTCGCATCGTGCGCGCGCGGCACACCTTGGGCCCCCGACCATGGATCGGGAAGCGCGTTGAGCCGGGGATCCGGCTCCAGGCTCAGGTACGTTCTTCCCGAGAGGAGGGCCTCGGTGAGGAGCTGGTAATACGACTGCGGCACGCGGTCGGGCGCCGGAACGGTCGATTTGACGTTTAGCCAGGCATAGGCTCCGAGCACGATCGCCACGGCCAGGGCCAGCAGGGGCCCCTCGCGCAGGCCGAAGGCCGTCGGGGCTGGCCATGCCATTCGGGTCGGAGGAGGCGGCTCGGTCATTCCTGGAAAATGCGAGCAAACCGTTCAAGTTCATTGCGATCAATATCGAAAAGCCCGGCGCCGCGGGCGCCTAAAGTGTCGCCAAGCTCCGCGCGCGCAGTCTATATCCAGGCAATGAAATGGATCCTCGGCGCCGGCGCCGCCCTATTCGTCGCAGGGCTCCTGTTTTGGCAGTCCAGGGCGGAGAAGGTGTCCTACGTAAACGGGCTGCCCGCGTACAGCACCCTGCCCGGCCGGGAGTATTTCCTCGAGCGCGACTGCTACCTCTTCAAGTTCAAGCGGGCGAGCAGCGACTGGCCCCTTATCGCCTCGAGGGCCACCGTCCCTGCGCTCCCCGAATCCGTGGACGCCAAGAACATCGGCGCCGAGTTTCCAGGTGTCCGCATCCTCGACGTCATCAAGGCGGGCACGCGCTTCCGGATCGTGTCCGTGCGGCGCACGGAGAGCCCGGCGTCCACAAGCATCTCCTTCGAGGTCCTCCTCGGCGACGAGGTCAGCTTCAAGTACCCGCGCGTCGATGCGTTCTGGATACTGGATCACTCGCCAGAGAAGGAGGGCAAGGCTCCCAGCGTCATGCCCGACTACGCGGTTCCGCGCTTCAGCTACAAACCCTCGGCCCCTTGAATCTCGTCGTCACAGGAAGCAGCTCGGGCATCGGCCGGGCCCTCGCCCTTCGGCTCGTCGGCCGCGGGCACAGCGTCTGGGGCCTCGCGCGCAGGGAGCAGCCGGCTCCCGAAGGCAAGCAGAAGGGCCAGTTCCGCTCCTCGCGCTGCGACGTGGCGCAGTGGGCGGAGATCGAGCGCGCCGCCAGCGAGGTCGCGGGTTTCTGGCAGCACGCGGATGGGCTGGTCACGTGCGCCGGCCTCCAGGGGGAGATTGGGCGCGCGGTCGCCGCCGACCCGGCGCGCTGGAGCGCGACCGTGCGCGCCAACCTGGACGGATCGTTCAACGCCATCCGCGCGTTTCACGCCCTCTTGTCCCGCGCGCCGCGGCGCGCGAAGATTGTTTGCTTCTCCGGCGGGGGAGCGACCAAGGCGCGCGCCCGGTTCTCGGCCTACGGCGCCGCGAAGACCGCCGTCGTGAGGCTCGTCGAGACGATTGCGGAGGAGGAGAAATCCGCGGCGCTGGACATCAACGCCGTCGCCCCCGGGGCCATCCACACCCGCCTCACCGACGAGGTCATCGCGCTGGGCCCGGCGGTCGTCGGCGATGCCGAGTACCAGGCGGCGCTGAAGCAGGGGACGTCGGCGGGAGCCGCCCTCGAGCGGGCCCTCGACCTGGTCGAATGGCTCCTCTCCCCGGAGAGCGACGGCATCAGCGGGAGGCTCTTGAGCGCCCCGTGGGATCCCTGGCCGGGCCTCGCCAAGAACGCGGGGGCGCTGTCGGCCAGCGACGTCTACATGCTGCGCCGGGTCCTCCCCGAGGACAGGGGCATGCGCTGGCAGGCGTAGGCGCGCCGCCGCTACCGGTTTCCGGGAAACAGGTCCTCCGCGGCCTGGTGCGTGCGGGCCAGTATCAGGTCGCCCTCGAAGGTGCTCGCGCTCGTGGACATGCCCAGGGGGTTTGCCCCGACGACAACCTCGCCCGGCCGCACGGCGTAGAGTGCGGTCAGGCGATCCATGACCATGCGCCCGTCCAGTGCTATCCGGACTGCCCCGCCGGGGGTCTTCCCGTCCGCATCGAGCGAGGCCATCTCGATCCCGATCGAGTGTATCTCGCCATCCGCCAAGTCGAATGGCGCCGACTCGATGGCGCCGACCGACCAGTGATCGAGCCCGACGACGTATCGGCCGTCGGCAAGACCCCGCAGGTAGACGGAATCGGCGGCCCCCACCCGGCCGGCCTCCACCAGCGGCGAGCTTGAGATCCGGCCCTGCCTCGGAGTCAAAAAGCCCAGGAGGATCCTGCCGGGAAGCGTCGGGCGTTGCGCGGCTGACGACCTCGCGGCGCCGGATCCGGGCCCCCCCGGGAGCGCCGTCCCGGACCATTCGCCGCCGCCCGAGGCATCCGCCCGCACTGACCCGCCGGAAAAGAAGCCTGTCCGCGTCGCGAGCACCACCGAGGGCCCGATCTCGACCACGAGGCGCCCAAGTGACCCGGGGGCTCCTCCTGCGGTGGCGTCCCCGATCGCCGCCCCGTCCCTGGACATGCTCACGACGACCGGCCTCCGCACTTCCGGGAGCGGACGGCTGGACCACGTGGATACCCCCCCCTCTGTCCAGCCCAGGAAGACGCCGCCGGCCGGTTCGCCCCTGCGCCAGGCGACCCCGGCCGCGCCGCCGTCGCCCCGGTCGAATCGCAGGAGAATCCCGCGCTGGTCCTCGAACGCGGCCGAGGGTTCCGGCATGAACTCGAGGCTGCCCTCCCCGACGGCCCCGAGCTCCCTCCTGGACGGCTCAGGCTCCAGGACGCCCTCGAACGTGGCCCGCGCCACGCTCGAGTTCAGGAGATTCGCGCCAAGGGCGACGCCTCGCCTGTCAGCGGGAAAGGGTGGAACCTCGGGCTCAAAGACAACCCGGCCATTCCATGTGACCCGCATCCGCGCGGTGCTTCTGTCTCGGAACGCCGGGCCGCCCGGTAGCCAGTCGACCCGGTCGTCCGCGAAGGGCAGATCGATCTCGACATGCTGCGTGCTCGAATAGTCCACCCCGAACTCGGGGGACGAACGGGCCCCGCCCCCGAGCTGGTCGTGGATGAGCTGCACGAAGCCCGGGCGGACATAGCGGACGACAAGGGTGTCAAACGCCCGGGGCGACCCGCTCTGAAGAAGCGGCTCGCTGGTCCCCAAGCAGAGCGGGGAGAACACCAGGCTCATGCGGACCGTCCCCCGGGCCGCAACCCGCCGCAGGGTGGCCGGATCCTGCACGGGCTCGCTCCTGACACCCAAGATCGCGCCGCTGAAGGCATGCTCGGCGCCGTCGGCATGCCGCCACGCGCCCCAGGACTGCAGGGAGGGGGACGAGTCGTGGCTCGGGACGTCGCGCTCGAACCGCGTCACGCCGTCCACGGAGACGCAAAGCGATCGCTTGAGAATCCCCTGCTGTTCCATCGGCCGATCGCCGAACCAAGGATGGCCCGGCCGCGGCAGCAGGAACGCCCCCGATATCCTCAACTCCGAAGCCTTTCCGGGCTCGATCGCAAACCATCGCCCGAAGACCCGGCCGTATTCCCAGTATTGGTAGACAAACCGGGCCTGCCCCCCCGAGCCGAACTCGACCCACAGCACATCGTCGTATCCGGGGGTTCCCGCCGAGCCGACCGGCTCCAGCGCGCCGCGGGTCGGATGCACGGGCCAGCGGAGGCGGACGACCCGGTCTCCCACGGTCGGCTCCCGCCGGAGAAGCGGCCACACGGCATGGTCGGCCGCCGACGCGACGCGCGAATAGGTCACTGGGTCGGTGAACCGGAAGAACTCCTGGGCCTGCATGCTCCCAAGCACGTTGAATCCCACGGCCACCAGGATGGCGGCCCCGGCGGCCAGCGAGCCCGCGCGCGCCGCCCGCCCCGCCCCCGACAGGCCCGTCCCGAGCGCGCCCAGCACCGCGAGGACCAGCATCGGATGGAAATCGAGCATGTAGCGGTTCGCCCGGACCCCAACGGAGGCGGTCACGATGAAATTCACCGCGAACACGGCGGCCGGCAGCCCGACGATCCACCTGGCCTCCCGCTGGGCCTCTCTGGCGCGTCCCCCCGACGCCCACATCCATGCTCCAAGGCCGGCGACCGCCAGCGGCAGCCAGACCCATTCGCCGTGCGCGCTCTCGCGGCCCACGTAGTCGTCCGGCTTGATCGATTCGGGTGCCGGCGCCACGAACGGAAAGAATCCGTTCATCGCCGGCGGCCTCAGGTAGTAGAGCCGGGCATTGTGCCCGAGGTTGTCCAGGTGGAACAGCTGCCTCGGCTCCACGCCTATCTGATAGGTGTGGCCGAATTCCAGCGGGTTTCCGAAGCGGGCGGCATTGTAGGCCCCAAGGGCCGCGACAACGGCGCCGAATGCCAGGCCTCCCGCGGCAAGCGCGGACGCAATGCCGCGCCTGCGGCCGGCTCCCGAGGCGACCGCTCCGCAGGCAACAAGCACGAGGCACGACGGCGCGAGGTTTGCGCGGGATCCGACCGCGAGACCCGCGGCCACTGCCCCAAGCACGAGCCAGGCGGTCCTGCGCGCGGGTGCGTAGCGGGCCCTCGTGATCGACCAGAGCGCCAGCATCATGAACGCGTAGCCCGCCGTGATCGCCACCTCGTAGAAGATGGGGCGCCGAAGCGTCGACGGCACCGCGGAGCCGACGGCGATCCCGAGAATACTCACGAAGGTCCATGCGCCTCCCAACGCTGGGAAGAGGCGGCGGCGGGCGTCGAACCACCAGAGCGCCGCGAAAACTAGGCCTGCGGAAGCGAAGAACAGCGCGGCTGCCGCCTCGGGAAGGCCCTGGCCGGTCAGCGCCGCGTACGGGAGGTAAAGGAGCACC
>Ga0181526_10001345_pt1 | contig 23520 bp, 27 predicted proteins | sample PEATcosm2014_Bin_35_FD_119750 | JGI IMG/M metagenome (GOLD analysis project Ga0181526, IMG submission 119750) | Peatland microbial communities from MTU Mesocosm Facility, Houghton, MI, USA - PEATcosm2014_Bin06_30_metaG | ecosystem: Environmental > Terrestrial > Soil > Wetlands > Peat | place...
CAGCGTGCGATGATGAGTCCCCAATCTTTGTTATAGACCCCAACTTTTGAACTGGACCCGAAAGGCCCGTCTCGCAGGGAAACGGGCTTTTTTACAAATGGCGGGATGGACGGGACTCGAACCATCCTGGAGACAACAACGGAAAAGCTTCGCTGAGCGTGCTTTGAGTTGTTTATGAGTGGTTTAGAACGGGCCAAAAAATGCACCCAAATGCAGCGAGATCAATTCAAAAACATGATTTTGGGCACATCTTTGGCAAATGCTTTCGGGCCAGATAAGGCAGGCTGAGTCTTTCAAAAATCGGATTTCGACGGCAAACGCATGGATGGGCTTAGCGCCCGTCCAGCGCCGTCCGAAAGACACGAGGATCAGGTTTGAGACAAATCCTTGGGCAAATCCCTAACGCTCGGAACCAAGCGCCACCGTGTGGGTGCCGGACCCGTCCGACTCGGCGATTGCGACTTGACCAGCGTTCGTTAACAAATATGTTAACCCATGTTTGATCCGAAGAAAATACCGCGTCGTTCAATTCTACAAAACGGCCGATGGGAAAAAGCCGGTCTCCGAATGGCTGCATACGCTCGATGACGAACGCGCCCAGGCCGTCGCGATGGGGGTGAGGTTTTTCGAGGAATATCCCAACCCAGTTGTCCCTAAGAAATTCTTCGAGAAAGTTACGGAGCACATCTGGGAAATCAAAGTCCACTACGGCAAGGAGCAATTTCGCCTGCTCTCCTTCATCGAAAGCGACGCCATCATCATCGCCGTCCACGGAATCGCCAAGAAGTCGATGGACCTAAAGAAGCAGGACCTGGAATTGGCCGAAGAACGCCGAAAAATTTACATCAGACAAAAACAGCATCAGAAAAAAGAATTACCATGAGCGACATCGAAAAATTCATCAGCGAGCGCAAGGCTCGCAGTCCGAAAGCGTGGGCGAATTTCGAGGAGAAGTACCGCAAGTATGCCATCGGAATGCTTCTGGCGGAGCACCGGGAGAAGGCCGGCCTGTCCCTGTCGCAACTGGCCAAGCGGATTAACATGCAGAAGGCGGCGCTTTCCCGGCTCGAAAACCATGGAGAGGATGTTCGGCTCTCTACAATTACCCGTTATGTCGAAGCCACGGGTCGGCCTCTTTCGTTGAGAATCCTCCCCAGCGTCGGTCCTCGTCCCGGCAAATACAAGCTGGCCGCTACGGTCGAACTGGCGAGTGCTTGATCCTAGTTATAGGACTGTGGTCAAGCGGGTGGCGAAAGCCCACTGCGGCCACACCACAATTTGGCTAAATAGATCTATCAACCGCCAACAAGGCTGTAGGTGGGGGATGTGTATACTTCGATCAAAACTTGTCCTCCTTTGCCTGAATAATCTGTACATGGATGGTGTAGCTTCCGGGAGTGAAAGCCATTAGAACGGCATAGACATCTTGAGCTCCATTAACCAGTGCGAAGGCCCCAACCGACGTAAAGATTGCATTCCAATCGGGCGGGTTGCCGGCCACCGGCAGGATGGTGGGTGGAATGTGTCCTGGCTGGTATGCTGACAGCACAGACAGACCTTGCGCGTTGAATACCTGAAACTCCGGTTGCGGCGCCGGATTTGTGATTCCGAATTTCGCAAGAGAAGGCCCCACGGCTCTTATGAGGTACAAGCCAGGCGTCTGATTGGTGGGACCACCTGCGACCACAAACCCCATGGTCGCCATTCCACCTGGTGCCAAGGTCACCATGGTCGAGAAATTTGGGGTACTCACGGTGGACTGGGCTTGCGAAAGCACATTCCCCAAACCGACGAAGAGAAATAGGAAGATTGAGCGGCAAATAGGTTTCATCGAGTTCATGGGAGTCTACGTAAGGATACTGCCCATCCGGAGAGTTGGAATCACCATGATCACATTTTCCTGGCGGGCGAATGCGCGGATAACGCTTGCGTCGCGGTTTAGATCGGTCCCATGCCGAATCCCTTGGATATACCGCTATTGCCACCATGAAGCTAATGGCAATTTCGGGCCGGCCATAGGGAACCAGATAAAGTTCAATGATCTAGATTTGGCCGCAATTCATTGAACCACAATGGCCCCCCCCCCCAACCTGGACGGAACCATCAAATGGAGCTGGGTTGCAATCTATTCTAATCGTTGACGATTCAGGATTTGCTCGGCGCACGATTCGGATATTTTTGGAAGAAGCCGGATACTCAGTTGAAGAGGCTGCCGACGGCTTTCAGGCGCTAGAGCGCTATTACATCAAAGAGCCCGAATTGGTTTTGCTGGATAACGTCATGCCGGGGATGACCGGCCTTGAGGTTTTGAAAAAAATGCGCGCGATGAACCCTCTTGCCCGTGTGGTCATGCTGACATCAGACGTGCAAAATTTCACGCAGCGGGAAGCCCGAATAAATGGTGCCGTGGGCTATCTCAACAAGCCCCTGAAGAAGGAGAAGATCCTCTACTTTGTCGCTAAGGTTCTGAAAAGCGACGCGGCTTGGGTGGAATTGCCGCCAGATGGGAAGTGAACCACGTTTCGAATTGGTGATCGCATTTGCAGAGGATGCTTTGGATTCTAGCTAAGGGTACGAGGTATCCGGGGAATTGGAATCACGGTAATCGCATTTTCAAAACTCATACACCCTAATCGGGGCAGCAGCAGTTGGGCTCTGCTGGTTGGTGAAAAAACGCCCCTGGCCAGGGCTGCCATGAACCGGTTGCGCCTCGGCTCAGCAGCTACGTGGCGTGCTCGCCGTCTGCCGTCCGATATCGTTTTTCCGGAAAAGAAGCCCCGCTCGCGAATAAACTGCGTCATGGTGCCCGGCCGGCCGGCCGTTGTGCCCCGGCAAACTGACCATGACCCGAATCGGAGTGGAAGAGATTTTGTTATCGGATCACCTTGGGGGGGTAGCAGTTCAGGGTCTCCCAAGAAGTGGGTCTTGTCGTCCCCGTCGCATTTTTGCATCCGCAAGCGATCAGATGGAATAATCGCCTAGCAATTGGTGAAGTGCGCCCTCAACCGGAGAAATGTGGGATTTGCTTGAACGCCGGGCCATTTGTCTGGCAAGACGCGCTGGCAGTCGCACTGTCGAGGAACCTTCTGTTGAAAAGGGAAGGGGAACGCCATCTCGCCGCATCTTTCTCAGCGAGACTTCCACAATGTCAGCTATGGTGTACCGATCAAGGATGTCCGAAATGGCATTGCGAACGTCCAGCATGATCATGCGCAAACCACAATGAGCTTCATCTGGGCATGTGCACTTCTCATAGGCGGTGTGGCTGACGCAACCGATCGGCGCCAGCGGTCCGTCGATTAGCCGCACGACCTCTCCGATTTTAATTTGTCGAGTAGACTTGGCCAAGGAATAGCCGCCGAACTTCCCCCGGACGCTTTTTACGTAACCTGCCTCTTTTAGGGTTTGGAATATCTGTTCGAGAAATTTAACCGGCATTTGATCAGCTTCTGCGAGTTCAGCAGATTGGACCAAGTGACGCTTCGCTTCGGCGGCCAGTCCCAGGTTGATGAGTGACCGAAGGGCATATTCACCTTTCTTAGAAAGCTTCATTGGATTAGATCAATCTACAATTCGTCAATCGGCATTCAACTACGTAACGACCATTAGATTTCCGTGCCGGTTTGGATCCAGCTTCCAATTTTGACTGAGCCTGTGATTGTGTTTTTCTGCGCCCTTTGCTAAAAACGGGGAGCTAATCCGCCGAGCCATCTTAGAAATCCAAAGGTCTTTGTTATTGGTAAACAGCTAGTTAAGAATAATAATGAGTTCAGCGCGATAAAAATACTTGAAATACATACATTGATCTAATCTTGATTAGATTAATTAAGTTTAATCTGATCATGAAAACACCAAGCCCCAGCATCGGGTGGAAAGTCCTCGTGGCGCTTTCAGTTCTTTCGGGAACCCTTCCCGCAAGAGCGGCCACCGCACCGACCACAATTACCAACTCAAGCGGGAGCACTGCTCCTTGGCTTACGGACCTGTCGCTCACCGGCAAGGAGTCCTACGACGACAATGTCTTGGTCGTATCCGGCCTGGGCATGCCCGAGCAGTCATCCTGGGTAAGCGACATCACGTTCCGGTTGGGACTGGATGTTGCTCCACTGCTCAATTCGGGGCCAGTGCTCAGTAGCGCGACGTTCGCCTATCAAGTCGAGCGGGCCGACTATCAAAGCCTTTCCTCCGAGAATTTCACCGCCCATCGATTCAATGACGTTTTCAAGGGCAAGCTGGGCAATCTCTCCTACAGCCTCGACAACGCCTTTCTTTACGTCGATGGCAACAAATTCGCGGAAACATACGCGCTCAATCAGCTATCGGGTGCCGCGGCCAGCCAGGGCGACAAGTACCGAAACAATTATACCCATTCGGTGCCACGCGAGCGCCGCAACCAGTATCAGGACCGATACACCGCCCAAGCACGCTGGGATTTGGCAAACGGCCTCCTTTTTCTGCGGCCGTATTCGAATCTGACCTACTACAATCTGAACACTTATCTGTTCAATACTTCGAAGGCGCCTTACCTTGGCTATCAGGACTATATCGATCGCTGGGACATCAATGGAGGCGCCGATCTTGGCGTCAATGTCGCATCGAATTTCGCGCTCACCGTGGGCTATCGGGACGGCTATCAGCATCAGGATCCGTTCGCCTTGGCGATCAACAGCGACCAGCACTACTCCTCCAATCACTATCAACGGGTCCTATTCGGCTTCGAAGGCCAGGTCACGAAATGGTTGAGTGTGAAATTTGCGGGCGGCCCCGACTTCAGGGACTTCAACCCGAACGCCCCCATCATCCACGATCGGACGACGCGCTACTACGGCGAGGGCTCGGCGACTGCGACTCTCTCGAAGAACCAGTCTCTTAACTTCACCTACAAGCAGTGGGTTTTCGTCTCCAGCACAGGCCTGGTTCCCTATGACGACATCTCTTATGCGCTCACGTATCATCTAAACGTGACCCCTCGTCTCGGTTTGGATTTAGGCGCCCGCTACTTGGAGGCCAATTACACCTTGGGTGACGACGTAGCGGGATCCGCACCGAGCTTGCGCGACGACCTCGAGTACGAAGGGTCCGTCGGATTCAACTACCTGATCGTACCGCACCTGACTGCAAATGTCACCTACGTCTACGACAAAGGCGCAAACGGCTTGGCCAGCCTGCCTGCCAACTTGGATCCCGCCTATCGGGATTTCGAGCACGGCGTCGTGGCGTTCAGCCTAAAGTACAGCTTCTAACCACCCCATCACATGAAAAATCGAATCCTGCTACTCATACTCACGTTGGGCCTGGCATCGGTTGCAGCCGCCGACACCGTCACGCTTCTGAATGTTTCTTACGATCCCACGCGCGAACTCTACGCGGACTACGACAATGCCTTCGTGCACTACTGGAAGGCCAAGACGGGACAGGATGTCGTCATCAAACAGTCGCACGGAGGCTCGGGCGCGCAGGCGCGTTCTGTGCTCGATGGCCTCCAGGCCGATGTGGTTACCCTCGCACTGGCAGCGGATATCGACGTGCTGAGTTCGAAGGGCCACCTTCTGCCCGCGGACTGGCAGGCTCGGCTGCCGGATAAATCCACGCCCTATACGAGCACCATCGTGCTCTTGGTTCGAAAAGGGAATCCCAAGGGGATCAAGGACTGGGACGATGTCATCAAGCCGGGCGTCTCGATCGTGGTGCCTAACCCGAAAACGTCGGGCGGCGCCCGGTGGGCTTATCTGGCGGCTTGGGGATATGCCGAGCGTAAATACGGCAGCAAGGAAAGGGCCCGGCAATTCATTGCCGAACTGTATCACCACGTGCCGGTCCTCGATAGCGGTGCTCGCGGGGCCACCACCACCTTTGTCGAGCGGGGCATTGGGGATGTACTTCTTTCTTGGGAGAACGAAGCGTTTCTCGCCTTGAAGGAGTTTGGCGCGGACAAGTTCGAAATCGTCGTGCCATCCTCAAGCATTCTGGCGGAACCTCCGGTTGCTTGGGTGGACCGGGTGGTGGCACGGAAGGGTACGGCGGAAGTGGCAAAGGCCTACCTCCAGTATTTGTATTCGGATGAGGGCCAGGAAATCGCCGCCCGCAACTTCTACCGCCCCCGAAATGCGGCGATCGCAGCCAAGTACGCTTCGAAATTTCCCCACGTCGATCTCTTCACCATCGATGACGTCTTCGGCGGCTGGACGAAGGCGCAGAAGACTCACTTCGCAGATGGGGGGATCTTCGATCAAATCTACCAAAAATGACGTCGCCTGAGTCGGCGAACGCTAAGGCGGCGCGCTTTCTATGGATGTTTTGCCCATCATCCCTGCTGAGGTTCTCGCACCTAGCGACAACCCTACTACGTCCGGTTTCCGTGCGCACTTGAGCGCGGTCTATGCGCTGACGCAAACTTCCCCGCACCTCTTCGCTTCGCCCCTCGGCCCCTTTACCTGCGGTCGTGAAAGTGCCTACATGCCTAGATTCGTTTTTTTCGGGCCTGAATGCCCGCGGGAATCGTGGCGGTTAGCCTTTCTGGCCGGCCTCGATCACCGGGACATGCGGGGTTCCAGGGTCGTTTTGGCTCTGATCGAGCTTCTGGGCCAAATGGCCGAAGCCGCTCATGGTCTGCACGCATCATTCTTCCCCATTGTCGACGTTGCTGGACTGTTCTTTGGAGCACCCCACCGGGCCCTTGGGGCTTATCATTGGGGCCGCAATCAGCTCCCAGAGTTAAGCCTCTTGGAGAAAGACGCACGCCTTCACGGGTACCAAGGCTTTGTGCGAATCGAGACAGGCGAGCCGGGCGACGATGTCGCTGTCGTGCAAATTAATGGCTCGCCATTCAATCCACTCGATCCGGACCTCGAAATTGTTACGAGCGAAGACGGAGAAACAATGCCGGTCCGCTTCGAGGCCGGCCTTGGCGCGCACGCGGCGGTGGCAGGTCCCCTGACGGTTGCCGATGACCTTCCCCATCCAACCTTCGAACTCATCCTGAAACTTCCCGGCACATGGACAATGGTGCGATGCCAGCAAGCCGCCGCGCGCTTCCTTTTGCGTTTCCTCTGGCGCTATCGCGCCTTTCAAGCCTACGGCCAGCATCTCTGACATGATTTTTCCGCCTTTAATATGCCTTCTTCCCGAGACAGCTCCGACCCGCCCAAATCTTCCGAGGCCGAATGGCTCGCCCTAGTTCGTTCTCATTTGGAGAAGTTACGCTACGGCGTCGTCCAACTCGTCGTTCATGACGGACGAGTAATCCAAGTGGAATGCACCGAAAAAACCCGCTTGGCTCCGGAGGCGCCGCCTTCAGGCCAGCCGCAGAAACGATGAGACGGTTCGTTCTACTGGCGCTCGTTTTTGCAGCGACGATCCGGTCCCCCGCTGACGAGCTTCTCAATGTGTCCTACGACGTGACGCGGGAGTTTTACGCGGACTATAATGCGGTCTTCGCCGCACACTGGCGGGCTTCGGGCGGAAAGCCTGTGACGATCAAACAGTCTCATGGCGGATCTTCCGCGCAGATCCGCGCCGTCCTCGCTGGATTGCCGGCGGACGTCGTCTCCATGAATCAGGAGATCGACATCGACCGATTGGCCGCAGCTGGATGGATCGACCCCCGCTGGGCTGATCGCCTTCCGGGACAAAGCGTGCCGTATACCTCGACGATTATTTTCGTCGTTCGACGGGGGAATCCGAGGGGGATTCATGATTGGCCGGATCTCATCCGGCCTAATGTCTCGGTGATCGTGCCCAATCCCAAAACCTCGGGCAATGGCCGTTACAGCTATCTGGCCGCTTGGGGCTATGCTCTTCGTCGACCCGGCGGCAACCCTGCCGCGGCACGCAAATTCGTGGCGCGGCTCTTCGCCCAGGCGCCTGTTCTCGACGCTGGGGGGCGGGGAGCGACGACGACGTTTGCGCAGCATGGTGTAGGAGACGTCCTGCTCACTTTCGAGAATGAGGCAGCCCTCATCCAGCGCGAATTCGCATCCGATGGGCTGACCGTTATCCTGCCTTCGGTGAGCATTCGGGCCGACAATCCCGTCGCTTGGGTGGATCGCAATGTGGAGCACCATCACACCGAAGCCCTGGCGCGCTCCTATCTCACGTATCTGTACAGCTCCGAAGGCCAGGAAGTCATCGCCCGTCATCATTTCCGCCCACAAAATCCGGCTGTCCTCGCCCGCCACGCCGCGGAATTTCCGGCCCTGCCACTATTCACGGTGGCGGAGATTGCCGGCAGCTGGCGTCAAGCGCAGGCGGATCATTTCGCGGATGGCGGCATCTTCGATCAGATCGGCGTCAACCACTAGAGTCCCTTCTGGCCGTCATGGTTTCTTCGCCTCCATCTGACCGCTCGCGCTCGCTGGGCGCACTGCTCAGCCCGCTCCAGGAGTTGACGCGGTCTTATCCGGGTCTCGAAGGAGCTGTGGTGGGCGAATTCGTTTGCGATGGCCGTCGTTACGTCATGCCGCGTTACCGACTACGGGGACCCGAAACAGGCCCTACGCCGATACGGCTGGGCCTGTTTGCAGGCGTGCATGGAGACGAAGATGCTGGCTGCACCGCACTCTGTGAATTCTTGGCTGCGCTTGCAGCCAATCCTTCGGACGCGTCAGGTTACGATCTTTGGGTCTATCCGGTGTGCAATCCGGCCGGCTATGAAGCCGGTATTCGCGAGAATGGCACAGGGAAAGACTTGAATCGGGAATTTTGGCGCGATTCGGCCGAGCCGGAAGCGCGCATCCTCGAGGCGGAGCTGCTCGCCCGCCGCTTTCAAGGGATAATCGCGCTCCATGCCGATGATACCTGTGATGGCGTGTATGGCTATGCCCATGGCCGGCTTCTCAATGAAGCCTTGCTCGGACCGGCGTTGCGCGCCGCCGCGGGAGTGCTCCCGCTTGATCCCCGCAGCACCATTGATGGCTTTCCGGCCAAGGGCGGGGTGATCCACGAATGCTTTTGCGGCGTGCTTGCGCCACCGCCCGGTCAAAGGCCGCGGCCCTTTGACCTAATCTTCGAAACACCCGCTTTGGCGCCATTTGACCGGCAGGTGCAAGCCCATGTCCTCGCCTTGGACACGATTCTCGCCGAGTACCGGAAGTTTATTGCCTATGCCCAGCATCTCTAACACGCGACGACGCTCGGTCTTGCCGGGATTTGGGCCGACCCTCGGATTCACTCTGGCTTATCTCGGGGCCATCGTCCTCTTGCCGCTTTCCGCGGCCTTTCTGCAGGCCGCGGGAATGACCTGGGCTTCCTTTTTCTCAACCGTGGTTTCCCCCCGAGTTTTGGCGGCTTATCGGCTCAGCTTTGGCGCATCTTTCGCCGCGGCCGCCGTTAACATGATATGCGGCCTGTTGGTTGCCTGGGTCTTGACGCGATATTCGTTTCCGGGCCGCCGATTCGTCGATGCCTTGGTGGACTTGCCCTTCGCCCTGCCAACCGCCGTAGCGGGGATTGCGCTGACATCCCTTTACGCTCCAAATGGCTGGTTAGGACAGTGGTTCGTGCCTTGGGGTATAAAGGTCGCCTTCACTCGCCTCGGCGTGTTTGTGGCCCTCACCTTCATCGGACTGCCCTTTGTTGTCCGCACACTGCAGCCGGTGCTTCAGGAACTGCAGCCGGAAGTGGAAGAATCGGCCGCGAGTCTGGGTGCCAACCGCTGGCAGACCTTCCGGCGGGTGCTGCTGCCGGAACTGGCCCCATCCCTGCTGACCGGCTTCGCCCTCGCGTTTGCTCGTGCCTTGGGCGAGTACGGCTCCGTTGTCTTCATCTCTGGCAACATGCCGATGCGCACCGAGATCGTGCCGCTGCTCATCATCACAAAGCTCGAGCAGTATGACTACCGGGGAGCGACAGCCATCGCCGTGGTCATGCTGGTCGTCTCCTTCGCCCTCTTGCTTGTCATCAACTTGCTCCAGAAATGGAGCCGGCGGTTCCAGGCCGTCTGATTCCTTCCGCCATGGCTGCTTTCTCGCGCACTCTTGCCTCGACCGCTCCCGCCGCCCCGCGCGCGGCGCGAGATCCTCGCTGGGTCCGTTGGGCGCTGACCGCAGGAGCGCTGGTTTTTCTAGGACTGTTTCTCGCTTTGCCCCTCGCGGCGGTTTTCGCCGAAGCATTGCGGCGGGGATTGGCCGCCTATGCCGAAGCGATCGCAAGTTCTGACGCCCTGGCGGCTATCCGTCTTACGCTATTGACGGCAGCCATCGTGGTTCCGGCCAACACAGTCTTCGGAACCGCGGCCGCTTGGGCGATCGCCAAGTTTCCGTTTCGAGGAAAGAGCCTGCTTATCACATTGATCGATCTGCCCTTCGCAGTATCGCCGGTAATTTCCGGTCTGGTGTATGTGCTGGTTTTCGGCGCCGACGGATGGTTCGGCTCGTGGCTGATCGATCACAATACGCCCATAGTGTTTGCGGTTCCGGGCATCGTCCTTGCCACGACCTTTGTGACTTTTCCGTTCGTCGCTCGCGAACTGATTCCGCTTATGCAGACGCAGGGAAATGATGAGGAGCTTGCGGCCGTCACGCTCGGTGCTGGTGGCTGGCAAACCTTCTGGAGAGTCACGCTGCCCAACATCAAGTGGGGACTACTCTATGGCGTCATTCTCTGCAATGCCAGGGCGATGGGAGAATTCGGAGCAGTCTCGGTCGTGAGCGGTCATATCCGCGGCGAGACGAACACGATGCCGCTTCACGTGGAGATCCTCTACAACGAGTACAATTTCGTCGGAGCATTCGCCGTCGCCTCTCTCCTTGCCCTGCTCGCCCTAGTCACTTTGACCCTCAAGACTCTCGTCGAGTGGCGGCATAGCGGCCAGGCCGGCCAATCTTGAGCTCTCCCATGAGTATCGCCGTCCAGAACATCCGTCGCAGCTTTGGTTCCTTCGCAGCATTAGCGGGTATCGACCTTACCGTCTCCCCGGGACGACTCGTGGCGCTGCTCGGACCCTCTGGCTCTGGCAAAACCACGCTTCTGCGAATCCTCGCCGGTCTCGAATATGCCGATCCGGGCAGCGGACGAATCTTTTTCGACGGTGCCGACGTGACCGATCTGCCACCGGGGCGGCGCCAGGTCGGGTTCGTCTTTCAGCACTACGCGCTCTTCCGGCACCTCACCGTTTTCGAAAATGTGGCTTTCGGCCTGCGAGTGCGGAAGCGGCGCGATCGGCCCAACACTTCCGAAATTGCCGACCGGGTCCGACGCCTACTCGAATTGGTGCAGCTGCCGGGACTTGAGCGTCGTTATCCCCACCAGCTTTCCGGAGGGCAGCGCCAGCGTGTTGCCTTGGCCCGGGCGCTCGCGGTTGAACCCAAGGTGCTCTTACTCGACGAGCCATTCGGAGCCCTCGACGCCAAAGTTCGGAAAGACCTTCGGCGTTGGCTCCGCAGGTTTCATGACGAGATTCACCTCACGACTCTGTTCGTAACCCACGATCAGGAGGAGGCGCTCGAAATAGCCGATGAAGTCGTCGTCATGAATCAAGGCCGCATTGAACAAGTCGGGATGCCGCAGGAGGTCTACGACAGGCCCGCCAGCCCATTTGTCTACCAATTTATTGGAGACGTGAATGTTCTGCGCGCTGCGTCCGACGATGGGACAGTGGCACCCCTAGGTGTGGCATCCTGGGATGGGAGGGTCTATGTCAGACCGCAGGATATTGCGGTGCACCGCCACCCCGGTGCGCCCGGGGGACTGCCTGCGGTCATTCGGCACATTCACGCGGCTGGCCCTCACGTTCGGCTGCAGCTGGAACAGGTGCATTCGCGGGAGGCTCTGGAAGTCGAGCTTTCCCGCGCCGAGCTTGGAGAGCTCAAGGCGGGCGTGGGAAGCCTGGTGGACGTGCGCCTCCGCCAGATTCATTCCTTCGACAACGGCTACGCCACAGGAATTTGAAATCAACCCAACCCGAACATGGCTAAAATATACAACGACATTGCAGAAACGATCGGCAACACGCCGCTGGTGCGCCTGAACCGCACCGCAGCCGCCCACGGGGCGCAGGCGGAGATCCTCCTCAAGCTCGAATTCTTCAACCCGCTCTCAAGCGTCAAGGACCGCATCGGCGCGGCCATGATCAACGACGCGATCGCTAGTGGTAAGATAGACAAGAATACCATCCTGATCGAACCAACCAGCGGCAATACCGGCATCGCGCTGGCCTTCGTCGCCGCCGCTAAGGGCCTGAAGATCATACTCACGATGCCCGAGACAATGACGACCGAGCGGCGCAAGCTGCTCAAGATTCTGGGTGCCCGTCTGATCCTAACCGAGGGGCCGAAGGGAATGAAGGGGGCGATCGCCAAGGCCGAGGAGTTGGCGGCGAAAATTCCAAATAGTGTCATCCTCCAGCAGTTCTCCAACCCCTCGAATCCCGCAATCCACCGCCGTACCACCGCCGAGGAGATCTGGAACGACACCGATGGCAAGGTCGACATCATCATCTCGGGTATTGGGACAGGCGGCACGATAACGGGCGTCGGGGAGGTGCTTAAACAGCGTAAGCCTTCGATCAAGATCATCGCGCTGGAGCCATCCGGATCGCCCGTTCTTTCCGGTGGCCAGCCCGGCCCTCACAAGCTACAAGGCCTCGGCGCCGGCTTCATCCCCGCCATCCTCAATACCAAGATCTACGACGAAGTCATCACGGTGAAGGAGGAGGATTCCGCCCCCATCAGCAAGGAGGTGAATAGGCTCGACGGCATTCCGATCGGGATCTCTTCGGGAGCTGCCGTTTGGGCCGCCATCCAGGTCGCCAAGCGCCCGGAGAATAAGGACAAACAGATCGTCGCTATCATTCCATCGTCTTCGGAGCGCTATCTTTCCTCGTGGCTCTTTGCCGAGATCGGCGTGGAGAGCGACTCCATCGACGATCTCCTGCCGAAGTCTTAGAATCATTTCCCACAATCAACCCCGTCCCCATCATGAGCGAACAAAACCCCACCATCGTCGCCGGCGACCATCCCCAAACCCCCAGCGGCTGGCGTGAACTCTTCCGCAAAGAGGATTGGTGGTCAGTCTGGCTTGGACTGGCTGTCGTCGTCATTGCCTATGTGCTGTTCGTGAACCGCCAGAATTTCGGGTGGATTGCCGTCGCACCCACAAAATGGGGCACGTTTTCGGAACTTGGCTCTCAACTCGCCACGAACGCCGGTCGCTATATCGCGCAATTCGCCGTATTCCTCGTGGTCCTGACCGGCGTCACTTCCCTTTTGGGATATAAACCGCGGGAGTTCGTTCCCTCGTTCGTTCTCGTCTATGTTCTCTCCGGCGCGGTGTTCGTAGCCGGAGCCTGGAGCCAGGCGCAGCGATACAATCTGGAGCCGCCGCTTCTGGCGCTGTTCATCGGCCTGGTGCTCTCCAATGCCTTTCACCTTCCGAAGTCGCTCGATGCAGGCTTTCGCGTGGAGTTCTACATCAAGCTCGGGATCGTTCTTCTGGGGGCGACGCTGCCCTTCACGCTGATCCTCTGGGCTGGTCCGGTGGCGATTCTGCAGGCAGGCATTGTCTCGGTCCTCACTTTCTCGGTCATTTATTTCACAGGGCGTAAACTCGGCTTGGAAGCCCCGTTTGCCGCCACGCTGGGCGCTGGCGGAGCGGTTTGCGGCGTCTCTGCCGCCATTGCCGTGGCTGGAGCCGTCCGGGCTCGCAAGGAACATCCGCCAATCGCCATCACCTTGGTGGTCTTTTGGGCCATCGTCTTCGTCTTTGCGCTCCCGTTGGTCTCGCGGCAGCTTCATTTGCCTGCAGGACAGGGAGGCGCTTGGATCGGCACTTCAGAGTTTGCTGATGCCGCCGGCCTGGCGGCCGCGCAATCCTACGGCGAACTTGCTGGTCCGGTGACCGGAATCTCGGGATCGGCCAGCCAAGCGCTTGCGTCTTACACCTTGATCAAGGTTATTGGCCGCGACGTCTGGATCGGCATCTGGGCTTTTGTCCTTGCCGCGATTTCAGTGACGCGCTGGGAGAAGGACGAGACCGGCCGGCGGCCGGAGGCGAAGCAGATCTGGTGGCGCTTCCCCAAGTTTGTCATTGGGTTTCTCGCCGCCTCGCTCCTGGTCACCTTCGCAGTACGTCATTTCTCGCTCGCCGAATATAACCGAATGGTGAAGCCAGGCTTGGCCGGTCCGATTACGGCGTTGCGGACTTGGGCTTTCACATTCAGCTTCCTAAGCATCGGCCTTAGCACGCGCCTGCGTGAATTCGCTTCAGCTAAGGGGCGGCCTTTTTGGGCGTTCAGCGCGGGTGTCATTGTAAACGTCATTGTCGGCTATATTCTCTCCGTATGGGTCTTCGGTCATTATTGGGCCAACTTAGCGCCATGAGGCCGGGTTTGGGGCGGTGTGCCGGCTGCCGGAATTTCCGCAACGATGCCGACTCTATCCTGCTGGCTTTTCCGGGGCTTTCAGCGATGGGCTCGGTGGGCGCCGACGTTCGAGCCGGCGATGGATTGTGCTCCTTACACGGCGTCTACTTGTCCTTCTCGGATCGGTGCGCCCAGTTTAGCGCGACAGCACGTCCCGAAGGGGAAGCGCGTTTCGAAGAAGAATTATCTAGAGGCTATGGGTTCAGCGGAGCAGCGGCCCAGCCCACCGTCTCTCCATCGGGAAAATGAACAAGCGCGGTATTTTGCGCTCCTCCGCGCCAGCGTCCGTCCAGCTGGACAACCGTGGTCTTACCCTGCTCGATCACCACCGGGACGGCAACCGTTCCGTACCACGTCGATTCACCGATCACGTTGTACCGACCGGGCGCCAATCCGACCACATCCGGAGCTTCGTCTTGGTCCGAGGCATGGTTCTGCACGAATTTGACCGTTCGGCCCGAAGCATCTTCGACGCGATAACTCGCGTGGGGATTGAAATACGCCTCGAAATCGACATCGACCCGATGTGTTGCGGTGAAGACTTTCAGATAACCATCATTGGTAGCGACCGCCCTGCTGCCCGCACCAGGTCCGACCGGAGCGAGCGTCAGCGAATTGGCAGTGGAGCATCCGGCAAAACAAGGCGCGGTCGTCGCGCAGAGCAGGAACAGGATGGGGGAGATTTTCATGCTCCCAGTCTACCACTCGCAGATTAAAAAATGGCGAATGACAGATTAAAGTTCATTCAGAAATGGCCGTTGCTTTGGAACGGGACCTGGCGAATCAGCGTTGCCGCTCAAGCTCTATGCCTTCTGAGAATGTGGCGCGACTGCTTAAAACTGAAATGAAATTGACCGTCAAGCCCGTGTTAGAATTGCTCTCTCTTGTCCAGGGCGTTGGATGCCCAAAGTCCCTCAGAGATGAAACTCCCCTGCAGCAGCCACTCGCCTGAGAGAATTTTCTTCACCAAAGGGCTCTGATCTTCGGCTAATCGCGGCTCAAGGTTTGAGGCGGCAGAGCCAGAAATTCGGCGGGATCCCACCCATTGTGAGCGGAAAAGATTTCTTTTTGGGCAGCAACGTTTTTGCTGGTTTTTAAACCTGACTGAACTACTATGGATTAATGCGCTCTTCGGCGAGAGAGGATCTTGGGCAACGGATTCTGCTGGCAACGGTCGAAATCGTTCATCCGTTGCAATGCGGGAAGCATCTTCGGTGCTTCGTCGGGGTTTTTTGGAAGCCATGAACACGCGACAAATCGTGATAATCGGCGGCGGGTGCTCCGGGACGCTTCTGGCCGCGCAAATGCTCCGGCAAGCACGCGAGGCCGTTCAAATCGTCCTGATCGAACGAACCCCTCCGGTGGGGCGTGGGGTCGCCTACAGGACGCGATACGAAGGGCATCTTCTCAATGTGCCCGCGGATAGGATGAGCGCTTGGCCAAATGATCCCTCTCATTTTTTGCGATGGGCGCGAAGTAATGGAAAGAGAGTTGGTTACGCGAAGCCGGTGAACAGCGGAGACTACCTTCCTCGTTATGTTTACAGCACTTACTTGGCGACCGTCTTGGAGGAGGCACGTGCTGCGGCCATTCCAGAGGCTAGCCTAGGAGTGCTATCTCGCGAAGCTATAGACCTCGAAGAAATCGGCGAAGGTGCCCGCATCACCCTGTCCGACGGTAGCACAATCATAGCGGCTTCGGTAGTGCTTGCACTGGGGAATCTTCCGGGCGAGTACCCGATTCGTCGGCCGCTGCCATTTTTTCATAGTCGTCGATACGTTCACATTCCATGGGCTACGAATGCGCTCGAAGGCTTGGACGAATCCGACGATATCCTTCTTGTCGGAGCAGGCCTCACGGCAATCGACATTATACTCCAATATCGGGCGAACGGGCATAAGGGGGTAGTTCACGCCCTTTCGCGACATGGTCTGCGCCCGCAAGCGCATAAGGAGGGCTTGCAGCAGATTGCGTCTTCGCTGCCAGTCGATTCATTGCCTACGACGGTGCGGGACGCATTTACCGCTGTGCGTCGGGCAGTTCGACGCGCTCGGGAGCGTGGCCTCGATTGGCGGTCCGTCGTAGATTCGATCCGCCCGGTGTCCCAGCAACTGTGGCAGGGTTTCTCTGTTGAGGAGCGAGCCCGTTTTATGCGGCATGTCCGTCCGTTTTGGGAGGCACATCGACATCGTCTTGCCCCGGAATGCGCGGCAATTGTGGCCGAACTCGAGGCGGCCGGACGCTTAAAATTTCACGCCGGGAGGCTTACGAGTCTTCGCGACCTGGCAGATGGGGCCGCCGCGGTGATTAAAATCCGAGGAAAGGAGGATTTCATGGCGCTGCGCGTGGCGAAAGTTATCAACTGCACGGGACCGAGGACTGATTACTCGAAATATCAACATCCTCTCCTCATCAATCTTTTGGCCGCGGGTCTTATAACTCATGACCCGCTAGCGCTGGGGATCTCCGCCTTGTCGACAGGAGAGGTGCTTCGCTACAATCAAAAGCCTGCGAAATGGCTCTACACCATTGGCGCTCCCCTTAAAGGCGTCTTGTGGGAGTCGACAGCAGTTCCGGAAATTCGCATACAAGCCTGCAATCTTGCGACTCGGATGCTAGCGCTCGAAACATCGAAAAATGACCGGCCAGTTCCGGCAAGCGCTGCATAAATTTGTTCGGAGGCTTGAGTTCCTGCGATAAGGACATCCTACGCCCGAGCATCAGGCGGCGCTTAGTCCCGTTCAAATTGTCGTCAGGTTGGCCTCTGCTTCCGCTTCTGATTGCAAGAGCGATCGGATCGTCTCCATGAGCTGGTAAAGATTTCGCTCGGTCATGCCGTAACGCTTGGAGACCTCCTTAATAGTATTCACCCCTCCAAAAGGAGTAGGCCCATAGACAAGCACGATAAAGGCAGCAAAGGCCCGGTCACGGCTCTTTGCAGTCGATTGATGAGCGATGTAGAGTAGGGCTGGGCTTAACCGTTGGGCGGCCTGCAGTAGATAGGCCCTTACCATGGCCTCGGTGACACTCGCGGAGGAGTTTCTGGCGCCGGCAACCGGCAATGCGACCAGGGGCGATTCCTGGGCGGAGCTTGCGGAAGGGAGTGGGTCGGAAACAGGCATGGAGGGTGAATCGAATGCGGCCCCTCCAGTGGTCTGGTCGCGGACTAGATGACGACGGGTTGTAAGCTTAATCAGGGCCATTTCCTGATTTCGTCAAATAATATTGAATTAGTATGGTTTAAAAATCGATCTACTATTATTAATAAATAGATTAAAAAATCCGATTTCAGCTGTGGAATCACTTATGTGGGGGTCTACCTCGCCGATACACCAAGCAAACACTCGCTGATGCACTTCCGGCCAACGCCGCCTCACTTCCTCCAAACCGGAGGCGGGTGGCTGAGCGGCCTGCTGTCGTTTCTGGGGCAGCGTCAGATCGTATGCTTTGCACGCGGGCGCTGCTGGCCAACCCGCGCATTCTGATCCTCGATGAGGCCACCAGCGCGGTCGACCCCGTTACGGAGCACCGCCTCCAGCGCGCTTTGGCGAAATTGCTCGCGGGACGCACAAGCTTCGTGGTCGCTCACCGGTTGAGTACGATTGTGCGGGCTGACCAAATCGTGGTTTTGCAACAAGGGCGGATTGTCGAACGTGGAACGCACCATTATCTACTAGGCCTGCATGGAGCATACCGTGCGCTCTACCGCGAGTTTGTATCAATGGGGGCTGAATCGGGCGCGGCCTTAAGTCGCGATGCGGATAGGAACATCAGAGCCCAGCTGTTGGCTTGAGGGTAACTCGAACTCTGCGCGGCCCGAAAGACAGGAAATCCTGTATTCGGGCCGATAGTGCGCATCACCATCGTTGCTCGCCCAGAATGGCCTCTCGATGATGTTCGAACTCCGCGGGGGCGGATATTTTGTGAAGATTCGTGAAGTCCTCCGCCCTGATCTGTCAGCCCCACCCCCTGGCTTCCGAAAACAGGATTACTAACCACCAGAAAGAACATAGGTTGGAGACGCATACACTTCGATCAATACTTGTCCTCCCTTGCCTGAATAATCTGTTACCTGGATGGTGTAGCTTCCGGGAGTGAAAGCCATTAGCATCATGATGAAAAAGACGGTCAGGAAGGCGACGAAAGGATGTTCGCGGCAGAAGCGCAGGAGCGAGAAGCGGGAGTTGTTGTCGTCGGGCGGTGAGATCATGGTTTCTGGAGGTTTCATCCGCAGATAATAGAGCGGAAGAAACGGCGCATGTCGTCCGCGTGGGCGGGCAAGCGATACGCGGCAACGCTCCCGGCAATCGTAGAATGGGACAAATCAGCCCCTTTGGGCGTCCCTATCCGAGCCGGCTGATTTCGGCGAAGCTCCGCAACAGTCGGACAAGCAGGCAGTTCTCATGCCCGAAATGCGGGGAAAATGAGGCGCCAATTTTCCCCGCATTCAGAAAAACCGAGTTTCGTTAAAGTGCCTTGCTACTTTCTACTATGATGAAGGACCGCAATTACCCCTCCGAAGAATTTTCCGATCTACCCGGCGACCGGGCGGAGCCGGATTTTGGCGAAATCAATTCGCCCGACAGGCGGCCACGTTCGTGCCCGAAAATAGGACAATGCGGACCCCTCACGGAGGCCGTATTCCATCGGCCCGGATTGCGTTAAAGTGGATTCCTGCGAACTGATTGATGAAAGACCACAATTCCAACTCTGAAGAATTTTCCGCTCCCCCCCGCCGGCCGGGCAGAGCCGGACTTTTCTGGATTCGATTCGGCCGAGGACCTGATCCGCGATGCGGAGAAATGGGGCCTCTTGGACGAGCTGCGGAGGCTGCTGGGCGTGGGCCAGGGAGAGAACAGCGCCGACAAGATGCGAGTCGCCCGCGACATTGCGTATGAATTTGCCGGAGAGAAGAACCGGGATTTGGCCGTCGATCTTTTTATCCATGTGACCGGGATCGCGGAATTCGGTCCGGCCAGCCTCCGGGACTACGGGCGGCGGCACGGCTGCACCCATGAATGGTTCCGCCGGAAAGCGGAAGCGATGAGGAAGCGGCTCGATCTGCCACTCCTGCCTTCCCAGAGGGACGAGGCGATCCGGGCCGAGCATCGGCTGGTGAATCGGAGAAATGGCGCGCGCTGAGAACATCATTTCTCTCCCTCCGGCGGCTTTCAAGTTGAAGCCGCAGCCGGCGGTTGTGCCCGCTGAACTCCTGGCCGCGCTCCCGAAGGAGCACGTTGAAACGGCCTCGCCGCTGGGCCTGTCCCTCAAGCCCGACCTGACTCTTGAAAATTGGTCGCGCCTTGTCGCTGCCGTGGTCCAAATGACCGGCCAAGCGAGCAATCGGCGCAATACGCTGACGGCCTGGCTGGGCGATCTCCTGGCTTTCGGTGGGGGAAAGTATCGCGGCCAGATCACGGAATATGCCAAGGCAGCGGACCTCGATCCCGGCACCTTGCGGGTCGCCAAGCTCGTCTGTTCGCGAATCCCTCTGTTATGTCGTCACAACGCTTTGTCCTGGTCGCATCATTGCGAGGTCGGCAAAGCTGTGAAAGATCCCGTCGAAATCAAGGAATGGCTGGAAACGGCTGCCCGGGAGCGCCTGAACGTGCGCGAACTGCGCAAACGCATCCGCCAAAAGCAGGCCGGGCCGCCGAATCCCGATGGGGGACCGGCGCCGGCTGGCGCTGCGGCGCCTTTCGCCCTTTTGAGGGAGTTGCGAGCGGTGGGCCGGTACGTCGAAAACCACCGTGACGTTTGGCGGGACTGGTCCCCGCAGACCTGCGAATTAGCCCTTTCGGAGATGAAACCCATTGCCGACTTCTTCGGCGAATTGAAGGCCCGGCTGGAGCGCCCGGAGCGTTTGGCGAAGGCGAGTTGACGTGTGGGCAAGGGCATTCAGGCGCACCGCCTTGCAACCCTATCCTATGAAATCCATCAAACATCGTCTCATCGTCCCCATCCAAGCGCGGGGCAACGTCGGTAAAAGCACGTCCCTCTCGGTCCTCGCCGGCTGGCTTGAGCAGCGCGGCGTCCCCTGGCGCGGCTTCGACCTCGACGCCGACCACCAGAGCCTGGCCCGGCTCTTTCCCGACCGGGTGATCCTCTCGCCGCTCGGCGACGAGCCGGAGGGCGACCTGATCAAAGTTCTACGCGGCTGCGCAGGCGTGCCTGTGACGGTGATCGATCCCCGGGCGCACCTGAGCGACATCCTCTTGCGCGGATTCGAGATGATCCGCTTTTGCGAGATCTTTGCCACGGCCGGCGGCCGGGTGACGGTTCTCCTGTACCCCGCCGATGACTTGGAGGTGATGACCGACCTCGATCATACCGTGAGCAACCTGGCCGGATCGGTCGACTACGTGATCCTCAAGAATCGGGCGCGGGCGGCGCGGACGCGGATGCTCGACGGTTCGGAGTTGGAGGCCGAACTGCAATCGCTGGGCGCCGAGGTGCTCGAGATTCCCGCCCTTCTGTCCGTGGCTCGCAACCAATTGGCCGCCCTCGAAGCCGAGCTGGGCCGGGGCGTTACGCACGCCGAAGCGGTCATGAACATTGAGCTTCCGGTGGATTCGCTCGTCCGCATGGTGATCGAGGACTGGCTGAAAGGGCTTTTTCGGAAGCTCGACCGAATCGCTGACAAACTTCTGCCCGAAGATCTGGCGGTGACGGTCAGTCCCGAAGCGGTCGCGGCGCCGGGAGGCATCGTGGTCCGTCGTGGGGCGAAGATTAACCGAAGCAACCTATGATGCCCGCCGAGGGGAAGTCCTACTTGGACCAGTGCAGCGCCGCGCTCCCGCCCGAAAAGCGGGAGGCGGCGAGGCGCGCCTTTTATGAAATCTCGGAAACGGGCGACGACAGCTATCTCAGCAAGCTTCTCGCCGTCCTCGAAGCCAGTGGAGCATACGCCCGCAAGGTTCCGAAGGAAATGACCGAAGCCGGCGCCAAAGTCGTCCGCGAAATGGAAATCATGTTCGGGCGAGTCGTCGAATTTGAGAAATACCGTCGAGACGCCTTTCAGAGAACGATTACCGATGAAGGCGAGCGCCTGGCGGATTCCCTGCCGGTGCGGGAAATCAATGCCGGCATTGCCCGTCAGAATGAACTTCTGGACCGCTTGGATAAGCTCTATGACAAGATCGACCAGGGCGTCAGCGGGGGTGCCTGCTTCCTTCTCGCTATGGGTGCCTTCATCGGCGGCATCGTTCTGACAACATGGCTTTTTTGGGGAGAGGCGCGTGATAGCCGCGAGGCCAAGTCCTTTTGGGATGCCGCGGCGCAGGCCGGGCTTCACCTGGAGATCAAAAACGCGAACGACGCTCCGGAGTTCACGGTGACCGGGCCGCCCATGATACTGGTGACAAGGCTTTCCCGTCAGGGCACAGAGTGCGGCGTCACTATTGATTTTGCCAAGCCGCAATGACCGGTGCCGCCTACATTTCGAGGTGGAAGCGGCGCTTGAGAGATGCCGGTGGGTTGGTCTTGGAAGGTGACGGCATGGTGATGGCCTCCGGCTTCGTGCTGTTCGGCTGATGAGCGCGAACGCGCAGAAAGTCATGGATAGTGCTGGGACTGGCCGTTACGCCAAATCGCTCGGCCAAGGCGGTGGCGATCTTGCGATAAGTCCAACGCCGCTGCCGCAGTTCGCGGATCAGACCGGCATAGGCTTCCAGCTTGCTCCGTGGCGGCCGGGCATCGGCTTCGGAGAGAAAGGAGATGATTTGTTCGTCGAGGTCCATGCCCGGGCAAGGGCGTCAACCGTTCGCCCTTGTTCGGCCACATTCGGCGGATATTCGGGGAAATTCGGCAATGTTCGGCGGCTTTTGCCCGCGAGGGCCGAATGGACCCGAATTTGCCCGAACAGCGTTCGGCTTTGTCCGGGTTTGTTCGGCTCGTGCGATTCATCGCAAGACATATTGCGTCTTTTCTCAAAAAAATGGATGCACGAAAAATCAGGACGTAAGAAAAAAAGCACCGCTCTCAGCGAAACCGCAGACAGCGGTTTGACGGCGCATTCCTCGTAGGAGGATTCACGCATGTTCACGATGGCAAAGATCAAGGACGGAGGGACGTACCTCAAAAATCACCTTTCAGCGAATGACTATTACTCTGAGAAGGAAACGGTGATCGGCCAATGGGTGGGCAGAGGTTCCGAGCACCTGGGCCTTCGCGGCGAGATTGCGGCGGGCGATCCCGCGTTTGAGGCGTTGAGGCAGAACCGGCATCCCGATGGATCGGGAAAACTAACACCCAGGGATGGAGAGGGCCGGGTGAAGTTCTTCGACTTCCAATGCAGCGCCCAGAAGTCGGTTTCGATCATGGCGGTCACGATGGGCGACACCCGCCTCCTGGCGGCGCATGATGCAGCCGCCGCGCTCGCCTTTGGCGAATTGGAGAAATTCGCAGCGCGGCAGGCCAACACCTATACCGGGCGGGCCAATCAGCGGACCTCTAACGTGGTCGCGGGGGCCTTTCGGCATACGGCATCGCGGGCGCTCGATCCGCAGGTGCATACTCATTTTGTGACCGCGAACGCGACCTGGGACCTGCGGACCAAATCCTGGCTGGCGCTGACGGAATTCGAGATGGTGTCGGCGATCCGCTATGCCGGGAAGGTCTATCAAAATGAGATGGCGCGGTCCTGCCTGGCTCTAGGCTATGACATCGAGCACATCCGCGACCGCAAAGGGGCGGTAACGGGTTTCGAGATCGCGGGCATTTCCTCCGAAATACGGGAGCGATTCTCCAAGCGCCGGGCGGAAGTCGAGGCCGGGATCGCCGATTTCCGCGCGGAGTACGGCCGGGAACCGACACCGGCGGAGATTCACTCGATCACCGTGGAAAGTCGCAACTCGAAGATCACCGAAATAACAACCCCGGAGGTCTTGGCGGCGCAGCGGGCGCAACTTTCGGCCGCCGAGCTGGGCGGACTGGAAGCCCTGAAAAAACAGGCCAGCGCCCGGGCCGGCCAGCGCGTGCCGGCGCCGGGTCGCGAAGCGCAAAGCCTCACCGCTTCGATCTCCCATTTGTACGAACGGCAATCGGTCGTTGCCGGCCATGCCATCCTGGCCGAAGCGTTGAACCAAAACCTGGGCGGGATGGAATTGCGGCGGCTGCACGCCAAGGCCAACGAAGCCGGCTTGGTCGGGCTGACGGATGAGCCG
>Ga0181526_10001346_pt1 | contig 23507 bp, 28 predicted proteins | sample PEATcosm2014_Bin_35_FD_119750 | JGI IMG/M metagenome (GOLD analysis project Ga0181526, IMG submission 119750) | Peatland microbial communities from MTU Mesocosm Facility, Houghton, MI, USA - PEATcosm2014_Bin06_30_metaG | ecosystem: Environmental > Terrestrial > Soil > Wetlands > Peat | place...
AATGTATTCATGAACAAGTTTCGGAAATTGGGCTTGATCAACTACAACGGTAAGCTAGAAGTTAAGAGGGCCTTGCTGAACTTCGTTCTGAATGAAAGAATCAAAGTTTAGAATTGTACGGACCGTACCCGGGCTCATTGTCGAATTTAGCGGCGGCCCCGCTCCATGAACGAATTGGGAGCAATGTCAACCGCGTCGGGCACCATCTCCACGTCGGCCAGCAGCCGCAGCGCCGCCCAGTCGGCTCGAGCGGGTCGGTCTGCGCGCAGCCCTCGCTCATGGTGTCGGCGCGCGCTTCGCGCGCGCGTATAGGCAACAACATTGGTTAACGCGGCAGTGTCAGTGCCGCGGGATTTGGCGATCTGTTGTCGATGACCCCGCAGGTCGGTCTACTGTCAGAACTCGCCGGCGCGCGTCTCGCGCGCGCGTGACCACAACCCCAGTGGTTAATTCGGTCCTTACCGACGCCAGACGCTTGCTAGCCAGGGCTGATCCTCATACGCGAGAGTCAAAAAAATATAACGTCCTGGTCTTTAGCTGCTTTGGACTGCGTACGAAAAGCAAATTGGCGGAGTGCTTACCCAACAAGGAACGAAACCAGAGAACGCATCTTACTGTCCCGACATGCCTATAGCCACTGATTTGCGTTCAATGCGACGCGCCCCTTTTGGGAGCGGGATGGACGCGTCGTGGCTTGCCGACCCGCAAGCGCCGCGGCCGGCTGGGAGCGATCGAAGCCGCTGCCAGCCAACGCATGATGCTGCCGCTGTGCAGAAGCGGGAGAACCTCCTCCGCCGGCATTGGCGCGGCAAAGTAGAATCCCTGTGCCTGTCGGCATCCCCACTCGTGCAGCAATCGCACCTGGTCCGCCGTTTCCACGCCCTCGGCGATGACTCCGATTCCCAGCTCGCGCGCCAGGCCGATCGCCGCCTTGACGATCGCCGTGTCGTTGGCCTCGATGCCGATATCCTTGACGAATTCCTGCGCGATTTTGATCCGATCGACCGGAAAGCGCCGCAGGTAGAGCAACGAGGAATAGCCCGTGCCGAAATCGTCGATCGCGATGCGGAGCCCGCGGGCGCGCAGCCGTTGGACGACGTTGTCGTTCGCACTCGAAGTCCCCATCAGCGCGCTTTCCGTTACCTCGATTTCCAGCAATCCGGGCGATAACCCCGTCTCCGCGAGCGCCGTCTCGATCTCATTTTCCAGCTCGCGCGGCGCCTTGAACTGAAGCGTCGAAACGTTGATCGCCACCGGAGGCAGCGCGGCGCCGGTTTCCAGCCATTGCTGGGCCTGCCGGCAAGCCGAGCGCAAAACCCAGTTTCCGAGCATGACGATGAGGCCGCTGCGCTCCGCAGCAGGCATGAACTCGCCGGGCAACAGCACGCCCCGCGTCGGATGATTCCAGCGCACCAGCGCCTCCAGCCCGACGAGTCGGCTGGTCTCCATATCCACTTGAGGCTGGTACGCCAGGAACAGCTGGCCTGCCGCGATCCCGGCCTGCAGCTCGGATGTCAGGGCCACACGTTTGCGCACTTCCGCATCCATTGCGCCGGTGAAGAACCGATAGGTATGCCGGCCTTCCGATTTTGCCCGATAAAGCGCGACATCGGCGTGCGCGAGAAGCGCCTCGGCTCCCGGAACGTCCGGCTCGTAGGTCGCGATGCCGATGCTGACCCCGGATTGGATTTGGTTGCCGCCGAGCAGGAACGGCTTGGCCATTATTTGCAGCAGCTTGTCCGCCAGCACTCCGGCATCCGTCGGATCGCCAATGTCCGCCATCAGCAAGGCGAATTCGTCACCGCCGAATCGGGCAAGGGTATCGATCGTTCTCACGTTCGCCTGCAGCCGTTCGGCAACTGCCTGGAGCAGCCGGTCACCGATGGGGTGTCCCAGCGTGTCGTTGACGTCCTTAAAATGATCCAGATCGAGATAAAGAACCGCGAAGGTGCGCTCGTCGCGACGGGCGCGCTCGATCGCCCGGGTTAATTCGGCGACGAATACGCCGCGATTGGCCAATCCGGTGAGGAGGTCGAACTGCGCCAACCTTTTGAGCTGATCTTCTGCCTCCTTGCGTCGCGAAATTTCACGGGCCGTCGAGAGCAGGTATTCCCGTCCGCCGAAGGTGGCCCGGCGAATCGAGAGTTCGGCCCAGAACAGCCGCCCATCCTTTGTTTTGCCCCGCCAATCGAACGTCTGCGGCGTCCCCGATCGCGCCTTCTGCATCTCGGACAATAGGTTCTCGCCGGTGTATGGCGGTTTATTCTCGGAGAGATCGCCGAGGTTCAGCTTAAGCAGCTCGTCGCGCGTATAGCCGAACATCTCGCAGACGCGCTGATTGACCTCGACGAGGGCACCGGTTTCGAAGTCACGCACGAATATGAGGTCATTGACAGAGTCGAAGATGGTACGGAAACGCTCCTCGCTTTGCCGCCATGCTAATTGTGTTTGCTTGAGATCGGTGATGTCCAACACCGCGTCGATCAGGCCGATTATGTCACCGGATTCCGAGCGGAGGGGAAAACAATTCATGAGCCAATGCCGTTCGCCATGTGGCGGCTTGGGCGACGCACCATGTGCTTCGGCATTCAGGACCGGCTCGCCGCGTTCGAAGATTGGCCGATGCATTGCTATGATGTCGTCGGCCAGATGAGGAACGACTTCGCGTAACGTGCGGCCGAGGGCGGCATCGACGGTTACCCCGCTCATCTCCGCCAGGTGCTCGTTCATTCGCGTATAGCGATAGTTGGTATCCATGAAACAGAACCCGACCGGCGCATATCGGTAGATCTGCTCGATTTCGTTTAGAACGGCCTTGCTCTCGGCGATGGCGGCCTGCAGGTTGCAATTGTCGGCGGCCTGGTCGAGTCTCAGTCGCACGGTCTCCACGATCCAGCGGTTGATGTAGCGTCCCATCAATGCGACAACCGCGACGTAGGCCGCCAGCATCAGGCCCATCGCAATCGAGATTCGGTCCCCTTTCCCTAAATAAAAAACGACTTGTGGAACGACGGCAGGTAGCGCGTAACTGAAAAAGGCGGGCAGATACGCCGATTGCTGGAACACCGCGCCGACCGTCATGCCGCCGAGCACGAAGGTGACGACGACGTGAGCGACCGGATCCGGCGATACCAAGACGACCGATCCGGAGAGGCCCCAAAGACAACCCGTCACTGCGGCGCCGACGGTAAAACGCCTGGCCCAGCTGACCTCATGTCCGCTATCGTGCGGTTGCCGCAGATAGCGTGCACGATCGACGCGACGCACGCTCACGACAACGCAGAACAGCCCGATCCAAAGCAGCAGGATCCACGCCGGATAGGAGGGCCAGAGCACCGCGGCAAGGATCGATGCGTTGATCGGGTTGACCAGCATGATCGCAGGCGCGTGATAAAGCGCATTGATCTGCGCGGCGTGGATGGCCGCCTGGAACTCCGGCTGGCTTGGAGGAGTCGAGCCGCGCTCGAAGAGGGCTTCGTTGCGCATAAGGTCCACGCTCAGTGCGCGCCATGCGACCCGCCCTTATGGCGGACTACGCAAGCGACAAGCGAGTAGACTGGAGCGCAGTTATTAATTATCGCGAAAATAGGAGTTAAGTAAATGCACCTGAATGCTGTCTTATAGTTTACAAAAGCCATTATAAAAAAGGGCAAATTCCGCGAATTGATTGCGTTCCGGGCAAGTTAATGTTGTTCTGGAGAACTTGCTCATGGCCGAATCCACCAATGCACTTGTTGTGTTTTCTGATCAAGCCGCACAGCTAGTCGTTAAATGCATAAATATTCGGGTCGTCTTCTGCCAGCAGTATCTCCGCGCGCAGGTTACAGCGTGGTTTGTTTCGCAGAGGGACAGCCGTTAAGCAACGACGGATGATTCTGTTATGCCGCTTCTCAGCAACATCGCGAACTGCTGAGGAGGCACCGACCGGCTGAAATAGTAACCTTGCGCCTCCTCACATCGGTAGGCGCGAAGAAATGCCAACTCCTCCAGGCAATCAAGGGTCGACGTGACGAACGGCATGCTCAACGGCGTCACTGACGGACGAACAACTAGTCGATTTTGAGGGCATCGACCAGAAACTTTTGCAGGTAGCTCAAGCTTGAGTAGCCCGTGCCGAAGTCATCGACCGCCACCTTTACCCCTCTTTTTTTTCAGAGTTTGGAGGATGGACGCCGTGCACTCGGTACGCTTCATAAGATCGCTCTCGGCCGTTTCCAGCTCGAGAGATCTCGGATCGAGATCCGTTTCGGCTAGGATTGCGAACAGACCATCTTGAAAGCTCTTGTTCCGAAACTTCATCGCGGAGACGTTTACGGCCATGCTTACTGGCAGGCCCGCATCCATCCAAGCTCGGGCTTGCGCACGCTTCACGAAGGACCCAAGTGCCGACCGTGAGAATAAGGCCGCAGTCTTCAGCGACCAGCGTTGCCGATCCGTCCATGAGCGGACGCGTTTAGAGTGGCCGAGCCGGCCAGGTCATTTAACCGAAGTGAACTACCAAGATCGGGCAAAGAAATATTGTCCGAATACCGAGCGGCTTGGCGTGACACGGCATTGATCAATCTACTCGCACTCGGAAACCAGATCGCGAAGCGGGCCCAAATCCAGAGTCAATTCTTGGTCTCCCAGACCGAACGCTGCTTTGAGTTCGCCCATACGAGCTTCGAGCTTGAGCAGGGTTTCACCTAAGCGCTCAATCTCCTCTTCGCTCAGACTGCCATTCTCCACACGCCGTACAGCCTGTCGCTCAAGCAGCTTGCGCAGCAACTCGATAACACTGAGCACCAGACGCGCGAGGTCGCGCTCGACGCTTTTGGGGTCGGCGACGATACGCGCCGGCATCTCTCGCCGCTCGTCATTCAACGGACCGGCAAATCTGTCGAGCAGGGCTTGATCATCTGGCGCATGTATGACCTTTTGCCCGCGGGCATAGGCTGCGTCACCCGACATCGTACGCTTCTCCCCGATGTGTCGCGCGCGCTCCGGCATTTACAAACGAATAAGGGGGCCATGGTCCGGTGCAGAGCAGCGCAAGTTCCGGATGGGCGTTCGCTACCGCGCCGACGATTTCGCGAAAGCATGGGATGCGATCGCGTGGCACCAGGAACGCCGCCGAGGTTCCGCGCCGATCATCCGGTTCATCGGCCAGCGTGCTGGCATTGGCGTGACTTGCGAGCCGTTCATAAGCTTCCTGAACCAGCGTCAGCTTGGCGCGTTGGCGATCTCGAAGCTCCCGCTCTTTGCCGAGCCTCGTCCACAGATACACCGAGCCCGGCCCCATTGGGGACAAGGGGAGCCTGTCGAGCGAGGTGGTGGGATGATCGCCGCCATGAGAATCGACTGCTGCCGATCTACCACGATCAACTGCGGTCAAAAACCGCATGCCGATCTCGACCTGACCGCGCACGCGCTCGATATCCTGAACGAGCGCGCCATAGGCTCGGCGCAACAGGTCGCTCACACGCTGCGGCGACGGAAACAGAGTTCCGAACCGCACCGGAATCACTGCCCGATCACTCATAAGCGCCTCAACCACCTCTTCGTGCCGCCACAGCTCGTCTGCGGTCTTCGGCAACTGTGAGCCGTTGAACGTGCTCACGACAGCGACAACATCGCGCCACACAACCTTGGCCAGCGCCTCGTCCTGCTGGCCCAGCTGGCTGGGCAAAGGCTCGTCCGGCCGATCGGCAATTGCATACACGTAGATCATTCAGCGGCTCCCGTGCCCGCCTGCGTCGTCGCGCGGGCGTCGTGTTTCAGCCGTTCCGCGGTGTCGACCGAGGCGAGCAAAACCTTGAGGCCGACATAGATCAGGTCCACGCCGGCGACCGAGATCGTGGCATCGCCCCACAGAACGACGCCCTTGTTCAGTGCGCGATCCAGGAGTTCAGACAATGCGAGCTGGTCTCTATTGATCAGACGTGGCTGCATCCGCGATGCCTTTCTGGCTTACCGACACAAAGTGATAAGGCGGCCACGGACCAGTGAGTTCATAGTCGAACCCCTGCGCGGCAAATTCCTCCTGCAGGGCCGCGAGCATCCGCCGGAATTGTCCCTGAAATTCCTCGGCCACGAGGTAGGCAGCGTTCATTACCATGTCCGCGGACCTGCCATGCACCGCAGCCGGCTGGACCTCGATCTCTGCGGACTCGCGGGCGCAGGTATCGAGGCTTTGCCAAATTCGCTCTACCGAGCTTGCGATCGCCAAGGCTGCCTCGCCATCGAGCGCCTTGGCATACTTCTTCTGCAGAAAGAACCGAGCTCCCGCCGAGGCATGCCCAAGCATGTCGCGCAGCGGCCGGACAGATTCGGACTCGGTTTCGATCCGGCGACGCAACGTGTCTTGATCGCAATAAAGCTTCACGCCCCACTCGGAGGCATCCCGAATCCGATCAAGCGCGTCGCACAGCTCGGCGCGGTAGCGCACAAGGGCGTTCAATGCCTGCGAAGAATTCAGATAGATGGTGCCGAATCTGAACGGCACGACATCGTGGCTGGACCGCAGTTCTTCGAGAACTTTCTCATGCGCCAAAATCCGACCCTTCAGCCATGCCGAGTCGTTGAGCGCCGAATGAAATTCGCTCGCGCCAAACTGAGAGGCGGGGACCGCGCTCACGAAGGCCATCAAATTCGCATGCACCAACGGATGAACTGGCGCTTCCGGAACAATGCCTTCGAGCCGAGGCGGCGCGGATTGGCGCCCGCGCGGAGCGCGCGCCACGCCGTAGACATAGACGACACGCTGATCGGCCGCTCCTTCGGGCTTGGCTTTTGTCATAACTGAGTTTCCGCGCGCGCGACCGTTAAGTCCTGGCGACGCACCATCACCAGGATGCAGCCCTCGACCGTGTCGCGGTCGAAGCGATAGCCGGTTTCGCCGGGGACATCGTCGCCGGCCGCCGAAGGCAGGGCTTCGGCATAATTCATTAAGGTCTTGTAGGCGTCGGTCAGCCTTGTCGCGTCGCCTTCGTCAACAGGCACCGCAGCCATGAGATCGGGGTGCACTTGCCGAATCTGCCGACGATAGGCGGACTTGATTTCCGCAAGACCGGCCTTCTCGCCGAGGCTTAAGACCCGGCGAGCTCGGTCGACAGCTTCGAATGACGGTAAACTCACCTCGACCGTGGCAAAGCTGTAAGGCGGCAGCGGGCCAACGCATCGGAAATTGAGCCGGCTCCCGAATTCCTCGTCGAGTTTAGCAAGCCGCTGGTCGAGCGCATCACTCGCACCTGTCGGCAGCAACAGCGCCAGACTGGCGACCATTCGATCGTCCATCACGGCATTTTCGACCAGGTCGGCTGTGGCGGATCGTACTGTTGCGACGATGCGGCTTCGACAGGTTTCGCGGCGGCTGTCGATCGACTCCTTCACCAATTTCCCGATCGCGAGGCGTTGATCGTTGGTCGCGCCGGCAGCCTGGGCGGCGATCTCAGTCTTGAGTCGTACAACCGCCTCCTCCGCAGCGACTTCGCGGAGGACATCGTCAATGCGCCATGAGACGATAAGCTCGAATTGAATGTGCTGCGAAAGCTCTGTGAGCGGCGCCGTCAATACGGCGGCGCCACGCTTGAGCATGCTGACGACGGCGGCCTCGTCCGGCAAGGTCGTGCCGAATTTGACCGGCAGTGCCGCCGAGCTTCGCATCACGCATTCCACGACGCGCTGATGCGCCAGCAGATGGTGAATCGCGTCTTCGCGCGACAAGCCACGGAAATCGACGGGAGGAGCTGCGCCGACGACGGCAGCGAGTGCGTCCCCCCGAATGATCCGCACCTGCGGCTCGGGTGCCCACACGCCGGCGACGTCGAACATCTGGCGCCCGGCGGCCGGGACGATGGCATAGACGTAGATGCGGCTCATGGCCGGCTCCTGTGGGCGTCACGCTCGGCGAGCGCCATGTCGAAATGCCGCTTGGCGATTGTCAGCTTGGGAAGCAGCTCCGGCGCACCGCTGGCCCGTGCGCCTTCCTTTGCACGCGGAATCTTGGTGGCGGCCGGTTCGCCGAGCTCACGGATTGCGAACAGCGCCGCCTGACGGCAGAGTCCTTCGAGATCGGCGCCCACAAGTCCCTCGGTCCTCTGCACCAGTGTGTCGATCTTCACGTCCTTGCCTAACGGCATGCGTTTCAGATGGACCTGCAGGATCGACCGTCGCGCCGCGGCGTCGGGCATCGGCAACTCGATGTGAAACTCCAGCCGGCCCGGACGCAGGAGGGCCGGATCCAGCCGATCCATGCGGTTCGTCGCCGCGAGCACCACCACACCCTTAAGATCCTCGATGCCGTCGAGCTCGGTAAGCAGTTGCGCGACCACGCGCTCCGTGACCTGACCGCCTCCGCCTCCGCCGCGGCGCGGCGCCACCGCATCGATCTCGTCGAAGAAGATGATGCAGGGAGCCGCCTGGCGCGCCTTGCGAAACATCTCGCGCACACCCCGCTCCGACTCGCCGATCCACATGCTCAAAAGTTGTGGACCCTTCACGGCGATGAAGTTCGCTTCGGTCTCGCCGGCGAGCGCCTTGGCGAGAAGCGTTTTTCCGGTGCCCGGCGCGCCATGCAGAAGCACGCCCTTGGGCGCACGGACGCCTGCCTGTTGAAAGAGAGTGTCGTAGCGCAGTTGCCAGAGCACCACCTCGGTCAGCAGCCGCTTGACCTCGTCCAACCCGCCCACGTCGTCCCAGCGCACGTCGGAGATCTCGGTGGCGACCTCGCGCAGGGCGGATGGTTCGACTTCCGTCAGGGCTCCCTCGAAATCCGCCCATTCGACCTTGAGCGCAGCCAGCTTGTCGTATGGGATATCGGTGGTCTTGAAATCGATGTCGGGCATCAACCGTCGCAGCGCGCTCATGGCGGCTTCGCGGCACAAGGCAGCCAGGTCGGCGCCGACGAATCCGTGCGTGATGCCGGCGATCCGCTCGAGGTCGACGGCTTCGGCCAGCGGCATGCCGCGGCTGTGGATTTCCAGTGCCTCGCGTCGGCCCTCCTTGTCCGGAATTCCAATTTCGATCTCCCGGTCGAAACGCCCGGGCCGGCGCAACGCTGGATCTAGCGAGTCAGGGAGATTCGTGGCGGCGATCAGGACCACTTGGCCGCGCGCTTCGAGACCGTCCATCAGAGACAAAAGCTGGGCGACGACGCGGCGCTCCACCTGACGCTCGCCCGCCATCTGCTCGCGCTTCGGCGCGATGGCATCGATCTCGTCGATGAAGATGATCGAAGGCGCGTTCTTTTCCGCCTCCTCAAACATCTTGCGCAGATTGGCCTCGCTGGCTCCATAGAGCTTGTCGATAATTTCAGGGCCGTTGATGTGGATGAAATGGACGTTGGATTCGTGGGCGACGGCGCGCGCGATCAAAGTCTTGCCGGTGCCCGGCGGGCCGTAGAGCAGGACGCCCTTGGGCGCCTCGACCCCGAGATGGGCGAAAACCTCGGGATACTTGAGGGGAAGTTCGATGATCTCGCGGACGCGGCGCATCTCCTTGTGCAATCCGCCGATATCCTCGTAGGTGACCGCTTCTCGACGCGGTGCCGTACCACCCTCGCACGTGACGACGGTCGTCGGCGCGACGATGACGGGCCCCGGCGGCGCCGCCTTGGTCACGACGAAATTGCGCATCTGTGTGCCGAACGGATTGACGCGAACCCGGTCGCCCGGGACCATCGGCAAGCCGTCGAGCAGGCGGGTCAGATAGCGGCCTTCCAGGCCGCGCGCAGCCCGCGCCGGAGCGTCGGTCGGGGCCAATACAATCGTGCGGGCTGTCTTTGCCCCCGTTAAGGCCACGCTCACCTGCCCGCCAAGGCTAGCGCCGGCGTTGGCACGCGAGATGCCGTCGATCTGGATCGAGCGTTTGCCGCGCAGCTCGACATGAGCCGGCATGACGCGAGCCACAGTCGTCTGCTTTGAAGTGACTTCTATGACGTCGCCGATCTCGGCGCCGAGCTCCGCCATGTCCTTCGGATCCAACCGAGCGAGACCACGGCCGACATCCTTGGGCAGCGCTTCCGCAACCCGATACGTGGTATTGAGGGGGCCGCCATCCATGCTCGTTGCTCTCGATGTTCGAAGCCCGCTCCCAATCCGGACCTGCAACCGCTTAGTCTTCCACTGTTTCGCTATGCGTTACGGCAGTGACATGCGCGCCGCGCTGTGCGGCGCCCGCTGCCCACGCTTTGCCTTGCGCCGCGGCGGCTTCAGCTGAAGTTTGGTCTCCAGCACATCAAGACGCTGGCGCAACATCTGGTTCTCCCGCTGCAGACCGTCGGCCCGCGACGAGAGCTTTGGATCTGTTTCCCACCAGTTGATGCCGAGCTCTTTGGCCTTATCGACTGAGGCTATGAGCAGACGCAGCTTGATATTGAGCAGATCGATCTCAACCAGCGAGATTGTGATATCGCCGGCGATCACGATACCCTTGTCGAGGACACGCTCTAGGATATCGGCGAGGTTGGTGGTCTGAAGCGAATGTTCCATGTGTCGATCGGACCGGTTAACCTACAGCGCCCAGCGCGCCAATCTTGACGATCAGAGTTGCAGTCTTCAGCCGAAGCTCGGAGAAGCTCCGGCAGAGGGCGCAGTTCGGATTTGCTCGATCGTAGCTCGCGCAATCCAACAAAACGTTTACATCTTCAATGAGTTTGCTTGCATTTGGCGCCTTCTCCGACGCTGTTTTCGCCGCGTTAATGGCCTTGGTCAGCGCCTCGATCTTGGCCTCTTGCGGCTTGAACAGATCGATCGGACACTGGATTGCGGATTGCAAGCTGGCGTCGGTCATGACTCTTCCACCGTCTGGTCGCGGAAATAGCGCCGGTTGCGACGATAGCTCAACAGCTCGCCGGTGGGTCCGAGCACAGCCTCGTAGGACGCGATCATGTCCGTCGCCGCCGGTATGCGCCTGAGTTCGACAAGATCGACCGTGACGTGCCAGCCATCCGGTTCGCGCAACACCGCGGAAACATGATCGGCATCAAGGCCGGTGATGCTTTCCAATTCCGCCTTCGCATACTTGGCGACCGCCGCCGCCCCGCTTGCCTCACCTTTGCGGCGCCCGACAGGCGGACTTCCGGCGACACCCCTATCGGAAGCGCTATCGGTTATTGGTTCGGGAACGATCGATTCATTCTCTTTCAAATGCCGTTCGTGCGTTTCTGGAAGCCGTGGGAGGCGCTGTGACATGGGTTAAAGTCCTTCCTTCATTCTTCGCGCTTGGTTCAGTCGCTGCAACAGTTCGCTTTCGGCGCTCTCGAATTCATCGAGTTTCATTTTGCCGAGCTCGTACTGCTGCTCGAGCTTCAAAAGGTCCTTGCGAATGTTGTCTTCGTCGTACAGCTCTCGTTCGGCGTGCTCCGCGATCGTCTTGACGATCCACAACATGCCCTTTATCGGACCGGCCACCGGCATCGTCACGATTGAGCTAAGTAACGCCATCGTCCACCTCAAAACTCATTTCTGTTACCCCCCGGCTCGGGGTTCGGTCGTCATCTCGCCCACTGCATCGTGACGTTCACGAAATTGTAGGGGGCGACGGGGCCGACACATTTGATGAGAAGGCGACGCCCCATTTCCGCATCGAGCTTGCGCACGTTGGAATCGAACTCCGCCTCACGCGTTCGCGAGATCAGGAACGCGGCGTTCGCCACCATGTGGTCCGCAATCGTGGCGTTGACCTGGGTCTTCTCCGCGAGCGGTCGCAACCGTTCGAGGACGTTTTCGGCATCCTGGACGCGCCGGGCCTTCAGCTCAGCCTCGACAAGTTCGCCGAGGCGAATCCGGTCATAGTAGGTCTCTTCGAGCGAATGGCCCGCCAAGCTTTCGCGTATGCGACGGATCGTCGGATTTTGCTGAACGATCTCCTTAAAGACGATGTCCTCGTACCAGAATGCCTTGAGCCCCATCTCGATTCGGCCCTCCATTCCGTCAAGCAACGAACTCAGCTCCCGATAGCGAGCCTTCAGCAATTGCTCGCGCACCGCGTCGGGTCCGGGCGCCACGCTGTCGAAACGGATCGGCAGCACGGTATGGTCCGCCATGACTTCGTCCAGGACCCGCATATGGGCCATCATGTTTCGCCGCGTGTTGTCGTATCGCGGCTCAGGCGAATCGCTCGTGATCACCGCCAGATCCTCGAAATTGATGGTGTGGACCACGTCGCCGCGCTCGCCCATTCCGAGTGTCTCGAAGGTCCGCGGCTCGTGACACCGCACAATGCAGTAAAGGTATTGAGCGACCTCACATTCCATGTGTTCGTTCGGCGAACGTGCCGGCGCGAGTCTCATGGCGAGCCCCCATCGTGCTCGATGGAAGAGTGGACAATGGAGGTGCGCTGCATTCGCGACTGGCGCCGCGGTTTTGCGGCGGCATGCGTCCGAACCAGTGAGAAACGAAGCTTCAAGTCTTTTTCCTGGATCGCGTCGACCAGAAAGCCCAGCGCCTCGCTACTCCAGGTCTTCATCTCGGCGGGACTGAAGTCGGTTCTCAATTGCAGATAATGGTCGCGAAATTTTTCGTAGAGCCGAGGCGCCGCCGGATCGAGATGGCACAGTACACCTTCGATCAGCGCAGCCTCGAGCGCTTGCGCTTGCTCTTGGCATTCGGCGCGCAGGAAAGACGCGGTCTCGAGCGCAAACCCCAAATACGCCTGCAGATCACCGACTAGCAGAAGCGCCGCGACCTGGTCAGCAGTCAGCTTGCCGTCCGCGGCTTGCTTTTCGAGGTCACGCACCAGCAATGCCCGCCTGGGGACGCCCAAGCGGGCTTTCGCTACGACACCCCTATCGAGGTGAAACAAGGCAGCACCAAAGCCGGCGCGAATCGCGATCTCGTTTGCGAACACTTCCTGCGGCGAATGAACACAGAGACGATCGGCCAGGAGGTGGAGAACTCCGACCATTGCCGTCGTCGACGCCCGGCTGTCCGCCGCGACTTCGACCGAGAGCTCGCGAGCGGCGCGCACCGTCTCGTTCTCGGCCAAAGGATGGCCGTGCTCGTGCGCCAGCAAGGCGCGCAAGGAAACCGCATCATTCCAGATGCCTTCGTTCTGGAGGGCGCGCCGGTTCACGAAGACCGTGCATTCCGCCAGATCGGCCGCATCGTAGATGTTGACCATGGGCCGGCGGTCGATGTCGTCGGCGACGACCGAGGACAACAACGCTGCAGCTTTGATTTGCGCCACGAGCGGCTGCAGGTTCTCGAATACGAACATGTTGACCGATTTGTGCGGCCAAGTGCCGAGCCGGATAAAATGCCGGATCACCGACTCTTCTTCGCGGATCAGGCAATCGAGATTGCGCTGCGTGTCCGCAATCACTTGCAGCGTCGTGTTCTCCACGCGGGTGCGCGAGAAGTGCTCGATCGCATTCGACATGACTAGGCCTTCTTCAGTCGCAATTCCAAAAGGCCGTTCTTGAAGGACCGCCGCAGCGATGCGGCGTCGACCGGGCTCGGCAGCAAGACCTCCTTGGCGTAGCGCCGCTCGCCCGACGAGCTGAGCGCAAGAACGTCGCCGCGGACCTCGATCTCGATCGCATCTTCCTTGGCGCCGGGGAGCTCGGCGGCGATCACGATTTCGTTGCCTTCGTCAAAGACGTCGATCAGCGGCTCGCGTACATCGACGACCTCTGGGCCTTCTTTGGTGGTGCGGATGTTGCCGAAGCGTTCGACGTGCGGCTCGCCGCCGAGCCCGACCCGCACGCTCACGCCATAGACGCCGCGCGCCTTGTCGCCGAGACCTTTGACTTTGAACTCGCCAGTCCGCTCGACATGCTGCTCGCCGGCCTCCACCAGCTTGCCCAGGACGCCGACAAAGTCGCCGAGCCCCTTGAACAAGGAACCGAAGCCGATATCGACCGCCGGTTCGGCTTCGGCGTGTCCAGCTTTCTTGCGTGAGGCACCTTTGTGACTTGACATGACAGAACTCCGATGTTGGACCTTGCTCCGGCTGATCGCCGCACTTAGTAATCGATACTCACACCACCGCGCCGCACGGTTGCTACGCCGCTATCCGCCTGCTGTTCAGTCTTGATCGGAAGCGCCCGATCGCGCCGCTTGACGGCACTGTGCGGGGTGCCGATTTCGCCGATCAGCCGCCCGATCCGCGCGATCTCCTTATCGAGTACGCCGAGGCGGAGCTGGGTCACTTGCTGCTTCTTGGTCCACACGCCGAGTTGGCGTGCGAGCAATGCGCGCTGATGCTCGAGCCGCGAAAGCGTTGCCGCGAGCTTGCTGCGGTCGGCGGTGGCGCCGGGGGCGCCGGCGATGCGGAGTGTGCGAAGCCCGCCGGCTTCGTGAAGTCCCTTGAGATGTGTCATCAACGCGTCTCCACGGCCATTTGGCCGAGACGCGCTTGCGCCGGCTCCGATTTTCTCTTCAGTCGCTTGTCGGCAATCTCATCTTGGCTGTGTTCCGCCGGACAATGATGCTGCACCAGGCTGATCAACATTTTGCGCTGCTGCACCCGCTCATCGTTCGAACGGCTTTTGAATGGGGACCTCGCGCCGAGCAGATCGAGGCAGGTCTGGACGAAGCGGGAATCGGCGGACGAAACTTTCAGGTCTTGATCGGCGACGACCTTCGCGATCATGATGCTGCCGCGGAGTGTCGGCGCTTGGTCGTATTCGCCCGATGCGCGATAATCCCGCACGAGGTCGACGATTTGCTCCACCTTGGATGCCGCGAGACCGGAACGCGCGGCGGTAATTGCCAACTCCGTCTCGCGGTCCAGGTAATCGACATCGATCATGACCATTCGGTCGCTCAACGCATCTTGGGCATCGTGAACGCCGGAATATTCCTGCGGGTTGCTGGTAAAAATGGCGCGGAAGTCGGGATGAACCCTGACATAGCTCTCGTTTTGATTGGGAACCGGCAGAACCAGCAATCGCTCCTCCAGCACCCCGAGGAGAATGTTATTTGCCTCAGGTCGCGAGCGAGTGAATTCATCGTAGATGAGCGTGTGGCCTTCCCGGCACGCCGTCGTAAGACGATGGTCGGACCATTTGCGGGTGGCGTCCTCCTCGTGTTTCAAAACAGTATGAATGAAACGGTCGACGACCTTACGGTACTGATACCCGAACTGTCCGCCGACCAGGTTGGAGGTCGTCATCTCATCGTCACCAGTGAGAAACACCACTGGCCGTCCCAACTGGGCGGCCACATGAAACGCCAGCGTTGTCTTGCCGGAACCGGCGGGACCGCGGAAATGAACCGGATATCCCGCGCTCAAATAAACAAGCGCCCGATTTCGCAAATCCTGGACCGCGGCCGTCTCCACGAAATTGGTGCTTGGACGGAGCGAAATTGTGGTGCCAGCAAGCTGACTCACTGAACGTGGCGCCGTCGACATGTCTTTATCTCCGTGTCATTGCTCTTAGGCTGCGGCATGCTGGTCGGCGCAGCCGGGAACGCTCTCGCACTGAAGAGCGCGGTGCCAGAGTTGCTGCGCCGCTTCGTAACGTTCCGGTTTGCTCTGCCACGAGCGAAACTGGTCGAGGATCCGTCTCAACGCGGGCTCGCACTCAAGCCAAAACTCGTCGTCGAACGCCGAGAACGGCAGGGGAGGCCTGAAATGGGCTTGGCGGGAGAGGCTGACCGCCATGCTTCGTTCGAAATCGGTGCCGAAGCCAACCGATACTTCGGTGACCACGTAGGCCACTGCATCGCCAAAGCCCAAGGCGAATTTCTGCTCAAGTCCGAGTTCAAGCGCGATAGCTGCGGCCAATACGGACAGAACTCGGGCCAACGCTTCCAGGCCATCCTTGGCAGGTTTCTCGCCGCCTTTTCCCAAGGTGACGAGATCAGAGTAAGCCAGCGGCAGCCCTCGCTGCGAATGTCGCGGCGGCAGCAGGGTCAGCATAAAAGCACCCGGAGCAACCTCTCCGATCGATTCGGCCGCGCCCAGCGCGTGCGACAGCTTTCCCCACAACGCCTCGAGCAATGACCAAACATCGGAGAAATCAGGCTGCAGGACGATCTCCGGCTGCAATCCGTCGCGCACCACCACGCGACAGCCGAGGCCGGTGAAGGCCTGCAACGCGGGCGGCAAGGTGATCTCTATGCTGCCGCTCGTCCGCCCCGCGGATCTGATCTTGCTCGTGCTCACATACATCGGTCTTGCATCCACTTTCGATCCGGCGTCGGCTTGGCGTCTAGCGCGTCATCTAGCGACGCATCTAGCAGATGCCTCGGGCGCGTTTTTGATTCCCGCTTGCGACATGCGTAGCGGGCAACGGTTTCGATTCCTGCGAGTCCTGCGAGCCGCGATCGGACCTCGAGCCCGCGCGGCCTTCTCTCGGCTAAGCGGCCCCGCTAAGCCTGAAGTTCGCCAAAATACCGTGCGCCTTCATGCGGTCGGCATGCATCACATTGACGACTCTGGCCATGCCGTCGTGCAGCTTGCGGTGGCCCGACTTGAGCGCTGCTTCCTGCTGCTTGGCCATGTTTCGGTGTACGTTCGCAAATTCCGAGCGCAGTTGCGCGGTCTTGCTCATGATGGAGGCAGCTTGGCGTTCGAGATCGCGGTGCAGCAGGTTGCTCGCTTTCGACCGCGCGCTCGTCCACCGTGTCACCTGGCCCATCGCCGCCTGACGGCCGGCGGCGACATTCTTCTTCATTGCCGCGATATCCTTCCTCGTCTTTGCGATCTGGTGCGCCATGGCACGACGAAAAGCCGCGACATCCTTGCCCAGTGAGGCAAGAAACTTGCGAGTTTCCGCGGCGTATTCGCGCCCTAGTTCTCCGCGCGCCGTCGCGCATGACGCCAACATGGACTTCGTGGCCAGCCGCATCGCATCGGTTGCCGCCTTGCGCAGCTTGGCTGCCTGACCAAGATCTTTAGTCAGCCGGCTGATTTCTCGGGCTTGTGACATCATGGCGACCTTTCGTTACACGGCTCGCATCTTTTGCGCTAGCGAGCTTCACGTGGGAAGCTTTCGGGACCGAAGCGGCTGTGTTCGTTGAACGATCACGAATGCCGTTTCAGTCCCGCTTCGTTTCACTGTCGCAGCCCACAAGTTAGGCCTCGGCAGCCGCGGTGAGACCGATGGCCTCCGCATACTTCAGATAAGTATCGACGCTGGCGACCACGATGCGAGCCTCGATCGCAAGCAGTTCGATGCCGACGAGCGAGACGCGGGCCCATGCGTCGATGACGACGCCTTTATCGAGAATGCGGTCGACAACCTCGGCGAGGCTCGTCGACGCAATGGTTTTCTCTACCGCCATGGCTTTCTCCTTCAGCTGTGTGCAGTCATTCAGTGCCGGCACTAGAGCACACACGCACGCACGGCATAAGTTGGGTCGAATACCTGCCCCGCGACGGGTTTACCCTAAGGCGGCGGTGGCGCCATACCGGATAAACAAGTTCCCGAGAAGCGTCATCTGCGCTCGTTCTAGCGCGACCGCTCGAATGTGATTGCCGATGCTCGACGACACCTAAGCGGAACGGGACCGCACGCTCGCATTGCTTGGAGATGGCGTCCACCACAATTTGCTGCCGCAGTCACTGAAGACGGATGTCGTCAGTTCCAATCACAAGTCGTCCAACTCCATTCGATTGAGGAACGGGGGCCGGAACACGTAGTTATCAGCGCATTTCAAGCAGCCGGCAATTTGGATAACCAGCTTGACGACGTTTGCTGCCTCCATCTTTTGCATCAGGTGCCCGCGGTAGATCTCAATAGCTTTTGGGCTGACACGAAGATGGCGTGCCGTCTCTTTATTTGACATCCCGTGGAGAACGCATTCGAGCACCTGTGCCTCCCGACCCGACAACGTTCCGAGCCGATCCAACGTGACCTTGTGCTTGGACCAAATCCGATGAGCCGTAATGTCGCTGCGAACCCAATGCTGGACCGCCTCGACCAGCAACTCCTTGTTGAACGGCTTTTCGAAGAATTCGACTGCTCCCAGCTTCATGGCGCGGACCACTGTCGTCAGATCGCCGTAGCCAGACACAAAGATCACGGGAACCGACCTCGCACGCGTTCGCAACCAAGTTAACGTTTCGAAACCGTTCAATTCCGGCATCCGCAGGTCAAGAATGACGCAGCCGGGTCGAGCGGGATCGAACTTTTCAATAAAAATGGAAGGCAATGAGTAGGCAGTGGTCTTCAAGCCAACCGTATTCAGCAGCAGTCGCAACAAGTCCTGCGTGGGCTCATCATCGTCGACCACATGAACAACGGTGTCTGTCGTCACTAGACTCCCGTTGCCTTGCCGACGATTGGAGGATGACAAGACTCTGCTCCCGGCCCTACGCGGCTATGGTCTTCCGTTAAACAAAGTGCCGCCGGTACGGCGAACCGCCCGGACACAAAATTTACGCTTCACCCGTTGCGTAGTGATGAAGATAAAATTGAAAATCGCACGTTCAGCTATATAAAAAACTACCTGGCTAGAATCTGACTATTGTCGATCTGGACATCAAAGGAACAACTGGCAAAAAGATCGGCAAGGACCACAATATCGGCAGGGACCGTCGTACTATTACTTAGCGGTGCATTCACATTGCCGAAAGGATATGGCGTCAACTTCGCGCGCTCATAGCAGAGAAATTCCTTGGGCACTTGGAGGTAGGATCATGAGCCCTTCCATCATTCTCGCGAGAAGTACGAGCGCGGTTGAGTCCGGATTGCGCGCAGCCGGTATCACGGTTGCGATCGTTGCTGCCGTTCAATCCCTTTTCATTGTACTGACGTGGGTCATCGTCGGTGTCTGACCTTATTGCTCAAAGGTCGATGCAGCATCATCTCCTTTTTCGGCTTCTGGGCCGCTTCGCTTTGGGGCGATCATTTACTGCTCATCCGCTCGCTGTTGCGCGGCGATCCGAGCATTCTAACCGAGTACTCCGCCAGTTCGCAGATGATTCCGCCTCTGGCTTTCGTCATTGGTTGGCCGGTTGTACTGCTTGGGGCCGCCATCTGGGCCGCTCGGGAAAATAGGCGATGGGTGGTCAACATCACCGTGGTGTTCGGGGCGATCCATTTCTACACGCAATGGTTCGAGCGCCTCGGATTGGAGCCGGTGTCAGTTCTTGTTGGCGGTCTCCTGATGCTTGCCTTTGCGCTAACACTGTGGAGCTTCAATAAGCGTTTCGCGGAACGCACTTAAGGCTCGGCGCGACATGTATTGAGGAATGTCGGCTCATGCTTATTGCTCAAATCTTCTGTGTTGTTCCCTTGATGAGCGGCCACACTGCCCCCTTCGGGTTCTGGCTTGATTTTCGGGAAGGGATGTGAAGCGCGCGAGAGCGGTTTAGGCGGCGTGCTGCTGTTGCTGGCGTGCGGCGGCCCAGGTCCAAGGAAGGAGTTCGTCGAGGCGATTGTTGGGCCAGAGACTGACAAGGCGGGTGAGGATATCGGCGACCAAGCTTGGGGATCGATGCCGGACAAGTTTGGCTGTTTCGATGAGCGAGGCAAGGATGGCCAAATTTTCGCCGCCGTCTTCGTGGCCGGCGAAGAGAGCATTCTGGCGTGCCAGAACAATCTCGCGGTCATTCTGCCCATATCGGGCAGGATGTCGTTACTCACTCGCTGGCAGTTCGACATCGAGTGAAGGCTTTCGATTTCGAGTATCGCGAATACGGAGCGTAAAGTGAGAGCAGGACTTCAACAGCGTCCTGATGACCACGCCGAGTCGGAGCGCCGACAGGACGCCCCTCGCGAGAGTGCCGTGGCGACGGGCACCGGCGCGAACCTCTTCCCCTTGATAAATAATGCGCACATTGCATGCCGTTCGCCGCCGGTTTGGTGGGTTCACCTGTTATTACTCGCTATATTGATTTTTTTGACCTCGAGCAGCCATCTTGCAGCAATGGAGCGCACTCTGCGAGTGGGAGTTGTAGGTGGATTAGCTCCGTGTACTTATCTGCGTCAATCCGAATGGCGCGGCATTGCGATCGATCTGTGGCGCCTGATAGCTGGCCATGAAAAGCTCTCCTACACGGTCTCTGAGTGGCCGTCGGTAAATGCGATGCTGGAAGCGACCCGCAGTGACGATCTTGATCTTGCGGTTGGCTGCTTAAGTATTTCACCTGATCGCTTCAGGCAGTTTCAATTTACACTTCCCTATCAAGAGGACGGCCAAGCGGTTATGGTGGAAACAAGCCACTTCGACTACAGCCGCGCCATAATAAAAAGCCTTGCGTCCCCAGCATTAGTTTGGCTTCTTGGAACGTTTATTGGCCTGACTGTGCTGATGTGTTCTTGGGTTTGGATAATCGAGAAGCACGCCTCAGCGCCTAGTACACGGCGAATCGGGAAAATGCGGAGTTTTGCAAAACTCTTTCTTACTCTATTCACCGGGGTCGGAAGCGATAAGGTTGTTAAGAGCGTTGGTGGGATTTCTGTCGTAAGCATAGCTTTTTTAGGCCGAACGGTGTTCACGTCGTTACTCATTGGATACCTGACGATTAGTGCTGTGAGTCAGGCTACAAGCAAGTTTGGAGGGAATCTGAGCGGCGTTGAGGACCTTGTGGGTCTTCGGGTTGGTGTGGTTGCCGGAACAGTGAGTGAGGCGCTTTTGTCCGAGCTAAATTCAAATGCAAGCGACAAAAAGGCAAACGCTCTGCGCTTAAATGATATGGATTCGGCGTTGGAGCTTCTGGAAAATGAGAAAATAGACGCCGTCCTTGCGGATGAAAACCAGCTCAAATTTCAGGCCATGAAGGCGAATGCGAGAAGGCTCATTGTCTCCATTCCGATTAGAGGAATTCGTCCGGAGCTACAGGCATTTGCACTGTCTCCCATGCTTTCAGCCGAGACAGTTTCGTCCATAAATCATGCGATTATTGAGTTGAAACGCAACGGTGCAATCTCTTCAATAGCACAAGAAATCCTCGAAGGGCCTACAAGGGGCATGTTCTGGAAATAATGAGAGGGCGTTGGGCTCGTCTGCATTTACTCGCGAATGAACATGATTTGAAAATTGAATGGGTGTCTTGAAGGGCGGTTCGATGACGCAAAATAAAACGACGCTCGCGCGGAGTCTTGAGCGCTGTGAACCTCATGTCATTATTTGTCTGCGTTAGTTGCTGCTCGGGAAAGCGCCCATGACCTTCGGCCGACTGGCGTTCATACTTTTGCTTGGGGCATTCGCCGTTCCGCTGCCCACCGCGGAAGCTCAGACGCCGGTGGCGCAATACATGGTCAAGGTTTCCACGCAAATCGTCCCGCCTTTTGTCATGCGGGACGTGCGCGGCAATCTCACGGGATTCAGCACCGACCTCTGGAACGCGATCGCCAGGGACATAGGGGTGACGACCGAATTTGTCGTCGCTGACAATGTGCAGGGGATTTTGTCGGATGTCGCGTCGGGTAACACGGACCTCGGCATCGCCGCGATCTCGATTACTGCGGAACGTGAGAAGACATTCGATTTTTCACAACCTGTGTTCAACAGCGGCCTACGTGTCGCCGTTGCGGCGCAGCCTACGCCGGGGGCCAGCGCGATAGACAATCTCCTCTCCTTCATCGAGTCAAAGGCCCTTCTCGAGCTCCTCGCGGTGATTCTGGTATTGGTGCTCATGCCGGTGCCGCTCCTCTGGTTATCCGAGCGCAAAGCCGGAACGGACCTGCTGCAGGCCAAGACGAAGATCGGCCAGTTTGGACAGGCTCTGTGGTGGTCAATCAGCGCGCTCAGCGGTCAGGCTCAGGACATGCCGAGCGGGATCGTTGGCCGTATCGTGGCGATGCCCTATCTCTTATTGGCAGTGCTGTTTGCGTCCTATTTCACCGCGACTGTGACCACACGAATGACAATCACGCAAATCGAACGCGGCACCACGGGGCCGAACGATCTTGGCGGTCGGTGGATTGCGACCGTCACCGGCAGTACGGCAGCCACTTGGTTGAAATCCCAACGAATAGCGGCGACCGAATATTCCGATGTGGATGTTGCCCTGGATGCTGTGGAGACGGGCAAGGCGCATGCGATTGTCTTCGATGAACCGGTGTTGGCCTATTTTGCCGCCGGAACAAGAAAAGCGCGCGTTCGCCTTTCCGGCCCGGTATTCCAGTCGCAGCATTATGGCATTGCTTTCCTGCCGACCTATTCGCGGCGCCGCGCCATTGACCAGGCGCTGCTGCATCTGAAGGAAACCGGTGAATATCAGCGCATTCAGGCAAAGTGGTTTGGCGATGCCGAGCAATAGCCCCCTCAACGCAGTTGTTTGAACCGGGGTGCTGTCGCACACCACCCCCTAGCTCGCGCCGGCGCCGCGACGGCCGGCTGTTCATCGCTGCCGCGGAGCCCGGGCCGCTTTCCAAATAAAGAATTGTTACAATGCCTGGTTGAATGTAGGATAAAATGCTTTAACATTCCTTTGGGGGGTAAATTCTTCTAACTTTCGTAGGGAGGGGTAATGCAAGAAATGCGAAATCCCCAAAGCTTTGACGTCTTGGGTTTTCTCACCAATCAAGGCCCGAAAAGGGTCTTATCGAAATATCGAGTGAATCAAGTTCTCTACTCGCGGGGAGACCCGGCGGATGCTGTTTTTTACATCCACTCGGGCAAGGTCAAAGTCACGGTTATTTCCGGATTCGGGAAGGAAGCCATCGTCGCGATCCGGGGCCCGGATGAATTCTGCGGTGAGGGAGCCCTCACCGGGAAGCCGTCGCGCTTGGCTTCAGCAACCGCAATGACGACATGCGAGATTATGCGGCTGGAGAAGGAGACCATAATACGCCTGCTCCGTTACGAGCCGGAGTTTGCCGACTATTTTCTCTTCCATCTTTTGACTAGGACCGCCCGAGTTGAAGCGGACTTGGCCGACCAATTGTTCAGTTCTAGCGAGATGCGGCTGGCACGGACCCTTCTACTGATGGCCAATTATGGCAATGACATTGGTCCGGAACCAATACCCATAAAGGTGAACCATGAGACACTCGCCAAGATGGTCGGAACGACCCGGCCTCGTGTGACTAAATTCATGAACAAGTTTCGGAAGTTGGGCCTCATCGACTACAACGGCAATCTGAAAGTTCAAAAGGCCCTGCTGAACTTCGTTCTGAACTATAAGTCAAATACTGAAGCTTGAATGCGAGGAATTTTGCGCAAACGGTTGGCGAGCCTGCCCTGGCTGGCGCGCAGCATCTCCGCGAGCGCTTTGTTATAGCGCATAATATAGTTGTCCAGCGGCAAAGACTCCCGCGGTCGGCATCGCCGCGATACTTCCAGTTTCGCGCCAGCGAGCGCTACCAATTCGTCTGGCAAGCGATGTCAATCAAGACGGTATGTTGATACCGAGCCATTGTTGCCTCGGCCTTCGTTGTCCTTTTTTGAACAGACAACTAGACTAAACCCGTATTTCGTTGGTCTCATACCGAAGTGAGTCGAGTGAAATGGATCACGCGGCTGGCCTGAAGGGACGAAGTCTGAGCAATATCGACAGCGAACCCACTGCGGTAGAGATTCGCTCCGCAGTGGATCGTATTGTTGCCAGTCCGGGCTTCCGCTATTCGCCCCAGCTTGTCTCGTTTTTGCGCTATGTGGTGGAGTCGACGCTTACCGGCAAAGCTC
>Ga0181526_10001351_pt1 | contig 23460 bp, 15 predicted proteins | sample PEATcosm2014_Bin_35_FD_119750 | JGI IMG/M metagenome (GOLD analysis project Ga0181526, IMG submission 119750) | Peatland microbial communities from MTU Mesocosm Facility, Houghton, MI, USA - PEATcosm2014_Bin06_30_metaG | ecosystem: Environmental > Terrestrial > Soil > Wetlands > Peat | place...
CGGGCGATAGCCCCGGGCGCAGGACGGGCAAAGGTAGCGCACCTCCTCGCGCCGGTAGCGCTTCCCGCAAGTGCCGCATTTGTAAACGAATTCGACCATGAATGATTACGCTTTTTTCGTCTTGTAGGCGTGCCTTTGGCGCTGATTCTGCGCTTGTCCGCCGCTCCGCGTCAAGCTGCGATCCGTCCCCAAATCCCCGCAGGGTGCATCCCAGTTGGCGATTGGTCAAATCTGTACACTTGCAACATGTGATAGGGCGGATACACTGGTTCAGGTCAGGCGATTTTCGCATACGAACCGTTCTGCTTCCTGCCGATGCAACCGATGACGAACAGATTCACTATGGAGCTTCGAAGGCTCCAGCGCGACAGCCATGACAAATGCTGTTTGTGCGGGCGCGCATTTGGTGAAGCCGATACCAGAACTGGCAATTCGGACATGAAAAATCGCTGGCCTTGGTGTTGTTGGCCAAGCGATTCAATTTCGAAGAAGAACAATTTGGGCAGTAAAGGTTGCTCTCGCCCCAAAATTCCGTGACAACACGCGCTCTTTGCGAACCGCTTTTGTAAGCGGCAGCAAGTTCGCCTGCCATGGAAAGGTTCACGCGTAGATTAGATCAACGCGCAAGCGGATATTCAACTGCTTTTCACTCGAAATATTTCAGTTTCACACCGCACAACGTGCGTCGTCTCACGCCTCTTGCCATTCGGCGTCTTGGCCCAGGCTTCCTGCAGGCTCACGTCCACTGTCGTGTGAACGACTGCGCCGCGCTCGACTTCGGCGCATGAAAAAAACACGAACTTGCATTCGTGGTAGATGCTTTCGGTCGGCACTTGCGGTTTGTCGTCCATTGCGCGTGATCCATTGATCGAATCGGAAAACTGATCAAGATCATTTTGAGAAAAAACTGAAACTTCAATTCTCACGCGCAATGAGCGTAAAACGATTTCAATTATCTCCCGTTCGCTTCGTTTAATCGCCAGGGCAACGTGCGAGAAATCCAGGTCGAGTCCGACACAGCCGCGATGTGTTTTGAGGGCGGCAATGGCCGTCGTGCCGCCGCCCAGAAACGGGTCGAGCACCAAATCGCCTTCATTGGTCGAGGCCAGCAGGCAGCGTTGAACAAGCGCCACGGGCTTTTGCGTGGGATGTTTGCCAAAAGCCTTTTCGTCCGCGCCCGGTGCTGTCATGGTCCAAATTGGATCTAATTCTTCTCCGTTGGTGGGGCGAGACTCCGTCAAGCCCTGACTTTCAGAAGGCAAAATTGATGTGGGCTCGACGGAGTCTCGCCCTACCGGGAATTCCCCTTGTCGCCAGACGGTTTTCATCTGCTTGCCCGTCACCTTCCGCAAAGGTATGTTTGTCGGGACGCCAAAGATGGCGCGAGAGACGCACGCGCTCCCCGTGCCAGAAAAAATGGCCGTAAACGGGTTCCACACAATCGCAGGTTTTTATTTCCGTGTCCGTCTCCTCTACGCTTCGAAGCGAGAAGTTGGCCTGATACCATTTCTCAAAGACAATCGGTGTAATGGTAGGGCGGCGCTGTGCGCCGCCGGGCTTGGAGGCTGCGCGGCAGCGCAGCCCTACCGGAGAGGCGAAAGTACCGGTTATCTTTGAGAACTGGTATTAGTCTGGATGGCTGACTCACGCGGAACCTGATTTGCGCCCAGGCTTTTGCCGGGGGGCGCGGTGTTTTTGATTGTGCGGGGGCTCCGGGCGGGACAACATCCGGCCAGCCTGAATCATGAAGACAAGAAACACCGCCATTTTATTAGTGTTGACATGTTTGGCCGCTTGGGGCGGCGGGGCCGGCCGGGCGGCGGCCGCGCCGCTCACACCCGTGGCGCTGCGCTGCGAGTACCGCGTCAATCCGTCCGGCATTGATGAGACGGCGCCGCGCTTGTCCTGGCAGGTGGCGTCGCAGCAGCGCGATGAGAGGCAGTCGGCCTGGAGGGTGCTGGCGGCGTCCTCGGAGACGGCCCTGGCGCATGACGATGGGGATTGTTGGGACAGCGGCAAAGTCACCGGCGACGACACGACGGCCATCGTTTATGGGGGACGGGCGCTGGCTTCGGGGGAGGTTTGTCATTGGAAGGCGCGGGTTTGGGACAAGGATGGGAAGGCCTCGGATTGGAGCGAGCCGGCGGTTTGGTCGATGGGGTTGCTGGACCGGAAGGATTGGCGGGGAGAGTGGATTGGGTATGATAAAATGCGCCAGGCGGCAACCGTCAAGGCCCCGTTTGTCGGCGCGAAATGGATTTGGTTCGGCGGGGATACCTTTCCCAATTTTCCAAAAGGGAAGCGCGAGTTCATGAGCGAGTTGAAGATACCGGACGGCGCCAGGGCCGCCAGGGCGGAATTGCTGGTGGCGACGGAAGGCCGCGTGGATTTTGACGTGAACGGGCAGGCCGTGCAGATGTCGCACAGCAGCGGCAAGGGCAACGCGCGCCTGGTGAATGTCACCCCGCTGGTGCAACCCGGCGCGAACAGGGTGCGGGTGGAGATGGAGAACACGCACACCGGCCCGGCGGGTTTGATTGCCCAATTGACCGTGACCACGTCCGACGGCCAGACTTACACACTGGTCACGGACGGAACGTGGAGGGCGACGGACCAGGGCGGCGGCGATTGGCCCAATCGCCCCATCGGCGCCACGGAATGGCCTCCCTGCCGGGTGATCGGGCCGGCGGGATGCGCCCCGTGGGGCGAAGTCAAGTACACCCCGCTGCTGCTTCCGCCCCCGCCCTGTTTGCGGACGGAGTTCAACGTGTCGAAGAAGGTCCAGCGCGCCACTCTTTACGCGACCGCGCTCGGGCTGGTTGATTTCCATCTCAACGGCCAACGGGTGAGCGAAGATCGTTTCACGCCCGGCTGGACGGATTACACCAAGCGCGTCCATTATCGCGCTTATGATGTCACGAAGCTTCTGCGGCATGGCGGCAATGCGCTGGGCGCGATTCTGGCGGACGGCTGGTACAGCGGCTACATCGGTTGGGAGGAGAAACGGGATCATTACGGGAAGAAGCCGCGCTTGCGCGCGCAATTGCAGATTGATTATGCCGACGGCTCCCATGACATCATCGCCAGCGGGCCGGATTGGAAGGCGGCGACGGGGGCGGTGGAGTCGGCCGATTTTCTGATGGGCGAAACCTTCGACGCGCGGCTGGCGCAAAAGTGGACTGAGCCTGGCTTTGATGACGGGAAATGGGATTCGGTCGTGACCGGGGCGGAAATGGAGCCGGTGATACAGGCGCATCCGGGGCCGCCAGTGCGGGTTTTTGCGGAGATCGAACCCAAATCCATCACCCAGGTCCATCCGGACGTGTATGTGTTTGATCTGGGGCAAAACTTTGCAGGGGTGGCACGGCTGAAAATCAAGGGGCGGCCGGGGCAGAAGATCACCCTGCGCTTTGCCGAGAGACTGAACCCGGACGGGTCCGTCTATACCAGCAATCTGCGCAGCGCGATTGCGACGGATACTTACATATGCCGGGGCCGCGGCACGGAAACCTGGGAACCGCGGTTCACTTTTCATGGTTTTCAGTATGTCGAGGTCACGGGGTTGAAGGGCCGTCCATCAAAGCAAACCATCACGGGCCTGGCGTTGAGCAGCGCCACGGCGGACGCGGGCACATTTGAATGTTCGGACGCGATGCTCAATCGGCTGGCCCAAAACACTTACTGGACACAACGGGCCAATTTTATCGACATCCCGACCGATTGCCCACAGCGGGATGAGCGCCTGGGTTGGATGGGTGACGCGCAGGTCTATATCCGGGCGGCGACATTGCACGAGGACGTGCAGGCGTTTTTTACCAAGTGGCTGGTGGACGTCGAGGACGCGCAGCGCGAGGACGGGGAGTACCCGAAGGTCGCGCCGGTCAAAGTGGCGGCGGACGACGGCGGTCCGGCCTGGGCGGATGCGGGCGTGATTTGTCCGTGGACCCTCTATGAAGTTTATGGGGACAAACGGGTCCTGGAACGGCATTACAAGTCGATGGCGCGATTCATCGAGTTCTGCAAGAACCGGTCCACGCCCGACTTGTTGCCGCCGGAGAAATTCCACTGTTATGGCGACTGGCTGAATATCAATGATGAAACGCCCAAACCGGTCATTGGCACGGCCTACTTCGCCTACAGCACGAAGCTGCTGGAGTGCATGGCCGCGGTTCTCGGCAAAACGGAAGACGCTGTCATGTACAACGATTTGTTCGAAAAAATCAAAGCGGCCTTCAACCGCGCGTATGTCGCGCCGGATGGCCGCATCGAGGGCAACACCCAGACCGACTACGTGCTGGCGCTGTCATTTGATTTGCTCAGTCCCGACCGGCAGAAACAGGCCGCGCGGCACTTGGTGGAGAACATCGAGAGGCGCGGCTGGCATCTCTCGACGGGATTCGTCGGCACAAAGAGCCTGATGCTGACCCTGGCCGGCATTGGCCGGAACGACGTGGCCTACCGGTTGATCCATAACGACACGTTCCCGTCGTGGGGCTTTTCCATCCGGCACGGCGCGACGAGCATTTGGGAGCGTTGGGACGGTTGGACGCCGGAGAACGGTTTCCAAAATCCGTCGATGAATTCCTTCGCGCACTATTCCTTTGGGGCCGTGTATCAATGGATGGTTGAGAACATCGGGGGCATTCAGAGCGACGGGCCGGCTTACAAGCACATCGTTATCGCGCCGCAACCCGATGACAGGCTGACCTTCGCCGACACCACCTATGACAGCATCCGCGGCCCGATCGAAACGCATTGGAAAAAAGTGGGCCGGCACTTCAGTCTCAAGGTGACGATTCCGGCCAATACAACCGCCACAGTCGTCATGCCGGCGGCGGATGGCTCGACCGTCTTTGAGAGCGGGCGGCGGGTGGAGGAGACGCCGGGGGTGAAGCTTCTCCGATGGCGGCGGATGCTGGCGGAGTTCGAGGTGGCCTCCGGCACTTATGATTTTGAAACAAAGTGAGGCGGCAACGGTTTAACCTTCAGACTTCGGTGTTCCGGAGAATTTTTGGAGATGCCGTCTAAGAAAGTGCGGCGTCCGGTGTCAAATAATGTGAGCATGATGCAAATGAGAAGGACAATATGAAAAAACTTGTTTCGATCCTGGCTGGCTGCCTCGCGGCGCAGGCGGTTTTCGCCTCTGATCCCGCCTTGACCATTTACAACCAAAACTTCGCGGTGGTGCGCGATTCCATCCACCTGGACCTCAAAGCGGGGGTCAATAACATCAGCTACAACGAGGCGACCATGCACCTGGAGCCGGATTCCGTGGTGTTGCGTGATCCAACCGGCAAACATGCCCTGCAAATCCTGGAACAAAACTTCCGGGCCGACCCGATCTCCCAGGCGTTGCTGCTCAATTATTATGAGGGCAAAACCATTGAATTCGAGAGCCAGCCGGAGGGCGTGCAGGGCAAAAAGGAAATCATCCGCGGCAAGATTGTGCGCAGCGGCTACGTGCCTCACCAACAGGCGTTTAATCAATACGGACAGGAATATTACCAGTCACAGATGGCCTACGCGTCTGTGGACGGCGGAGGCGGCCAGCCCATTATCGAGGTGGATGGGAAACTGATGTTTCGTCTTCCGGGCGAACCGCTCTTCCCGGCGCTGTCGGACGACAGCATTTTGAAACCGACTTTGACCTGGCAATTGAACGCCGGCCGAAGCGGCGCGCTGGATGCCGAACTGAGTTACGTCACCGGCGGCATGAGCTGGCAGGCGGCTTACAATCTGGTGGCCCCGGAAAAGGGTGACACGCTGGATTTGGTCGGCTGGGTCACCATCGACAATCAAACCGGCAGATCTTTCAACCAGGCAAAAATCAAATTAATGGCGGGCGACGTCAACAAAATCCAAAACACAAGGAACTTGGTTCAGTTCGAGGCCCGGGGAAGAATGGACCTCGCAGGTGGATTGCCGCCCCCCGTCACCGAAAAATCCTTCGACGAATATCATCTTTACACGCTGGAACGCGCCACGACCCTGCTCGACCGCGAAACCAAGCAGGTTGAGTTCGTGCGCGCTGATGGGATCAAGTCGCGGCCGATTTACGTCTATGACGGCGCGAAGATCGATTTCAATCGCTACAATGGCTGGGACTTCGAAAGCATCCGCAATGACCGCAGCTACGGCACCGAGTCCAATCCGAAAGTTTGGGTCATGCGCGAGTTTATGAATTCGGAAAGCAACCATCTGGGTGTTCCGCTGCCCAAAGGACGCCTGCGCTTTTACCGCCGCGACGCCGATGGCCAGATGGAATTCACGGGCGAAAACACCATCGACCACACGCCGCGCGATGAAGTGATCCGGGTCGCAACCGGCAACGCCTTTGACCTCGTCGGCGAACGCAAACGGACCAATCACCACTTGGACAACAATCGGAAGGAACTGGACGAATCGTTTGCCATCAAGCTGCGCAACCACAAGAAGGAGGCGGTGGAAATCCGCGTGGTCGAACATCTCTACCGCTGGCCGACGTGGGACATCACGGAAAAATCGAACCCCTTCGTCAAAAAGGACGCGCAAACCGCCGAATTCAGGATCGAGATCAAACCGGACGCGGAAGAAACCGTCACTTACTCTGTGCATTATAGCTGGTGAATCCCAAAATCACCTTCTGCCTCGCGCTGGTTTTGAGCGGCGGTTTGGCTGGCTGTTCCAGTGCGCCGAAAGTCCATCCAACCACACTGATGGCCACTTATGAGGGAGAGGTCTTCGATGCGCCGCGGGAACTGCGAAATGGCTCTGCCAGTTTGCAGGAAGCCTATGCGTGGGCAATTTCCGTGCCCGGCGCGAATCATGGCCCCGCGCTGGCAACGAATTATCCGCTGAAAACCATTCACGCCGATATTTTTCAAGACGGGAGCGATGATCTGTTTGTCGCCCAACCGGTTTGGGGCGGCACCGGCGGAAATGAATTTCTGGCATTCAAGAAAACATCCAAGGGCTATCGCTTTGTCGGAAATATTTGGTTTGGAGGACTTCAAATTGTGTCACCAGACAGTCAAGGCCGTCCGCGTCTTATCACCAGTTCATGGGGTGGATGCTGTCGCTGCCGCACCACACTCTGTATTTTGGATCGAGACGGCTTTCACGAAATCATGGGTCGCAATTTGCCCTGTGGTGACGGGGCTTGCGGCCATGATCAACTTCACAAACTGTTGTTTGAATCAAATACCGTGACAGAAGCAAGCCTGGAACTCGTTTTTGGCGACCCGGCGAGCATGGAATTCTCCGGTTCAATCAAAGCTGGAAAAGGGTTTGTGCGTCCTTTTGGCGGCCGATTCACTTTCGCGCTTGAACCCATCCAATATGGCTGGGGAATTTGTGTTTATGAAAAGGGCCGGAAGGAAAATCTGGCTGGCCTGACGCTGCCGTTGCATGGGCCCAATCCGACGGACATTGAAGGCTGGCATTTTCGCAATCAAGACAACACCGGCCCCAACGATGGCCGCTTGAACGTGCCACAGGAAGAACGCGAATTCATCTTCTCGCCGGAGGTTGGCGAAACCATCAACGGGCCGGAATCTACAAACAGCATCACGGAGGAGGACATTGATCGGATTGAAGCCTTTGGACAAGGCACATTGAAAATCACGCAGATGAAACTTGCGCAACCGCGGTTGCATGAAACTGCCAGCCTCCAGGAAATGGATTTCCATTGCAAACTCACCTGGCGGCGAAAAAATTTGGAACCAATGCAGGCCAATGCAATCACTCCGCCATAATTCAAAACGGCCATGAAACACAAACTCATCCTCTGCCTCGCCCTCATTTTGAGCGGCGGTTTGATGATTTGTTTGCGAGCAGGACGTGAGGCATCGTTGCGTTAACTCGGGCACGGCACGGAAGGATGGGCCCCTTTTTATCGGGATCCTATGACGACTTGCCCGGCTGCAAGTGTGCCCATGCCGCATCTTCCTCGGGACGACTCCAATCCTCCGCCAGTGCCGCCGCACTCAATCGGGCTGCGTCATGCACTTGCGGTTCCTCTTCGAGAATGGTTACCAGAGCGCGTCTGGGCGATGGCACATGCACAGGTTCGACCAACCGAACCTCGCCACTGGGCTGGATGATTGCTTCGACAGTTCTCATCTCGATAAGAATCCCAACACAATGGCGGGCATCTGAGTAGAGGAATAAACATTCCGCCTTTGCTGGTGAGAACGTGATTCGGTCTGGCGCACCTGGCCGGCACGCCTCTTACGCGCCGGGCCGGAAAGCGGAGCGGTTCGGTCTGGTCATGGCCATTACCAGTCCAATCCAGATCAGCAGGGCCAACGTGAGCAAGGGAATGACCCATGCAGGCAGCAGTTGATGTATTTCGGCGACGCTCACCTCGCGCCTGGCCGCCAGCCATGTATCCCAGCGCCAGTTCAACATCACCACTATCGCAGCGAGAGGCAAAAGCATGCGTCCCATGCCCGCCCGCAATGCCGCCGAGCCGGGCCGTCCGCGTAATTGAAAGAAATGCCCAACGCCCAGCACCACCATCGTTCCGCCAATGATTCCAACCGACATCAGGTCATGTGCCTCCCACGCCATGCAACCCAGCCCCAAAAAACAGCACAGATATATGCCGCCAATCACGGCAACGCGTGTTCCCAATTTCATTGGCGTTCCGGCGCACTGGTCAATCCCGGCTTCTTCCTCTCTTTGCCGGCGGATGGCGTGGATTTGCCGATACATCACTACGAACAGCGTGGCGATGACGGTGGCATAAAACCACCAAAAGCCCGCCATCACGGCATAGAATGTTGGGTCACTCCACTGGAAGCGGCTCCTCAGAGCCTGCACGGCCCATTTCCCGGGCATGCACCATGCCAGCACGAAAACCCAGAAACTGACAAAAGTAATTATCTTGACCCGGCGTTCGCGGGCGGTGGGCGCCGCCCGGACAATCAACCAATGCGCCATGATCCCGCACGCCAACCCGAGGAAAGGCGCCAGCGGCGCCAGCCAGCCGGCCAGAAAACCCGACTTCGCCGCCGCCGTTCCCTTCCCCGCCATGCCCGCAGCCGCCGTTGCCGCGGGACCGGCCGGCAATGCCGCCAGCACCGCTCCGGAAAAGGCCTGACCCGGCGCTGTCCGGCGCAATGTGCTTTCCACGAAAGCATGGACTTCCTCCTGCAATAGTTTGCGCCCCCGCGAAAGCTGTTGCTTGACGGCGTCCTCGGACAACTCCAATTCCGCCGCCACGGACTCGATGGATTGGTGTTCGCGATAATAAAGGATGAGCGGCTCCCGGTAGAGTTCGGGGATTTTTTCCAATGACCGCCACAGAATCGCCTCCTCCTCCCGGCTGATGGCTTGCTCCGATGGAAGCGCCTCGCGCGCCGGCGCATCCGGCATGGCTTCCAGGGGCGCGGCGTCATGCGCCGGCTCGCGGCCCTCCCGCTCCAGGCTTTTCTGAATCCGGTTCCGGACGATGCCGCACAGCCAGGCGCGGAGTTTCTCCGGTTCGCGCAGGAACCGGAGGTTTTTCCACGCGGTGATAAATGTCTCCTGGGCCACGTCCTCGCTCTGGCCGAGATGGCCAATGCGGCTGTAGGCCAGCGAGCAAATCAATATCTGATAGCGCGACACGATCCGGTTGAAGGCGTCCCGGTCGCCGGCCAGGGTGCGCGAAACCAGGTCCGCATCGCTATATTCCGCTGTTGTCATTGTTCTGTAGTTCATCATACTGCTAATGATGTCCCTCTGGAAGCCAAAGAGGTGACAATAAATCGTATCTGCCGGGCGCGTTCCTTCGCCGCCTTCCTTCCCGCGTGATTTTCCCCTGAAGACGCCGGGGCTGCGAATTGATTTGGCGTTTGAACTGGCTCGGAGAAAAAGTAGCATGAGCGCCACATGAAGCGGCAGAACGAGCACCCGGCCGACGAACATGCAGAACCGCCAAAAGCCCCCATCGGCGCGGGCCGCCGGGAACAACGGTGGCAGGTGCCGGTGGTCTGCCTTGTGCTGGCCGCGATCACGTTCGCCGTTTTTGGGCAGACGCTGGGACACGAGTTCATCAATTACGACGACGATGTTTATGTGTATGAAAATCCGGTGGTCGCCCGGGGTCTGACGCTCAAGGGAATCATCTGGGCGTTTACCGGCGTTCACGCCAACAACTGGCACCCTATGACCTGGCTTTCCCACATGCTCGACTGCCAGTTATACGGACTGCATCCCGGCGGACATCATCTGACCAATGTGCTCCTGCACACCGCGACGGTGATCGCGCTCTTCCTGGTTCTGCGCCAGATGACCGGCGCGCTTTGGCGCAGTGCGTTTGTGGCGGCTTTGTTTGCCATCCATCCGTTGCGGGTGGAATCGGTGGCGTGGGTGGCCGAGCGCAAGGACGTGCTCAGCGGATTATTTTTCATGTTGACAATCGGCGCCTATGTCCGCTATGCGCGCCGTCCGTGGTCGTGGGGGCGTTACGGGTTGGTGCTGCTTCTGTTTGCGCTGGGCCTGATGTGCAAGCCGATGCTGGTGACGCTGCCTGTGGTGCTGTTGCTGTTGGATTATTGGCCGTTGCGACGGGTGGAATCGGCGGGAAGGCTGGTGCTGGAAAAGCTGCCCTTGCTGGCGCTCTCCGCGGCATCCTGCGTTGCCACGCTTCTGGCCCAGAACGAAGCCATTCAATCAACCGGGTCCTTTTCGCTGCCGGTGCGCTTTGTCACCGCCTTGCTGGCCTGCAAGATTTATCTCGTTCAGATGGTTTATCCGGCGGGACTGGCGGTGTTTTATCCTTTTCCGCACAAGGGTCTGCCGGTGTGGGAAGCGGCATTGGCCGGGACTCTGCTGGCCATCATTTCAGCGGCCGCATTCTGGCACCGGCGCAAGCAGCCGTGGCTGCTGATCGGATGGGCTTGGTATTTGGTGATGCTGTTTCCCGTGGTGGGAGTCATCCAGGTGGGTGGACAGGCCCATGCCGATCGATACACCTACCTGCCGCAGATTGGCATCTTTGTGGCGATGACGTGGCTGGTGGCGGGATGGCGCGTGAGCCGGGTGGCCCTTGGGGGGCTGATGGCTGGCATCCTCGCCTTGTTCATGGTTTGCGCCTGGCAACAAACCGCGTATTGGCAAAACAGCGAAACCCTGTGGACTTGGACGCTGGCCTGCACCACAGACAACGACATCGCCCAAAACAACCTCGGCCTCGTTCTTATGCAAACGGGAAGATTGGACGCCGCCATTGCCTGTTTCCAACAGGCGTTCCAAATCAGGCCAAATTTCGCCGAGGCCCGCAACAACCTCGGCTATGCTCTTCTGCAAATGGGAAAAGTGGACGCCGCCATCGCCTGTTTCCAACAGGCGCTGCAAATCAAGCCGGACTTCGCGGAAGCCCACGACAACCTCGGCAATGCCCTTCTGCGAATGGGAAAGGTGGACGAGGCCATTGCTCACGGGCAGCGGGGATTGCAAATCAAGCCCGACGATGCGGAAGCCTGCGTCAACCTCGGCAACGCTCTTTTCCGAAAGGGAAGAGTGGACGACGCCATCGCCCAATACCAAAAGGCGCTGCAAATCAAGCCCGGATTGGCCATGGCCCGCAAGAACCTCGACGCCGTTCTCCGGCAAAAGTCAGGCCGGCCTGAATTGTTCGATTGAATTCAAAGCGTTTCAAAGCAATTCAACCGATTTGGCACCCATCAGTCCCATCCCCCCGGAAGATCATCCGGAAGCATCACTTGTTTATGGGGTGAACACCCCATAGATAACGGCCGGGCCGCGGAGTAGCATCCCGCAGGAACCATTGGATGCATTCCATGAGCAGAAAGATTCTATTAACCAGCGTTTGTCGCCCGATGGGACCGAAATACGGCGATGCGCCATCCGTCGGTTACGAATTGCTTTACCGGCAGGTGCTGCGCGCCCAGGGCATCTTCAGCCCGCGCACCGTGAACGTCCATTTTGGCCTCGACTACATCGCTGAAAACCTCGACGCGCCCACGGTGGTGCTGCAATACCCGTCCAAAAGCGAGCTGATCCGCGAACTTAAGAAGGGTTACGACTACGTCGGCATTTCCTTCATCATGGTGGTCATGCACAAGATGAAGGAGACGGTGGCGTTGATCCGCAAATATGCGCCGCAGAGCAAGATCGTTCTCGGCGGCTACGGCACGGTGTTGAAAGACGACGTGCTCAAACCTTACGCGGACTTCATCTGCCGGGAGGAAGGCGTGGCGTTTTTCCGCCGCCTGCTGGGCGAACCGGAAATCCAGATGCCGTACAAGCATCCGTTGATGGTAAGCTGGCTCAAGGTGTTTGGGTGGAAGGTCTCCGGCACGGGAAAAATCTTCGCCGGTCTGGGCTGCCCCAACGGCTGCGACTTTTGCTGCACGTCCCATTTCTTCTCGCGCAAACACATCAAGCTCCTGCCGCGGGGCCGGGACATTTACGCCGTCGCGGAACGCTACCTGGATCTGGACCCCAGCCTCGTCTTCCTCATTCTCGACGAGGATTTTCTGCTGAACAAAAAGCGGGCGATGGAATTTCGCGAGTGCGTGATGAAAGGCGGAAGGAAGCTTTCCATCTTCGCCTTCTCCAGCATCAAGGCCATCAGCCAGTACACCGTCGAGGAAATCCTGGAGATGGGCCTGGACGGTTTCTGGATCGGCTACGAGGGCACGCGCTCCAATTACGCCAAACAGCAGGGCCGGCCCGTCGCTGACATTTTTAACGAGTTTCGCGAGCACGGCATCACGGTGTTGACCTCCATGATCGTCGGTTTTGATTACCAGAACCAGGCCGTGGTGGCGGAGGAGCTCGACGGCTTGATGAAGCTCAAGCCCGCGCTGGCTCAATTCCTGATCTACGGCCCCGTGCCCGGCACGCCGTTCTATGAACGGATCATCAAGGAAAATCTGTTGCAGGATGTTTACACCAGCGACAAGGAATTGTTTTACCGGCGCGCCGACGGGTTCCGGACGATGATCAAACACCCGACGCTCTCGCCGGAACAGATCGAGGAAATCCAGCGCTGGTGTTTCGAGCAGGATTTTCAGCGGCTTGGCCCCAGCATCTACCGTGTGCTGGAATCGCGCCTGCTCGGATACCTGAAGCTCAAAGATTCGCCGAATCCGCTGATGCGCGAGAAGGCTGATTACTACGCCACGGAACTGCGTTTTGCCTGCCCGGTCTTCCTGGCCGGAAGATGGCTGGGCCCCAACCGCGCGGTTCGAAAATGGATCGGCAAGCTGGAGCAGCGCATCCATGCCGAAATCGGCCCCCCGACGCTGGCGCAACAATGCAAGTCGTTCCTGGCCGTCGGCGCGGCGCTGTGGACCTCGCTGACCTTGAAGCTGGATCTTTTCCAGCATCCCAAATTGCAGCGGACGGCCTATCGCATGCCGGACAAACACTGGAGCGCGCTGGGTTTGTGGGAAGAATTTCAGGGCAAAGTTTCTGCTCCTGATTTGTCCGTCAAGGTTGAATTGCAGCCCGCGACAAACCAGGTTTGGATGAGGCTGGAAGGCCCCCTTTCTGCAACGGACGCGGAGGGATTGGGACAACGCCTCCGCCATTCCCTGGCCCGGAGCCGGAACCGACTGGTGCTGGACCTGAACAAACTTCACTGGGACAAGGTGGAGGATGTGCGTCCCCTGGCGGAGCAGCTTGCGGTCTATCGCTCGCGCATCCGTCTGATTCTGCCCAAATTGTCGGTCGCGCATCCCGAGTTGCTTCTGCTGGCCGGCATGTTTCACCATTACAAGGCCTGAATTTTAGACGAAGAGGTTGCATACCCGGAAGTTTTTCGGGCACACTGCCGATATGGAAGGCGATGCCAACAGCCTGGCGCGATGCCTCGGCGTTGTTCTCCTCGCCGCGGGCAGTTCCCGCCGGATGGAGCGGCCCAAGCTGCTTTTGCCATGGGGCGGCACATCCATCGCCGGACATCAAATCCGGGTTTGGGATGGATTGGGCGCGCAGCAAATCGCCATTGTTTGCGCCGCCGGTGACAAAGCGATACAGGCGGAGTTGGATCGGATAAAATCCCCGGCAGGAAACCGCATTCTGAATCACGCTCCTCAAGACGGAATGTTCAGTTCGATTCGCTGCGCGGCACGATGGGCCGGCTGGACAACGGGGCTGACGCATTGGGCGATAACGCTGGGAGACCAGCCTCATCTGCGCCTGGAGACTTTGCAGGCGTTGCTGGCGTGTGCCGCGACACAACCGGGTCGGGTCTGCCAGCCCCGCCGCCACGGTCATTTGCGCCATCCCGTGCTCGTGCCGAAAACGGTTTTCTTGCAACTCGGAACCACCCCGGCGACGACGCTCAAAGACTTTTTGGAGACACTGCCGGAAAGCGTCGTTGGTTGTGATCTGGACGATCCGGGTCTCGATCAGGACATAGACACGCCTGCGGACTATGAGAAGGCCCTGGCCCTTTATACTTCGCGGCAGGAGAGTTCAGGATAGTTGGCAACGCCGGCTGTTGGAGAGTTGTGCTTGCGATCAAGCCACCACTCGCGTGCCGCTGCGGCCTTCCAAAGCAACCGACAGCGCTTCCGGACAGGTGATGAGCGCTTCACGGCCGCCTTGCTCGATGAACCGGATACAGGCTTGGACCTTGGGCAGCATTGAGCCGGGAGCGAAATGGCCTTCCAGGATATACTGCCTGGCCTCGGCCAGGGTCATGGAATCAAGGGAACGCTGGTTGGGCTTGCCGAAGTTGAGACAAACTTTTTCGACGGCAGTTGAAATCACGAGCCGGCCGGCGCCGATTTCCGCAGCCAACACCGCGGAGGCGAGGTCCTTGTCAATCACGGCGGCCACGCCTGTCAGCATGCCTTGATCGTCGGCAACAACCGGAATGCCGCCGCCTCCCGCCGCAATGACAACATAGCCGGCCTTGACCAGATGTTTGATGACTCCGGCCTCGATGATGCGCGCCGGTTGCGGCGAGGCCACCACACGACGCCAGCCACGACCCGCGTCCTCAACCATGGCCCATTTCTCCACCCGCATCCGGTCTTCCGCCTGCTCGCGGGTGTAGAATTCACCGATGGGTTTGGCCGGCTTGACGAAGGCCGGATCATGGCGGTCCACCAAAGTTTGAGTGATGACCGTGGTCACGGAGTTTTTCAGGCCGCGACGGCGGAATTCGTTTTCCAGCGCCTGTTGAATCTGATAGCCGAGCGCGCCTTGAGTGTCAGCCACGATGGAATCGAGCGGCACTTGGTGCAGCAGGCCGCGCGAGTGTTCGCTGCGCAACAGGATGAACCCCACTTGCGGCCCGTTCCCGTGGGTGATGACGATGCGGTAACCGCGCTCGACCAGGCCGGCAATGTGGCGCGCGGTCGCCATCACCGCCACATACTGGTCGGGCACGCTCATGTGTTGCGCGTCTTTAATGAGCGAATTGCCGCCGATGGCGATAACGATGGTTTTCACAGTGACACTTCCTGGATCTTCTGAAAATGGACCGACATACCGAACACAATCACTCCGTTGGCCGCCATGTCAATGGCAGAGACCCCCATTAGCGGGCGTCCGAAACCTGCTTTCCGACGGCCCGAATCCAAACTTTTACCTCCTCGGTGCGAACGGGCGTCCAGCCAAGCCGGTTGAGCTTCGAGGCAAGTTCCTCCGGATTCTGCCTTGCCAACTCATCGAAGCGGGTGATCTTCAATTTCTCCAACGCCAATGCATTGGCCAGTCCCATCCCCTTCAGTTCCCCCATTTGCGCGATTTGCCGCAGGCGCGCCCAGAGCGCAGCGTCAATTTCGGGCGGGCGGTCTTTTAGTTTCAGCAATTGATGTCCCTGCAAAGCGTCGCGCTCCCGCAGGGCCTCGACACCTTTAGTCCCAAGGGCGGAGTGAAAATACCAGTCCAACGGCACGGCGAAGGAAGCCGCAGTTGGCATGGTGGCCAGGCCGCCGAAGAAGATGCCTACGGGCAGCAGCAGCGCACAGGCGGCGACCCCCCATGCCGGCATGCCGCAGCGCGCCCGGTTCTCCGCGGCGCTCAGTTCCCAATTGCGGCCACCGCGAAAGAAGCTGAGCAGATTGACCATGGCGTAGCATTCCAAAGCAAAGGGCGGGAAGCCCAGAAAACCCAGGACCGGCATCTCGCCGATTTTCAATTCGTCAAAGAAGGGCACCGAATAAATCCACTTCGTGCGCGCCCCGAGGTTCCAGCCCTCCCAAAGCCCGCCGCACACAAATCCAGCCACCAATAGCGCCACGAACCGGGTGTTGTCGCCCGAGGCCAATTGGCCCAGCAAACTGCGTCCCACGTGGGTCCGTTCTGTTCTTCCCAGCCAGTAACAAATTGGATCGATCAGAAAAAAGGCAAAGCCCCACGCCATGCAGCCGCAAGATTTTGGGCAGACCAGCAGCAACACCAGCATGGCGGCCCCGATGAGCATTTGGATGGCCACATTCCAGCCGGGCACCGGAAATGGCCGTCCTGCGATTTTGCCCCCGGGCGCCCACTTCTCGATCACCCCAATGACCAACTCGGCGGTCACAAAGATTCCGGGCAGCACCGAGCCGAACCCAAGAACCATATAGATGAGAGCCGCCGACACAGTGCAGGGCACCATGACGTAATACCAGTTCTCGATGCGAAGGTTCACCATCTCGAAAAGCAGCCACAGGGGAACCGACCAGATGCAGAGAACCAGGAATTCCTTTGGGCAATCGCGCAAGAGCGATTTTCCCCGGAGCATGAAAACCGCACCATCCGCCGCAAAAATATAAGACCACCAGAGAAAACAATAGATCGAAGAGTAGAAAGGCTCAATTTTTGCCGCCAGCCAGTAATGCGAGAGCGGCAATCCGATAACGCCCACGAACCACGCCAGGCGGTGCATGAGGGCAGCGTCGCTGATTTTTCAGGCGCTGGCAAGGCGGAAGGCTCCAGGCGGAAAGCTCCATTACCGTAATTGTTGGTGGACAGAGCGGGCGGGCCGGTCGCACCATGAAACCACCATGACGTTGAAGTGGATTGCCGAACGATTGAACCCGGGTGCTGCGGGTTCTTTGGCGAACCTGCTGCGCGATACAGAATGGAAACGATGATATGATTATGACACCATCCACTCCCAAGCCCGCAGTTGACGCGGGCGCCGAACCCGTTCCCGCGATCAACCGGCGCGAATTTATTGGCCGGGCCACCCAGCTCGCCGTGACCGTCGCCGTGACTGCCCCGTTCGTGTCCCGCGCCCGCGTTCTCGGCGCGAACGACCGTATTGGCGTTGGGTTCATCGGCGTGGGCGGGCGAGGGCGCACTCATCTCGCCGTGGTCCAGGACCTGATCAAATCCGGCGGGAATCTGCAAATCACCGCCGTGTGCGACGCCTACCGCTACCGCCTGAATGAGGCCGCCCAATCCACCAGCGCCAAGGCTTACATGCACCATCACGAATTGCTGGCCGACCCGGCCGTGGACGTCGTTTGTGTCGCCACGCCGGACCGGCGTCATGTGCCGCTGGCGATGGATGCCATCCGTGCGGGCAAGGACGTGTATTGCGAAAAACCGATGGGCCATTGGAGCCAGTTCAATCTCTGCCGCGAATTCGGCCGGGAAGTGGTGAAACTGAACCGCATCGTGCAGGTGGGCAATCAGGGCAACTCCAGCCCGGCCTGGGGCAAAGTGCGCGAGCTTGTCCAACAAGGCGCGATCGGGCGCCTGCAGCACATCCTGGCCGGCTTCCACCGCAACGGCGACTGGGGCGAACGGATGCCCATCCCGGATCCGGAGGCTGTGCCGGGTCCTGAGCTGGATTGGAAAGGTTTTCTTGGCGATGCGCCGAAAGTGGCTTTCACCGCGGCCCGTTTCTTCAGTTGGCGGAGATATCTCGACTACGCAGGCGGCCCATGCACGGATTTGTTTCCGCATGTGCTGACGCCGTTCGTGAGCGCGCTCGGCCTGAACTATCCTTCGCTGGCTGTGGCCTCCGGCGGCATCTTCAAATACAACACCTACGACCGCGAGGTGCCGGACACTTTCAACATGTCGCTGGATTATCCGGAAGGAGCATCCGCCGTGCTCGTCTGCACCCTTGCCAACGATTACGCGACGGAACCGGCCATTCGCGGTGACGAGGGCACCCTCACGTTGCAAAACGTTGGCTCCTGGGAAAGCGGCTTCGACAGCATCACCGTCATTTCCAAGAAGGGCGTCCCGCGCGTCGTGCCCGGGGCGAAGGCCGAGGCCACACTTCTGCACTGGCAGAACTTCATCCAGTGCGTTCGCACCCGCCAGAAGCCGGTCAGCGACGTGGAGTTCGCGCTCAAGGTCCAGGCTGCCATGAGCATGGCCATGCTCGGCTTTCTCAACAAGAAGGTGGCCCGATTCGAACCGCAGAACAAGGAGATCGTGCTGTGAGCCTTGGGCTCTTATCGCGATTCGTTGCCGTGCTGTCGCTGTTGGTTCCCGGCGCGGTGGAGAGGGCGATGGCTGGCGAAACGTTGCGTGTGGCGCCGACGCCGGCCCCGGTTGAGTGGATCATCTTCCACGGCGACAAGAAGCTGCTCGTTTATCGCAGCGACCCGCGCCAGTACAAGCCCTGCGTCAAAGAGCTTTGCACCATCCGCGGCGACAACCTCCTCCGCGACGCTCCGGAGGATCATCTGCATCACCATGCGCTCATGTATGCGATCAGGGTCAACGGCTTGGATTTCTGGGGGGAAACCTCCAACTGCGGCGTGGAGAAGCCAATTGAGACTCCACAGCCCGAGTTGGGTGCCAGCACCGCCGGCCTGCCGCAGGCGACGATCCGTCAAACGCTCCATTGGCTGGCGCCGCAGGACGCCTTCCTGCCCGACTCGCCGAAATTGGCCCTGCTTATTGAAAGGCGCACGCTGGTGTTGACTGTGAATCAATCGGACGACGAAGTCACACTGGATTGGAAGTCGCAGTTCGAAGTCGGCGGCAAGACCAACACTGTGGTCCTTGCGGGAGCGTCCTATTTCGGTCTCGGCGCAAGATTTCTCGAAGAACTCGATCCCATCGCCGCCCACTTCAACTCCGAAGGCAGGCCCGATCTGACGGGAACGCGGCAGGACGTCACGCCCCATGAGTGGTGCGCCGTGGCATTCGATCGTCCGTCCGCGCCCGCCACATTTGCCATGTTCGGTCATCCTGCCAACGCGCGTGGCGAGGCCACCTTTTTCACGATGAAACGGCCGTTCGCCTACCTCTCTGGCACGCAGGGGCTCGATAAGGAACAGCTCGTTTATCACGCGGGCGACAAATTTCAATTGGAGTATCTGGTGGCGGTGTATCCCGCGGTGAAATCCACTGCGTTCCTGAATGCCCGCGCCGCCGTCTGGAAGACAACCCAACACTGATTCAGACAGAGCGCTGACTTCCGCCTTCTTCCTTTCCTTGAGTACGGGCAAACGGGCAAAGGTCCAATACTTTTGGCCCCGGGGCGCATTGTTCTTGTGCGCCACTGCGCAAAAAATGGGTAGCAATGGCCAATAGGCGTGTTGGGGGTGTTGCCGGATCGGAGCCATGATGATTCCAATACTGCCAGCGGCATATTTATGAAAAAAGCGGATGGTTCGCTCACAGACGCGCAGTTGCAGGCGGAACTGGACCGCTGTGTTTACTGCGAGGGAAAGCCCTGCATGGAGGCTTGCCCGGCGGACTGCTCACCGGCGGACTTCATCATGGCGGCACGGGTCGGCGAAAATTCCGACTACCGCCGCTCCGCCGCGCTCATCATGAGCGCGAACCCCCTCGGCGGCGTGTGCGGCGTGGTTTGTCCGGATTATTTCTGCATGAAGGCGTGCTCACGCCGGACTTTCGACCAACCCATCAACATCCCCGCCGTGCAAGCCACGATAGTCAAAAAAGCCGGGGAAGCCGGGATGGCCAAACTCAAAACCGCCGCGAGCAAGAGAAAGAGTGTTGCAATTATCGGCGCCGGCCCGGCGGGATTGGGAGCCGCGGGCGTCCTGGCTCAACTCGGCTACCAGGTCACGATTTACGAAAAGCGCAAAAAGCTTGGCGGGATGATGAATCTCATTCCTGATTTCCGGTTGGCTGGGAGGGTCGTGAGCGCGGACATCGAGTTCCTCAAGGGGCTGGGCACGATTGATTTCAAAACCGGCGTCGTCGCCAATCCCGATGATCTCCTGGCCAGACACGACGCTGTCATCGTGAGCGCGGGTTTGGATGAACCCATGCGCTTGAATATCCCCGGCGGGGAACTGGCCCTGTCCTGGCTGGAGTATCTGGGGAATCAAAAGACGATTAGCGTCGCGGATAAAAGGGTGGCCATTCTCGGCGGCGGCGCGGTTGCGGTGGATTGCGCCATCACGGCGAAGAGGCGGGGGGCGCTTTCCGTCGAGCTGATTTACCGGCGCAAGCAGGAGAATATGCCGCTGAGGGCGTATGAACGGGAATTGTTGATCGAGCATGGCATTGAGATTTCGAGCTGCTGCCGGCCGCTTGAACTGGTTCATGCCGGCAAATGGGTCAAGGGCCTTCGCATTGCCCGGTTGATGCTGCGCAAGGGAACAGCGCCGCACCCTGAAAATTTCACGGTTAATCCGAAGGAAACCCCCGCCTTCCGCGAGTTTGACGTGGTTATTTGCGCCATTGGCGGCCGGTCGAAGATTCCGATCAGGAAGACCAAAGGAATTTTTTACGCCGGCGACATGGTCCTGGGTTCCGCAACGGTGGTCGAAGCCGTGGCCAGCGGAAAGAATGCGGCGGCCGAAGCCGATGCTTTCATTCAATTCAGAAAGACAGCCCGGGTCCGTAACCGCGCCAAGAGCCGCGTGATTTTAGCGGGCGCGAACCCGTGCCCGGTTTCGCTCGAAGCTGATTTTTTTGGCCGCAAGATGTTGTCTCCGTTTCTTCTTTCCGCCGCGCCGCATACGGATGGTTACGCCCAAATGCGCAAGGCCTACGAGCAAGGCTGGTCCGGCGGTGTGATGAAAACCGCGTTCGACAACGTGCCCATCCACATCCCGGCGGACTACATGGTGGTGATCGGCGCTTCGACCTATGGCAACTGCGACAACGTTTCGGGCCACCCATTGGACCGGGTCTGCCGGGAAGCCGGCCGGTTGGTGAAGGAGTTTCCGGACCGGCTGACCCTCGCGTCCACCGGCGGTCCGATCACCGGCCGTGATGAGGAAGACAAAGCCGTTTGGCAATCGAACACGCGAAAACTCGAAAACGCCGGGGCCATGGGCGTGGAATACAGCCTTTCCTGTCCGCAAGGCGGCGACGGCACGCATGGCGATGTGGTTTCCCAAAATGCCGAACTGACGGCCAAGGTCATCGATTGGGTGATGGAAGCCAGCCGCGATGACAATCCCAAGCTGTTCAAACTCACCGCTGCGGTCACTGCGATTCAGCCGATTATCAGCAAGGCGCGGGAAGTCCTGGCCGGATATCCGAACAAGAAAGCCGGCGTAACTCTGGCCAACAGTTTTCCGTCAATGGCCTTTCGCCGGACGGAGAATCGGCGGCGCTGGGAAGAGGGCGTGATCGTGGGCATGTCGGGCGAAGGCGTGTTGCCCATCAGTTATCTTACCCTGGCGCGGGTTTCGGGCATGGGGATCACAGTTTCCGGCAACGGCGGACCGATGAATTACAAGGCGGCGGCCAATTTTCTGGCGCTGGGCGCGCGGACGGTGCAGTTCTGCACGATTGTGATGAAATACGGGCTGGGGATCGTCGATGAGCTGCATTCCGGGTTGAGCTGTTTGATGGAAGAAAGGGGATTTCGTTCGGTCGAGGAACTGATTGGTTCGGCCCTGCCGCACCCCTTTACCGATTTTGACGCGCTGCCCGCGACCAAAAAGGTGCCGCAGGTTGTCCGCGAGTTATGTGAGCATTGCGGCAACTGCGCGCGATGTCCGTATCAGGCCATCACGCTGGATGCGCGGGGTGTTCCCGTATTCGACCCCGCGCACTGTGTGGGTTGCTCGCTGTGCGCGCAGAAATGTTTTGCCGGCGCGATCTCCATGCGGAAGCGCACGGCGCGGGAGTTGGCCGCGCTCCAGGAATTCTGAACCCATTGCTCATGCCGCGCCCATTGCTCATCGAAAACGGAACGGTCCTCTCCACCGGCGGAAAGCCATCCGTCCGGCGCAACTGTTCGGTGCTGATTGAAAACGGCCTGATTACGAGGGTGGCGCCGAAGGACCGGTTCGGCCGCTTTGCGGGCCGGCGTCTGAACGCCGCGGGCAAAATCGTGATGCCGGGACTGATCAACGCGCACACCCATTTTTACAGCACATTCGCGCGCGGTTTGACCAAGGCCAAGCCGGCCAAAGATTTCACCGGAGTGCTCAGGAACCTCTGGTGGCGGCTCGATTCGGCGCTGACGACGGAAGATTGTTATTACAGCGCGCTGATTGCCCTGCTCGATGCCTTCCGCCATGGCACGACAACCATCATTGATCATCATGCCAGTCCGCAGGCCGTCGCCGGCTCGCTGGGCGCCATCGAACGGGCGGTGAAGGAAACCGGTTTGCGGGCGTGTCTCTGTTATGAATTGTCCGATCGCGACGGCGCACGGATCATGAAAGAGGGCCTGGCGGAGAATGCTCAGTTCATACGCCGCTGTCAGCAGCGGGAAGACGCCCACTTGAAGGCGCTCTTTGGCCTGCATGCTTCTTTCACGTTGTCGGATGCCTCATTGGAGAAAGCAGCCAGCCTGGGTCACGAGTTGGGAACAGGCTTTCATATTCACGTTGCGGAGGCGGAGAGCGACCAGGCGGCGGCGCGGCGCGCGTCCGGCATGAGGGTCGTGGAACGGCTGAAAAAGTTCGACATCCTGGGCCGCCGGTCCATCGCCGCGCATTGCGTGCATGTCAATCGGAAGGAAATGGATTTGCTGGCGGAAACGCAGACGGCAGTGGTGCATAACCCGCAATCGAACATGAACAATGCCGTGGGCGTGGCGGACGTCATCGGGATGAGCCGGCGCAACGTCCTGCTTGGACTGGGCACCGATGCCATGACGGCGAACATGCTGGAAGAACTGCGGGCCGCGCTTTGGGGTCAGCACCTCCGGGCGGGGAATCCGTCGGCGGGCTTTTCCGAGGTTGTGGCCGCGCTGTTTGTCAACAACCCCAAAATCGCCGGGCGAATTTTCGGCCTGCGATTCGGGGAAATCCGCGAAGGTTGCGCTGGCGACGTGGTGATTTTTGATTACACGCCCCCGACACCGCTGGAAGAGACAAATCTGTTCGGCCATTTGGTCTTCGGCCTTTCCCAAAGCGCGGCGGACTCGACCATCGTCGGCGGAAGAGTATTGATGGAGAACAAGATGATTAAACTGAACCTGGACGAGGAGCGCGTGAACGCGCGCGCCCGCGAACTGGCAAAGAATTTATGGAAGCGATTGTGACTAAAAAGACGAAAAAAGCGTAATCATTCATGGTCGAATTCGTTTACAAATGCGGCACTTGCGGGAAGCGCTACCGGCGCGAGGAGGTGCGCTACCTTTGCCCGTCCTGCGCCCGGGGCTATCGCCCG